>CEVI01033052.1_pt1 | contig 185838 bp, 170 predicted proteins | sample 531471 | NCBI WGS metagenome assembly CEVI01 (sample SAMEA2623513, study PRJEB7988) | marine metagenome | isolation source: saline water (ENVO:00002010), including
GCATGGCATGCAGGAGGTCAGCGGTTCGATCCCGCTTAGCTCCACCATTTCAAAAGCCGACATCTCTGATGTCGGCTTTTTTTTGCCCGCGATTTGGCGGGCATGGTTCGGCTATTCCACCAAACAGTCGACCCGCCAGCGGCGCTCACCGTCGATAAGGTCGTTGCGCAGGCCGTGTATGTCGTTGCCAAAGCCCGGAAAGCGCGTTTCCAGGTCGATAGCGGCGTCCAGATAGGCGGCAATCACATTGTCGTCCGGAAAGCGCTCTCCGGGCATGATGACCGGGATGCCGGGTGGGTAGGGCACCAGCATGACGGCACTCATGCGTCCGCTCAGTGCGTCCACCGGCACTGACTCGACGTGCCCGCGCACCATCTGCTGATAGGCGTCGGCAGGGCGCAGGTGCATCTGGGGCAGTTCGGTGTACATGTCGCGCTGCAGGCGCACCAGCGAGTGCTGCTTGTAGCAGCGGTGCAGCTGCTCGCCCAAGTCGCGCAATCCAAGGCCGGCATATGGCGCTTGCCCGGCGATATCGGGCAGGGTGCTATCCAATGGCGCGTTCAGGTCGTAGAGGCGCTTGAACTCGCGCAGCTCCGACAGCAGGGTGCTCCATTTACCCTTGGTGATACCCAGCGAGAACAGAATCAGAAAGGAATACAGGCCGGTTTTCTCTACTACCAGTCCGCGGTTGGCCAGAAAGCGTGTGACCAGGGCGGCGGGAATGCCGCTTTTTGCCAGGCGGCCTTTCTCCTCGACGCCCGGTGTCAGCAGGCTGACCTTGATCGGGTCCAGCAGGGCGTAGTTGTCGGCCATGGGGCCAAAGCCGTGCCAGTCGGCGCGATGCTCAAGGGTCCAGTCACCGCTTTGCAGGTTGTCGCTGTCGAGGGCTTCTTCTGGCTCCCAGACATCAAACCACCACTGATCATCATCGAGCTGCTCGGCGCTTTGTTGCATGGCTCGGCGGAACGAGAGGGCCTCGTCGAGCGTTTCCTGTACCAGAGACTCGCCGGCCGGGCCGGCCATCATGCCGGTGGCTACGTCAATGGACGCGATCATGCCGTAGTGCGGCGAGGTAGAGGTGTGCATCATGTACGCCTCATTGAAGCGCTCATGGTCGAGCTGCTGATCGGCGCTGTCGCGGGCCAGGATGATCGAGGCCTGGGATAGTGCGGCCAGTACCTTGTGCGGGGACTGGGTGGCGAACAGCAGTGGGTGACCACTGCCGCGCGGACGGCTGCGGCTCATGCCGTGCCGCCCGTGGTAGAACGGGTGAAAGGCCGCGTAACCAAACCAGGCTTCGTCAAAGTGCAGCACCTCGACCCGATCCTGCAATTGCTCGACGATCATGTCGGTGTTGTAGCAAAGGCCGTCGTAGGTCGAGTTGGTCAGCACCGCCAGGCGGATGCCGGGTGCATCGCGGCCTTCGAGCAAAGGGTGGTTGGCGATCTGTTCGGCCAGTTGCGCGCCGCTGAAGCGCTCGTGGGCAATCGGGCCGATGATGCCGTAGTCGTTGCGTGAGCCTGTCAGGTAAATGGGGATGGCGCCGGTCATGATGATCGCGTGCAGGATCGACTTGTGGCAGTTGCGGTCAACCAGTACCAGGTCGTCACGGGTGACGTAGGCGTGCCAGATCACCTTGTTTGCCGTCGAGGTGCCGTTGACCACGTAAAAGCTGTGATCGGCGCCAAATACCCGGGCGGTATTGTGCTCTGCCTCGGCTACCGGGCCCGTATGGTCGAGCAGTGAGCCTAGCCCCGGTACCGATACCGAGAGGTCCGAGCGCAGGGTGTTCTCGCCAAAGAAATCGTGGAAGGCGCGGCCTACAGGGCTCTTGCGAAAGGCGACGCCGCCGCCGTGGCCCGGAGAGTGCCAGGAGTAGCTGGCGCGTCCGGTGTAATCGAGCAGCGCCTTGAAAAATGGCGGTAGCAGCTGGGCGAGATAGCTGCGTGCAGTGCGTGCTATCTGGCCGGCTATAAACGGCAGGGTGTCCTCGAACAGGTAAATGATGCCGCGAATCTGGTGCAGTTCGCGCAGCGCCGATAGTAACTCCGGGTCAATGCTTTGCCGGGTGCTCAGCGCCATGATGGGCAGCTCCGGAGAGCGGCTGTGGGCTGCGCTGAACAATGCTTCAACCTCCTGCAGGTCGGGCACTGCCTCCGGCGTAAAGAGAATGCAGGAGAGTCCGCGATGGGCTTCTGCGATGAGGCGGCCTTCTTCCAGATGTTCTGCGCCCAGTACTTCAAACCCGTCGTCATCCAGCGCCTGGAACAACGCTTCAAGTTGGCGCCCGGCAACGTTGTTCTGGCCGATGGCCGGGTGAATGAGCAGGATCGGGAAATTCAGCTGCTTGAACATGGCAGGGCCTCTGTGGCGATGATGTCCCCCAGACTACGCCACGCGCGGCCGCTTTGCATGGCTCTGGTGCGCATTCCTGACGTGTCTTTGTAGTACCATCGGGCATCACATTGCGGTGAATCTGTTTTTGGGGAGATGTATTTCGTGAGCTGGGATCTGCCAACGCCTTTCACTCTGCCGATCCTGGTCGGTGCGGACGATATCGATGAACTCGGGCATGCCAACAATGCGGTATATGTGCGCTGGCTTGAGCGCTGCGCCTGGCAGCACTCGCAGTCGCTCGGGCTGGGGCTGGCCGAGTACCGTGAGCTGAACCGCGCCATGGCGGTGCTGCGCCATGAGATCGACTATCTGGCGTCGGCCTACGAAGGTGATGAGCTGGAAATGGCGACCTGGATTTTCAGTTGGGATCGCAAGCTGCGCATGACTCGGCATTTTCAGCTGGTGCGCAAGTCGGACGGGGCTACCCTGCTGCGGGCGCGCACGACTTTTGTCTGCATCGAGTTGTCGACCGGTCGGCCGAAGCGTATGCCTGAAGCCTTTATCGAAGGCTACCGCGTAGGCATGACCGAGGCGCCGGAAGGATTCTGAAAAAGCCCGGCGCAGTGCGCGCCGGGCGGAGCACTCAGCGGTACTCGCACAGGTAGGCGGTATCGCGCTCTACCTTCAAATTGAAGCGGCTGTTGGCCGGTACGGTGAACTGGTCGCCGGCGTTGTAGGTATTCCACTCGTCGCTGTCCGGCAGCTTGACGATCAGTGCACCGTTGATGACGTGCATGATTTCCAGCTGGCTGGTGCCGAACTCGTATTCGCCCGCGGCCATGACGCCTACGGTAGCGGCGCCTTCAGGTTGCTTGAAGGCAATGGAAGCAACCTGACCGTCGAAATACTGATTTACCTGGAACACGGGCGATACTCCTGAACATGAAAAGGGCGCTCATTATGCCGAGCGCCGCTGGGGCGGGCAATTGCTCGCAGTACGCACTATTGAGGCAGATCGCGCGAGGCGATCAGGGTCAGAGGAGAAGCGGTATGGCGAACGTCGCATTTATCGGGCTAGGCGTGATGGGATATCCCATGGCAGGCCATCTGCAGCGGGCTGGCCATCAGGTAACCGTCTACAACCGCACGGCCGCCAAGGCAGCGAGCTGGGTTGAGAGCTACGGCGGGCAGTCGGCGGCTACCCCAGCCGAGGCGGCGCGCGGTCAGGATGTGGTGTTGCTGTGCGTGGGCAACGATGATGACCTGCGCGAAGTGGTTTGTGGTGAGCAGGGTGTTTTGGCTGGTGCGCACAACGGCATGGTATTGGTTGACCATACAACGGCTTCTGCCGGCGTGGCGCGGGAGTTGTCTGCTTTGGCCGCTGAGCAGGGTGTCGGCTTTATGGATGCGCCTGTCTCCGGTGGACAGGCGGGCGCAGAAAACGGCCAGCTGACCATTATGGCGGGTGGCGATGAGGCGGTGTTTGATCTGGTCAGGCCAATCCTGAGCAGCTATTCGCGCATGCTGCGGCTCATGGGGCCGGTCGGCAGCGGCCAACTGACCAAAATGGTCAATCAGATCTGCATTGGCGGGTTGCTGCAGGGGTTGTCGGAGGCGATGCATTTTGCCCAGCAGGCAGGCCTTGATGGTGATGCGGTGGTGTCGGTTATCAGCAAGGGGGCAGCGCAGTCCTGGCAAATGGAAAATCGCTACCGCAGCATGCTCGATGGCGAGTTTGACTTTGGCTTTGCGGTTGACTGGATGCGCAAGGATCTGTCGATTGTGCTGGAAGAGGCCGGGCGCAACGGTGCTCGCTTGCCAGTAACCGCGCTGGTCGACCAGTTCTACGCCGATGTACAGGCGATGGGCGGTGGCCGCTGGGATACCTCCAGCCTGATTGCGCGCCTGCAGCGCGATAGCTGATGGAATGCCGCGCCCAGTGCGGCGCCTGTTGCACGGCGCCCTCCATTAGCTCGCCTATTCCCGGCATGCCGGGCGGCAAGCCGGCAGGCGTGCCCTGTGTGCAGTTGTTGGCGGATATGCGCTGCGCGATCTTCGGTTCGCCGGAGCGGCCCGCCGTGTGCGCGGGCTTTCTGCCGGAGGAGTCAGTGTGCGGTCAGTCGCGTGCGGATGCGTTACGCATCATCGGCTGGCTGGAGTCCGAAACCGGCGTTGGCACAGCCTGCTGACGGCGGCGCAACTGCCCACCGAATACGTTGATTGCCAGGCCGCTCATGATGAGGATGGTGCCGATCAGTTGCAGCTGGCTGAGTTCCTCGTCCAGTAGTACGGCTGCGGAGCTGAGTCCGATGACCGGGACCAGCATCGAGAAAGGTGCGATTTGGCCCGCAGGATAGCGAGACAGCAGGCGGCTCCACAGGCTGTAGCCGAGCAATGTCGCGCCGAATGCCAGGTAGGCCAGGGCAAACACAGATGCTCCGCTGATGTTCAGCAGCGCATCGGCAATCCGCTCCGGCCCCTCCAGCCACAGTGACATGGCCAGAAAGGGGAGTGGCGGGACCAGGCTCCCCCAGACCACAAGCGCAGTCAGGTCAACCTGACCAACGCGCTTGGTAATAATGTTTCCACAGGCCCACATCAGCGCGGCGCACAATGTCAGCAGCAGGCCGGTGGTGGTCATGCTGGCACCGCTATGCAGTCCGATAAAGAGCAACCCTGTCGCGGCGACCAGCAGTCCAATCAGGTTGTGTGCGCGTACTTTTTCGGACAGCAGCAGCGCTGCGAGCAGCAAGGTGAAAAACGCCTGCGACTGCAGTACCAGTGATGCGAGGCCGGCGGGCATGCCGTTATCCATGGCGCTGAACAGAAAGGCAAACTGGCCGAAGGAAATGGTCATGCCGTAGGCGATCAGCCAGCGCAGCGGCACCTGCGGTCTGCGAATAAAAAAGATGGCCGGGATGGCCGCCAGGGTGAAGCGCGTGGCGCCCAGCAGCATGGGTGGCAAGCTGTCCAGGCCAACCTTGATCACCACAAAATTCAGCCCCCAGAGCAGAATGACCAGCAAGGCGAATGCAAGATCTCTGGCGGACATGGTGTGGCAGGCTCCGTTGGGGTAGTGGTGTGGAGCTGCCTATACAATCACGTCTGACGGGTTTTGCTGCGGTACAGTGAGGTCCGCAATGACCTGTACAGTGCAGCACGGCACTTGCTGGTCGGCCTGTCTGGACGCTGCGGCCTCAGAGGTTCGCAAGGCTCTGTACGACAAAGCTATGTAGCGCGTCGACCAGCGGGCTGCCATTACTGCTGCGCTCAAGCACGATCTGGTAGCTGGTCAACGATGGAAGGCCGGCGGCGTTGTCGACGATTTTGAGCGGTTTTCTTACCAGGCTTCGCGGGAAGGGCGCTACCGCCAGGTCGGCCTCCATTGCCGCTTGCTGGCCTGCACAGTGCTCGCTCACGTAGGCAATACGATAGGCCACGCCGGCGCGATCAAGGGCGGCCAAGGCTGCTTCTCGCCATACGCAGCCGGTGCCGGCCAGCGATAGTGGTAAGGGGCGTAGTGTTGCGGCTTGTCCGCCTGCGCATTCTGCCCAGACCAGTTGCTCGGTATGAACTACTTCGCCACTGGGTGCATGGCTGCCAGAAGTGACCAGTGCCAGATCCAGCTCGCCCTGGCGTATCTGTTCGCTCATATCCTTGCTGCGCGCCATTATCACATCCACTTGTACGCCGGGGTAGCTACGCGCAAAGCTGCTCAGCACCGCCGGCAGGATGCGCGTGCCCACGTCATCGGAGGTGCCTAGGCGGACGCTGCCGCTCAGTTCGGGGTGGTAAAACCGGCTCAGCGCCTGCTCGTTGAGGTTGAGCATGCGCCGGGCAAAGCCCAGCAATGCTTCGCCCTCGGCCGTGACGCTGGCGCGACGTGGCTCGCGCGTAAGTAAACGGTAGCCAAGCAGTTCTTCCAGGCGCTTGATCTGCATGCTGATGGCAGACGGCGTGCGGTGTACCTGCGTTGCGGCGGTAGAGAAGCTGCCGGTCTCGGCAATGGCAATGAAGCTGCGCAACAAATCCAGTTCCAGTAGCGGCAGGGCAGTGCCTTTGGGGGCGGCGGTCATGGGGTTTCCGTTCAATTAAATTGAATATGCATGTTATTTAAATTCGCTGGATTGAACAATCGTTGCGCGAGAAGGTACTGCTTCCATTTCAAAGGAGGTTGCGCCATGAGTTGCAATGAGAAACCCCGGTCGCCCAAAAGGCAGATTCCTGCATCGCCACCACTGCATGATTTCTATATGCCGGCGATGCCGCCGTTCTGGTTGTTTCGAGCGCTGAGGCGCGGTGTGCGCAAGCTCTTATCCTGCCTCAAGTAACTTGCGGGAAATCCGGGTGAGGCCGGAGTGTTCTTGTCTTCCGGCACGCTAGGTTGGCGAGATAGTAAGGGCGCCGACATCTGCTAGCTCAAGGGCGGCGCGAGGCCAATAAAAAACCCGCCGAGGCGGGTTTTTTATTGGCTGCGGGCGACTTACTTGCTGGGGTAGTCGCGCTGGGTCGAGCCGGTGTACAGCTGGCGCGGACGGCCAATCTTGTACGGACCGCTGATCATCTCGTTCCAATGTGCAATCCAGCCCGGGGTGCGGCCGGTTGCGAAGATAACGGTGAACATTTCGGTCGGAATGCCGATCGCCTTCAGGATGATGCCGGAGTAGAAGTCGACGTTCGGGTACAGGTTGCGCTCTTTGAAGTAGGGATCGTTGCGTGCGATCTCTTCGAGCTTCATGGCCAGTTCCAGCTGCGGGTCGTTGATGCCCAGCTCGGCCAGTACTTCGTCGCAGGTCTCTTTCATGACCTTAGCGCGCGGGTCGAAGTTCTTGTAGACGCGGTGACCAAAGCCCATCAGTTTGAACGGGTCGTCCTTGTCCTTGGCCTTGGCAACAAACTTCTCGATGTTCGAGACGTCGCCGATTTCGTCCAGCATACGCAGTACCGCTTCGTTTGCACCGCCGTGTGCCGGTCCCCACAGGGCGGCAATACCGGCTGCGATACAGGCGAACGGGTTGGCGCCAGAGGAGCCGGCCAGGCGTACGGTGGAGGTGGAAGCGTTTTGCTCGTGGTCAGCGTGCAGGACGAAAATGCGGTCCATCGCCTTGGCCAGTACCGGGCTGATCTTCTTCTCTTCACAGGGTGTGTTGAACATCATGTGCAGGAAGTTTTCGGAGTAGCTCAGGTCGTTGCGCGGGTACATCATGGGTTGGCCCATGGAGTACTTGTAGACCATGGCGGCCAGGGTCGGCATCTTGGCGATCAGGCGAATCGCGGAAATTTCGCGATGGTGCGGATCGTTGATGTCCAGCGAGTCGTGGTAGAAGGCGGAGAGGGCGCCAACAACGCCACACATGATGGCCATCGGGTGAGCATCGCGGCGGAAGCCGTTGAAGAAGTTCTTCAGTTGCTCGTGAACCATGGTGTGGTTCTTGATGGTGTTGTCGAACTTGGTTTTCTCTTCTGCGCTGGGGAGCTCGCCCTTGAGCAGCAGGAAGCAGGTTTCCAGGAAGTCGGACTTCTCTGCCAGCTGGTCAATGGGGTAGCCGCGGTGCAGGAGTACGCCTTTCTCACCATCAATGTAGGTGATCTTGGATTCGCAGGAAGAGGTGGCCATGAAGCCGGGATCGAAGGTAAACACGCCTTCAGCAGTGAGGCCGCGTACATCCACGACGTCGGGGCCCATGGTCCCTGAGTAGACCGGCAGATCGATGGGGGCCGCGCCCTCGATGATCAACTGCGCTTTTTTGTCAGCCATTGATGGCCTCCTGTTTTGCTGTATCGAAAAGGTGACCCCCCACGCAGGGCCCGCATCACTATAAGGTGATAAATCGGTTTGTCAATTCTGCGCATGGTGAAGGGAAATTGCGTCAATAGAAAGTTTTAATATCACGCAGACGGCGTTGGTCAACTAGCCTTTCTACCTCGGAGACAGAGCGTTTCCGGCGGGTTGCTCCGTTGTAATCAATGGGCTAAGTCACTATAATCCTTGACCGGCAAAGTGGCCTGTACAACTTCGCCAGAAGTATAAAGTACCTGCCATCTAAAGGTTGCCCTGGCGCACCTTCCTATAATCCAGCCCTGTCCACAGGGCCATGAGTGTGAATATAGCCGTGAATAGCAAAAGACCCGTCAACCTTGACCTCAGGACAATCAAGCTTCCTGTAACCGCCTACACGTCAATTTTGCATCGCATCTCTGGCGTTATCCTGTTCGTCGCAGTCGCAATCCTGCTCTGGATGCTCGACACCTCTCTCAGTTCGGAGAGCGGTTTTGAGCAAGTCAAGAGCTGCCTGCAGAACCCCCTGGCCAAGCTGGTCATCTGGGGCATTCTGTCTGCGCTTCTCTACCACCTGATCGCCGGTGTACGTCACCTGGTCATGGATGCAGGTGTGGGGGAGGGGCTGGAAAGCGGTAAGCGTGGTTCGCAGGTGGTAATCGTGGTTTCCGCCATCGTGATTGTTCTTCTGGGGGTGTGGATATGGTAACGAATGTCACCAACCTGTCTCGCAGTGGCCTGTATGACTGGATGGCGCAGCGCGTCTCCGCCGTACTGCTCGCTGTCTATGTACTGTTTCTGCTTGGTTACCTGATCTGCAACCCGGGTCTGACCTACGCCGACTGGCAAGGTCTGTTTGCCCAGAACTGGATGCGTATCTTCAGCATTCTTGCCCTGGTGGCGCTCAGTGTGCACGCCTGGGTCGGGATGTGGACCATCTCTACCGACTACCTGACTCCCATGGCGCTTGGCAAGTCTGCCACCGTTGTCCGCTTCCTGTTCCAGGCGGTCTGCGGTCTGGTCATGTTCGTGTTGTTTGTCTGGGGCGTGCAGATTCTCTGGGGTAACTAAATGTCTACTATTCGCACACTGACTTTTGACGCCATCATCATTGGTGGCGGTGGTGCCGGCATGCGCGCTGCGCTGCAGCTGGCTCAAGGTGGTCACAAGACCGCTGTTGTAACCAAGGTATTCCCGACTCGCTCGCACACCGTATCCGCCCAGGGCGGCATTACCTGTGCCATTGCTTCTGCTGATCCGAATGACGATTGGCGCTGGCACATGTACGACACCGTCAAGGGTTCCGACTACATCGGTGACCAGGACGCTATCGAGTACATGTGTTCCGTTGGCCCGGAAGCGGTCTTCGAGCTTGAGCACATGGGTCTGCCGTTCTCCCGTACCGAAACCGGTCGCATCTATCAGCGTCCGTTCGGCGGTCAGTCCAAGAACTTCGGCGAGGGTGGTCAGGCTGCCCGTACCTGTGCTGCTGCCGACCGTACCGGTCACGCGCTGCTGCACACGCTGTATCAGAACAACGTCAAGCACAACACCACCTTCCTGAACGAATGGTATGCAGTCGATCTGGTCAAAAACCAGGACGGCGCCATCGTCGGTGTTATTGCCATCTGCATCGAAACCGGCGAAACCGTCTACATTCGTGCCAAGGCTACCGTGCTGGCCACCGGCGGTGCCGGTCGCATCTATGCTTCTACTACCAATGCCCTGATCAACACCGGTGACGGCGTTGGCATGGCCCTGCGTGCCGGCGTGCCGGTGCAGGACATCGAAATGTGGCAGTTCCACCCGACCGGTATTGCCGGCGCGGGTGTACTGGTTACCGAAGGTTGCCGTGGTGAAGGTGGTTACCTGATCAACGCCCAGGGCGAGCGTTTCATGGAGCGTTACGCGCCGAACGCGAAAGACCTTGCCGGCCGCGACGTTGTTGCGCGCTCCATGGTCAAGGAAATCCTGGCTGGTAACGGCGTAGGTCCGAACAAGGACCACGTACTGCTGAAGCTGGATCACCTGGGTGAAGAAGTACTGCACAGCCGCCTGCCGGGCATCTGTGAGCTGTCCAAGACCTTCGCACACGTTGATCCGGTCACCGCACCGGTTCCGGTTGTTCCGACCTGTCACTACATGATGGGCGGTGTGGCTACCAACATTCATGGTCAGGCCATCACCCAGGACGCCGAAGGCAACGACAAGATCGTCGAAGGCCTGTTCGCTGTTGGCGAAATCGCCTGCGTATCGGTTCACGGCGCCAACCGTCTGGGCGGCAACTCGCTGCTCGACTTGGTCGTCTTTGGCCGCGCAGCCGGTCTGCACCTGGAGTCGGCACTGAAAGAGGGTATCGAATACCGCGGTGCCTCCGAGTCCGACATCGATGAGTCGCTGGCTCGTCTGGCGGGTATCAACGAGCGCGCCACTGGCGAAGACGTTGCGCCGCTGCGTAAGGAACTTCAGGACTGCATGCAGAACTACTTCGGTGTATTCCGCACCGGTGAGTACATGCAGAAAGGCATCAAGCAGCTTGCTGATCTGCGTGAGCGCATTGCTACCGTCAAGATCGACGACAAGAGCCAGGCGTTCAACACTGCACGTATCGAAGCACTGGAACTGCAAAACCTGCTGGAAGTGGCCGAAGCTACTGCCATCGCAGCCGAGGGTCGCAAGGAAAGCCGCGGCGCCCACGCTCGCGAAGATTTCGAAGATCGCGATGACGAGAACTGGCTGTGCCACAGTCTGTTTATGCCGGGTACCAAGGAACTCAGAAAGCGTGCAGTTAACTTCTCGCCCAAGACTGTTCCGACGTTCCAGCCTAAAGTGCGCACCTACTGAGGGTCATCGATATGTTGCAAGTAAGTGTTTATCGTTATAACCCGGAGAGCGACAACGCCCCGTTCATGCAGGACTTTCAGGTCGACACCAACGGCAAGGACATCATGGTTCTTGACGTACTGGCCCTGATCAAGGAGCAGGACGTAGGTTTTTCCTACCGTCGCTCCTGCCGTGAAGGCGTTTGCGGCTCTGACGGCATGAACATCAACGGCAAAAACGGCCTGGCCTGTATCACTCCGCTGTCCGCGGTCGTGAAAAACAACAAGCTGGTGCTGCGTCCTTTGCCTGGTTTGCCGGTAATTCGTGACTTGGTTGTAGATATGAGCATCTTCTACAAGCAGTACGAAAAAGTTCAGCCGTATCTGCAAAACGACACGCCGGCGCCGGCTATCGAGCGCCTGCAGTCACCTGAAGAGCGTGAGAAGCTGGACGGCCTGTACGAGTGTATTCTCTGTGCATGCTGCTCGACTTCCTGTCCTTCTTTCTGGTGGAACCCGGACAAGTTCATTGGCCCGGCCGGTCTGTTGCAGGCTTACCGCTTTTTGGCGGACAGCCGGGACGAAAAGACCTCCGAGCGTCTGGCTTCTCTGGATGACCCGTTCAGCGTATTCCGCTGCCGCGGCATCATGAACTGTGTGAATGTGTGCCCCAAAGGTCTTAACCCGACCCGCGCTATTGGCCACATTCGCAACATGTTGCTGCAGAGCGGTACCTGATCGGTTGTAATTGCATTAAGTTGGCCTGAACCGGCTCCTGGCACAAGGAGCCGGACAGTTTTTTAACGAACCGCACGCTCAAAAAGCAGCGGTTTGTATGTACCTAAACCAACAGGGGCACTCGGGTAACACCCGAACTATCTGTCGGGGCCGGCAATTTTCCGTTCAACGGAATAGGTGGCGGCAGGATCGGAGGCAGCGACACTGCTCCCGGATCAACGCCAGCATGTTTCGCGCGGATGACAAGGCTTTGCCTTGCCAATTAATGGTCTTAGCGCCAGGTGGTGTCCCCTTATAGAGGGTGACCAAGCATGCCAGACAGCGTAATGCAGCAGCTGTGGAGTACCTCTCACCTTGACGGTGGGAATGCCTCCTATGTTGAAGAGCTTTATGAGCTCTATCTGCAAGATCCGAACAGCGTTGCCGAAGAGTGGCGCAGCTATTTCCAAAAGCTGCCCCAGGTAAACGGCCATGCCGGTTCGGACGTAGCCCATTCCACCGTCCGCGATCACTTCCTTCATCTCGCCAAGAGCAACCGCCGTCCTCAGGCCGCTAGCGGTGGCGCTGTCAGCAGCGAGCATGAAAAGAAACAGATCGATGTCCTGCGCCTGATCCAGGCCTTCCGGATGCGTGGCCATCAAGCTTCCAACCTTGACCCGCTGGGGCTCTGGAAGCGCGAAGAAATCGTTGATCTGACCCTCGCCGATTACGACCTGACCGACGCTGACCTGGACACCGTGTTCCGTACGGGTGAACTGCAGATCGGCAAGGACGAAGCGACTCTGCGTGAAATCCTCGACGCACTGCAGGTGACCTACTGCTCGAACTTCGGTATCGAGTACATGCACATCGTCGATTCCACCCAGCGCCGCTGGTTCCAGCAGCGTATCGAAAGCGTGCGCGGCAAGCCCCAGCTGGGCGCGGACACCAAGCGTCACCTGCTTGAGCGCCTGACTGCTGCTGAAGGTCTGGAGAAGTATCTGGGCACCAAGTATCCAGGCACCAAGCGCTTCGGCGTTGAAGGTGGCGAGAGCTTGATCCCGATGCTGGACGAGATCATTCAGCGTTCCGGCTCCTACGGCACCCAGGAAGTTGTGCTTGGCATGGCACACCGTGGTCGCCTGAACGTACTGGTCAACACCCTCGGCAAGAACCCGCGTGACCTGTTCGACGAGTTCGAAGGCAAGAAAAAGGTCGACATGGGCTCTGGCGACGTGAAGTACCACCAAGGCTTCTCGTCCAACGTCATGACCTCCGGTGGTGAAGTTCACCTGGCACTGGCGTTTAACCCGTCTCACCTGGAAATCGTCTCTCCGGTAGTCGAAGGTTCCGTACGCGCCCGTCAGGACCGCCGTCTGGACACTACCGGTGACAAGGTTCTGCCGATCAGCATTCACGGTGACGCGGCATTTGCTGGTCAGGGTGTGGTCATGGAAACCTTCCAGATGTCCCAGACCCGTGCCTACAAGACCGGTGGCACTATTCACATCGTCATCAACAACCAGGTCGGCTTCACCACTAGCCGCCAGGACGATGCGCGCTCTACCGAGTACTGCACCGATGTTGCCAAGATGATTCAGGCGCCGATTTTCCACGTCAATGGCGACGATCCGGAAGCGGTGCTGTTCGTGACCCAGTTGGCCGTCGACTACCGCATGCAGTTCAAGCGTGACGTGGTCATCGACATGGTCTGCTACCGTCGTCGCGGCCACAACGAGGCTGACGAACCATCCGGCACCCAGCCGCTGATGTACGAGGTGATCACCAAGCATCCGACCACCCGCGACATCTACGCCGAGCGCCTGGTAGGCGAGGGCGTGCTGACCAGCGACGAGGTTCAGGAGCGTTTTGAGGAATACCGCAACGCACTGGATAACGGCGACCACGTGGTCAAGAGTCTGGTCAAGGAGCCTGACACCGGTTCGTTCGTTGACTGGGCGCCTTACCTGAACCACAAGTGGACTGCGCGTCACGACACCAGTTTTGACCTGAAAACCCTGCAGGAACTGGCCAACAAGCTGACCGACCTGCCCGACGGTCTGGTGCTGCAGCGCCAGGTTGGCAAGATCATCGAAGACCGTCGCAAGATGGCCGCCGGTGCGCTTGCACTGAACTGGGGTTTTGCCGAAACCATGGCCTACGCCACGCTGCTGCACGAAGGTCACCCCGTGCGCATCACGGGTCAGGACGTGGGTCGCGGTACCTTCTCGCACCGCCACGCCGTACTGCACAGCCAGAACGATGGCCGTGCCTACGTACCGCTGCGCAAGCTGAGCGAAAACCAGCCGCGTTTCGACATCCATGACTCGCTGCTCTCCGAGGAAGCGGTGCTGGCCTTTGAGTACGGCTACGCCACTACCACCCCGAATGCGCTGGTCATCTGGGAAGCCCAGTTTGGTGACTTCTTCAACGGTGCTCAGGTGGTAGTCGATCAGTTCATTACCAGTGGCGAGCACAAGTGGGGCCGTCTGTGCGGTCTGACCATGCTGCTGCCGCACGGCTACGAAGGGCAGGGCCCGGAGCACTCCTCTGCACGTCTGGAGCGCTTCCTGCAGCTGTCTGCCGAGCACAACATTCAGGTGTGCGTGCCGTCTACCCCGGCGCAGGTTTATCACATGCTGCGTCGCCAGGTAATTCGCCCGCTGCGCAAGCCGCTGATCGCTCTGACGCCCAAGTCGCTGCTGCGCCACAAGCTGGCCACCTCGACGCTGGAAGAACTGGCCGAAGGCTCCTTCCAGACCGTGATCCCCGAGGTCGATGCAATCGATCCGAAGAAAGTGGATCGCGTCGTCATGTGCAGCGGCAAAGTGTATTACGACCTGCTGGAAAAACGCCGCAACGAAGAAGCGGACAACATCGCCATTGTGCGTATCGAGCAGCTGTATCCGTTCCCTGAGGATGATCTGGCCGAGGTTCTGGCGCCCTACAAGCACCTGAAGAAGGTGGTGTGGTGTCAGGAAGAGCCGATGAACCAGGGCGCGTGGTACTGCAGCCAGCACCACATGCGCCGTGTGCTTTCCCAGCACAAGACCAAGAATCTGTATCTGGACTACGCTGGACGGGAGGCTTCCGCCGCACCGGCTTGTGGACATCCTTCCATGCACGCGGAACAGCAGGAAAAACTCCTGCAAGACGCCTTTACCGTCTGAGCGCAGCCAGACAACAGAGATTAATAAGGATCGACAATGGCTATCGAAATCAAAGCCCCTACATTTCCCGAGTCGGTTGCCGACGGTACTGTTGCCACTTGGCACAAGCAGCCGGGCGACGCGGTAAAACGCGACGAACTGCTGGTAGATATCGAAACCGACAAGGTTGTGATGGAAGTTCTTGCCGAAGCTGACGGTGTCATGGGTGACATCGCCAAAGCCGAAGGCGACACCGTACTGAGCGGTGAGGTACTGGGCGTACTGAAAGACGGTGAAGCGGCCTCTGCGCCTGCTGCCAAGAAAGAAGAGCCCAAGGCTGAAGCAGCTCCGGCTGCCGAGCAGGCCAGTGGCGAAGAGCCGCTGCTGTCTCCGGCTGCGCGCAAGCTGGCCGAAGAAAACGGTCTGGCTGCCGCCGACATCGCGGGCACCGGTAAAGGTGGTCGCGTCACCAAGGAAGACGTTCTGAACGCCATCGAGGCCAAGAAGAACGCGCCTGCTGCTCCGGCTGCCAAGCCTGCCGCTGCTGCTCCGGCTGCCGCTGTTGCACTGGGCGAGGGTGATCGTATCGAGAAGCGCGTCCCCATGACTCGCCTGCGTGCCCGTATCGCCGAACGTCTGGTTGATGCGCAATCGAGCATGGCCATGCTGACCACCTTTAACGAGGTCAACATGAAGCCGGTCATGGACCTGCGCAAGAAGTACAAGGACCTGTTCGAGAAGAAGCACAACGGCGTTCGCCTGGGCTTCATGTCCTTCTTCGTCAAGGCAGCGACCGAAGCACTCAAGCGCTACCCGGCAGTCAATGCCTCGATCGACGGCAACGACGTGGTTTATCACGGTTATCAGGATATCGGCGTAGCCGTGTCCAGCGACCGCGGTCTGGTTGTGCCGATTCTGCGCAACACAGAGCACATGGGCCTGGCTGACATCGAAGGCACTATCGCCGACTACGGCCGCAAGGCGCGTGACGGCAAGCTGACCATGGAAGAGATGACTGGCGGCACTTTCACCATCTCCAACGGTGGTGTCTTCGGTTCACTGGTTTCTACCCCGATCGTCAACCCGCCGCAGGCCGCTATTCTGGGCATGCACAAGATCCAGGACCGCCCGATGGCCGTTGACGGTCAGGTTGTTATCCTGCCGATGATGTACCTGGCGCTGTCCTATGATCACCGCCTGATCGACGGTAAGGAAGCGGTGAGCTTCCTGGTTGCGATCAAGGATTTGCTGGAAGACCCGGCGCGTCTGTTGCTGGACGTCTGATCGATAACACGGGTTTTCAGCAGCAGATTAATCGCCCGGCACGCGTGCTGCCGGGCGCCTTTTTGAATACTGCTGCCAACAGAGGATTTGCTCATGAGTCAGAAATACGATGTGGTAGTCATCGGTGCGGGCCCCGGCGGCTATGTTGCCGCTATCCGCGCCGCACAACTCGGCCTGAAAACGGCCTGTATCGAAAAATACGTTGGCAAGGATGGCAAGCAGGCCCTGGGCGGCACTTGCCTGAACGTTGGCTGTATCCCGTCCAAGGCACTGCTGGACAGCAGCTGGAAGTACCACGAGGCCAAAGACGGCTTCAAGGTCCATGGTATCGACGTCAAGGGCGTCAACATGGACGTGCCGGCTATGGTTGAGCGCAAGGACAAGATCGTCAAGCAACTGACCGGCGGCGTTGCTGCGCTGTTCAAGGCTAACGGCGTTACCAGCATTGAAGGCCACGGTAAGCTGCTGGCTGGCAAGAAGGTCGAAGTGACTGCGCCGGATGGCAACGTCACCGTTATCGACGCAGAAAACGTCATCCTGGCTTCCGGCTCTGTGCCGATCAACATTCCGCCGGCGCCGCTGACCGACGACATCATCGTCGACTCCACCGGTGCTCTGGAATTCTCCGCTGTACCGAAGAAGCTGGGCGTTATCGGCGCTGGCGTTATCGGCCTGGAGCTGGGTTCGGTCTGGCGCCGCCTGGGTGCTGAGGTTGTTGTCTTTGAAGCACTCGACTCTTTCCTGAGTCTGGCTGACGAGCAAGTGGCCAAAGAAGCCCTGAAGACCTTCACCAAGCAGGGCCTGCAGGTCCGTCTGGGTGCTCGTGTAACCGGCACAGAGATCAAGCGCAAGCAGGTCACTGTTTCTTTCACTGACAGCGAAGGCGAGCAGCAGCTGACCTTTGACAAGCTGATTGTTGCCGTTGGCCGCCGCCCTTACACCGAGAACCTGCTGGCATCCGATTGCGGTGTGGATCTGGATGAGCGCGGCATGGTTTACGTTGACGACTACTGCGCTACCAGCGTGCCGGGCGTCTATGCTGTAGGTGACATGGTTCGCGGTCCGATGCTGGCCCACAAATCCTCGGAAGAGGGCGTGATGGTTGCCGAGCGCATTGCTGGCCACAAGGCCGCCATGAACTACGACCTGATTCCGTCTGTTATCTACACCCACCCGGAAATCGCGTGGGTCGGCAAGAACGAGAAGCAGCTCAAGGCCGAAGGTGTTGAGTTCAACGTGGGCGTGTTCCCGTTTGCTGCCAGTGGCCGCGCCATGGCTGCCAACGACACCGGTGGTTTCGTCAAGATGATTGCCGATGCCAAGACCGACCGCGTTCTGGGCGTACACGTCATTGGTCCGAGCGCTGCCGAACTGGTGCAGCAGGGCGCCATTGCCATGGAATTCGGTACCAGTGCCGAAGACCTGGGCATGATGGTCTTCTCGCACCCGACGCTGTCCGAGGCAATGCATGAAGCTGCGCTGGCCGTAAATGGTCACGCAATCCATGTCGCTAACCGCAAGAAGCGTTAATATAGCGTCCCGATGACCCGGTGGTCGCAGCAGTGACTGCCGGGTCTGCTGTAGCAAGAACAACTTTGGCCGAGCAATCGGTCAGGCCACAACGAGGTGGTCAGCCAGCTGGCTGCAGCGGGTTAATCCGAACGTATTGCGCATGCAGGGTGATTACAAAATGTAACCCCGCGATAACGCGCAGTGTTTACCATGTTCGGGCTGACAGGCTTGCGGCAGGCGGCAACGGTGGCGGCAACTCGCAGAGTGGCGGCTAGAAAGTAATTCCTACACGATCAAAACGGTAGAAACGCATGAATCTTCACGAATATCAGGGGAAGCAGCTGTTCGCTGAGTACGGCCTTCCTGTCTCCAAGGGTTTTGCTGTAGACACTCCGGAAGAAGCAGCCGAGGCCTGTGAAAAGATTGGCGGCGACATGTGGGTCGTCAAGGCTCAGGTTCACGCTGGTGGCCGTGGTAAGGCTGGCGGTGTCAAGCTGGTCAAGAGCAAGGAAGATGCAAAAGCCTTCGCCGAGCAGTGGCTGGGTCAACGTCTGGTCACTTACCAGACTGACGCCAATGGTCAGCCGGTCAGCAAGATCCTGGTTGAGTCGTGCACCGACATCGCCAAGGAACTGTACCTGGGCGCTGTAGTTGATCGTTCTACCCGTCGCATCGTGTTCATGGCATCCACCGAAGGTGGTGTCGAGATCGAGAAAGTCGCGGAAGAGACTCCCGAGAAAATCCTGAAAGCCACCATCGACCCGCTGGTAGGCCCGCAGCCTTACCAAGGCCGTGAGCTGGCGTTCAAGCTGGGCCTGGAAGGCGACCAGATCAAGCAGTTCACCAACATCTTCGTAGGCCTGGGCAAACTGTTTGCCGACTACGACCTGGCGCTGCTGGAAATCAACCCGCTGGTCATCAAAGAAGACGGCAACCTGCACTGCCTGGATGCCAAGATCAACATCGACGGCAACGCCATGTACCGTCAGCCCAAACTGCGCGCCATGCACGATCCGTCTCAGGACGATCCGCGTGAAGCCCACGCTGCCAAGTTCGAACTGAACTACGTTGCTCTGGAAGGCAACATCGGCTGCATGGTCAACGGTGCCGGTCTGGCCATGGGCACCATGGACATCGTTAACCTGCACGGCGGCAAGCCGGCCAACTTCCTGGACGTAGGCGGCGGCGCGACCAAAGAGCGCGTTACCGAAGCGTTCAAGATCATTCTGTCCGACTCCAACGTACAAGCCGTTCTGGTTAACATCTTCGGCGGTATCGTACGCTGCGACATGATTGCTGAAGGCATCATCGGCGCCGTTAAAGAAGTTGGCGTTAAAGTACCGGTTGTTGTCCGTCTGGAAGGCAACAACGCCGATCTCGGCGCCAAGGTACTGGCCGAGAGTGGCCTGAACATCATCGCTGCAACCAGTCTGACCGACGCTGCCCAGCAAGTCGTCAAGGCCGCGGAGGGTAAATAATGAGCATCCTGATCAACAAAGAAACCAAGGTAATCTGTCAGGGCTTCACTGGCTCGCAGGGCACTTTCCACTCCGAGCAAGCGATTGCCTACGGCACCAAAATGGTTGGTGGCGTTACTCCGGGCAAAGGTGGCACTACTCACCTGGGCCTGCCGGTTTTCAACACTGTTGCTGAAGCTGTTGAAGCCACTGGCGCCGAAGCCAGCGTAATCTACGTTCCGGCTCCGTTCTGTAAGGATTCCATTCTGGAAGCAGCTAACGGCGGCATCAAGCTGATCGTCTGCATCACCGAAGGTATCCCGACTCTCGACATGCTGGACGCCAAGGTCAAGTGCGACGAGCTGGGCGTTCGCCTGATCGGCCCGAACTGCCCGGGCGTTATCACTCCCGGTGAGTGCAAGATCGGCATCATGCCCGGTCACATTCACCTGCCGGGCAAAGTCGGTATCGTTTCCCGCTCCGGTACTCTGACCTATGAAGCGGTCAAGCAGACTACTGATGCCGGTTTCGGTCAGTCCACTTGCGTTGGTATCGGTGGTGACCCGATCCCGGGCTCCAACTTCATCGACATCCTGAAAATGTTCCAGGACGACCCGAAGACCGAAGCGATCGTTATGATCGGTGAGATCGGCGGTAGCGCTGAAGAAGAAGCAGCAGCGTTCATCAAAGCCAACGTCACCAAGCCGGTTGTATCCTACATCGCTGGTGTTACTGCTCCGGCAGGCAAGCGTATGGGTCACGCTGGTGCGATCATCTCCGGCGGTAAGGGTACTGCAGACGAGAAGTTTGCTGCTCTGGAAGATGCAGGCGTTAAAACTGTTCGCTCGCTGGCCGAAATCGGCGCTGCGCTGGCAGAACTGACTGGTTGGGAAATGAAGTAAGCTTCACCTAACCATCGTGTTGACAAAACCCCGCCTTGGCGGGGTTTTGTTTTTTGTCAGGGAATCATCCAATGAAGAGCTTTGACCGCATCAGCAGTCTGCACATGATGGTCGGTGCGCTGCAGGCGATACTGGCGTACGGTCTGTTTCAGTCGGCTGAGCTGGAGGTGTGGCCGGCTACCCATGCCGCAGCCTACATTCCGCTGTTCATGCTTATGGTGGCGCTGCCGTTGGCGTTTTACTGCGCCAGTGAGGCAGCAGCGGTGCGCCGCTGGTTGCTCAGCCTCGGCCTGGGTTTGCTGGCGACGTTGGTAGGTCTGCATCAGGGCCTGACCGCCGGTGTGTCGCTGTGGCAGCCCGAGGGCTACCTGGGCGGCTGGTCGCCTGGCCGTGTTGGCGACTACCTGCAGCCGGCGCTGATATTCGCGCTGCTGGTTTTTCTGGTGGCACCGGCCGTTGCGCTGGTGCGCGGACGTCCGCAACCGGGGGACTATCAGCGCTGGATCGATGCGCTGCACCACAACGCTCTGGTGTTGCTACAGGCGGCGCTGGTGCTGGGGCTTTTCTGGGGGCTGCTGTACAGCGCTGCCGGGCTCTTCAAGCTAGTGGGGCTGGAGCTGCTGCACGAGCTGATTGATCAGAAGTGGTTCAGCATTCCCCTAGTTACGCTGGTGTTCTCGCACGCGGTGTCGGTCGCAGTGCGAACCCATGGCGTGGCTGACTTTCTTACCAGCCGGGCGCGCCAGCTGTGCGGTTGGCTGTATCCGCTGGCGGCGTTGCTGGCGGTAGGTTTTGTCCTCAGTTGGGGCGTGCAGGGCCTTGTGGGGCTGTTCGAAAGCGGGCATGCGGCTAACTTGCTGCTCTGGTTTGTCACCCTGAACCTGTTGCTGATCAATCTGGCCTCGCGTGGCGGGGCCGAACAGGGCGAGCAGGCCGCCTGGATGCGCTGGGTCATGGTCGCCGGCAAGCTGGCGTTGTTGCCCATGATGGCGGTCGCCGGTTATGCGCTATGGCTGCGCCTTGAGCAGTATGGCCTGACGCCGGAGCGTATTTGGGCGCTACTGGTCTGGCTGGTGCTCAGTGTAATGGCGTTGGGGGCCGGCATGGATGCGCTCAGCAGTGCACGTGGTGGCACACCCAACCGCTTGCTGCCCGTCAGTAATGTGGCTGCGGCACTGGTTGCGGTGCTTGGCATCGTGCTGCTGCTTGGCGGGCCGCTCGACCCGCGCCGTCTCAGTGTCGATAGCCAGCTCAATCGCTTAGAGACGAACAGGCTTAGTGAGGACGCCTTCATCAACTTTCTGCGCTCCAAAGGCGATGGCTACGGGCTGACAGTGCTGACCGAACTCACGCGTGCCGACACCAGCGGCGATGAACAGGCGCAGCTATTGGCGCTTCTGGCCCGCAAGGCGCTGGCCGGCCGGCGAGAAGGCACTGCTACCTTGCTGGAGCAGGTTAAGGCGCTGCCGCGTTTTCCATCCGGCAGTGTGCTGCCCCCGGGGCTGGCCCAGGCGCTGGGCCGTGAATCGGGCGTGCTGTCGTGTGACAGCCAGCGGCTGGATGTGCCGAACGCCTGCCTGATCTGGGCGCTGCCGGGCTTTTGGGGTGAGCAGACCGCTTACGTTGTGCTGCGTCGAGACGGCGACAGCGACATGCCCTTTGGGCGGATCTGGCTGCCGGATACGGACGGCAGCTGGAGCACCTGGGGCGACCTTGGGCGTATTCAAGATGCGAGCGGATGCCCGGCGGAACACCGCCCGGCGGCTTTGTTCGATGCCATCGTGCAGAACAGGGTAGAATTCGCCGCCAAGCCGCAGCCGGACCTGATGGTTAACGGTCTGCGCATTCCAACCAACCTCTGGCGCAACGCTACTTGCCCCTGATAAGGGGGAGGGCGATGTCGCCGGGCGACACGGATGTCCCTGCTTTTTGCGGACGACGATAACAGCTTTATGATCAAACGACTTACACCCATCGATATCTTTGCGCTTGGTTTTATGACCTTTGCGCTCTTTCTTGGCGCGGGCAATGTGATCTTCCCGCCGGGCGCCGGTCTGGCTGCAGGGGCCAACATCTGGCCTACCGCCTTTGGCTTTCTCATTACCGCCGTCGGTCTGCCGCTGCTGACGCTGATTGCGCTGGCGCGCGTTGGTGGTGGCCTGGCGCAGTTGACCGCGCCGCTGGGCGGGGCTGCGGGGGTAACGCTCAGCGTGCTGGTCTATCTGGCCATTGGACCGCTGTTCGCAACCCCGCGCACCACGGTTGTGTCCTACGAGATCGGCGTGCTGCCCTTTGTCAGTGACAGTTGGCAGACGCTGCTTGGCTACTCGCTGATCTATTTTGCTGCGGTGATCTTCCTGGCACTGAAGCCGGGCCAGTTGATGGACCGGGTCGGCAAGTACATTACGCCGGTCTTGCTGGCCGGGCTGGTGCTGCTGGGGCTGGCGGCGCTGTTCCTGCCCGCCGGCGATATGCAGGCGGCAAGCGGCCAGTACCGCGATGCACCGATGATTCAGGGTTTTCTGCAGGGCTATCTGACCATGGATACCCTGGGCGCACTGGTGTACGGCATCGTAATCACCACCGCGATTCGCGACCGGCAGGTCAATTCCGCGCCGTTGATTACGCGCTACACCGTTATGGCAGCTGTGATCGCGGCGACCGGCTTGTCGCTGGTTTACCTGTCGCTGTTTTATTTGGGCTCAACCAGTGGCTCATTGGTTGAACCGGGCGTCAATGGAGGACAGATTCTCGCTGCCTATGTGCAGTACCGCTTTGGCACCGCGGGCAGCGCGTTGCTGGCTCTGGTTATTATCCTGGCGTGCATGACCACCGCGGTCGGTTTGCTGACCGCCTGTGGCGAGTACTTCAGCAAGCTGTTGCCGCTGAGTTATAGCGCGGTGGTATGGCTCTTTGGGCTGTTCAGCATGCTGGTGGCCAACCAGGGACTGGACAGCTTGATCAGCGTTTCCATCCCGGTGCTGGTTGGTCTGTACCCGCTGGCCATTGTGCTGGTGTGTATCAGCCTGCTGGGGGCGAGTTGGGCCCGGCCCGCTAATATCATGCGTCCGGTGATGCTGGTGACGCTGGTTTTTGGCGTGATCGATGGCCTCAAGGCCGCCGGACTGATCAGTAGCGCTGGTGCCTGGCTTGATGCGCTGCCGTTGTCGGATCAGAGTCTGGGCTGGCTGTTGCCGGTTCTGGTTACCATGCTGCTGGCTATACTGGTTGAGTATCTTCGCCATGGCAGCCTGCGGCGTTGATGCGGGGCGTCTCGACGCCCCATAAATAAAATCCGGTCAGAGTAGGGAGAGTGAATGCTGTCGATTCCGGATGCAGGAAGTGTTTGGATCAACGCGCTGGCTGTAGGCTGGCTGGTGCTTTGCTGGATGGGCTACACCTACTATGCGTTGCGCAAGGGGCGTGATACGGCTTGCCTGGCCAGTGTGTTGCACCTGTATCGACGGGACTGGATGAACCGCCTGCTGATGCGTGAGCAACGCATGTCCGACGCCAGCGTGATCGGTAACCTGGAGCGCAACACTTCGTTCTTCGCCTCCAGCACGCTGCTGATTCTCGCCGGTCTGATTACCGTGATGGGGGCAACCGACAAGGCAGAGCTGCTGCTGCACGAGTTGCCCTTTGTTGCCAAGGTCAGTCGGGAAATTTTCGAGCTCAAGCTGCTCGTGCTGATGGCCATCTTTGTGTACGCGTTCTTCACCTTTTCCTGGGGGATGCGCCAGTACAACTTTGCCTCTGTGCTGCTGGGCTCTGCGCCACTGCTGGGTGAGAAAAATGTCACCGAAGCGGAGCGCAATGCCTACGCCGAGCGTATGGCGCGCGTGATCTCGATGGCAGGCAACGAGTTCAACCTGGGGCTGCGCTCCTATTATTTTGCGTTGGGCACGCTGACCTGGTTCATCAATCCGCTGCTGTTCATTCTTACTACTGCGGGTGTGGTACTGGTACTGTACCGGCGTGAGTTTCACTCGGACGTACTGCACATCATGATGTTCAGTCCGGCACCGATACCGCCACCGCAAATGGAGAAGCTGGAATGAGTATCCCCCTCTGGAGTCTGTTTATCGCTGCGCTGATGCTGGTGCTGACCAAAGCGCCGGTCGCTGTTGCCCAATCCCGCTCGGGGGGCTATGACAATGCTCATCCGCGTGCCCAGCAGGCTGGGTTGAAAGGGTGGGGCGCACGCGCGCTGGCATCGCACCAGAACATGATCGAGGCGTTTCCGGTATTTGCTGCAGGGGTATTGGTGGTGCTGGCGACGGGGACGCTAGGTGCGGCGGCCAATGTGCTCTGCATCATCTTTGTGTTGAGCCGAATCGGCTACACCGCCCTGTATCTGCTCAACTTGGCAACGCTGCGCAGCCTGGTGTGGGGCGCAGGTTTTGTTTCAAGCCTTGGTTTGATGCTGTTGCCGCTGCTGCGCTGAGGTGACAAATAAAAAGGGCATGCCGTGGCATGCCCTTTTTTGGCTTTACTGATCGCTTACTCTTCCACGGCGCGCTCCATGGACTCCTTGGACTCGACGGCAGCATCCTGCACCGCTTCGCCTTTTTCTTCGACGTACTCTACCGAGCTGTCGTAGGCATCGCTGACACCCTCTTTGGTGGCGTCGTAGGCCTCTTCGATGTTCTCAGACGTAGCATCGTAGGCATCCTGTACGCTGTCACCTGCGGCATCAACCTTTTCCTGCAACACCTCGCCAGTGGTTTGCTCGGTGCCGGTTACCTCACGGGCTTTCTGTTCGGTAGCGTCGGCGACATCCTGGGCGGCGTCCTGCATGTTGTCCATGGCTTCAGACATGGACTCACGGGCGTCTTCCATCTTGTCTTCCGGGCTTTCCTGGCAGCCAGCCAACAGACCTACGCCGGCCATCAGGACAACCGCTGCAGCTAGTTTTTTCATGGTGCTCTCCTTGAAGAGTAAAATCGGCGATCAGTCGCCTTGTTATTGCGCTTCTTCAGCTTTCTGCTCAATCGCTTCGCCGGTTTCTTCTACGGCATCACCGACGTTGTCGATCGCGTCGGACATCGACTCCTGCGCATTTTCCAGCTTGTCTTCAGGCTCCTGCTGGCAGCCAGCAGCGGCAAGCAGACCAGTGGACAGCAGCAGGGCGGCGGCGATAGTCATTTTCCGGGACATACAAACACTCCTTCAAAGCAGTTGATTCACTGCCTTAGTGCTGCGCCTTGCGCGTAAAGTTCAACATCTGGTCGACTTCTGGAGTCTAGTTCACGTTCTGGGTACTATGCTCAGCCTTATTGCAAAACCAGTCCAGAGGCGCACTGTTCATGAGCGAAATCGAACTGCGGGCGCGGAATTTCCTGTCTGCGTTGCGACATTGCCAGCACCTGCAGATGACCGTAGAGCACGCCGATGAGCAAGGGCTCATCATCAAGTTGCCCTACAGCGACGCCATCGTCGGCAACCCGGTTACCGGCGTCATACACGGCGGCGCCATCACCACCCTGATGGATACCTGCTGCGGCATTTCTACCGTTTGCTACCTGCCAGAGTTTGAAATCTGTCCGACGCTGGATCTGCGCATTGATTACATGCATCCAGCCGAGCCCGGCAAAGCCATCTTTGGCTTCGCCGAGTGTTACCGCGTTACGCCGGCAGTCATCTTTACCCGCGGCATCGCTTATCAGGACGACCGCTCAGAGCCGATCGCCCATGTTGTGGGGACCTTCATGCGCATGGGCAAGGCAGTTGATCAGGACAATCTGAAAGCACACGGCGACGAGGAGGGCGCATGAGCCTGACCGAGCAGCAGGTCCAGGAAATAATCAGCCGCTCCCACGAGACGGGTGACTACAGTGCGTTGGTGGAGGCGATCCCCTATGCGCGGATGATTGGTATGCAAGTGACGCGTCTGGGCAGCGAAGCTTTCTTTCGACTACCCAGCGCCCAGAACAACATTGGTAACCCGGTACTGCCGGCGCTGCATGGCGGTGTTATTGCCGGATTCATGGAGCAATCGGCGATGCTGCATCTGATGATGTTCATGAACAGTGAGGTATTCCCCAAAATCATCGATTTCTCAGTGGATTACCTGCGCGCCGGGCTGTACCGTGACACCTATGCCAGTTGCCAGGTGTGGCGGCAGGGGCGGCGTGTTGGCAACGTTGCCATCACCGCCTGGCAAACCCGTTCCAGCGAGCCTATTGCCACGGCTCGGGCCCATTTCAAGCTGGATTGAATACGAGCGCGACAGGAGTGTAGTCGGCGATGGAAGCCTTGTTGATTCTGGGTGGTGTGATCGGCTTTGTAGTGGCCTGGGTTTGGCTGGTTTTTGGCAGCTTGCGCCTGGGTAGCCGTGCCGTATTGCTGGCTGCGCTGCTTCCACTGGTGACGCCCTTTCTGCGCGACAGCGCTTTCGCTCGTTTACCGCGTATCTTGCTGCTTGCATCGCTGCTGTGCGCTGGTGCCGGTTTCTGGTTGCTGCAGCAGCATCAGCCAGAGCATTTTGCCCGTTTACTGTCTGGGCAATGGCAAAAGGAGGTGCCCGCCGGTGAGCTGCAAGGCACGCTGATGGGCCAGCCTTTTGCGCCTGACCAGGTGTACTGGCGTGGCGATCAGCTGATTTTTGCCGAGACCGCCGGCGAGCGCGTGCGCCGCTCTCTGGTGGTGCGTTTTGATGGCGCCACCAGCCTGCTGCAAGGCACAGCAATCGATCTGCTGCCGGGCGACGACGGCCCATGGCCGCAGATGGTACTGCAGTGGTACACCGGTGCGTTGGCTTCGCCTGGCTTACGCCGGGTTGCTTCTGGCTACAGCCTCAGCCTGTCTCTGGCGCCGCAGGGCAGAGAGGGCGCGGAGATGGTTGTACATCTGCGTTTGCCCGCAGAGCATCAGACGCGGTTGACCGGCCGAGTGACACTGGCAGAGCGGCCAAGCTGGCTTGGGCGCTCACTGAACAGCGCCCAGCCCCCAGCACCACAGCCGGAGCCTGCTGCGCCTGCGCCATCACCTGCCGACTGGCAGGAGGTTAGCCTGCTTGCCGTGCTGGATGAGCCAGAACATTTCGTAGGCCAGCGGTTGCGCCTGGTTACCGTTGCCGGTCGCGAGCACGAAGGGGTGCTCAAGGCGGTTACCAGCGAGCGCAGATTGGTGCTGGCACTGCCTCAGGGTGCCAATCAGGTCGACTTTCAGTTTCACCCGGTCGATATCGCCATGATCGAGGTTCGACCGCGGATCTGACGCCAGGCCCTTGAAAGTATTTCAAATGTCCCCATCTTTGCTGCATTGCCAGAATCTGCTGGCTTGCCCTGAACAGCATCAAATGGAGACGCTTCGTTATGACCGTGGACGCTCATAAGGAAACCCTGGGATTCCAGACAGAGGTGAAGCAACTGCTGCACCTCATGATTCACTCGATGTACTCGAATAAGGAAATCTTTCTGCGTGAACTGATTTCCAACGCCTCGGATGCCTCCGACAAGCTGCGCTTCGAAGCCATCGCCCAACCGCAGCTGCTGGAAGACCAGCCCGAGCTGCGTATCCGCGTCAGCGCCGACAGCAAGGCCAACACCCTGACCATCGAGGACAACGGTATCGGCATGTCCCGCCAGGAGGTCATCGACCATCTGGGTACCATTGCCAAGTCCGGCACGGCCGCCTTCATGCAGCAACTAACCGGGGACCAGAAAAAGGATTCTCAACTGATCGGCCAGTTTGGTGTGGGCTTTTACAGCGCCTTTATCGTCGCTGACCGGGTTGAGGTATTCACCCGCCGTGCGGGCCTCACTGCCGCCGAGGGTGTGCACTGGGAATCAGCCGGTGAGGGTGACTTCACTATCGCCACCGTCGACAAGCCCGAGCGCGGTACCCGTATCGTCCTGCACCTGAAGGCCGCAGAGAGCGAGTTTGCCGATACCTTCCGTCTGCGCAACGTCATTACCAAATACTCCGACCATATTTCCCTGCCCATCGAGCTGCCCAAGCAGGCGTCGGGTGGGGAGCAGGACGCCGCTGCCGAGACCGAGTGGGAAAGCGTAAACCGGGCCAGCGCACTCTGGACTCGCCCGCGTACCGAGGTCAAGGACGAGGAATACAAGGAGTTCTACAAGCACGTTGCCCACGACTTTGAAGACCCGCTGAGCTGGAGCCACAACAAGGTCGAGGGCAAGCTGGAATACACCAGCCTGCTGTATGTGCCGGGTCGCGCGCCGTTTGACCTGTACCAGCGTGAAGCGCCGCGTGGTCTCAAGCTGTATGTGCAACGCGTGTTCATCATGGACGACGCGGAGCAGTTCCTGCCGCTGTATCTGCGCTTTATCAAGGGCGTGGTGGACTCCAACGATCTGTCGTTGAACGTCTCGCGTGAAATCCTGCAGAAGGACCCGGCCATCGACAGCATGAAGTCCGCGTTGACCAAACGCGTGCTGGACATGCTGGAGAAAATGGCGAAGAAAGAGCCCGAGCAATATGCGACCTTCTGGAAAGCCTTTGGCAGCGTCATGAAGGAAGGCCCGGCCGAGGACTACTCAAACCGCGAGAAGATTGCCGGCCTGTTGCGTTTTGCCTCCACCGCGCAGAGCGATGACAGCGAAGTGGTCAGCCTGGACGCCTATCTGGAACGCATGGTTGAAGGTCAGGACAAGATCTACTACCTCACCGGCGAGCGTTATGCGCAGGTCAAGAACAGCCCGCACCTGGAAATCTTCCGCAAGAAGGGTATCGAAGTGCTGCTGCTGACCGACCGTATCGACGAGTGGCTGATGAGCCACCTGACCGAATATCAGGGCAAGCAGTTTGTCGATATCGCCCGAGGCGATCTGGATCTCGGCAAGCTCGAAGGCGACGAGGACAAGCAGGAGCAGGAAAAGGCCGCTGAAGCCAAGGCCGACCTGGTCAAGCGCATCCAGGAAGCACTCAAGGAGCATCTGCAGGAAGTGCGCGTGTCGCACCGTCTGACTGACTCCCCGGCGGTACTGGTGATCAACGAGGACGACATGGGGCTGCAGATGCGCCGTATCCTCGAGGCCAGCGGCCAGAAGGCACCGGAAAGTAAGCCGATCCTGGAGATCAACCCGGCCCACCCGCTGCTGGACAAGCTCGACAGTGAGCAGGATGAAGATCGCTTTGCCGACCTGAGTCACATCCTGTTTGACCAGGCAGCCCTTGCTGCCGGTGAGGCGCTGCAGGATCCCGGTGCCTATGTGCGCCGCCTTAATGCGCTGCTGGTTGAACTGAGCCGCTAAGCTGCCAGTCTGCTTTGAAGTGTGAGCAAAAATGCCTGCCTTGTGCAGGCATTTTTGTTTCTGCCGCTATGCTGGAGAGACATTTTATGGAGGAAGCAACGATGAAGCGCATATTGGAGGGCGTGTTGATGAGTACGCTGGCAGGCCTGGCACAGGCTGATATCAAGGTAGAGCAGGTCGACTACGAGATTGACGGCAAGCCTTTTGAGGGCCGCCTGGTGTACGACGCCAGCGTGCAGGCGCCGCGGCCCGGTGTGCTGATGGTGCCCAACTGGATGGGGGTGACGGACGCCGCCGTCGAGAAGGCCAGTAAGGTAGCGGGCACCAATTATGTGGTGTTTGTGGCGGACATGTACGGCCGTGACATTCGCCCGGCCAATGCAGAAGAGGCCGGTGCCGCTGCCAGCACCGTGCGCGATGATCGCGCGCTGATGCGCACGCGAGTGAATGCCGGGCTGGACCTGTTGGCCAGCCAGACCCAGGCGCCGGTTGCCAGCGACCAGTTGGTTGCCATCGGTTTCTGTTTTGGTGGCGGTTCGGTGCTGGAGCTGGCGCGCTCGGGTACCGAGCTCAAGGGCGTGGTGTCTTTCCACGGTAATCTGGACACCCCCAACCCAGCCGATGCTACCAATATCAAGGCGCCGATCCTGGTGCTGCACGGAGCAGACGACCCCTTTGTGCCAGACCAACAGGTTGCCGACTTTCAGGCCGAGATGCGCGACGCAGGCGTGGACTGGCAACTGATCAGCTACGGTGGCGCGGTGCATTCCTTCTCTGATCCCTACGCGAACATGGCTGGCAAAGCCGAATATCACCCGGTCGTGGCCAAGCGTAGCTTTGCCGCCATGCATCAGTTCTTTGGCGAGGTGTTGGGCGAGGCAGAATAACGGCAGGCTCTAGCGCGTCATCGACAACGCTGATGTTGGCGCGCTAGAGAGGCCGGCTCGGCATAATGCGGTAAAACTCTCCACGCGAGAGAACATAACAACAAAACAAGATGGAGACGGGTATGTCGCAACCTGAACAACCGGGCTGGCGTTGGGGGCCCTTTACCTTTCGTTTGCCGTTCTACCATTCAAAACTCTGCTGGCCCGAGCTGGTTCAGGGGCTGCTGATCGCCGCCGCCACCGGCCTGTCGCTGGTGCCGCTGATGACCAGCTTCTTTGGCCTGAGTTTTGAAGAGGCAGTAGCCGTCTCCATGATTCATTCGGCGCTGATTGCCTCGGCCATCATTGTTTTCGGCGAACCCTACGCCCCCGGTTGGATTACCCCCGCGTTGCCATTGGTACTCGCCTTTGTGCTTGGCGGGTATGAGACACCCGATGAGCGCTTTCAGGCGATGGCGGCGATATCGCTCGATTTTGCCCTGTTGCTGTTTTTGCTGGGCATCACCGGGCTGGGTAAGCGCTTTATTCTCTGGCTACCCGACACGCTCAAGGCGGGCATCATTCTAGGTGCGGCGATTGCGGCGCTGAAACGGGTGTTCGTTGACGATGCTGAGCGCTTTTTGCTGCAGCAGCCGATCAGCACCACCATTGCCTGCGCCGTGTGCCTGATCTTCGCTTTCAGCATTCCCATGGCCAAACTGAAGGAAAAATACCGTTTCTTTGCCTTGCTCGGCGCCTTGGGCCTGCTGCCCGGTTTTGTGCTGGCCGGCATTATCGGCCCGATGGTTGGTGAGGTGAGCTACGACATTCAGTGGGGCATTCTGATCCCGCCGCTGGATGATGCCTGGGCCAAGGTCTCGCCCTTTGCCATTGGCTGGCCGAGCATGGAGATGTTTATTCAGGGTATGCCGCTGGCGCTGATCACCTACGTGATTCTATTTGGCGATCTGGTCACTGGTAACGAGGTGATCCGCGAAGGACTGGAGACTCGCCAGGACGAACACATCGACATCAACCCGACCCGCTCACACATCTCGCTGGCCATCCGTAATGCGCTGATGGGTATCAGTGCACCCTTCTTCCCGACCCAGGGCGCGCTCTGGACCGGTGTGCACGTGATCATCATGCAGCGCTGGAAGCAGGGCAAACAGGCGATGGATAGCATTCACAGCGGCTTGGCGTCCTATTACCTGATGGGCCTGCCGATTCTGTTCTTCCTGCTGCCGCTGCTGACCGGGCTCAAGCCGTTGCTGGGCATTGCCTTGTCGCTGACGCTGGTCCTGACCGGGTTTGCCTGTGCCTACATCGCCATGGCCATCCCGAAAAACAACACCTCCCGCGGCGCGGTGGTGCTGATTGGTGCCGCGCTGGCGTTTTTCGAGCCGTGGGTGGGCCTGTTGATTGGTATTTTGGCGACCGTTGTACTGGTGGGCTGGGATCGCAACGTTGACCCCATTCCGCACGAAGATTGAACCACGCGGCATTGGCATAAGGCTTGCTGCCGCGCCGCGGCAGCAGGTACCAAGCCTGCCAACGATAAGGAGCAGCAATGAGCAGTGTGATTGAACGGTGGCACAAGGTTGTCGAAGCGCAGGACCCGAGCGGACTGGCGGATCTGCTGGCAGATGACGTTGTGTTTCATTCCCCGGTGGTGCACACCCCGCAGGTGGGCAAGGCAATTACGACCCTGTATCTGTCCGCGGCGTTCAAGACGCTGAACGAGCCGGGGCACTTCACCTATCTGCGTGAATTGGTTGATGGCAATAACGCGGTGCTGGAGTTTCAGACCGTCATCGACGGTATCACCATCAACGGCATCGATATGATCCGGTGGAACGACGACGGCAAGATTGTTGATTTCAAAGTCATGGTACGCCCGTTGAAAGCGGTCAACGCCATCCATGCTGCCATGGGCCGCATGCTCGACGCGCTCAAGCCTGCTAAGACCTGAGCCGCCCGCCAAGCGCGCGCCGTCCGGCGCGCCTTATCCCGCCAGTTGTGAGGTTTCGCTGTATGAGTGAGCCAGCGCAGCCGCATTCACCACCTCACCAATCACCAGCACCGCCGGGCTTTTTAGTTTGAAGGCGGTGGCGGCAGTGCATAGTTGAGATAGCTGGCAGGCGTGTTGGCGCTGGAGTGGTGAGCTGGCGTTTTCAATCATGGCGACCGGCATGTCGGCGGGCATGCCGCCGGCCAGCAGGCCTTGCTGAATCTGCTGCAGGCGGGCAACGCCCATATAAACCACCAGCGTGGTGCCGCCCGCGGCCAGCGCGGCCCAGTTGAGTTCGCTATCATCCTGCGTATGTGCGGTAACCAGCGTGACGCCTCGGCTGACGCCGCGCAGCGTGAGCGGAATATCACATTGGGTGGCACCGGCCAGCCCGGCGGTAATGCCGTTGACGATGCCGGCTTCGACGCCGCGCTCACGCAGCCACTGAGCCTCTTCACCGGCACGGCCGAAAGTGCAGGGGTCGCCGCCTTTCAGGCGCACCAGGCGTTTGCCCTGGCGCCCGTAGCGCAGCATCAGGCGATTGATGAAGGCCTGTGGGGTGGAGCGGCAGCCGCCGCGCTTGCCGACGCGAATCAGCCGCGCCTGCGGGCAATGCTGCAGAATCTCGGGGTTGACCAGGTCGTCCACCATCACGATCTCTGCTTGCGCCAACAGGCGTGCAGCCTTGAGCGTCAGCAGTTCCGGGTCGCCGGGGCCGGCGCCAACCAGCCAGACAGTCGGGGTGGTATTCATCAGTTTCTCCTGTATCAGGCGGGAACTGCGGCCGTGGCCAGCAGTTGTTTTATTTCCGGAACGCAGGAACCGCACTGGGTGCCGCAACCGAGTTCGCGCTTCAAATCCTCCAGCTGCATGCCTTGTTCGATGCCGGCGCAAATGCGGCTCTGGCTGACGTTCATGCAGTTGCAGATGGTCTTGTCGTTGGCGGCCGCGCTGACGCCCGGTGGGGTGGCGACCGGAGCCAGGAGCCAGCGGCGCAGATCGGCAATGTCGTCGCCGTCTTGCCAGAGCTTGCGCAGCCAGTCGCGGGCCAGCGTCTCGCCGCCCAGGCGCAGGGCGACGATGCGCTGGCCATCCAGCACAATGCGTTTGCTGACCTGCCGCGCGCTGTCTTCCAGGCTCAGCGCCTGTGGGGTGTCCAGACCGCAGGCCGCATCCAGCTGGCGCAGCAAGGCGGCGTCGGGCGCCTGGACCGCTGCGGCGCGCAGCAGCACAGCCGGGCGCTCGCGGCCGATCAGCCCCATGCTCAGATAATCAAAGGCTTCAGCCAGCTCGCGCAGTTGGGCAAAGCGCTGCTGTACGTCGCCTTCAACCAGCACAAACAGCTGCCAGGGGAGTTCTGCGCGAGTGACCTCTACCGCGGCCTGCTTGAGTTCTGGCTGCTTGGACAGCGGGTCGTGGTTGCTCAGGGTCAGGCTGTTGCTGCCCAGGCCCTTGAGAAAGCGATCTCCCCAGTGCATCGGCAAAAAGCTCTGTCCCGGGCGTAACTGAGCGTCGGCCTGCACGGGCAGTATCAGCGTGCCGCGCCGGCTGCTGAGGCTAACCAGGTCGCCGTCTTCAAGCGCACGAGCCTGCATGTCCTGCGGGTGCATGGAGAGCTGCGCCCGTTCCACATGGCCGAATAGCTGGGCGGCGGTGCCGGTGCGGCTCATGCCGTGCCATTGATCGCGCAGGCGGCCGGTGTTTAGTACCAGAGGGTAGCTGCTGTCGGCGGGTTCGCTGAGCGGGCGAGGGGCTTCGGCGACAAAGTGCGCGCGGCCATCGGCGGTGGCAAAGCGGCCCTCGGTATACAGCCGCGCGGTGCCCTGGCGGCTGCCAGCGGGGAAGGGCCATTGTTGCGGGCCCAGCTCGTCGATCAGGGCGTGGCTGAGACCGCTGTAGTCGAGGTCGCGGCCAGCGGTCAGGCCCTTGTATTCGTCAAACAGCGCAGCCGGGTGAGCAAAGGCAAACTGGCTGGGTTGGCCCGGGCGCAGCTTTAGCTCCAATCGGCGCGCAAAGTCGCACACGATATCCCAGTCGCCACGGGCGCTGCCGGGCGCAGGAACCGCAGGGCGCACGTGGCTGATGCGCCGTTCGGAATTGGTCACACAGCCTTCCTTTTCGCCCCAGCTAGCGGCGGGCAACAGCAGGTCGGCGTAGCGGCAGGTTTCGGTGGTGCTGAAGGCTTCCTGCACGATGACAAAGGGGCACAGGCTAAGCGCCTGGTGGATCAGTTGCTGGTCCGGCATGGATTGAGCCGGGTTGGTGCAGGCGATCCACAAAGCCTTGATGCGGCCGTCGCGCACCGCCTCGAACAGCTCGATAGCGCTAAGCCCCGGTTGGTCTGGCAGCTCGGCAACGCCCCAATAGTCTGCAACCTCGCGGCGGTGCTCGGCATTGCCCGCGTCACGGTGGCCGGGCAGCAGGTTGGACAGGCTGCCGGTCTCACGGCCGCCCATGGCGTTGGGTTGACCGGTCAGCGAGAAGGGGCCGGAGCCGACTTTGCCGATCTGGCCGGTGGCCAGGTGCAGGTTGATCAGGGCGTTGTTCTTGGCGCTGCCGGCGCTGGACTGGTTCAGCCCCATGCACCACAGCGAGAGAAAGCTGTCGGCCTTGCCGATCAGCTCGGCTGCCTGGCGCAGGTCTGCCTCGCTGATATCGCAGAGTGTCGCGACGCGCACTGGCGGGTAGTCCTGCACGAGTGTCTGCAGTGCCTCAAAGCCGTCGGTATGGGCGTTGATGAAGTCATGGTCGACGTGGCCGTTGTCCAGTAGCAGATGCAGCAGGCCGTGAAACAGGGCGACATCGCTGCCGGGGCGTAGCGGTAGGTGCAAGTCTGCGACGTCGCAGGTGTCGGTGCGACGAGGGTCGATGACGATGACCTTCTGCGCCGGGTTGGCCTCCCGGGCGGCCTCCAGGCGGCGGAACAGGACTGGGTGGGCATAGGCCATGTTGCTGCCGGCAATCAGCAGGCAGTTGCTCTGTTCTATGTCTTCATACGAGCAGGGCGGCGCGTCGGCGCCCAGGCTGCGCTTGTAGCCGACTACTGCACTGGACATGCACAGGCGCGAGTTGCTGTCGATGTTGTTAGTGCCGATCAGCGCCCGGGCCAATTTGTTGAAGCTGTAGTAGTCCTCGGTCAGCAACTGGCCGGAGATGTAGAAAGCCACGCTATCCGGTCCGTGCTCGGCGATGGTGCGGGCAAAAACCTCCGCTGCGTGACCCAGGGCGCTGCCCCAGTCGGTGCGGCTGCGCGCCATACTTTTGCCCAGACGCAGTTCCGGATGCAGGGCGCGTGCCGCCAGGTCGCCGGTCAGGTGCAGGGTTGAGCCTTTGCTGCACAGTCGGCCGAGATTGGCCGGGTGCGCCGGGTCGCCCTTGACGTTGTGGATGTGCTGGCCGTCGTGCTCGATCAGCACGCCGCAGCCAACGCCGCAATAACAGCAGGTAGAGGCCGTCTGCTTCATGACGCCAGCCTCCGCTCGACCGCTGGCAGCTCAAGACTTGCGGCGGTTTCAATGGCGCTGCTGGCAAGCATCTGGCCAAACATCAGCAGGTCGCGCTGTGCCGCGAGGCGTTGGCCGCTGCGCACCAGCTCGAAGTACCAGCTGCTGTCGCGGGTGTCTCCGTACAGGCAGGCACCGACCAACACGTCATCACGGATCACCAATTTACGGTAGCTACCGCTTTGCGGGTCGCGCAGGGTAACGATGTCGCAGCTGTCGTCACCCATAAAGTCCCCGGCGGAGAACAGATCAATACCGGTTACCTTGAGTTTGGTCGAGGTGACCGAACCGAGATAGCGACCGTAGCCGAGCATTGCCAGGTGGTTGGCGCAAACCTTTGCCTGTTCGAACAGCGGTGCAACCAAGCCGTAGGCGATACCGCGGTGCTGTGCACATTCGCCAATGGCGTAGATGCGCGGATCAAAGGTTTGCAGGGTATCGTTGACCAGAATGCCGCGATCACAAGCCAGCCCGGCCTCGACCGCAATATCGGTGGCTGGCCGGATGCCTGCGGCCATGACCACCAGATCAGCCGGGATTTGCGTGCCGTGCTTGAACGCGACCGCGCAAACACGTCCGTTGCCGTCACTGATCAACTGTTCGGTCTGGTGCTGCAAGGCAAAGCGTATGCCGCGTGCTTCCAACGCCTGCTGCAGCAGCTGGCCGGCGGTTTCATCCAGTTGGCGGTCCAGCAGCCATTTGCCAACGTGTACAACGGTGACGTCCATACCACGCTGGCGCAGGCCATTGGCCGCTTCCAGCCCCAGCAGCCCCCCGCCGATTACCACGGCATCGCGGTGGGTAAGGGCGGTCTGCATCATCTGCCAGGTATGACCGATGTCGCGGTAACCGATAACACCCTTTAGGTTGTTACCCGGGACCGGCAGCATGAACGGGTTGGAGCCTGTTGCCAGCAGCAGGCGGTCATATTCGGCTTCAGTGCCGTCTTCTGCGACCACGCGGCGTGCGGCGCGATTGATACGTGTGACGCGCTTGCCCAGATGCAGCGTGATGCCGTGCTGGCGGTACCAGTCCATGTCGTTGAGCACGATATCGTCAAACGCCTGCTCGCCGGCGAGTACCGGTGACAGCATGATGCGGTTGTAGTTGGGGTGCGGTTCCGCCCCAAACACGGTGATCTCGTACAGATCAGGGGTCAGCTTCAGCAGTTCTTCGAGGGTGCGAATGCCGGCCATGCCGTTGCCAATCAGTACCAGTTTCAGTTTTCGCATGGTGACGCTCTTTGCCGGGCGGAAAACAAAAAAGGCGTCCCGGCCGCGTAAGCAGCAGGGACGCCTTTGTCCGAATGTGCGATGTAAGGTCGGGCGCTCAGTCAGGCACGACCTGTTGTGTTGACTCTTCTAAAGCAGGTCTTATGCCATCTTTAGTTTTTCTTTTAAATCAGTGCCATGAAGCTGCTTTTTAATCCTGATCAGAGGCGTTGATGCACAAGCATGCAGCGTGAGCGCACCGGCTTGGGGCGCTTTACGAGGATAGCCACTGCACCAGCAGGACCATGTTGGCCACCAGAGAGGCGGCGGCGACCCAACGCCAGAAGAGCACGGGGTGCCGTTCCAGCAAGGGTTGGGAACGGCTGATCAAGGGGCGCTGGTCGCCCTCATCCATTTCCAGCAGCCATTGCTCTGCCGTTTCCAGCCGTTTGCCGGGGTCGACAGCCACCGCGCGCAACAGCAGATCATCCAGCCAGGGTGGTATATCGGGGCGATAGCGACTGGCTGGCGTCGGCTGGTTGAACCGTGGCCGTTGAAACGCTTCGACCTCGCCGTAGGGGTAATGCCCGGTCAGCAGATAGTAGAGGGTCACGCCGCAGGCGTAGATGTCCTGCGCCGGGGTGGGGGCAGCGCCGCCGAGGGTTTCGGGTGCCATATAGCTGGGTGTACCGGCGGCGCTTACTCGGTTGGCGGTAGACAGGCCGGGGCAATAGCACAGGCCAAAGTCGAGCAGGCGCAGGCGCTCATCGTCGCCCAGCAGCAAATTATCCGGTTTGATGTCGCAGTGAATCAGGTTGCGCTGATGCAGCTTGCCTACCGCACGCAGCAACTGCGCGGCCAGGGTGCGACAGGCGGAGATGCTCAACAGCCCGTGTTGACGCTTGTGCTCTTCAAGCGTCTGCCCCGGGTACTCGCGCATCACGTAGTACAAGTGTCGACGCTGCGGTAGTGGATGGAGCTCAGGGACAAAGTCACCCGCGACGCGGCGCATGAACCATTCCTCCAGCACCAGTGCCTGGCGTGCAGCATCATCGTTTTGCAAAGCCGGTGGCAGGGTTTTCAGCAACCAGGTTTGCTGCAGCGGGTCGCGCACCCGGTAAACCATCGATTGACGCGATTCGGCGCGCAGGCCGACCAGATCCCAGCCTTCGAACGGCTTGCCTGGATGCAGACGCGGCGGCAGCGCACGTTCATCCAGCGGGGCCAGGGCTTCGCCCAGCGTGCTGTCGGGCAGTGCGTCAACCCTGACCAGAAGGGCGCTCGCGTTATCCTGGCCGCCCCGTTGCAAGGCGAGTTTGAGCAACTGCTGGCAGCGCTGTTCAAAGGGCGCCTGCAGCAGGCAGGCAAGCAGGTCTGCGTCATTCAGCGTCGCCCAGACGCCGTCGCTGACAATCAGCAGTTGATCGTGCAGGTGCAGGGCGCCGTCGCTGTAATCGATCAGCAGATGTTCGTCCAGGCCCATGGCCCGCTTGAGCACATGGTCCATGCCCGGATGCTCCCAGACGTGGTCCTGGGTCAGCTTGCGCAACTGGCCGTCGCGCAGCAGGTACGCCCGGCAGTCACCGACATGGGCAAGGAAATAACGACGCCCGCGCAGCACCAGCGCGGTGAGCGTGGTCAGCAGGGGTTGGCCTCTGCCATTGGCGCGCAGCCAGCGGTTGTGGGCCGTCAGCAGCTTGTCCAGCGCCTGAGGCACCGCCCAGGTTTCCGGTGTGGCGTAGTAGTCCAGCGCCAGCGCCTGCAGCGTGGCCTGGGCAGCCAGTGCACCGTCGGCGCATTGGCTGACGCCGTCGGCCACCGCCAGTAGATGCCCCTTGCTGGCAGCCAGCTGGGCGGCGGGTGTGACCACCCGGATGGCGTCCTGATTGTGCTGGCGTGGCCCCGTATCGCTGGCTTCGCTGATACTCAGTTGCAGCGCCATGGCTCAGATCCGGGCAGAGGACAGGCTGGAGGCACCCCAGGTAGTGCGCCAGCGGCGCTTGACGTTGTACAACCCAACCCAGGCCAGCAGCCCCAGCGAGGCAAACAACCACAGGCCGAGCTGATAGTCGCCGGTGTGCTGCTTGATGGTGCCGAGGCCGGCGGCCAGGATAAAGCCGCCAACACCGCCGGCCATGCCGATCAGCCCGGTCATAACGCCGATCTCTCGGAAGAAGCGCTGGGGAACCAATTGAAAGACGGCTCCATTACCGGTACCCAAGCCCAGCATGGCTGCGACGAAGAACGCCAGGGCGGCCCAGGAGCTGGGCAGATTGAAACCCACCACGGCAATGCAGACAGCAGCAATACCGTACATGTACAGCAGTGCGCGGATACCGCCAATGCGGTCGGCCAGGGCACCGCCAAGCGGGCGCATCAGGCTTCCAGCCATGACGCAGGCGGCGGTGTAATAGCCAGCTGTCACCGGGTTCAGCCCGTACTGGTCACTGAAGTAGCCGGGCAATGCGCTGGCCAGACCAATAAACCCGCCAAAGGTCACACTGTAGAAAAACATGAACCACCAGCTGTCGACATCGCGCAGCGCGTGGGCATAGTCGGCTAGCGCTTTGGGAGCAGGGCGACTCGGCGCGTTGCGTGCCAGCAGCATGAAGACGATCAGAGTGATACTGAGTGGAATCAGCGCCAGGCCGAACACATTCTGCCAGCCAAACAGGTGGGCCAGCCCCGGGGCAAAAATGGCTGCCAGCACAGTGCCTGAATTACCCGCACCGGCGATACCCATCGCCTTGCCCTGGTGCTCCGGTGGATACCATTGGGAAGCAAGCGGCAAGGCAACGGCAAAAGAGGCGCCGGCAAAGCCCAGGCCCAGCCCCAGCATCAGAGTGTGCTCGTAGCTGGTGACCCCTAACTGCCAGGCGGCAAGCAGGGTGACAATGACAACGGTCTGGCCGATGATGCCTGCGGTTTTGGGCGAGAGCCGATCCGCCATGAAGCCCAGCAGCAGGCGCAACAGGGCGCCGGCAAGAATGGGCGTAGCCACCATGATGCCCCGTTCCTGTGCGCTCAGGTCCAGATCGGTGGCAATCTGCACCGCAAGAGGGCCAAGCAGGTACCAGACCATGAAGCTCAGGTCGAAGTACAAAAAGGCAGAAAAGAGGGTTGGTGTGTGGCCGGCTTTCCAGAAACTGCTGTGCATGCTGTTGTCCTTTGCTCGCCGGAACGGGGCGCTGCGCCGCGTCCAGGCTGTGTTTCAGGCATAAAAAAAGCGCCGCCCCCGGCAACCGACCTGAGTCGGGCTGGGGGAGACGCCATTGTCTATGTAACGGCCCTGTCACTGCGGCCGCCTGCCTGAGAGTAAGCAGGATACATGCCAGCCATCCGGGAGATTGCTGCCTGGCTTATCAGCGAACGATCATGACCGAGCGCCGAGACTGCTGCACGACGCGCAACGCGTTGGTGCCCAGCAGATAGTCTTCCAGTCGCTTGCGTTTGTGCGATGCCATGACGATCAGGTCAACATCGAGCTTTTTGGCGACACGCAGGATGGCCTCGTAGGCCTTACCGTCGGCCACGATGCGCTGCACCTTGACGCCCTTGGGTACCTGCTCCGCCACAAAGGCCTTGAGGTCACCGCTGATGGCCTTTTTGGCCTTCTCGGCGTACTCGCGGGGGAAGAATCCGCCCACCAGCGGCAACCCGAAGTCCGGCAGCACGGTGATGATGTGCAGCGAGGCGTCGTAGGTTTGGCAAAAGTTGAGCGCCGTGGGCAGTGCCTTGTCCCACGACTGTTTGTGGTTCAGATCAATTGGCAGCAGGATCTTGTTGTACATGCTCAGGCCCTCGCTTGTGCGCCATCGGCAGGCCGCCGACGCCATTGCAGTCCGATCACCAGCAGCAGCACCGCCAGGCCGGGTATCCACATCCATTCCTTGGCCCAGCGATCAACCGGGGCCAGGATTTCGACAATTTCCTGGTCAAAGTCAAAGCCCAGGTCAGCCGCTGGGCTGCCGTAGGTCACCATGTCGACAAGGGTGCGATCACCGTCCTGCATCAGCAGCAGGCCGAGTTTGTCCAGACGCTCGCTGCCGGAGCTGCCTTCGGGCACCGGCACCAGTACAAAGAAGGTGCGCGGCTGTCCGATATCGTCTTCGCCGTCGACCTGGATACGCAGATTGCTGCCGGCATCCACTCGCTCCAGTACCTGCTCAATTTGCGCTGGTGGCACGCTGCGATAGGGGTCGTGCACCATATCCATCCAGAAACCGGGGCGGAACAGGGTAAAGGCGACCAGCAACAGGAGAATACTTTCATACCAGCGACTCCTGACGACCAGCCAGCCCTGGGTCGCCGCAGCAAAGATCAGCATAGCCAGCGTCGCGACGGCAAAGATCAGCAAGCCATGCATAAAGTCGACATCGATCAGCAGCAGATCGGTGTTGAAGATAAACAGGAAGGGCAGAGCCGCAGTCCGCAGGCTGTAGTAGAACGCCTGAAAGCCGGTGCGGATCGGGTCGCCACCTGACACCGCCGCCGCAGCAAAGGAGGCCAGGCCGACTGGCGGGGTAACGTCCGCCATGATGCCGAAATAGAACACGAACAGGTGTACGGCAATCAGCGGCACCAGCAGACCGCTTTGCTGGCCCAGAGTGACGATCACCGGTGCCAGCAGCGCCGACACCACGATGTAGTTGGCGGTGGTCGGCAGGCCCATGCCGAGGATCAGGCTGAGCACAGCGGTAAGCACCAGCATCAGCAGCAGATTGCCCATCGACAGGATTTCGACCAGGTCAGCCAGTACCAGGCCCACACCAGTCTGGGAAACCGCACCGACGATGATGCCGGCGGTTGCGGTGGCGATGCCGATACCAATCATGTTGCGCGCGCCGGCCACCAGGCCCTGCCAAAGATCATCTAGGCCTTGTACAACAGCAGCGCCGGTTTCACCTTGTCCACGAAACAGCGCCATCAGCGGGCGCTGGGTAATGATGATGACGATCATCAGTACCGTGGCCCAAAAGGCCGACAGGCCGGGCGACAGGCGCTCTACCATCAGGCACCAGATCAGCACGATCACCGGCAAAATAAAGTGCAGCCCTGACATGACGGTGGGCTTGGTCTGCGGCAGGCTGACGACCGGTGCGTCCGGGTCATCCATCTCCAGTTCGGGGTAGCGTGCCCCCACCTTCAGCAGGCCGATATACACCGCACCGAGCGCTGCGCCGATAACCCAGCCGGCGGCGTCACCAAGTAGTGGTTTTAGCCAGCCAAGGCCGTAGTAGACCGCGAAGGAGAGCGCCATCAGCAGGATCAGCCCGGTCATAAAGCCAAGCACCTTACGCAGTAGCGGACGCGGCGGGTTGCTGCTTTGCAGGCCCCTCATGCCTGCCTTTACCGCCTCCAGGTGCACTATGTAGACCAGCGCGATATAGGAAATCAGCGCAGGCAGAAAGGCATGCTTGATCACCTCAACGTAGGAAATGCCCACGTACTCAACCATCAAAAAGGCTGCCGCACCCATGACTGGCGGCATGATCTGGCCGTTGACGGAGGAGGCGACTTCTACTGCGCCGGCCTTTTCGGCGGAGAACCCAACGCGTTTCATCATCGGAATGGTGAAGGTGCCGGTGGTAACCGTGTTGGCGATGGATGAGCCGGAAATGAGCCCGGTCATGCCGGAGGCGACTACGGCAGCCTTGGCCGGGCCGCCGCGGTAGTGGCCCAGCAGCGAAAACGCCACCTTGATGAAATAGTTGCCGGCGCCGGCCTTGTCGAGCAGCGAGCCGAATAGCACGAACAGAAATACGAAGCTGGTAGAAACGCCCAAGGCGATACCAAATACGCCCTGGGTGGTCAGCCACTGATGGTTGATCAGCGATTCAAGGCTAACACCCCGGTGGGCCAAAATGCCGGGCATCCAGGGGCCGGCCATGGAATAGACGATAAATACCAGGGCCACGATCATCAGCGGCGGCCCAAGGGCGCGGCGGGTAGCCTCAAGCAGCAGCACCAGTCCGATGACGGCGACGATCACATCCTGGGTAATCGGACGCCCGGGTCGGGCAGCCAGATCGGTGTAAAAGATATACAGGTACGCGGCGCAAAACGCGGCTACAACGGCCAGAATCCAGTCAATGACGGGTATGTAGTCGCGCGGAGAGCGCTTGAACGCGGGGTAGGCCATAAAGCCCAGAAATACGGCGAATGCCAGGTGGATCGAGCGTGACTCGGTGCTGTTGAACACGCCGAAGCCCACCATGAAGGGTAGGGGCGAGGCGATCCACAACTGAAACAGCGACCAGGCCGCAGCTACGCTGAGCAGCAGCTTGCGCGCTGCGCCGGTTGGCTTGCGTGCACCCGTATCGCTGGTTGCTACCAGGTCTTCAAGTTCGGTATTCAAATCATTGGCGTCGCTTGTCTGGCTCATGGCTGCGCGCTTCTCCTGATTATTGGTGTTTTATCCTGTGGCAGCGCTGATAGTGCTGCCTGTGCAAGCGTCTCTTGTGGAGCCGCGATGCAATGCAAAAAGGGGACGCTAGAGCGAAAGCAAAAAGGGGCCTCAAAGGCCCCTTTTTGGTTGTTACATCCAGCCGCGTTCCTTGTAGTAGCGGATCGCGCCGTCGTGCAGCGGTGCGGACAGACCTTCCTTGATCATTTCCTCTTCCTTGAGGGTGGCGAAGGCCGGGTGCAGGCGCTTGAAGCGGTCAAAGTTCTCGAACACCGCCTTCACAGTCTGGTACACGGTTTCTTCGTCGGTCGCAGTGGAGGCAACCAAGGTGGCGCGCACACCAAAGGTTTCGGTGTCGTTATCGTTGCCGCGGTACAGGCCGCCGGGGATGATGGCCTTGGCGTAGTAGGGACGCTCGCTGATCAGTTGATCAATTTCCGGGCCGGATACCGATACCAGGTTGGAGTCAACGGTGGTGGTGGCTTCCTGGATCGAGCCGTTCGGGTGACCGACTACATAAACCATGGCGTCAATGTTGTTGTCGCCCAGGGCCGCAGCCTGCTCGGCGGCGCCCAGCTCGGAGGCCAGTGCCAGATCATCGACAGTCCAGCCCAGTGCGCCCATCACCACATCCATGGTGTCGCGTTGGCCAGAACCCGGGTTGCCGATATTGACGCGCTTGCCCTTGAGGTCAGTGACGCTTGCAATGTCGGCGTCTTTACGTGCAACGACGGTCAGTGGTTCACCGTGCAGTGCGAACATGGCGCGCATGTCGCTGAACGCGCCGTCGGCTTCAAAGCTCTGAACGCCTTCATAGGCCTTGTACTGGATGTCCGACTGCACAACACCCATGTTCATCTCGCCGCCGCGAATGGCGTTGACGTTGGCCACGGAGCCGCCGCTGGAGGGCGCGTTGCAGCGAATGCCGTGATCTGCGCTGTTGCGGTTGAGCAGCCGGCAGACCGACTGACCGACAACGTAATAAACGCCGGTCTGGCCACCGGTGCCGATGGTCACGAAGGTTTCTGCGGCAACAGGCGTGGCGCTGAGGGAAGCGTATCCGATGGTGGCTGAGAACAGCAGGGCAAGGGATTTGCGCATGTGAAATGACTCCTTTTTCTGATTATCAATGGTCCGGCCTCTGGGCGTAGACCACGCTACAGGCGGATAAATTCCGCAAAGCCCCAAGCGGGACGGGAACTGACCAGCACGTGTTAACAAATAGGCCTTGTTCTGCCGCACGGCCGAACAGGACTACCGTTGCAGTGTAGTGGATGATTTCACTGTCATTGCGACCATAACCCCAGCTTGCCACGCGGGCAAGCGTGCAGGGCTACGCAGGCAGGCTGCGGGCTGCCTGCCGGTTACTCGACCGGGGGCCAGCCGCCCATTTCACGCCAGCGATTGACGATGGTGCAAAACAGATCTGCGGTTTTCTCCGTGTCGTAGCGCGCCGAGTGCGCTTCGCGGCCATCAAAATCGATGCCGGCTGCGCTGCAGGCCTTGGCCAGCACGGTCTGGCCGTACGCCAGGCCACCGAGTGTCGCGGTATCAAAGCAGGAGAAGGGATGGAAGGGGTTGCGTTTAAGGTCGGTACGCGCGACCGCCGCATTGAGAAAGCCGAGGTCAAAGAACGCGTTGTGGCCAACCAGCACCGCGCGCTTGCAGCCGGCCGATTTGATGGCCTTGCGGATCTGCTTGAAGATCTCGCCCAACGCGTGCTCTTCGCTCACCGCCTGACGCAGTGGGTGATCGAGCTTGATGCCGGTGAATTCCAGCGCGGCGGCTTCGATATTCGCGCCCTCAAAGGGCTCAATACGGAAGAAACTGGTCTGGTCCGGGTAGACCAGGCCGTCGTCGTCCATGTTGATGGTGGTGGCGGCGATTTCCAGTAGGGCGTCGGTGGCTGCGTTGAAACCACCGGTTTCCACGTCCACCACAACCGGCAGGAAGCCCCGAAAACGGTATGCCAGAGGCGATTTGGCCTTGCCCGAGGTCACGGGATCGCGTTCTTCATCGTCAAAGTCGAACTCGCTCACGGTATTTCCTTAACGGTTGAGGATTATCAGGCCAGACGCCAATGGATGTGTTCGCCGGCACGCAGCGGGACCACGGCTTGGTCGCCGAAGGGCAGCTCTGCCGGTACCGCCCAGCTGTCACGCACCAGGGTGATGGTATCGGTGTTGCGTGGCAGGCCGTAGAAGTCCGGCCCGTGGAAGCTGGCAAAGCCTTCGAGCTTGTCCAGCGCGCCGAGTTCATCAAAGGTCTCGGCATACAGCTCGATGGCCGCGTGGGCGGTGTAGCAACCGGCACAGCCGCAGGCTGCTTCCTTGGCATGGCGTGCGTGTGGCGCAGAGTCGGTACCCAGGAAGAACTTGCCTGAGCCGGAAATGGCCGCTTCGCGCAGTGCCTGCTGGTGCGTCTGACGCTTGAGCACCGGCAGACAGAACAGGTGCGGGCGAATGCCGCCAACCAGCATGTGGTTGCGGTTGAACATCAGGTGGTGGGCGGTGATGGTCGCGCCAACGTTGTCGGGCGCCTGCTGAACAAAGCTGACCGCATCGCCGGTGGTAATGTGCTCAAACACCACTTTGAGGGTAGGGAAGCGCTCTACTACCTTGACCAGCTGCTGGTCGATAAAGGCTTTTTCCCGATCAAAGATATCTACCTCGGCGTGGGTGACCTCGCCGTGCACCAGCAGCAGCATGCCGACCTCGGCCATCGCTTCCAGCGCGGGGTAGATGTTTTCCAGCGCGGTGACGCCAGACTGCGAATTGGTGGTGGCGCCTGCCGGGTAGAGCTTGGCGGCGACGACCTGACCGCTGGCCTTGGCCTGGCGAATGACCTCAGGAGAGGTCTGATCGGTCAGGTACAGCACCATAAGCGGCTCAAACTGGGAACCGGCTGGACGGGCCGCGAGAATACGCTCACGGTAGCCAGCCGCCTCGGCCGCGTCGCGTACCGGCGGCACCAGATTGGGCATGATGATGGCGCGGCCAAAGCTGCGGGCGGCATCGGGCACCGTGTGTTGCAGCATGGCGCCGTCGCGCAGGTGAATATGCCAGTCATCCGGGCGGGTGAGCGTCAGGCGGTCAGTCATGGGGAAAATCCAGTGCTTGAGAATGGCGCAATGCTACCGCAAACGGCCCTTATTTGACACTCCGCAGCCTGAGGCGCCGCCGCCCCGGCGTGGGAGTCAGAGGCATCTGCCTTCAGGTGTATGACCTTGCCCGGTGTTTCCTAAAGTTTTTCATGCCCGTGCCGATGAGTCAGGCAAGAGAGATTGGCGCCCGAGCTGTATCGGTGCGTGGAATCAACGTGGAGACCCCGGTGACACGAGCCTACCTGACTGTTCTACTGAGCGTGGCGCTGCCGGCCCAGGCGATGACCTTCCAGACCCGTATGGAAGATGTTCGCTGGCAGGTGGAAGGGGATCAGTTTGCCTGCCGTCTGTCGCAGTCGGTGGCGGGCTACGGTGAGGCGACCTTTGTGCGTCGTGCCGGCGAGCGCCCGGCGTTTGAACTGACGGCCTGGGACAATCCGATGCGTCCGGGGCCTGCGCAGGTATTTAACGAGCCGCCCCCATGGCGTCCGGGCACGGCTACACAGCCCGTGGGGCAGGGCGTGGTTGCCAATGGCAGTCAGGCGATGCTGCTGCCCTACGAGCAGGCCGGCCGCATGCTGGCTGGCCTGGCCTCCGGGCTGCAGCCGACCATCATGCGCAGCAGCCTGGCTGGCGGTGAGTCGGTGCGGGTGGTGGTCTCCAGTGTCGGCTACCAGCAGGCCTGGAGTGACTATCAGGCTTGCGTCAGCAAGCTGCTGCCGATCAGTGCAGCGCAGGCCGAGCAGAGCACCATCAGCTTTCGCTCAGGCGGGAGCCTGCTGAGTGACGACGCCAAGAGCATGCTGGATGCGGTGTTGCAGTACATTCAAGCGGCGGATCAACTCAACGAGATTGTGCTCGACGGGCATTCCGACAATCAGGGCAACCGCCTGGATAACCGCGAGCTGTCGCGCCAACGGGCGCTGGCGGTTCGTGATTATCTGATGGAAAAGGGTGTGGATGAGTCCTTGTTCAGCATGCGCTTTCATGGCGACCGCTATCCGATTGCCAGCAATCGCACTGCTGAAGGTCGTGCGGCCAACCGGCGGGTGATGCTGCGTCTGCAGTACAACTAGAAGGCCTTGTTACACCTCGATTGCCCCGACTCCCCTGTGATTCCCGCCTGCGTGGAGCTAGAATAGGCGCCTTTCGCCCGCTCCGTTCGGGGTGGCGGTTCAGTCTTGCTTTTAAGGGAGCACGAAATGGCAGAAGTCAAAAAAGTCGTCCTGGCCTATTCCGGCGGTCTGGATACCTCGGTCATCCTCAAGTGGCTGCAGGAAACCTATGACTGTGAAGTGGTCACCTTTACCGCCGACCTGGGTCAGGGTGAAGAAGTGGAACCGGCACGCGCCAAGGCCCAGGCCATGGGCGTCAAGGAAATCTACATCGACGACCTGCGCGAAGAATTTGTGCGTGACTTTGTGTTCCCGATGTTCCGCGCCAACACCGTATATGAAGGTGAGTACCTGCTGGGTACCTCCATCGCGCGTCCGCTGATCGCCAAGCGCCTGATTGAAATTGCCAACGAAACTGGTGGCGATGCTATCTCCCACGGTGCTACCGGCAAGGGTAATGACCAGGTTCGCTTTGAGCTGGGTGCCTACGCGCTGAAACCAGGCGTAAAAGTGATTGCGCCCTGGCGTGAATGGGACCTGCTGTCGCGCGAGAAGCTGATGGACTACGCCGAGAAGCACGGCATTCCGATTGAGCGCCACGGCAAGAAAAAGTCTCCCTACTCGATGGACGCCAACCTGCTGCACATTTCCTACGAAGGTGGCGTGCTGGAAGATACCTGGACCGAGCATGAAGAAGACATGTGGCGCTGGACCGTTTCGCCGGAAAGCGCACCTGACCAGGCCACCTACATTGAGCTGAGCTACCGCAATGGCGACATCGTTGCCATCGACGGTAAAGAAATGACCCCGGCTGAAGTGCTGACCTACCTGAACAAGGTTGGCGGTGCCAACGGTATCGGTCGTCTGGATATCGTCGAGAACCGCTTTGTCGGCATGAAGTCCCGCGGCTGCTACGAAACCCCCGGCGGCACCATCATGCTCAAGGGCCACCGCGCCATCGAGTCCATCACCCTGGACCGTGAAGTAGCCCACCTGAAAGACAGCCTGATGCCGAAGTACGCCGAACTGATCTACAACGGTTTCTGGTGGAGCCCCGAGCGCGTCATGCTGCAGGAAATGATCGACGCCTCTCAGGTTAACGTGAACGGTGTTGTGCGCCTGAAACTGTACAAGGGCAACGTCATTGTTGTTGGCCGCAAGTCCGACGACTCGCTGTTCGACGCCAACATCGCGACCTTTGAAGACGACGCTGGCGCCTACGATCAGGCCGATGCGGCTGGCTTCATCAAGCTGAATGCACTGCGCATGCGCATTGCTGCCGGCAAAGGTCGTAAGCTGCTCTAAGCTAGTTAACGCTCGATCGAACGCCCGGTGAAAGCGATTTCACCGGGCGTTTTCGTTTTACAGTTGCGGGCGAAGCGGGGAAACCGGTAGCTTTGTCTGTACATTCTCGCAAGGGCGCCGATCATGCGAATTCTGCACACCATGCTCCGTGTTGGAGACCTCGAAAAATCCATCGCCTTCTACACCGAAGTGCTCGGCATGACCCTGCTGCGCCGCAAGGACTACCCTGACGGCCGCTTTACCAATGCCTTTGTCGGTTATGGCAACGAGGCCGAACACGCGGTGCTGGAGCTGACCTGGAATTGGGATACCAGCAGCTATGATCTGGGCAGCGGATACGGCCACATCGCCATTGAAGTGCTGGATGTGTACCGCGCCTGCGAGCAGATTCGCGCGGCCGGGGGCAAGGTGGTACGCGAGGCCGGCCCGATGAAGCACGGCAGCCGCATCCTTGCCTTTGTCGAAGACCCGGACGGCTATCGTATCGAGCTACTGTCGGCCCGCGAGTAAGCCGGGTTTCTGCTTCGCACGGAAGGGAGGGCAGAGATGGCATTGACCCTGTTGGTTCTTCTGCTGGTACTGGTGCTGGTAGCCGGTGCCTGGCTGCGTGCACGCCAGCGCAAGCGCTGGCGCTACGCTGAAGAACGGCAGGTGGCCCTGGCGCAGATTCGCTTGCTGCGCCAATTGATCGAACAGGTTCAGCGCCACCGCGGGCTGTCCTACGGCGTGCAGTCGGGTGAGCGTTCGCTGGAGGCACGGCTCTGGTCGGTCAATCAGCAGGTTCGTCAGTTGTTCGAGCGTTGCCGGGTATACCAGCCGAGGCTGCACTGGCTGCCCAGCTGGCACCTTGCGCTGCAGCTGTGGGAGCGGGTCAATCAGCCCGACACAGCCGAGTCTCCCGAGCATTTGTTGAGCCTTCAAACAGACCTTGTTCAGGCCTTGCTGGACACCGTCAGCGCGCTGGCCGAGCGCTTTGATCTGGTGTGCCTTGGCCGTCTTGCGCCGCAGGCAGAGGGACAGTGGCTGGAGCTGCTGCACAATATCGAGCTGCTTGGGCAGTCCCGTGCCATCGGCACCGGTATTGCTGCCAACCGTCAGAACCTGACGGTGTGGCGCGAGCGCCTGGGGCAGCTTAGCCAGCAGATCAACGAACAATGCTATGCGGCCCTGGCCCGCCTAGTCTCGGACCCGGAGCTGCGGCCCGTGCTGAGCCAGCCGGTACGCGCCGCTGAAGAGTCGCTGGACAGTCTGCTGGAGACCATCTGTGAATTGCTCAAGGAGCAGTCCACAGCGGTCCACTCGGTAGACTATTTTCAGACCGCCACCCAGGCCATCAGCGCCCAACTGTTGCTGGTCGACCTGCTGCTGCAGCGCCTGGAGCGCCGCCAGGCCAGCGCTCCAGTCTGACTCAGGCGGGGTTGATGCCGCGAATCTGGGCGGCCATATCGGCGGCGTACAGGTCGGTCATGCCGGCGATGAAATCCAGCACCCGCAGATAGCTGCGGTAGGGCGGCCAGTCTGCCTGCGGAATGGTGTGGCCAATCAGATCAAGAATACGCTGGTGCTTGAAACTCAGGTTTTGCCCGGCGTGCAGTTCGTTGACCGCACTGCAAAAGGCGTCCAGCAGGGTTTCCAGCGTGCTGTAGGCGCCGATCTCATGCAGCGTCTTGCGCTTGTCCTGAAATATCCGCTTGCGCGCCATATCCTTGGCTGTCAGTACGCAATTGCGCGCTGCGGCAGGCATGTGTTCGACCAGGTCGCCCTGCAGCTCACCGGCGAGCAAGGCGGGCTGCTGATCAATAAAGGCCTGCGCCGCAGCGTTGACCAAGTGCTCGATTGCCTTGCCACGCAGAATGGCCAGGCGCCGCCGTTGTGAGTCGTTGGGGCCCAGTTGGCGATATGTCTCCGGCAGGTCATCACCCACCAGATCCAGCAGCACACGCTCTACCTCGGCGTAAGCCAGCAGATCCATTTCCAGCCCGTCTTCCAGATCAATCAAGCCGTAGCAGATGTCATCGGCCGCTTCGACCAGGTATACCAGCGGATGCCGTGCCCAGCGGTGCGGTCCCAGTGCCGGCAGACCCAGTTTGTCTGCGATCTGCTGTAACAGCGGAAACTCGGCCTGATAGCAACCGAACTTGTGCTTCTTGTAGCCAAGGTCGTTGGCATGCTGAGCAGTCCAGGGGTATTTCAGGTAGGCGCCCAGGGTGGCATAGGTCAGGCGCATGCCGCCTTCGGCCTGGTGATACTCAATCTGGGTCAGTACGCGAAAGCCCTGCGCGTTGCCTTCAAAATGCAGAAAGTCCTGCTTCTCGGCGTCACTCAGCTGATCCAGCATGCCGCGCTGCTCCGCCTGGCGGAACCAGTGGCGGATAGCATCCTCGCCGGAGTGTCCATACGGCGGGTTGCCGATGTCGTGGGCGAGGCAGGCAGCCTGGACAATCACCCCCAGGTCGGCTGGCTGGCACCAGTCCGGCATCTCGCTGCGCAGCATTTCGCCCACCCGCATACCGAGCGAGCGCCCGACACAGCCTACTTCCAGGCTATGGGTCAGGCGGGTGTGAATGTGATCGTTGCTGGATACCGGGTGAACCTGGGTTTTCTTGCCCAAGCGGCGGAAGGCGCCGGAAAAAATGACGCGGTCGTGATCCTTGTGAAAGGGCGTGCGCCCCAATTCGTCGTCGCTGGCGACCGGTTTGCCCAGTCGTTCGCGGCACAGCAGTGTTTCCCAATCCATGCATGGCTCCTGTGGTTGGGCCGAGTATGCGGCAGGTATTAAGGGCTGTCGAGGGTTGGGTTGGCTGCCACCAAGTCGGCATCCAGGCATCACTGGACTGACATAATCAACTGGCAGGCTTGCGCTCGAAGTACTCATTACAAAGGAGCGTATTCGTGAGACCTCAAGCCTTACTGGCCCTGACTTCAGTCATCTCAACGTTGGTGTTGAGCGGTTGTAATAGTGATAGCGACAGCAATGCTGACGATAATGCGGCGGCTCAGCCTTTGACGCTGAATATTCTGCATATCAACGATCACCATTCCAATCTGGAAGAAAGCAGCATCGATCTTGATATCGCTGGCACCGAAACCAGTTTTGCGCTGGGCGGATTTCCGCGTGTGGCAGCCAAAATGGCAGAGCGTGAAGCCGAGCTGGACAACGTGCTGAAACTGCACGCCGGCGATGCGATCACCGGTACGCTGTACTTCTCCAGTTTTGCGGGTGAGGCCGACGCCGCCTTGATGAACGAGGTCTGCTTCGATGCCTTTGCCCTGGGTAACCACGAGTTTGACCGGGGCGATGCGGGGCTGGTTAATTTCCTCGATTACCTCGCGGCAGATAGCTGTGACACCGCAGTGCTGGCTGCCAACGTCAAACCACAGGTAGGCACGCCACTGGCGCCCGCTGCTGAAGACGACTACATCAAGCCGTACTACATTCACGAGGTGGACGGCCAACAGGTCGGGGTGATCGGCATCGATATCAGCGGCAAGACTCAAGGCAGCTCCAGCCCGCTGGCAACGACCGAGTTTCTGGATGAGCAGGAAACGGCCCAGGCGATGATCAACGAGCTGGCCGAGCAGGGCGTCAACAAGATCATCTTGCTGACGCATTATCAGTATGAGAACGACCTGGACCTGGCGCGTAAGCTGTCGGGTGTGGATGTCATCATCGGTGGCGACTCCCACACCTTGCTGGGCGATTTTGCTGCTTACGGTATGAATGCCGGTGGCGAGTATCCAACCAGGGTCACCAATGCTGATGGCAACACGGTCTGCGTGGCCCAAGCCTGGGAATACGCCAAGGTGGTTGGCGAGCTGAATGTACAGTGGGACAGCGAAGGCAATGTGGTCTCCTGCGAAGGGGTACCGCATCTGTTGCTGGATCAGCCAACCCGTAACGACGTTGCCCTGACGGGTGATGCCGAGGCTGAGGTGCTGGCGGCTATTGATGCCGATCCCCAGCTCAGTCTGACCGCGCCGGATGCGGCGGTCCAGGCTGTGCTCAGCGGCTACACTCAGCAGCTCGACACCTTCCGCAATAACGTCGTTGGCATGGCCACTGAAGACCTGTGCCTGGCGCGTATTCCGGGTGTGCCCTACGGCGATACCACCTGCACCGGCGAAGACCCCAACCGTGGCGGCGATATTCCCAATGTGGTGGCCAATGCCTTCCTGTTTCTGAGCAAAAACGCCGATGTGTCCATCCAGAACGCGGGTGGCGTACGTATTGATATCCCTGCTGGTGATATCACCATTGGCGATGCCTACACGCTGCTGCCGTTTGCCAACACGCTGACCAACCTCGAAATAACCGGTGCGGAAATTCGGCAGGTACTGAATGAGGCCGTTGATTACGCCCACAGCAATTCTAGCGGCGCCTATCCCTATGCTGCCGGCCTGCGCTGGTATGTGGATATGAATCGCCCGGCAGGTCAGCGGTTGTACGATATCGAGTATCGCGTGCGCAATGAGGGTGCGTGGCAGCCTTTGACCGATGCCATGGTACTTACTGTCGTGAGCAACAGCTTCACCGCCTTGGGGCAGGATGGCTATGTGACCTTTGGCACAGTGAGCCAAGACGGCCGCGCTGAAGACACCTTCCTCGATTATGCGCAGTCCTTTGTCGACTACATGCTGGAAGTCGGTACTGTACGCAAGCCGGCGCAGGAGGAGTACTCCACGCAGTTCTACACGCCCGCCAACTGAGTTAGTTCGCGCCATGGCCTGAAGGGAGATTGCTATATCCTTTCGGGCTTTGGCCGGTTAACGGCAAGTGTCGGTAGCCCGGCCCAAATAGCGCTACAATAGCGGCCTGTTTCCCGACTCGCCGTGACCCGCCATGAAGCACACCCCTCCTGTCACTCTCTATGGCACGCTGGCCTGCCATCTGTGTGAGAACGCCATGCACGTGCTGCAGCCGCTGATTGCCGACGGTTTGCGGGTGAGCGAGGTCGATATCAGCGACAGTGACGAGCTGATGCAGCGTTATCAGATGCGTATTCCGGTGCTTCAACGCACGGACAGCGGCGCCGAGCTGGATTTTCCGTTTGACCTGGCCCAGGTGATGGACTGGTTGGGCGATGACCTGCGCGAAGAGGGTTAACCAGTGGCGATGCGAGTGGTGCCATTCTGGAAGCGCAAGGCGCTGACCGAGCTTGATCGTGACGAGTGGGAGTCGCTGTGCGACGGCTGCGGGCTTTGCTGTCTGCAAAAACTGGAGGACGAGGATGATCCGCAGGCGATCTATTACACGCGCATTGCCTGCAAGTTGCTGGATCTGGATAGCTGTCGCTGTAGCGATTACCCCAATCGCCAGCGCTTTGTGCCGGACTGCATTCAGCTGACACCGGGCAAGGCGCAGGATTTTGCCTGGTTACCGCCCACCTGCGGCTATCGCCTGGTCGCCGAGGGACAGGATCTGCCGCCCTGGCACCCGCTGATCTGTGGCGATGAACAGGCGGTGCACAAGGCTGGCATCTCGCTGGCTGGCCAGATGCTGCCCGAAGGCAGCGTGGCCGATGAAGACTGGGAAGATCACATCATCTTTCGCGTTGGCTAAAAGGCCCGCGTAGACGGGCCGTTGGCGTAACAATGACTCAGTGCGAAATCTCGAACTCCCGCAGCTTGGTGTGTAAATAGCGCACCTGGTCGTACTCGAACGGGCTGTCCAGGGCGCCATAGCGGAAGGGGATGCCGTACCGCAGGTCGATGGCCCAGATACCCCAGGTTGCCTGGTAGTCGTTCATGAAGTCCCGGTTGTCCATGTAGTTGACGTAATCTTCAATCACCCAGTCGGCTACGCGGCCGGTGCCGTCACGCAAGCTCGAAGGGCCAAGAAAGGGGATCACCAGATAAGGCCCGGCCGGTACACCCCAGACACCCAGGGTCTGGCCGAAGTCCTCATCCTGCTGAGGTAGCCCCATTTTCTCGGCCACATCAAATATCCCGGCCAGGCCAAAGATGCTGTTGAACAGCAGGCGCGCGGTGGTTTCGCCGCTGCGCTGGAACTTGCCCTGCAGCAGGCTATTGCCCAGGTTGGGAATGTCGCGCAGGTTGTCGAACACATTCGATACGCCGGTACGCACCGGGCTCGGTGTTGCCCACACGTAAGTGCGTACTACCGGCAGGTAGACGTAACGGTCAAATTGCGCGTTGAAGCGGTAAATACGCCGGTTAACGCCCTCCAGTGGGTCATGTACGTTCAGGGCGCGCAGGCTGGAGCGCTCGAACTGATAGCGGTTGTCCCGCTCGTCGATATCCAGCTCCAGCAAGGGGTCATTGTAGGTCGGCACCTGCGGGCCGGACTCCTGCGCTCCCGCACTGAAAGACAGCGCCGTGCTCAGCAAGGCAAGGGGTAAAAGCCGCTTCATTGGACACCTCCCTGCAGGAAGGCCAGGTACCGCTCAGTCACCGGCGCGTAGTCAAGATTGCCCCCGTGCCCACCGCTGGGGTAGAGGAAAGCCCGCTCGCCCAGGGTATCGGCGAGAAAGCGGTAATCGGACTCGGTCAGAATCAGGTCATCGGCATTGCTGACTGCGGCAACGTCAGGGTTGTTCTGCAAAAAGTCCTGCAGGCTCCGCAGGCTGGTCTCCCAGGCCATGTCGTCGATAGTCTTCTCGGCGTTTTCCAGTTGCCAGACGGGCAGCAACTGCTCGTTGATGTAGCAGCTGAAGTCGCAGAACAACGCGCGGCGTAAGTAGGGCGTCAGTGACGTGCTGACTTTGAGTTGCTGGTCCGCCGGCACATAGCGCCCGCCGTGGGTAACCAGATCGCTCATAAAGCTGAGATCCGCTGCGGAAAAACGAAAAACGGCACCGATCAACATGGCCAGCTCCGGATCGGTCAACGCATCGGGCGAGCTCTGAATCTCTTCGAACAGGCTTTCCTGGATGTCACTGTTGCCGCGGCTGGCAAAGTGGCGGGAGAGCTTCTGGAAAATGTGTTCGTAAAAGCTGTCGTTGTCGTCAACGCCCTCAATCCGGGTGTAGGACAGGGCATCCAGGCGCCCTACGGAGGCGTACAGGTCAACCGGCGGATTCATCAGCAGCACCCGCTCAAAGTCGAACTGGCCAAGGTGCGTGTCCAGCTCGGCGACGAACGCCGCGTGCAGGGCGCCCAGACTGAAGCCCGCCAGGCGGTAAGACGTCACTTCAAAGCCCAGTTCCTGACGCGCATTCTCGACTGCCAGGCTCATGGCAGTGTGCAGGTCACGTGCATCCTCGGCGCCCATCCCGGGCAAACCGCTGTTGGAGGCGGCAGCAATAAAGTCGTGGTTGGAGGGCGAGGACAGCACAATCACGTGCATGCCGGCCTGCCAGAACAGGCGCTTGAGATAATCCATGCGGGTGCTGTCATACCCGGAGCCGGTGCCGGCTACCAGGAAGATCAGCGGGGCCGGTTCGTCGTGCCAGGCAACGCGGTAGTGCAAGTCGCGGTACTGGGACAGCGCCGGCGGCAGCTTGCGGTCGGGCAGCACGCGGACCTTGAGGTCGGTTTGCTGCACATCCACATCACTGGGCGTGGGAGCCTGCAGCTTTTCCGGGGTGCCGGCTACGGTAGCCATGAAGGGGTTGGTTATGGGATAAGCGTAGGGCTCGCCGGCATTGGCCGTGAGTGCAACGGTTGCCAGCAATCCGGCGCAAATCCCGAGCGTCTTTCGATAGGTTGGCAAGGCGTTACCTTCCTGGTGGCGTAAATAGTGAAGTCCCTACAAATACCCGCCACAGCCGGGAAAGTTCCCTGCACAGCCTCCTTGAGTCAGGCGGTCAGGGCGTCTGGACGGGCTTTGCGGCGGCGTTCTGCGCGGTTCCAGAGCTTCTCGTGGAAGTAGAAGGCGACCGTGTTTACAGCCGGCTCGACCAGCGCCACTGCGCCGCCAACGAGCACACTGCCGGTCATCAGATACACCACGCCAAAGGCGATGGAAAAGTGCATGCAGGCAAAGGTGATGGTCTTGATCATGACTGCCTCGACTGTAAGTCAAATGAGAATCATTGCCGAATGAGGTCAGTGTAGGCGAATGCCGAGCCAGTGAGAAGCGTGATTGTGCAATGGCGGTAATAGCGGGAACTAATCAGCGCTGCCCGGTGGGCAGGACGCCCACCGGAGCTGCCCTCCGGGCGCGGTTATACGCGAGAGGGCGGCCTGATCAGTCGAAGTCGAAATCCGACAGCTGCTTTTGCAGGCGACGTTCTTCGAGGTAGTTGTCGATCAGCCGGCGTTTGGTCAGGCTGTTACGTGAACTGGGGGCGTTATCGGTTTCAGGGGTGTCGTCGTCCTCGACGAAGTCATCATCATCGTCCAGTTCGATGTCGGATTTTGCTTTGGCCATGACTCAACTCCACAGTGAAGATGCCATTTGCGCACCTTATAAACGCGAAGTTGGATTTGCGGAAATAGAATTTTTTTATTGAAAACGGCGACAGGTTTCAATAAACGCAGGCCGTTTACTGTTGGGGTCCTGCAGGGCGCTCAGTCAGAGGTTTTGTGCTTGTAGTCGCACAAGTCTTCTATCCGGCAGCTGCCGCATTGCGGCGAGCGTGCCTTGCAGACATAGCGCCCGTGCAGGATCAGCCAGTGGTGGGCATCTACCAGAAACTCCTTGGGTACGTGTTTAAGCAGCTTCTTTTCCACTTCAAGTACGTTTTTGCCTGGCGCGATGCCGGTGCGGTTGCTGACACGGAAGATGTGCGTGTCCACGGCCATGGTGGGCTGCCCGAACGCGGTGTTAAGTACCACGTTGGCTGTTTTGCGACCAACGCCGGGCAGGGCCTCCAGCGCTTCGCGATTGTCCGGTACCTGGCTGTCGTGCTGCTCGATAAGGATCTTGCAGGCGGCAATCACATTGCGCGCCTTGCTGTTGAACAGCCCGATAGTCTTGATGTATTCGCTCAGGCCGTCCACGCCCAGTGCGTAAATCGCTTCCGGGGTGTTGGCCACGGGGAACAGCTTGTCGGTCGCCTTGTTGACGCCTACGTCAGTCGCCTGGGCGGACAGGGTCACGGCGACCAGCAGCTCAAACGGCGAGCTGAAGTTCAGCTCGGTAGTTGGGTGCGGGTTTTCCTCACGCAGGCGGCGGAAGATCTCGTAGCGCTTTTCCTTGTTCATGGTGCCCGCTCAGTTGATAGTCCCGGTGACGCGTACGCGCTTGCTGCCAGCCGCTGCAGGCTTGACCTCGCGGGCGGCGGCGCGCTCCTTGACCTTGGCGTCAATGAGGTTTTTCAGTGCAATCAGCAGCCCCATGAATACAAAGGCCCCCGGTGGCAGGATGACGAACAGCACATCCTTGTAGTTGGGGAACACCACCAGCGTCCAGTCGGCTGCGACAGGGCCCAGCAGCAGGTCCATGCCGGCAAACAGGGTGCCGTGCCCGACCAGCTCACGCAGGCCGCCGAGCACCACCAGTACCAGCGCAAAGCCCAGACTCATCATGAAGCCGTCTACCACTGAAGGTAGAATCGGGTTCTTGGATGCAAAGGCGTCGGCGCGGCCGAGGATCACGCAGTTAGTGACAATCAGCGGGATGAAGATACCGAGGATCTGGTACAGCTCGTAGGTGAAGGCCTGCATCAGCAGCTCAATGCAGGTGGTCAGCGCAGCAATGATCATGACAAACGCCGGCAGACGCACGGCGTCGGTTACGGCGCTGCGGATCAGCGATACCGCCAGGTTGGAGCCGGTCAGTACCAGCATGGTCGCCAAACCCAGGCCAAGGGCGTTGACCACCGAGCTGCTGACGCCCAGCAGCGGGCACAGCCCCAACAGTTGCACCAGCCCGGCATTGTTGTGCCACAGGCCGTCTGCGGTGATCTCGGAGAGTGTCTTGTTGGCCATGGATTACTCCTCGTCCAGCTGCAGCAGGGCGGCGCGGTGTTGGTCGAAATAGGTCAGGGCCTGATAGACCGCCTTGACCACTGCGCGCGGGGTGATGGTCGCGCCGGTAAACTGGTCAAACTGGCCGCCGTCCTTTTTTACCGCCCACTGCTCAGGGATCGGCATGCTCAGGCTTTTGCCGTTGAACGACAGAATCCACTGGCTTTTGCCTGCGTCGATTTTGTCGCCAAGACCGGGCGTCTCGCGGTGGCTGACGCTGCGCACGCCGGCGATGCTGCCATCGGCGCGAATACCCACCAGCAGGTCAATGCGCCCGCTATAGCCGTCCGGCGCAACAACCGGCAGGATCACGGCGCTGACCCGCTCGCCCTGGCGAGCGCGGTAGGCGTCGGCCGGAGCGCTGAGGCTGAGGTACTGGCGGTCCTGCACGCTAAAGCTGTCGGTCAGCAGGTCGTTGTCGTGCTGATCATGCGGCACGATCTCATTCAGTGCGCTGAGCTGGACCCGACGCTGGGCCTCGCTGATGCGCTCGGCGGTGGTCTGCTGGGTCACGGCGATCATACCGACGGTGGCAACGGCAAACAGGCCGAGAATCACGCTGTTGCGCAGGATCGAGCGACTGGTAGTAGTTGGCGTATCCATGGCTCAGTCCGTCTTGCCCATACCGCGCTTGGCCTTGCTGTGGCCATAGGTGCGCGGTGTGCTGTAATAGTCGATAGTGGGGGCGGCGAGGTTCATCAGCAGCACGGCAAAGGCCACCGCGTCAGGGTAACCACCCCAGGCGCGGATCACATACACCAGGATGCCGACGCCGGCGCCAAAGATCAGCCGGCCCAGCTTGCTGGTGGCGCCCGATACCGGGTCGGTGACGATAAAGAACGCGCCCAGCATGGTGGCGCCGCTGAACAGATGAAACAGCGGCGAGCCGTTCGAGTCCGAGCCGCTGCCATTCCAGAACAGCAGGCTCATCAGCGCCAGAGCGCCAAGCATGCCGACGGGGGCGTGCCAGCTGTAGATGCGCTTGTACAGGAGCGCGGCCCCGCCCAGCAGGTAGGCCAGGCTGACCCACTCCCAACCGTAGCCGGCAAACTGGCCGAATACCGGGCTGCCGGCATGCAGCTCAGCCATGGTCAGGCTGCTGTTGGTTTTGACCACATCCAGCGGGGTAGCCAGGGTCCAGCCATCTATCGCGCCGCCGCTGGGCATGAAGATGCGACTCAGGCCTTCCACCAAGCCCAGTGTGGCCTGCACATCCGGCACAACGGCTTCAATGCCGCGCCAGGCAGGCCAGCTGGTCATTTCCACCGGGAAGGAAATCAGCACCACCACATAGCCCAGCATCGCCGGGTTGAACGGGTTCTGGCCCAGGCCACCATACAGCTGCTTGCCGAAGACAATCGCGAAGCTGACCGCAACCAGGGTCAGCCACCAGGGCGCGTAGGGCGGTAGCGCCAGGGCCAGCAGCCAGGCGGTAACCAAGGCGCTGCCGTCACGCAGGAAGAACCCAATCGGGCGTTTACGAACCCACAGGATCAGCGCTTCAACAGCCAGGGCGATGGCGCTGGCGTAGAGAATGTTGATCAGGGTGCCAAAGCCGAAGAACCAGGTCAGGGTCAGTACGCCGGGCAGGGTGGCGCCCAGCACCCAGAGCATGATGGTCTGGGTATGGTTGTTGCCCTTGGCGTGGGGTGAGGTCATGCGAACCAGCGCCATCAGTTGGTCTCCTTGCTGGCCATGTAGTCGGCGAAGGCCTTGGCGGCAACGTCGAGTGCGGCGCGGGCAGTGTCGAGGTTCTGTTGGGCGGTGGTGGTATCCCCTCCGGCCTCGCTGGCTTCTTTCAATTCCCGTTCGGCCCGTTTGAAGTCGGCCTTGCAGGTGGCCATGGTGGTCTTCAGAGCGCGCAGCTGCTCATCAACCGGCTTCTTGTCCACGAGTTGGCGCTGTGGCGGCGGAATCGGGCTGCTGTTTTCTGCTTCATGCAGGGCCGTTTCAGCGCTCTGATAGGTCTGTTGCTGACTTGCCAGTTGGGCCTGCAGGTCGGCATCGTCCGGGTTTTCACTCAGGGCGCGTTCGGTTTTCTTCAAGGTCGCGCGGGCCATGGCCAGATCCAGCTTGGCCTGCTTGAGTTTTTCATCAACCGGCTTCTTGGCTGTGGCGCTGGCCGGGATGCGGGCGTCGGCGGCCTCGACCTGCTCGCGTAGCTTGGCGATCTCGGCCTGTTGCTCTTCGCTTGGGCTGTCGCCGGCGTTGCGTTCTGCTTTTTTCAGGGCAGCACGCAGCATGGCTGCCTCAATCTTCAGCCTTTTGGCCTCATCGTCGCCGCCGGCCTGGGGCGCGGGTGCAGCCGGTTGGCTGCTGGCCTCGCCCTGGGCCTGGTCGAAGGCGTCCTGCGCGTCACGTGCCGCTTGTTCAAGCTGCGGGATCTGCGCCTGCAGGTCGGCGTTGTCCGGGTTGGCAACGAGCTGCTTCTGGGCCTTCTTCAGTGCCATCTGCGCGGTGGCTGCGGCGATCTTCAGCTGCTTTTGTTCGGGCGACAGGGCACCTGCTTTTGGCGCTGGAGCATCGCTCGCCGGCGCACTGGCACCGGATTCGCTTTGCTTGGCAGCCTCTGCCTCTTTGGCGGCTTTGATACGCGCTGCCTTTTCGGCGCGCGCTATGCGATCGCGCTCTTTCTGTTCGGCTTCAAGCTGCAGGCGCTCCTGACGGTGCTCAAAGCGCCGGCGGGAGTGGTCGGCCTTGTGTTGCTGCAGATCCAGAGCGCGTATCTCGGACTTGGCTGCACGGTAGTACTGCACCAGCGGAATGCTGCTGGGGCAGACGTAGGAGCAGGCCCCGCACTCGATGCAGTCGAACAGGTGCTGACGCTTGAGCTGATCGTAGTCTTTGCCCAGCGCAAAGAAGTGCAGCTGCTGCGGCAAGAGACTGGCCGGGCAGGCTTCTGCGCACAGGCCGCAGCGGATGCACGGCTGCGCCGGTGGTGGTGGCGGCAGCTCGTCACGGGTGCCTGCCAGCAGGCAGTTGGTGGTCTTGACGATCGGTGCATCCAGGCTCTGCAGGGTAAAGCCCATCATTGGCCCACCCATGACCAGGCGGAACAGCTTGTCGGGCTGCAGGCCGGCGAACGCGAGCAGCTCGCGAATCGGCGTGCCGATCAGCGCCTCCACGTTGGTCGGATGGCTCAGGGCTTCGCCGGTCAGGGTGGTGATGCGTTTGATCAGCGGCTGGCCGAGCACAACGGCATCGTGAATCGCCAGTAGGGTGCCGACGTTCTGGCAGATCATGCCAAGGTCCGCGGGCAGGCCGCCGCTGGGCACTTCCTTGCCGGTCAGAATCTGGATCAGCTGCTTTTCACCGCCGGAGGGGTACTTGGTCGGAAAGGCAACAACCTGCATGGCTCGCTCGCCAACCGCAGCGCGCATGGCGGCGATGGCTTCGGGCTTATTGTCCTCAATGCCGATCAGCACCCGCTCGGGCTGCAGCACATGCATCAGAATCTCGATGCCGGTGATGATCTCGGGCGCGCGGTAGCGCATGGCGCTGTCGTCAGCGGTGATATAGGGCTCGCACTCGGTACCGTTGATGATCAGCGTGTGCAGCTTCTGCTCCGGCCGTGCCTTGAGCTTGACCGCGGTCGGGAACCCGGCGCCGCCGAGCCCGCTGATACCGGCCTGGCGGATCAGCTCCAGCAGGGTGACCGGCTCCAGTGCGCGGAAATCGGTAACGGGCTGCAGGTCGCACCAGCGGTCCTGGCCGTCAGCCTCGATGTGGATAGCCCATTCCTCAAGACCCGATGCGTGCGGGTAGGGCGCAGGGCCAATGGCCGTGACCGTGCCGGAGGTCGGCGCGTGCACGGGACAACTGACCATGCTGCTGGCCTCGGCGATCATCTGGCCTTTGAGTACCGCATCGCCAACTGCCACGCAGGGCTCAGCACGACCGCCCAGGTGTTGCTGCAGGGGCACGATCAAGCGGCTGGGAATCGGCGCAGACTCAATGCCGTGGCCAAGGGACTGGGCCTTGTTCTCGGCCGGGTGAATGCCACCGGGAATGTCCCAAATGCGGATAGGGGTAGCGGCAGTCATCAGGCGGCTCCCCGGCTGGCGTCAGTGGCGATCAGAGCGGCGTTGGGCAGCGGGAAATCCCACTTCCAGCTTTGCGGCGTTGTGGGTAGCGGCAGCATGTCGATACAGTCGACCGGGCAGGGCTCGACGCACAGGTCACAGCCGGTGCACTCGTCGGTGATGACCGTGTGCATCTGTTTGGCTGCGCCCAGGATGGCGTCAACCGGGCAGGCCTGGATGCACTTGGTGCAGCCGATGCATTCGGCCTCGCGGATATAGGCAACCATGCGGGGCTTTTCTTCGCCGTGCTCAGCGTCCAGCGGCAGCGCTTCAACGTCCAGCAGGTCTGCCAGCGCCTGAATGGTGGATTCGCCACCGGGCGGGCATTTGTTGATCGGCTCGCCGTTGGCAATGCCTTCGGCGTAGGGCCGGCAGCCGGGGTGGCCGCATTGACCGCATTGGGTCTGCGGCAGCAGGTCGTTGATCTGGTCGACGATGGGGTCGCCATCAACCTTGAAGCGGACAGCGGCAAAGCCGAGTACTGCGCCAAAGATCAGCGCCAGCCCCAGCAGAACGAGTACGGCAGTAATGATCATCGACATGCTTACAACCTTATCAGGCCGGTGAAGCCCATAAAGGCCAGCGACATCAGGCCCGCTGTGATCATGCCGATGGCCGCGCCACGGAACGGCGTGGGTACGTCGGCGATAGCGATACGCTCACGCAGGCCGGCAAACAGGATCAGGATCATCGAAAAACCGATCGCTGCGCCAAGGCCATAGGTGGCGGACTTCATGAAGGTCTGTTCGGCGCGGTTGGTGTTCAGCAGCGCCACACCCAGCACCGCACAGTTGGTGGTGATCAGCGGCAGAAAGATACCCAGTACCCGGTAGAGCAGGGGGCTGGTCTTGTGCACCACCATTTCGGTGAACTGCACCACAACCGCGATGACCAGAATGAAGGAAATGGTACGCAGGAACTCGAGATCCAGCGGTACCAGGATGTACTGAAAAGTCAGGTAGCTGAGGATAGACGCCAGCGTCAGCACAAAGGTGGTAGCGGCAGACATGCCAATGGCGGTTTCCAGCTTGCCGGACACGCCCATGAAGGGACACAGCCCGAGAAACTGCACCAATACGAAATTGTTGACCAGTATGGTACTGACCAGAATAAGGGCAAATTCAGCCATTGACCCAACCCCATGTGTGGCCAGGCAGCGCGACTCTTGCGGTCGCTGCGCCCGGTCCGGCTAATCAGGGCGGCGCGCGCCGCCCCATCACTGCACTACTGTCGTTATTTGACGCGCTGGCCCGGCTTGGCACCCTGATCCGGGCTGAGCAGGAAAATATCTTCGCCACCGGGGCCGGCTGCCAGCACCATGCCTTCGGAAACGCCGAACTTCATCTTGCGCGGTGCCAGGTTGGCAACGTAAAGGGTCAGTCGGCCTTCGAGCTTGCTTGGGTCCGGGTAGGCACTCTTGATGCCGGAAAAGACGTTACGCTTGGCGTCGCCAATATCCAGGCTCAGGCGCAGCAGCTTGTCGGCGCCTTCAACAAATTCACATTTCTCGATCAGCGCAACACGCAGGTCAACGGCGGCAAAGGCATCAAAGTTGATCTCATCGGCCAGCGGCTCCTTGACCAGCTCACCGTTGCCCACTGGCGCGGTGCTGTTGGCGGCGGCCAGATCTTCCTTGGATGCTTCGACCATGGCGTCGATCTTGGCCGGCTCGATGCGTGCGAGCAGCGGCTTGAACGCGTTGAGCTGGTGGTTGGCCAGCAGCTGAGTGTGGTCGTCCCAGCGCAGCGGCGCAACGTTCAGAAAGGCCTCGGCGTCGGCGGCCAGCGTTGGCAGCACCGGCTTGAGGAAGATCACCAGCTGGCGGAACAGGTTCACGCCCAGTGCGCAGATCGCCTGAACTTCGTCCTGCTTGCCTTCTTGCTTGTTCAGCGCCCAGGGCGCCTTGTCGGCGATCCAGGCGTTGGCCTTGTCGGCCAGCGCCATGATTTCACGCATGGCGCGGGAGAAGTCACGCTTCTCGTAGGCATCGGCAATGCTCGGGGCTGCGGCGGTGAAGGCGCTGCTCAGCTCCGGCGCCGGGTTGGCCTCTACCATGACGCCGCCGTTGCCCTTGTGAATAAAGCCCGCGCAGCGGCTGGCGATATTGACCACCTTGCCGACCAGGTCAGAGTTGACCTTCTGCACGAAGTCTTCGAGGTTCAGGTCCAGATCTTCCACGCCACGGCCCAGCTTGGCTGCGTAGTAGTAGCGCAGGTACTCGGGGTTCAGATGATCCAGATAGGTGCGCGCCTTGATAAAGGTGCCGCGCGACTTGGACATCTTCTGGCCGTTGACGGTCAGGTAGCCATGCACGTTGACCGCGGTCGGCTTGCGGAAGCCTGCACCTTCGAGCATGGCCGGCCAGAACAGGGTGTGGAAGTTGACGATATCTTTGCCGATGAAGTGATACAGCTCGGCGCTGGAGTCCGCGTTCCAGAAGGCGTCAAAGCTCAGTTCGGGGCGGCGGCTGCAGAGGTTCTTGAAGCTGGCCATGTAGCCGATAGGCGCGTCCAGCCAGACATAGAAGTACTTGCCGGGCTCGCCGGGGATCTCAAAGCCGAAGTAGGGCGCATCACGGCTGATGTCCCACTCCTGCAGGCCGCTGTCCAGCCATTCGGCAATCTTGTTGGCTACTGCGTCCTGCAGGGCACCGCTGCGGGTCCATTGCTGCAGCATGTCGGCAAAATCCTGCAGACGGAAGAAGAAGTGTTTGGAGTCCTTGAGCACCGGTGTGGCGCCGGAAATGGCCGAACGCGGGTCTTTCAGCTCGGTAGGCTCGTAGGTGGCGCCGCATTTTTCGCAGTTGTCGCCGTACTGATCTTCAGCCGCGCACTTGGGGCAGGTGCCCTTGATGAAACGGTCGGCCAGGAACATGCCCTTTTCCGGGTCAAAGTACTGGGTAACCGAGCGGGTGCTGATGTGGCCTGCGTCTTTCAGACGGGTATAGATCAGCTCAGACAGCTCACGGTTTTCTTCCGAGTGCGTGGAGTAGAAGTTGTCGAAGTTGACAAGAAAATCGGCAAAATCGCTGGAATGCTCGGCATGCACGTTGGCAATCAGCTGTTCCGAGGTGAGGCCTTCCTTCTCGGCGCGCAGCATGATGGCTGAGCCATGAGCGTCGTCAGCGCAGACATACACGGCCTGGTGGCCGCGCAGCTGTTGAAAGCGGACCCAGATATCGGTCTGGATGTACTCCAGCATGTGCCCAAGGTGGATTGAACCGTTGGCATAGGGCAGGGCGCTGGTAACGAGGATCTGACGAGTCGCGGCTATATCGGACATGGGCTTCCGGGGTACTTTGCGGTTGAACGTGAAAGGGCAGGGATGATAGCAGATGGGGCGCGTTGGGGGGAGGCTTGAACGCGCCTGGGCTGGCGGCTGTACCGACATTCGCGGTCACAACTGTACCTTGCCGGCGCTTGGTGCCGGGCGTATAAGAGCCTGCCCAAGGAGCCTTCATGTCTGATCACGCCACTTCAACCGCCACTTTGACTCCCCGTGCCGGCCGCCGAGAATGGCTGGGCCTGGCCGTTCTGGTGCTGCCGACATTGCTGCTGGCGCTGGATATGACAGTGCTGCACCTGGCGGCGCCGCGCCTGAGCGCCGACCTTGAACCATCCAGTGCAGAGTTGTTGTGGATACTGGATATCTACGGGTTTATGGTCGCGGGCTTTCTCATCACCATGGGCACCCTGGGTGACCGTATTGGTCGCCGGCGTCTGCTGCTGATCGGTGCCTGCGCCTTTGGCCTGGCCTCTATCGCGGCGGCGTTTGCCAACTCGGCTCTCATGTTGATTTTTACCCGGGCGTTGCTCGGGATAGCCGGCGCAACCCTGATGCCCTCGACCCTGGCGCTGATTCGCAACCTGTTCCACGTCGAGCATGAGCGCACACTCGCCATCACCATCTGGATGACCGGGTTTATCGTCGGCAGCGCCATTGGCCCGCTGGTTGGTGGTGTGATGCTTGAGCTGTTCTGGTGGGGCTCGGTATTTCTGCTGGCGGTGCCGGTCATGGTCTTGCTGTTGCTGGTGGGGCCGTGGCTGCTGCCTGAATCCCGTGACTCGAATGCCGGCAAACTCGATATGGCCAGTGCGCTGTTGTGTATCAGCGCTGTGCTGTTGCTGATTTTCGCGATCAAAGACGGCGCGCGGGACGGCATCAACGCACTTGCAGTGGTCAGCCTGATTGCGGCACTGGTTACCGGTGCGCTGTTTGTTCGCCGGCAGCGGCGCCTGGCCGAGCCGATGTTTGACCTGACCTTGTTTAACAAACCCAGCTTCAGCGTTTCGGTGGCGGCGATGATGCTGTGCATTCTGGCGCTGTCCGGCAGCTGGTTGATGATATTCCAGTTTTTGCAGGGCGTGTCCGGCCTCAGCGCCTTGCACGCCGGGCTGGTGATGGTGCCTGCGGCGCTGTTGCAGACGGCGGCGTCATTGCTGGTGCCAAGACTCTCGCGTTGGCTGGCGCCAACAAGGCTGATCAGCGGTGGACTGGTGCTGGCGGCGGGTGGACTAGCACTGATGCTGCTCATTCACGCCGACAGCAATCTTGCGCTGATGGTGGCAGCCAGTGTGCTGCTGGGGGTTGGGATCATGCCGATGATGATCTTGGGTACCGATCTGGTGATTGGGTCCGCGCCACCAGAGAAAACCGGTGCCGCCGCCGCCACCTCTGAAACCGCCACCGAACTGGGTATGGCGATGGGTATCGCGGTGATCGGCAGCGTCGGTGCCACCCTGTACCGCAGCAGCATGGAGCAACAGTTAAGCGGCGTGCTCGACAGCCATCAGTTGGCTGTGGCCAGCGATACCATTGGCGGTGCTATGGGCGTGCTGTCGCATCTGCCGCAGGCGCAGCTGGAGCAGGTCCATGCGGCGGTGAACAGCAGCTTTACGCTGGCGCTGCACGCCAACGCTCTGATTGGCGTGGTGATCATGCTGGGCGCAGCCTTGCTGGTGGCGCTCTGCCTGCGGCAGGTGCGCAGCGTCGGTGGTGGGCACTGAGGCGACGCCACCGGCGGCAAAGACTTGCGCAAAGAGCGGTGAAAGCTGCGCTATTTGCGCGTGCTGCAGGTTGAGTGATGCTGGCTTCTTTTCTAGGTATTTTTTCTACCTGATTGTTTTAGAAGATAAATGTTCTTTCTGGCATGCGCCTTGTAATAGCTGGTGACCGGACTTACCCGGCAACCCACGCTAGCAAGGAGCAAGCATGCCAACTCCCGCCTATCTCACCATTGAGGGCACCAAACAAGGCCTGATTACCGCCGGCACCTTCACCGAGGACTCGGTCGGCAACATCTTTCAGGAAGGTCACGAAGATCAGGTACTGGTGCAGGGCTTTGATCATCAGGTGATCATTCCCCGTGACCCGCAATCCGGTCAGCCGACCGGTCAGCGCGTTCACAAGCCGTTGATGATTACCAAGGTATTCGACAAATCCTCTCCGTTGATTTTCAACGCCTTGACCTCGGGTGAGCGGCTGTCACGTTGCCGCCTGGAGTGGTATCGCACCTCGGCGACCGGCACCCAGGAGCACTACTTCACCATTGAGCTGCAGGACGCCATCATCGTGGATGTGCAATCGCACATGCCCAACTGTCAGGACCCGGGCATGGCGCACTTTACCCACCTGGAAGACGTGTACTTTACCTACCGCAAGATTGTCTGGACCCATGAAGTCTCGGGCACCTCCGGCTCCGACGACTGGCGCAGCCCGATTGCAGCCTGATTAGGCGTGCGGCATCCCGGGCGCCGCCTGGGATGCTGCAACCGAGACAGGAGTGAAGCTTGTTCAGACAGCCGCCCGGCTGGCAGTATCTAGCCCCTCGATAACAATAACGCCGGGGCTCTTGATGACCGCTACACCCTATCGCCTGTATGGCGCCTCCCACTCCCTGTATACCGGCAAGGTTCGCTGCTACCTGCGTAACCAGGGCATCGACTATGTAGAAGTGCCTACCTGGCACCCTGATTTTGCCGTGCGCATCCTGCCGCAAATCGGCCGCGGAATCATCCCCGTGCTGGAAACGCCTGAAGGGCAGGTAATCCAGGACAGCATCGATATCATCGACCACCTCGAAGCGCAGGGCGTGCGCTGGCCGGTGTATCCCTCAACGCCGCTGCAGCACATTGTTGCGGTCATTATCGAGTACTACGGCTGTCAGGCGATGCTCAAGCATGCCATGCATTACCGCTGGTCCTACCGGGCCGAGCAGGAGGCCTTTTTGCGCTGCGCCTTTACGTTAGGTTCTGGGGCAGAGATGGCCGACAAGATCATGGGGCGTATGAGTAGCTATTTGCCACGCCTGGGGGTTAATCAAGCGAGTATTCCCTTGATTGAAAGCTCCTACCACGAGTTGCTCGCCTTGCTCGAAGCACACTTTACCGAGATGCCGTACCTGCTGGGCTGGCAGCCATCGATTGCCGATTACGGCCTGATCGCGCCGATGTTTGCGCACCTGGGGCGTGACCCGGTACCGCTGGCAGTCATGCAGCAACGGGCTCCCCGGGTGCACCGTTGGGTTGAGCGCATGACCGCTCCGGGTCTGGATGTTGTCGAGTATCCGCAGCACGCACCTGGTTATGTTGCCGATGACGTGCTGCCAGCAACGCTGGAAGCGGTGTTGCAGCACATCGCTGGCGAGATTTTCCCGGAGCTGACCGACAAGCTGGCGTTTCTGCAGAGCTGGCTTGATGAGCAGCAGCCTGCAGATGGGGCGCCCGTCAGTGAGCGGCCGCAGATACGGCAGGTCGGGATGGTGCAGACCCGGTTTCGCGGTGCCGATATTGAGGTGGGCGTTGAACCCTACCTGCTGTACGTGCTGCAGCGCGCCAGCGCGGTGATGCAGGCACAGCCCGCTGAAAGTCAGCAAGCTCTGAGTGCCAGGCTCGCGCGCTTTGGTTTGGCTGATGCCCTGCCTAAGGCAGGCGCCTATCGAGTAGGCCGGCGCGATAACCTGGAGTGCTGGCTCAAGGTGTAGTGGCGAAGCTCTGTGGGTTACCGCGCAGCGGCTGCGGTGCTGCATCAGGCTGATGGTAGACCTGAAATGCCTGATCAAACTGTTCGGCAAGCTGGCGGGCGTGCGGGGTCTTGCGTGAGAACACGTACACCAGTGGCCATTCATCCAGCTTGTGACAGCGCGTACCGTGCAAGGCGTAGTCGCCCATGGCTTCCTGCATCGGGTGGCCGTAGCTGATCAGATAGTCGGCGCGTCCACGCAGCAACAGCTGCATGGCTGCCTGGTTGTTGGGCGCGACGATGGGGGCACGACTGTTGCTCGAGAACAGGGTTCTGAGCTGCTCGCGGTAGGTGTAGCCGCGTATGGTGATGAGCGAACGGTCCTGCAGGTCGGCCAGAGAATGAACGGCAGGCGAGCGATTGAGCGCAAAGGCGCAGAGTTTGACGCTGATACCGAGCGGCTGGCTTTCTACCGTGAAGCCTTCGAGCGCAGGCACATTGGGTGAGCCGGGCCAGAAGTCTATATCGCCAGTGTTCAGTGTGCGGTAGATACGATTGATCGGATAGTTGACCCACTTGACGCGGTAACCGTTCATCGCCGCCAGTTCGTTGGTCAGGTCGATGATCGTACCCTGCGCCTTGCCGTTTTCATCGGTATAGGCAATGGGCGGGAAGTGGATATATCCGGCGCGCAGCTCCCGCAATGTCTGTTCCGCACAGACAACAGGGGCAGCCAGCAGGGTGATCGCAGCGCAGAGCACAGACCAAAGCCAGCGCTGCCGTAGTAGCCGTCGACGTATCATTTTTATTTTTCTTTATGATGACAGGGTGCTCGCTCAGAGTAGCCCTGCCAGTCACCTGCGTCGAGGCTTGTCACCCGAATGGGCGACTCGCTCGTTATTTCCGGGTTTCGACCGAATCGAGTATCGGGCTGAGATAGGGCTTATGGCTGTCGATTTCGCCGCGTGTGAGGCCGTTCATTTCATAGGGAAAGACCAGCCAGTCTTCGGTGGTGTGCAGGCAGAAGTCAGGCTGCAGTGCCGTTTTGGCGGCGCCCGCGCGCTTGTACAGGGTGGCGATACGGGTATCGAGCGGCATGTTGCGCTTGAGCTGTGCATTCAGCTTGCCGAGGACCGCCTGCACGCTATGGCCGGTACCAAAGGCATCGTCAACGATCAGCAGGCTGTCATCCTGGTTGAGGTTGTCCAGCAGGTAGTGGGTGCCGTGCACACGGATTTCAGCCTCTGGAGCTGCGACCATCGCGTCGTAGTGTTCCATGCCGCGGTATGAGGTACGCAGAGCAATATGATCGGTCTTGACGCCAAGGGTTTGCAGGCATTCCTGTACGTAAATGCCGACAGTGCTGCCGCCGCGCCACAGGCCAACAATGAAATTAGGGCGAAAGCCGCTTTCGAAAATCTGCACGCCGAGCCGGAAGGCGTCTTCGATAAGTTGGTTCTCGTCCAGGAAGCGGCGATTGCGCGGGCGTTGCTGGGATGTGTCTGCTTGGGTCATGGCTTGCCAGGCTACTCCGTCTGGTGTGATCATTGCGTGCTTTGGTAACGCGTCTGGAGAAGCTTACGGGCTTATGGCTGAGAAACAATACCTGAGTGCACAAAGCTTGCTGGAAGATGCCTTCAAGCTGGCCGCACAAATACTAAATTCCGACTTTCGCCCGACCTTCATGATCGCGGTGTGGCGGGGCGGTGTACCCATGGGGATCGCCGTCCAGGAATTTCTCGATTACCACGGCGTGCACACCGACAACATTGCCATTCGCACCTCGTCGTACCATGGCATTGACCAGCAGGAGAAGGAAGTGCGGGTGCACGGCCTGAACTACCTGGTCAAGCACATCACCCATGAAGACTCGCTGCTGATTGTTGATGATGTGTTCGACACCGGCCGCTCGGTCGAAGCGATCATCCAGGAATTGAAGAACAAGGCCCGCCTGAACACGCCGCACGACATCCGTGTCGCCGTGCCGTACTACAAGCCCAGCCGCAACGAGCTGGACTGGGAGCCGCACTTCTATCTGCACAGCACAGATGCCTGGCTCAAATACCCTCACTCCCTTGAAGGTCTCAGCGCTGAAGAGATAAAGGCCAATCGCCCGGCGCTGTACGAGATCCTCAAGCCGCACTTGGCGGCGCACTGAGCATTCCCTCACGCCCTCTGGCGCTCGCCGGGGGGCATTCCACTTTGTTGTGGTCTGCCGGCAGGTCGCGCAGGCTTTTGCAAGCGCGTCTCGAGGTGATGCTCTGGCGAGCAATCTGCTATTACTTATGAGCTTGCAGCCACAACGGCGTAACTGCCGGGGTGCATATCGGCCCCAAGCGGTCCTGACGGCTGCCTGTAATTGCTATTTTTTATAGCGGTTAAGCGCTGTGATCGCGCTTTGAGATAAAGCAGATTGTGCGCCACATAATTTGAAACAAATACGCCTTTAGTACTGTATCCGGTGAAATATGGTGGCCGTATGATGGCGCCGTGTCTTCATACTACTAGTGAGCGCGCTTATATGTTCAATAATAAATTGAAAGATCTGTATAAGTCGCAGGGACGTGATCTGGCTGAGCAGAAAGCTCAAATCACTGCGTTGAAAACCCATATGGCGTGTCTCGAATTTACGCCTGATGGACACATCATCGACGCCAACGGTCCCATGCTCGCATTGCTGGCCTACCCCCGCGAGCGGTTGGTCGGCCAGCTCCATAGCCAACTGTGCAATCAAGAAGATAGCACTATGCAGCGCCAGTTCTGGGCGGCTCTGGCGCAGGGGCAGGCCTGCGCTGGTACCTACCGCCGTCTGCGCTCTGACGGGCGAGGGCTGTGGTTGGAGGCAACTTATGTCCCGGTGCCGGATGCAGACGGGCGCGTTTGCAAGGTGGTCATGCTGGCTTCTGATGTCTCTGCAGAACGTCGCGCCGGGCTGGATCAGCAGGCGCAGATGACGGCGCTGGACAAATCGCTCGCGGTCATCGAGTTCACCCCGGACGGCGAGATCATTACGGCCAACAGCAATTTCCTGGCTGCTGTTGGCTACTCGTTGGCGCAGATCAAGGGCAAGCATCACCGTATCTTCTGCACCGACGCCTTCTACAAGCAAAATCCCAACTTCTGGCTGGAGCTGGGTCGTGGGGAATTTAAGTCCGGGCAGTTTGACCGGCTGGACAGCCAAGGCCGGGTGATTTGGCTGGAGGCAACCTACAACCCGATCTTCGATGAGCAGGGCAAAGTCGCCAATGTGGTGAAGTTTGCCAGCGACATCACCGAGCGCGTTGAGCAGAACCAGGCCGTGCGCCAGGCCGCAGAGGTGGCCAGCAGTACCTCGGAAGAAACCGCCGCGATTGCCGAGCAGGGGATGGGCTCGCTGCAGGCGGCAGTCGATACCTCAGCACGCATCGCAGCGCAGGTAGCCGACGCGACAGCACTTATCGGTGAGCTCAATGCCCAGTCCAAGCACATCGAGGAGATTGTTGCGACCATCTCTGCGATTGCCGACCAGACCAACCTGCTGGCTCTTAACGCGGCTATTGAGGCGGCGCGGGCCGGCGATCAGGGCCGAGGCTTTGCCGTGGTAGCGGACGAGGTACGTCAGCTGGCAGCGCGTACCAGCAAATCGACCTCACAGATTGCCGAGGTCGTGCAGCGCAATCGCGAGTTGACGCGCAAGGTAACCGAGACCATTGACTCGGTCAGCGTCACGGCAGAGGAAGGCAGCGAGCGCACGCGGCAGGTCAGCTCGATCATGGAAGAGATTCATCAGGGGGCCGAGAACGTGTGCCGAACCACGTCCGGGCTGCTAAACGCCAGGTAATCCGCAGGCCGGCAGCCCTTGTCAGGCTGCCGGCTTTTTTACTGCATCAGTTGCCAGCGCGGCGCAGCGCCTGCGGGGAGAAGTCCCGCGGGGTAAGATTGGCGTCGAAGTTGTACATCGGCTCGTTGTTATCCAGCCCGTCGACAAAGTAGTTGTTGTCCTGCAGGTGGTACAGGGTTTCCAGCGTACTGCCGAACATGGGTACTTCGTAGTAGCTGATCGGGTGGCTTTCCTGCAGGCCGATTAACTCTCCATTCTTATCGCGCAAGTCCACTGCCAGAATTTGCCAGCTGTCCTCATCGATATAGAAGCGACGGGCGGCATAAGGGTGGTTATACCCGGTACGAAGCGCGGCATCGACAACCCATACCCGATGCAGCTCATAGCGCAGCAACTCTGGGTTGAGGGTGCGCGGCAGTACGATCTGGTCGTAGGGGATACCTTTCTGGTGCACAGCATAACTGTTGTATGGCACCAGCATTTCCTGCTTGCCTACCAGGGTCCAATCGTAGCGATCCGGCGCGCCGTTGAAGGAGTCGACCACGTCGGCAGTGGCCAGGTCACTGGTATCGGGTTGCACCGAGTCGTACGCCAGCAGCGGCAGGCGACGCACTCGACGGCTGTCGGGGCTGTAACGCCAGGCGCGGCGAGTGGTCAGCACCTGGTCCAGCGGGTCCTGAATCACCAGGGCAGTGCCGGCCAGTTTGGCAGGCGCAGTCACCACGTACTTGTAGTAGAGCAGCGTGTTGTCGAGCTCTGCGGTGGTCATGCCTTCGCGGTTGTACACGTAGTAGATCGCGCGATCACGCTTGATCAGGTTGCTGTTGCCGTTGATGACCACGGCCTGATTATTGATGAAGTGATTCTGCTCACCCTTGTAATGCAGAATGTGGTTCCAGATGACTTCCATGCCTTCCTGCGGGATAGGGAAGGGGATGCCCGCTGCCGCACCGCGAATACCGTTACCGTTGGCGATCAATTCGGCGCGGGTGGCGTTCTCGCGGGTGGCGCGATAAATACGCTCCGGCACGGAGGCACTGCGGCGGCTTGGGAAAACGCGCAGATGGTAGTCGGCATGGCGGGTCAGCAAGTCGGCCAGACCTGCGGGCAGTTGGTCCTGATATTGCGCCAGGTTGCTCGCATCAACGCGGTAGAGTTCCCGGTCCTGAGCGTAGGGATCTGGGTGATGCATGCCAGGCTGATAGCCCGCGGGCGGGGTAACGCCGCCGGTCCATGCCGGAATACTGCCGTCAGCGTTGGCTGCCTGTTCTGCGCCGAGTGGGGTGAGATCGCGCCCGAGGCGCTCGGCTTGAGCGGCATCGACCTTGGCCTGCGCCTGGGTTGCAGCGAGGGCAAGTGCAACGGTAGCAAACATCCTGTACATGAACTGACTCCTTGCAAGCGGGTCGGAGCGCTACGGCGTCGGACCGGATTGCGGCAGGGATATGAGTGAGCGAAACCCGGATAAACGGGCGCGCGGATTGTATCGCCATTCGGTGAATTGCCGTGAGTTGAGTACAAAAAGTTACGTTAAATGTGCCAATGTGCGACCTTTGTCACATGCACGGGGCTGGTCGCCTGCGCTTCACCAGACTGTCACGGGCGCTGGGTGAGGCTTGCTGGGTGGTACTCTCATTACTCAGACGGAGCCTGATATGACACCTTCTGCATTGACCTTGTCGCTGTTACTCGCCGGCGCGGCGAGTGCCCTGACTCTTCCTGCCTTTGCTGGTGGGCCCGAGCGCGGATATGAGCGCGATGACCGTCGCAGCGAACATCGCCATGAGCGAGGACACCAACCGGTTCAGCTTGGGCCGCGGCCGCAGTGGCTGGTTGATGACATGGACGACAGCCCCCTCAAACGCCGCCTGCAGCGCTGTGAGGTGGAAAAGCCGCGTTCCTCGCGCTTCTCCATCGGCCATCGTGGTGCGCCGCTGCAGTTTCCGGAACACACCCGTGAGTCCTACGTCGCAGCGGCGCGCATGGGAGCCGGGATCCTGGAGTGTGACGTCGCCTTTACCAAGGATCGGCAACTGGTGTGTCGTCACGCCCAGAACGACCTGCACACTACCACCAATATCGTGACCATCCCTGAGCTCAACGCCAAGTGCACCCAGCCTTTCGTGCCGGCTGACCCGGCGGCCGGCACCCAGGCGCAGGCCGAATGCCGCACCAGCGACATCACTCTGGCCGAGTTCAAACAACTGGAAGGCAAGATGGACGCCTTCAATCCGGATGCAACAACCCCCGAACAGTACGTACAGGGCACTGCTGACTGGCGCACGGACCTGTACGCCAGCCGTGGCACGCTAATGACCCACCAGGAAAGCATCGACCTGTTCAAAAGCCTTGGCGTTCAGATGACGCCTGAGTTGAAGACGCCGGTGGTAGAGATGCCTTTTGAGGGCGATTACAGCCAGCAGGATTACGCGCGTCAGATGCTGCAGGAGTATCTGGATGCAGGGGTCAACCCACGCAAAGTCTGGCCGCAATCCTTTCAACTGGACGATGTGCTGTTCTGGATAAACGACATGCCGGACTTTGCCGACCAGGCTGTCTTTCTCGATGAGTCACCCATTACACCGGATACCGCCTCGCTGGCCTATATGGAGTCGCTCAGGGCGCAGGGCGTGAAGGTGCTGGCGCCGGCGATCTGGAAAATGCTGACCCTGAACGGGCGCGGGGACATTGTGCCCTCGGACTACGCCGAGAATGCACGCGCTGCCGGTCTGGACATGATCGCCTGGTCATTGGAGCGCTCGGGGCCGCTGGCCAACGGCGGTGGCTGGTACTACCAGAGCGTCACTGACGCCATCAACAACGACGGTGACATGTATGAGGTGGTTGATGTGCTTGCCCGTGATGTCGGCGTGATCGGTATTTTTTCCGACTGGCCGGCAACCGTCACCTGGTATGCCAACTGTATGGGTATCCGTTAAAAGCGACGGGATGCCGTGTAGAAAAAACGCCAGCTATATGCTGGCGTTTTGTTGACGTTACTAATGCGCAGATGCCTCATAGCACGGGGCCTTGCCGGCTTATACCTGCGAGCGTCGGGTGCGGTTGCATTCATTCGCCTGCCGGGGGCACGTTGCGGCAGGGAGAGCAGGGTGCCTGGCGCAAGCTGGCGCCCACCTTGACGACCGCGCTGCTGGACCTAAAGGCTCAATCAGCGGCCGGCCAACAGCTTTTGCCAATCGCACCTATTGCCGCAATCGATTTCCGCTTGAGCTGCCAGAGACGCATTATCTGCCCATGCCCAGCCAACAACGGAGACCCAGCATGAGCATGATCAAGCGTTTTATCCAGCGCCCTGCCAGCAAGCCGCAACCAGTCGATGCACAGGAGCATCCCAACTTCTGGATGTACTGAGTTCACAAGCCGAGGTCAGGCCTCGGCAGCATCCTCTGTGCCAAGCTCAGCGAGGGCGTCAGGGCTGCTTTTGAAGGCCTTGGCAAACACCTCGCGGTGACGCGCCATGTAAATACTGACCTCTTCAGCCAGCTGTTCCCCCAGCGCGGGGACGGCTGCCTGTAATACCTCGCCAAGGGCCTCGGCCAGCTCCAGCATCTTGTCATGACGGTCGGCTTGGGCTTTATCCATGAACAGGCGCTCCGGGTCTCTGCTGCTGCGATATACGATTTCAACGGCCATACACACCTCTGGCTGGTCGGCAATGTCTTCGGACACGGCCGGCTGGCCGCTGCGCGCATTGTACTGGATATAAATACAGCTTATCAATCAGCGGCGACGATTGCTGAACACCTGCTCAAGCACCAAAGACGGAATGCGGTAAGGCAGTGACATATGATCCTCGCCGTCGATCACCTGTTCGCTGACCCGTAATCCATGAATGGACAAGGGTTGCAGCCGGGCCGCCAGAGCGCGCGCGTCCTCGCGCGTGGCCGCCGCATCTCGTTCGGCGCTGATGAGTGCCAGACTGCTGTGGGTGACTAACCCAGGCTGAGCCTGCACCTGCTGGGTAAAGTCGCGCTCATGTTGTAGCAGAAACCGGTCGCTCCACCATTGACTGGGGCTGGCTGCCACCAGATGGTCAAACAGGCTGGGGCGGGTAAACAGCGTGTAGAGGGCAAACATCCCACCAAAGGAATGGCCGAACAGGCTCTGCTGGTGCGGGTCGATACTGAAGCGTTCCGCGACGGCCGGCATCAGCTGTTGCTCGATAAAGTCCAGTAGTTCGTCCTGGCCGCCCTGTGGCGGTTCGTTCAGACCTGCCGGCGCAGGAGGGGAAAAATCGTAGGAGCGGCGCAGAAAGTTCAGCGGATCGCTACCGGGGTAGGCGATGCCAATGATGATGCTCTGGCGGAACGCTTTCTGTCCGCGTTTGGCAGCGTGAAAGCCGGGGAAGTAGGCGTTGGCGTCCAGCACGTAGAGTACTGAGCGTACGCCGGTCCAGGGCAGGTCCCCCTCAGGCAGGCTGACCATGATGCGGTAGGGCGTGCCCGCCGCGTTGTGCATCAGCCATTGTTCAGTGCCGTCCAGAGTGACAGCAGGATAATCAGGGGTATCAGCAAAAGCAGCACCACTGCAGAACAAGGTCAGCAGTGCGGTATAAAGGGCGCGCATCATGGGGAGGCTCCAAGAGCCCCGCGCTTGCTGCGCGGGGCGGTGAGGGTTACCAGCGGTAGCTGACACTGCCGACCAGAGAACGACCTTCGCCGCGATAGCAGTAGCCGTCCTGGCAGTTGATGTACTGCTTGTCGGTCAGGTTGCGCGCGTTGACTGCAAGACGCACGCCTTGCATGTCGCCGCCGAAGTCATGGTGCACGCCAGCGTCGAACAGGGTGTAGTCCTCGCTTTTGGTCGTGTTGGCGTCGTTGCCGTATACGCTACCGGTGTAACGCGCGCCCGCGCCGAAGCCAAGGCCGAATGGCAGCTGGTAGTCCAGCCAGAGCGAGGCCAGATGGCGCGGCACATCCTTGGGATCGTTGCCTTCGTCGCCGTCGTTGCTCTTGGTGATTTCCGGGTCGTTGTAGCTGTAGCTGGCAGTCATATGCAGGCGCTCATTGAGGTCGGCCACGGCTTCCAGCTCAAGGCCTTTGGAAACCTGTTCGCCAGTTTGTACGGTGTTGAGCGGGTCATACGGGTCGCGGGTTGAGACGTTCTGCTGGGTCAGGTGGTAGAGCGATGCGGTGAGCATGGCGCTGGAGCCGGGCGGCTGGTACTTGATGCCGACTTCATACTGCTTGCCTTCGGTAGGCTTGAGCGGGCCGTCGGCGTTGCTGCCACTTTGCGGCATGAAGGATTCGGCGTAGCTGGCATAGGGAGCCAGACCGTTATCGAACAGGTACAGAGCGCCGAGCTGGTAGGTCGTGGCGGCGTCTGTGGTTTTGCTGTCGGCACCGTACAGGTTGTCACTGGTGCGCGAGTGCACCCAGTCGCGGCGCAGGCCGAGCGACAGACGCCAACGGTCGAGTTTGACCTGGTCTTGCAGGTAGATGCCGCTGCGCTGGGTCAGGTTGTCCTGATCCGCCAGCAGGTTGGTGGGCTTACTGACCGGCTGGTGATAGTCCGGGGCGTTCATGTCAATGGAGGGAGCAGGGCCAGAGGCATACTGCACCGAGCCGTCAAACCAGCTGTAGTCCCAGCCAGTCAGCAGGGTGTGCTGCAGAGTGCCGGTGGCAAAACGGCTGACCAGCCGAGTGTCGCTGCTGACCGATTCCATGTTCTCGTACACACCTACCGCGTAACGGTCCATCACGCCGTTGGTGATGGTGCCGTCGGGTTGCAGGTACTGGTTGGTGGTGTCGATCTGGCCGTAACGCAGGTTCTGCTGGAGGGTAAAGGTGTCGTTGAAGGCATGCTCAAACTCGTAGCCGAAGGTCCATTGGCGCTGCTCGAGTTTGTCGAAGTACTCGTCGCCCTGCCAGAAGTCGGTGAGGTGATCACCGTCCTGGTAGAGCATTGGCGAGGCGGCAGTCTCGCGCTCCTGGTACTGGGCGAGCAGGGTCAGGCTGGTATCCGGGCTGATCTGCCAGGCCAGCGAGGGCGCCAGCAAACGCACATCGTTGTTCAGTTGCTCGATGTCATACGCCGCGTCACGGTACATACCGATAGTACGGAATAGCACGTCGCCGTCTGCATCAAGCTGGCCGCCGATATCGAACTGTCCTTGGCGATGCTCGTTGTTGCCACCCTGGATCTCGACCTCGTTGCTGGCCTCCAGGCTCGGGCGCTTGCTAACACGGTTAACCATGCCGCCGGGGCTGATCTGTCCGTAGAGTACAGAGGCAGGTCCCTTGAGTACTTCGATGCGCTCCAGCGTGTAGGCCTCCACACCGTAGATCGACAGCCAGCCGTTGTAGGGCTGGCGCAGCCCGTCGAGAAAGTCGGCGGACATGGTCGTTTCAAAGCCGCGCACGTTGATCTGGTCAAAGCGCGGATCAAGGCCCGAGCTGCCGACACGCACGCCGGCGGTGTAGGCCACGGCGTCCTCGACGCGGTCGACCTTGCGATCAGCAATCTGCTCTGCGGTCACAACGCTGATGCTCTGAGCCGTTTCCAGAATGGGCGTGTCGGTTTTGGTGGCGCTGCGGCTGATCGCCGCGTGATAGCCTTCAGACGGTGAGACGCCGCTTTGCTGCATGGCCTGGCCTTCAACGGTCAGCGGCGCGAGTTGAAAGCTGCCATCGTCCGCCGCGGCAAGAATCACATACCCGGCGCTGCCCTGGCGGGCGATCAGCCCGGTACCGGCCAATAGCTCGTTGAGCGCTGCATCGACGCTTACAGCGCCGTCCAGACCGGGGCTGCGCAGGCCCTGGACCAGTTCCGGGGCGTAGGACAGCGTAATCCCGCTGCGCTGGGCGAATGCATTGAGGCGGCTGGCCAGATTGCCGGCTGGAATGTGCAGCGCCTCAAGCGCGCTGCCCTCCAGTGTGGCGGCCTGCAGAGGCAGGGCGCTGGCGGCGGCGATTGCCAAGCACAGCGCTGAGGCGCTGAGGCTGAGTCGATTGGCGTAGAGGCGGGACATAGGAGGCTCCATTGTGCTGGTGTTTGCCTCTAAACCGAACGAAAACCAGAATCCCGACAAAATATTTTTAAACCTGCTCAGGCCGCCACAACGCGCAGCCACCAGCGGGTGCGAGCGATCAGTCGAACAGGCAGAATGCGTGGCAAGTCATCAAGCAGGGCGTCTGGCTCTGCCAGTTGAAACACCCCGGACAAACGCAGACCGGCGACGGCCGGATCACAGCCCAGCAGACCGGTGCGGTAGCGCGCCAGTTCGGCGATGAAAGCGCCCAGAGTCAGGTTGTCGGCAACCAGCATGCCGCGGCTCCAGGCCAGCGGGTCCAGCGCAGGGGCAGCGTTAACGATGCCGGATTGAGTCAGCCGCAATACCTCTCCGGCCTTCGCCTGGTAGTGCTGACCGGCTGCCTGCAGCATCAGGTGTCCCTGCTCAACATTGATCTGGCTATATTGCTCATAGTCGCGCACCACATAGCGTACCTGTCCTGCCTGGCAACGCCCCCAGCGGCACTGCAGGTTCAGCTCAAAGGAGGGTATGGACTGCAAGCTGTCAATCAACACCTCACCCTCGCGCAGATTGAGCTGCAGGGTGTTCGGGCCGGCAGCAACATCCAGCGCCGATCGCGTATTGAGCTGCACCTCAACGCCACCGGGCAGGGCCTGTTGCTGCTGCACGCCGGCTTCGGTCTGCAGGTCGGCGCTGTTGACTTCGCGGTGGGTAAGCCAGCCCGCCGGAGAGCCAACAGCCAGGGCTATACCCAGTAGTTTGAGTGCATGGCGGCGCTGCAGGTCCGTATCGGCCTGGTCGAGCAGTCGCATGCTCAGGTCCGGGCCAGGCAATCGGCTGGTCATATCGTCAAGCTCGGCGCCAAGGCTGCGCAGGCGTTGCCATGCCAGGTCATGATCAGGATGCTGGGCGCGCCACTCGTCGATCTGTGCATGCAGACGCTGCTGCTGGCCGCTGGATTCGAGCCTCAGTTGCCAGGCAATCGCTGAACGGATAGCAGCTTCGGGCAGGGCCCGCACCCGGGGACGAGACATGCTCACAGATCCGCGTAACGCAGGCGATAACAATGCAGCAGGGCGGCAGCCACATGGCGCTCTGCGGTACGCGTTGATACGGACAGACGCGAGGCGATTTGCGGGTAGCTAAGGCCGCCTAGTTGGTGCAGCAAAAAAGCCTGGCGTACGGCGCTGCGCAGCCCCTCCAGCATGCCGGCAATCTGTTCCAGGGTCTGCAGGGTTTGCTGCTGCTCTTCAGGTGAGGGGGCAAAGGCTTCAGGTAACTGCGCCATCGCATCGAGCCAGGCGCGCTCCAAAGCACTGCGGCGCCAGTGATCAATCAGCAGGCCTCGCGCTATGGTTGAGAGCAGCGAGCGTGGGGCGCTGCCTGTCACCGGCTCGCGGCGCAGCAGCACCCGTACAAAGGTATCCTGAGCGAGGTCAGCTGCCTGCTGCGGGCAACCCAGGCGTTGACGCAGCCAATTACGCAGCCAGCCATGATGGTGGCTGTAAAGGTCTTCGATACTGTGGGATGGGAGATCGGGCATGGGCGTGGCGACAGCAGGTCCGTGTGACAGCAGGCGCCAACATTAGTTGAGAATAATTCACATTACAACCTTGTGCTGCTCTTATCGCGCACTATCGAGAGTCGCTCCCGTCATCCCGAAACCCGCTGTTGCTCAAGCCAGAGCGGCCTGAACAGCGGCTTCAGCATGGATCTGCGTGGTGTCGAACAGGCGTACGCTAGTGTCTTGCTGGCGGACCAACAGGCCAATTTCCGTGCAGCCCAGAATAATCCCGGCCGCGCCCCTGGCTGCTAGCCCATCGATAATCTCGAGATAGCGCTGGCGTGAGCAGTCGTGGAGTTGGCCGAGGCAGAGCTCGTCAAAAATGATGCGATGCACGTCCCCGCGCTCAGTCTCATCCGGTATCACCACCTCTACACCGTTGTCCGCCAGACGCTGGCGATAGAACGCCTGCTCCATGGTAAAGGCGGTGCCGAGCAGACCGGCGCGGTGAATGCCGGCGGCCTTGAGGGCTGCGGCGGTGGCATCGGCGACGTGCAGCAGCGGAATGCTGATGGCCGACTCGATGGCCGGGGCGACCTTGTGCATGGTGTTGGTGCCGACCAGCATCAACTCGGCACCAGCGTTTTGCAGCCGCAGTGCGTCGGCGGCGAGCAGCTCTCCAGCCTGTGCCCAATCGCCCTGGCGCTGTAACTCGGCAATCTCGGCGAAGTCTACGCTGCTGATCAGCATCCGCGCTGAGTGCAGCCCGCCAAGGGCCGACTTTACCCCCTGATTGATCAGCGCATAGTAGCTTTGTGTCGACTCCCAGCTCATGCCGCCGAGCAGGCCAATGGTTTTCATACAGGCTCCCGATATAGATGATGCCTGCCAGTCTAGCTGCTGGGTTTTTGCTTGCAGAGGTACAGTTGGGCGCAATCGGCCTTAGAGCAGCGGGCCGCGACGCTAGTGGTTATCTGTCGCTGACCGAGGTTTCTATGGCCGGTTTGCCGGCGCTTTGGCCGACGCTTTGTACCAAGCCTTTGAGCGACGACAGGGCCAGCAGCAAGAACGCGATGGCGCACAGCCTGTAGGTCAGCTTGGCCCAACGCTGTCCGGCATTGCGAAACACCCGGTCGACAATGCCTGCGCAGACAAAAGACCAGAGCAATGACGATGCCATGAAACCGGCGAAGAACAGGCCGTAATCGCCAAGTCCGGGATCGGCTACGCCAACCGCGCCCATGGCGCTGCCCAGCGCCGCCCAATAGGCCACGTTCTGCGGGTTGGTAATCGATAGCAGTACCCCAGCACGCAGGGCGCGGCGGGTATTCGCCGGGGCAGTGGCGTCTTCTACGCTGAACTCCTGGCTGGCCGCGGACCATGAGTCCCAGGATAGCCAGAGCAGATAGGCGACACCGGCAATGCCGATGGGCAGTTGCAGCGCCTGCATCTGCAGCAACAGGCCAACACCTGCCAGGCCCAATATGGCCCAGGTTGCATCCCCCACCAAAGAGCCAATCTGAACAGCCAGCGCCGAGCGAAAGCCACCACGAACGCCTTCGCGTACGGTTTCGGCAAAGACGGCGCCGGGCGCTGCGTTGAAGATCAGGCCAAGGGCGGCGGCGGTGAGAAAAAGTGTGAGCATGGAACCCTCCCGGAACAGGAGGGCGCATCATGACATTCGCGGGCGTCGTGCCCAAGGAGGATTTTGCAAAGCAGTGTTAACCGGCCGGTGAAGCTGAGGGCAGTCGCGGTGCGTACGACTGCCCACCAACGCGCGGTCAGTAGAAGTCGTACTTCTGCTCAATCTCGCGCTTGCTGAGGATGTAGGCAGCGCTGTCTATTTCGCCGACGGTGAGCTTGTCGTCGAGTGCTGAGAGCTCGGCATCCATCTCTCTTTTCAGCTTGTGCTTGGTGATGTCGTAGTTGATCGTTTTGGAGCCATCGTAGCCGCTGACCGGGTCCCAAAGAATAGAGAGGGGCCAGAACAGCAGATTGACGAAGCCGTAACCCGGCTCACGGGCGTAAAACGAACCGAAGCCCGGCAGAATACCCAGAACGGCTCCCGTCGTCGGATTCTTCTCTTCAACCAATACGCCTTGTGCCTGCATGGCGCTGTATTCACGCTCCTGGATGGAATTGAGACCGGTGGCGCAGCCAGTCATCAGTGATAGTGCGGCGGCAGCTGCCGCAATCTTTCCGTATTTCTTCACGTATGTATCCTTATTGTAGTGCGGCTTCCTTCAAGCCTTATTTCGCCCGACAGGAAGGCATACGTGATGGCACCGTGCCTTCCATGGCGGCGGCGAGATTTTGCGTGTGAGACGTGAGAATGTCCAGCAGGCTGCGCGTGCCTGGTATTGAAGCAGGCGGCGCGTTAGCGCCGCCTGTGGCCTTAGCGTCGACCCGTCCCGGTCAGTTGAATGATGTTGTTGGGGAATTCCAGCGACTCGACCTCTGCAGTGAAATCGCGTGCCACCTTGAGGATGGTGTCGCTGACGTGGGCATATTGCTTGGAGAAGGGCGGCCAGTAGTCGCCCAGTCCGAGCGCGTCATTGATGACCAGCACCTGCCCGTCGCAGTCGGGGCCGGCACCAATACCTATGGTGGGAATGCTCAGCGCCCGGGTAATCACATCGGCAAGGGCGTAGGGAATATGCTCCAGCACGACCATAAACGCACCCGCGCCCTCAATGCGTTTGGCTTCTTCGAGGATACGCTGGGCGTCGGCGTCGTTGGTGCCGACCTTCTTGAACGATGTCGCGGTCTGCGGCGTCAGGCCGGTGTGGCCGACAACAGGGATGCCATTGGCGACCAGGTGGCGAATGACCTCGTCCTTCGGGCCTTCCAGCTTGATGCTGTTGGCGCCGGCCGCGATCAGGCGTCGGGCGCTGGTAAGGGCGATATGCGGTTCGACGTCCGTCAGATAGGGCAAGTCGCCAATGATGTGCGTGTTGGGCGCACCGCGGCGAACGGCACCGATGTGATACTCCATGTGCTCCAGGGTCACATCACGGGTGCTTTCAAACCCCATCTCGACCATACCCACGGTATCGCCGACCAGAATCACCGGAACGCCAGCGGCCTCAATGCCACGGGCGACCGGGCAGGTGTAGGCGGTCAGCATGGTGATTGGCTTTTTGCCCTTGCGGGCAAGAAAATCAGCTTCGTGCAGCGTCATGGTGATGTCTCCCATTTGGGTGGTAGCGGGCGCGGGGACACAATGCTGCCGGTACGGCGGGCAGGGCAGCAGGCCGCGCCGAGTGATGGGATACCAGCAAAGGCGAGGGGAGCTCAAGCATCATTTGGCACAATGATTTAACGTCGCCAGCTTAATATGCCTGCGCTATCCCCACTGATAGGGAGCAGCGCGCCATACCGTTGAGCCGGCCAGGTACTGCGGTCTGGTTGTCGCCGCACGCCTCAGCGCATTTCGAATAACTCCTGATGCACCCGCTGCGCAGGTAAACCCTGCTGAACAAAATCCGCCCGGATAGCCTGCCCGAACTCGGTGGGCCCGCAAAACCAGATGCTCGCCTGCTGCCAGCCGGGCACGGCGCTGCGAATCAGTTCGGGCGTAAGGCGACCGTCGCGCGGGGAGACGCGGATGTGCAGACGAATACCTGCCGCTGCGGCATCAGCGCTCAATTTGTCGATCGCGGCCTGATCAACCTCGGTCGTGATATGGAAAAAGTCGACATTATGCTCACCACCCTGCTGGGCGAGGTGCTTCATGCGCGCGATAAAGGGCGTGACACCGATACCTGCGCCAACCCAGATCTGCTGAGGTGCCGGGTCAGAGAAGTCGAAGCGCCCGTAAGGGCCTTCGACCTGCACCTGCATGCCGACCTTGAGCCAATCCTTGAGCTGACGCGTCCAGTCACCCAAGGCTTTGACAACGAAGGTGATCTCCGGCTTGTCGGCAGACCAGGCAGAGGCGATGGTGTAGGGGTGAGCACCTTCGCCCGGCTTGGAGGTGACAAAGGCAAATTGCCCCGGCGCATGGCCGGGCCAGCGAGCACCCATCGCGATACGGGCTTCGATGACATTTATGCCGGGGTAGTGGGTTAGCTCTTCAATCTGGCCAGGATGACGGCGACGGCGCCCAACGCGGCCAAGCAGCACCAGTACCGCCGAGGCGCTGCCTGCCACTACCAATACGGCCATCAGCCAAGCGATGGGTTGGCTCCAGTACTCGTACTTGATGAGGATCAGGCTGTGCCAGGCAAGTACCAGATAGGCGATTGCCAGCCAATTATGGGTTTTGCGGAACCAGCGGTAGGGGACAGCCTTGACCAAGGCTAATACGATCATCGCAGCAGCAGCGTAAAACGCCCATTCGCCCATGGATTCGGCAAGGCCGCGTTGACTGCGAAACCACTGTTCAATGACTGGGAGCACCTGTTCGCTGTCGCCCTGGCGCCGCTCCGGGCGGCTCAGCCAGCCCCAGCCAACCATCCATTTAGTGCCTTGGGCAAACCACCAGTGCAGTGTGCTGACAATCAGCGCACCGATACCCAGCCATTTGTGCAGACGGTACATCTTATCCAGCCCGTCGAGGTGCCCCTCCAGCCAGAGTGGCCGCGTTGCCAGGATCATCGCGGCGCTCATCATTGCCATGGCAATGACACCCGAGTATTGGACAAATACCGTACGGAAGGCGAAATACGTCAGCGGCTGCGGCAGCAGGGTGTCGGCTGCCAGCCAGGCAGCGGTCACCACCAGAAGCAGCAGCCAAAGTGCAAGCTTGATGCGATTCATGGGAACTCGTTTACATCCTGTAGAGCGCATGGCCCTGAGGGCCTGAGATAGGGCAGTTGATGCTGCGCGATGATATCACGCAGCAGATCTTGGACGGTTGCACCGACGGCGCGTCAAGCCGCCGCAGCCGCCTCGGAGATGGCAACCCGATTACGCCCGTCTTGCTTGGCTGTGTAGAGCGCCTGATCGGCACGGTCCAATGCAGATTGAATGCTGTCGTGCTCAACGTCGACCAGTGCGACACCGATGCTCAGGGACAGATGCGCCGCGTCACCGTCGCCCATCTGAAAGGCGGTTGTCGCCACAGTCGCACGAATCCGTTCGGCACAGAGCGCCGCTTGTTGCAGATCTGCATCAGGCAGCAGGATCACAAACTCTTCCCCGCCGAAGCGCGCCAGCAGATCCCGGCTGCGGCAACAGCTTTTCAGGGTTTGCGCGATACGCACAATGACCCTGTCACCAACCGGATGTCCCCAAGTGTCGTTGACGCGTTTGAAGTGATCGATATCCGCGATCATGACGGCCATAGGGCGTTTTTGCTCACGGCACAAGGCGAGGAGAAACTCGGCCTCGGTAGAGAAGTAACGCCGGTTGTGCAGACGTGTCAGGGGATCAGTGGAGGCCTGCTCCTTCAGCTCTTCCTGCGACGCTCTGATGTCCTCCAGAATCTTGATGCGATGGGAGATGATAAAGGCCAGCATCAGCGCTTCCAGCATGATGCCCAGCCCGGTGCCATGGCTGGCGAGATAGCTCGGCTCGATCAGCCCCTTGTAAAACAGCACTGCCAGCGCATTGAAAATAACGAAAAGGGTATGGCCAACCAGGAAATACTTGGCCAGCGGGTGCCCTTTGCGCAACAGGGCTACGCTGACCGACAGGGTAACCGTCATCATGATCAGCGCCATGCTGCTGGCAGGCTTGAGCGCGGCGGATATATCGAACAGCCCCCACACGAACATTGCGCACAAGGGGATTAGCACGGCCAGCAGAAAGCGATGCTCAGTCGGGTAATGCTGGCGGGTCTCGAAAATCGCCATCATAAATAGCAGCAGGAATATGGGCATGGTAATCAGCGAGATATTCAGCATGAATACCTCGTGCCCATAGACATCGAACAGACTCGCTACCAGTCCATAGGACAGTGCAATCCAGACCAGCCCGGAGACCAGGTAAAACGAGTAATAGATGTTCTCGATCTTGCTGGTCGCCAGATACAGCAGCAGGTTGTAGAAAACCAGGGCGACCATCATGCCAACCAGCAGGGCGATGTCGTTGGCAACGCCTACCAGGGCACGTCTGGAGTGCTCCTGATCAAAAATCTCCAGCGCGAACCATTGATGCGAGTAGGCGTCACTGCGCACATACAGCGTGGTGCTGGACTGGGCGGGCAGGGTGATGGGGTAGACTGCGCTGCCCCGGAACATCAGGCCGCTGGCGTCGACATCCTCCAGGTCCAGGGTGTCGCTGTGCACCAGTTGGCCGTCACGCTCCTGGTAAAACTCGACTGAGCGCACGTGGTAGGCGTGGGGCAGGTGGACATTCAGCGCTAGCTCCTGCCCAGTTTGATTGTCTAGTGGTATACGGAACCAGGTGACTCGGGCGTTGGTGCCTAATGTCGTGGTACTGCTGGTCTCTTTGAAGGATTGCTGGCGTGCGTCGTCAAAGCCAAGCGCCTGGCTGTCGTCGATGTAATAGCCGACCTGGAAAGAGGTCAGATTGACCACTGGCGACTGCAGCGCGATGCGCGGTTCGGCCAAGGTCGCGCCGCTGAACAAGAGCAGCACAAACATGAATATCGGCAAGGTACGGCTTAGCCCCATTGGTGATCATCCCTGTCTGTCTGGGTCAGCCCTTCATGGGCGTTTCGCAGATCAGTTTAATGTAGCTGCAAATCTGGACCAAATGTTCAGTTTTTGTCGGTAGCCTGTCTGTGCGGGATGCCCGGACTGGGCCCCAGCCACGCAAACGCGCGTCGCAAAAAGGCATCGCAGCCCGCCGTGATCAGTATGCCGTGCGCCATGACGATACGCTCCGGTTGCCAACAAAGAATCTGCTCCAGGTTGGCCCTGGCTTGCGCGCGGTGACGGCGAAAACTGAGGCGCCAATCCAGCGGCATACCGCCCTTGGGCGCAACAATCCCGGCCAGACGCGCCATCACGCGCTTTACCGGCGTGAGCTGCGCCGGATCAAAATTTTCGATCAGGTCAGTGACAATCAGGGTTGCTGAGCTGCGATGGAAAAACACGCACTCGGTCATGGCAGGTGAGCCACTGAACAGGCATTGGTCAATCTCTTCGCGCCATGGCCCTGCGGTGCCGTCTAGAGTGCCGCGGAAATGCAGGTCGGGGCGTTTGTTCTGCACCTCCTGGGTGCCCCAAAGATCAGCCTCCGGCCAGGCCTGCTGCCAGTCGGCAACAAAGAGGTGGTGCAAGTGGTTAGGCGCGATCAGCCAGCGAACATTCCCCAGGGCGCTGACCTGTGTGCGCAGGTCAGCGGTCAGCCTAACCGGGCTATGCACCCAGAGGTCGCGATTTCTCAGACGAATGATGGTCATTCGGGTGCTGTAGGGCAGCGTAAAAAAGGACACAGTGTCGCCGTCTGCCAGCCACAGGTTCGGGCGCAGTTGCTTCAATGCTCGCCACTCTGAGCGTGAATCTCTGGTGTGCAGATCGGCTGGTTTCCGGTGAAGAAGGGGTTGGGCCGGGACTGGCCGGTTAGCTTCCATTGCAGGATCTTGAACAGCAGCTTGCGCACATAGCCCTTGGCGGGTGCAGAGCGCACCAGCTCGCGGGGAATCTCTCCGGTTGCGCCTCCCAAGTTTACCCTGGCACGTATCGGCCCGGTCTTGCTCTCGGCGCCGGGGTCACTGATGAAAGTGTGGATCAGCCCGATCAGGGGCATGCGTGGCGCGAGCGTATTGGCGATGGGCGTGTTGCAGCAGCCCGCGTACCAGCGATACAGCCCCTTTTCACTGAGTCGCAGGCAGCGAACCTGCTCCTGACCACGGTGAATCTGCACTCGTGCTGCCGGCAGCTGGTATATGTCTGTACCGCCATAGGCGTCGAGCGTGGTCTCCGCACCCCCAAGGGCCTGCGCAAAAGCTTGGCAGTCCTTGCAGTAGCACACAACGCGGGTGCCGTGATGAGGGTAAACCTTGATTGCGCGGCCGCTGATTGTGCCACAGCGACAGGCCAGAGCCAGATTGTCCATGTTTATCTCTCCAGCGCCGCTGGCGCAAAGGACGCGCCAACAGCGCTATGTCGGGTGGCGCCCAATTAATTGTCAGCTGTCCCAGCGTCACGCGGTGCACTGAGGTACTCGGTAGCAGCAGCAACCTGCATCGGCTTGCTGAACAGGTACCCTTGAAACACATCGCACTCCATGCCGGTCAGAATCTTTTGCTGTTCCTGCGTTTCTACACCCTCGGCCACGACCCCCAAACCCAGCTTGTGGGCCAATGCGATGATGCCCGCACAGAGGTCCGCTTCTCGCGGATCGCTGGCGATTTGCTGAATGAAGCTGCGGTCCAGCTTGATTTTGTTGACCGGCAAGCGTTTGAGGTAGGCCATTGATGAATAACCGGTACCAAAGTCATCAATCGACAGCGTGACACCCAAGTCCCGCAGCGCCTGCAGATGCTTGATTGCCTGTTCCGGATCGTTAAGCATCATCGACTCGGTCACCTCCATATGCAGCATGCCCGGACGTATGCTGTACGCCTTGATCAGTGTAGCAACCCGATCTATCAGCGATGGATGAGACAGCTGTGCCGGCGAGAGATTTACGGCAATCGAGACCAGCATGCCTTCACTGGCCCAGGCCGCCATCTGCCGGCAGGCCTGTTCAATGACCCAGTCGCCCATCTCGACAATCAGCCCCAGCTGCTCGGCGAGCGGAATAAAGCGGTCAGGCGGAATCAGCCCGTGGTCCGGCCGGTTCCAGCGGATAAGCGCCTCGACACCGGTGATACGGCCGTCACTGGCAGCGACCTTGGGTTGGTAGTAGAGCTCGAACTGCTGCGCCGTCAACGCTGCACGCAGGTCGTGCTCCAGGTCCAGCCGCTCCGTTGCCGCCTTGCTAAGCGAGTGGGAATAGAAGCTCCAACGATTTCGCCCCTGCTCCTTGGCGTGATACATGGCCGATTCGGCGTTGGCGAGCAGCGTCTGCGCCGTGCACCCGTCATCGGGATACAGCCCGATACCCAGGCTGGCGGTAAGATGAAAGGGCTGGTCATTCAGTCGATACGGCTCGTTGAGCAACAGCCTGATACGCTCGGCGAGAACCGCCGCTTCCTCCGGCTCCTTGATATGCGTGAGCAGCACCACGAAGGTATTGCCGCCGACGCGAGCCAGCTGTCCTTGCAGCCAACCGGCCGTCTCCAGGCGCTGAGCGGCCTGGCGCAGTACGTCATCACCTGCGCTTTGGCCCAGGCTGTTGTTCAGGTACTTGAACTGGTCCAGGTTAATGGTGACCAGTGCGGGCTGGCGCTCCGTGTTGGCCGCTATCTGCCTGGACAGCGCCTCTTCGAGCCCGGTGCGATTGAGCAGACCGGTAAGCATGTCGACGGTGCGTGCCTGCTCTGCATCGCGGCGCAAGGCGAGCAGCTCGGTAATGTCGGACGAAAAGCCGATCAGTGCACGGGGATGCCCCGGCAGGCGAATGGGCATCTTGATGGACCAGAAGTGACGATGGGCTCCCGAGCTGTCCACCAGCAGCTCTTCGCAGGCGCGGCGCTGCTGTGAGTCGAGTACGTCCCGATCCAGCGTCATCAGGCGCCGTGCTACATCTGGCTCGTGTAGGTCCAGGTCGGTAAGGCCGATGATATCCTGGTCGGTACGCCCGAACAGGGACATTACCTGCTGGTTGGCGTAGAGGTAGGTGCCGTCAAAGTCTTTTACATAAATGTAGGCATCAACGTTAGCCAGAATGGTGTTGAGCAACTGGTTGTGACGGATCGCGTCCGAGGTGTGGCGAAAGTCGTCGCCAAGCTGGGATGAAATGCCGGTCAAGCCGATGATTTCGTTATGTGGCCCCAGGATCGGCACCTTGATGGTCCAGAACAGACGAGGCTCACTCTCGTGCAGCAACAGAATCTGCTCTTCTTCGTGCAGCTCCGCACCATGCTCAAGCACTTCGCGGTCGTTGCGAATCAATGAGTCCGAATGGGCCATATCCATGAAGTCGGCGTCGGTCTTGCCGAGGATATAGTCGAGCGGGCGGCTATAGAGCTCACATATTGCCTTGTTGGCATACAGGTAGGCCCCGTTGCGATCCTTTGCGTAAACATAGGCTCCCACTGAGTCAAACAGGGAGCGCAGGGTAGTACTGGTTGATTCGGTGATACTGCGGTCTACTGCCATTGGCTGTTCCCTACAATTGCCTGGGCCGCTGGTTGGGAAAGCACTGACCAATTCCGTCCGGCGGGGCGGAATTGATAACTGCTTTCCAAGTGCATGAAATATGACAAAGATCGGCAGTGCGAGCAAAGCAGACTGTGATGATACCGCCCCATTCGCGCACTCGATCGCGCATAGGTGCACACCGGATGATGTGCTTTGTGTGTTTCAGACAGGTTAGTGATGAGGGACAACCTGATCCTGCGGTATGCTGGAAAGGACGGCATTATGCATGCAGGCAGGGGGCTATATTGCAGAACAAGGACTGGCAGAATCGCTGCGCCCATGCGCTGGCGACTATTGATCGCAAGGCTTTTATTCTCAGTGACGGACAACGGCGAGTCGCCGGCCGCGGTATCCCTCCGGGCAAGACGGTAGAGCAGATTCTGCACGCCTGCCGGATCGGTCCCGAATCACGGGTGTTGCACCTGGGCTCGGGGTCAGGCTATTTGACCGCGGTACTGGCGGTGCTGGCCAAAGAAGTCATCGCCGTGGAGCGTCTGCAGCCACTGGCCGAATTCTCGCGTACCGCGCTCGCTGCGCAGGGGTTGCACAACGTGACCGTGCGCTGTGGCGATGCCGCAGCGGGCGCAGCCGACCTGGCGCCCTTTGATCTGATTGTGGTGTCCACCCCCAAGATCAAGACGCGCGAACCGCTGTGGGACCAATTGGCCCTGCGCGGGGAGTTTCTTTGCGTCGACATTGGCGAGGCGTCGCGCCAAGTGCTGGTCAAGTACATCAACCGGGGCAACAAACGCATTGCGCGCAGCGAGCACGGGTATATCGAGTTTGTTCCGGCTGGCGATGATATCTACGTTGAGCTGGGCTTTGTCTCGCCAGATATGCTAACGGAGGCCCGCGCCAGAGCAGGCCGCAACCGTACCCTGGTGGTCGATGAAATCGCGCGACTGCAGAACATCGATGCACAAAAGCTGTATCGCGCGCTGTCGGATCAGTATGGTTTGCCGCTGCTCAGCGCCAACGAGGTCATGGCGCAGATTGACCCGATGCTGCACGGCAACCTGTCACGCGCTTATCTGAGTCACGAGCACATCATCCCCATCCATGCCGATAAAACCAGCGTCACGGTCGCCTGCCGGGACCCGAACGCCCCGATGGATGAGGTGCAGCAGTTGTTTCCGGGCCTGAAGATCAACCGTGTGCTCGTCACGCCGGTCGACTATCGGCGCATCTGGGGTGCGCTGGAGCGAGGTGAAAAGGGCCTGCAGAGCGCCGACGATAAAACGAACGCCAAGGCTGCGGATCTGCTGTCGTCGGAAGCGCCGCACAGTGATGCGCGCCTGGTCAACCTGTATGAAGCCTTGCTGCTGGATGCCGTGGCCGATCGCGCCAGTGATATTCACCTGGAGCGCTACGGGGCCAATGTCCGCGTGCGGCTGCGGGTGGATGGCGAACTGCGCGACCTTGATCATTATTACATCACGCCGGCCGAATACGCCGGCCTGATCAACGTCGTTAAGCTGCGTTCCGAGTTGAATATCGCCGAGCGTCGCCTGCCCCAGGGCGGCCGCTCGCAGGCCCAGGTCGGCAACACCCGCTATGACCTGCGCGTTCAGGTACAACCGTCGCTGCATGGCGAGCATGTGGTCATTCGCTTGCTGCCGCAGAACTCGTCGCTGATCAGTATCGAAAAACTCGGCATGCAGGATCACATTGCCAGCGCCTACCGCCGTTTGCTGCGAAACCCGGCGGGCTTGGTGTTGGTGGTCGGGCCAACGGGCTCTGGCAAAACCACGACGCTGAATGCCGGGCTGCAGCTGCTGGCCGAAGACACCACGCGTAAGGTGATCACGGTCGAAGATCCGATCGAATACTCCATCGACAACATTCAGCAGACCCGCGTACGACCCGACATCGGCTTCAGCTTTGCCGATGCCATGCGCTCGTTTGTGCGCCAGGACCCAGACGTGATTCTGGTCGGCGAGATCCGCGATCACGAAACCGCGCAGGAAGCGATTCGCGCCTCACAAACCGGCCATGTGGTGCTGTCCACCTTGCACTGTAACGATGCGGTTGATGCTGTGCAGCGCCTGTTCGACCTCAACGTTCACCCGAATTCGTTGGCCAGCGAGCTGCTTGCCGTCATCGCCCAGCGCCTGGCTAAACGGGTCTGCGAGCACTGCAAGGTCGAGGACGAGCCTGACCCGGAGATTCTCAAAGAGGTGTTTCCCAAGGCGATTCCAAAAGGTTTTCGCTGTTTCCGCGGCAAGGGTTGCGCCCAGTGCAACGGCACCGGCACCAAAGGCCGAGTCGGGGTTATCGAGTACCTGCAGTTCAACGGCGAACTGCGCAACGCGGTGTCGCGCCATACCCCGGTCGGTGAGCTGCGTGCATTGGCGTTGGATTCGGGCCTGTACACCATGCGTGACAGTGCTCTGGATCATGTGATTCAGGGCAATATTCCGCTCAGCGAGCTGCCACGCATTCTGCCGCAAGAACGCATGGCGCCGGAAAAACGCGGTCAATGGAAGGCTTGAGGAGCGTGGATATGACAGACAAGGCCATCCAGCGGCCCGCCGCAGAAGATCGCTTTCACGAGCAGTTGGTAAAACTTCAACAGTGGGATAAGGGGCCGGTGCCACCGGGCTGGCTGCTGTCACCCACAGCTATCGAACATTTTGTATTGGGTAACGAGGCGCTCGGTATCGAGCGCAAGTTTGTCGCGCCGCGTGAGCTGGTCAGCCGGGTCATCGTTTCATTGGCGACCAACCGTGGTGCCATGCTCATCGGTGAGCCCGGTACCGCAAAATCATGGCTGTCTGAGTTGATCGCCTGCGGGGTGTCCGGTCAATCGCGCCTGACCATTCAGGGCGGCACCATTTCGCACTACCGGCAACTGATCTATGACTGGAACACCAGCCTGCTTGAAAAACTGGGGCCATGCCGCGAGGCGCTGATTCCGGGAGCGCTGTTCATCGGGATGGAGCAGGGCAAGCTGGTGCGCTTCGAGGAACTGGCCCGCTGCCCGCAGCTGGTACAGGACGCGCTGCTGTCGATTCTGTCCGAGCGTCAACTGCAGATACCTGAACTGCAGGGCGAGGACGGCGTGCTCTATGCCCGTGAAGGTTTTAATGTCATCGCTACGTCCAATTCGCTCGACCGCGGTTTGTTCGACATGAGCGCGGCGCTGAAACGCCGGCTCAACTTTGAAACCATCGAGCCTATCGACGATCTGGATGCTGAGCTGGACATTGTGCAGCGCGAATCCAGCCTGTTGGCCCGTCAGTCAGGCGTGGAGATGGCGGCTGATCCGGCGATTCTGGACATGCTGGTAACGGTGTTTCACGAACTACGTAACGGCCAGACGCTCAGCGGCCGCAGCACCGATCGGTTGGCCGCCGCCGTGATGTCGACTGCAGAAGCGGTCGCGGTGGCTCATGCGCTGATGGTGTACGCCTGGTACTACCGCAGCGGCAAGATGGCGCCGGAGGACCTGCTGCATTTCATCATCGGTGCGGCGCTGAAAGACAACCCGCAGGACCGCCGCCGGGTACGTCATTACTTCGATACCGAAGTCAGCGGCAAGCAGGGCGCGCACTGGCAGCAACTGTATGAACAGCGGCATTTGCTCGACTGAGGCCGTTCAGGGCTGATGGGGGCCCAGTTTGCGCAGCAACAGCGGGCGCCCGAACAGTGCGATCAGTACCAGTACGCCCAGAAACACCAGTGCCACCGGGTCGCTCTGCAGCAGTTGAACGACCAGCGCAACGCAGGCGAGCGCGCCCGTCAATGCGCCGAAACCGGTGATCAACCGGTGTCCTGCGCGCAGGCGAAATGCCAAGGTGCAGACGACGGCAAAGGTAAACAGAAATGTCAGGCTCGCCGCTTCGACCAGCGCAATCAGCGAGCCGGTGGCGACCAGCACCGCGGCGATCACGCCTAAACCGATAACGGCCCGGTCCGGCGCACCTTGCCGGTTGTGATGATCAACCGCAGCAGGGAGTTCGCCATCCAGCGCGACGCGGTGTGTTAACCGTGCAGTGGCAAACAGCGTGGCGTTGATCGCCGACCCGGTCGAGAAGGCAGCCGCGATGGTTACCAGCACGAGCCCGACGGTGCCAAAAGCCTTTTCACCGGCGATGGCCAACGCGACTTCTTTGTGCAGGATGACCTGGTCTGCGCCAATCAGCATGGTGGTGCCGAGCGCCACCATCACGTAAATCAGAATAACCACGATAATCGCCGACAGCACCGCGCGCGGCAGGGTGCGCTTGGGGTTATCGATGTCTTCGTAGTCGTAGGTGAGCAGCTGAAAACCCTCGTACGCCATGAACACCGAGGCCGCGCCAAACAACGCCGCAAGCAGACTGGCGTCGGGCACGCCTTGACTCAAGGCAGGTGGGTTCCAGTGAATCAGCCCCCAACTAGCCAGCCCAAGCAACGCCACAACCTTGAACCACACCAGCAAAATCTCGACGCCACCGGTCACCCCAACACCCCGCAGGTTAAGCAGGATGAACAGCGCGATAATGGCGATGCCGGTGACACGCGGCACCCACGGGCCAAGCCCGATGACGTGGCCGAGGTATTCGCCAAAGGTGACCGCGTACACGGCATTGGTCAGCACGTAGCCAACGATCAAAACCCACGCCAGAGTACCGGCAAAGTTGCGCTGGTTTACTGCCAGCAGGAAGGTAAAAGCGCCGCCACCGCGATTGTAATGGGCAGCCAGCTTCACGTAGCTGTACCCGGCGGCCAAGGCGATCAGCCCGGCAGCGACAAAACTCAACCACGCCAGCGAGCCGGCGATGCCGACCACAACACCCAGCGTTGAGAAAATCCCCCCGCCAATCATGCCGCCGACCGCCATTGCCCAGGTTGCGTTGAAACCGAGTTTTCCGGGTGTCGTGCTCATGACTGCCTCCGTGTCGGCATGAGAAGGGAGAAAAGAGGGAGAAATGGTCACCGCGCAGTACGAGGTGACCGCTCAGGGTAGGCTCAGGCCAACTGTGCCCAGAGGTCGTACTCGTCGGCGTCCGTCACGACAACGGTGACGATATCGCCCGGCTTGAGGTCTTCATCGGTATCGAGGTAGACGTTGCCGTCGATTTCCGGCGCGTCAGCCATTGAGCGGCCGATCGGGCCTTCTTCGTCCACTTCGTCGATGATCACCTGGATGGTCTTGCCGATTTTCTGCTGCAGGCGCGCAGTGGAAATCGCCTGCTGGTGCGCCATAAAGCGCTCCCAGCGGTCCTGCTGGACGTCTTCCGGAATCGGCTCAAGGCCCAGATCGTTGGCAGGCGCGCCCTCGACTGGCGAGTACTTGAAGCAGCCGACGCGGTCCAGCTGCGCTTCGGTAAGCCAATCGAGCAGGTACTGGAAGTCCTCTTCGGTTTCGCCCGGGAAGCCGACGATAAAGGTCGAGCGGATGGTCAGCTCGGGGCAGATCTCGCGCCATTTCTTGATGCGTGCGAGCGTCTTGTCTTCAAACGCCGGGCGCTTCATGGCCTTGAGCACGGTCGGGCTGGCGTGCTGGAAGGGGATATCCAGGTACGGCAGGATTTTGCCTTCGGCCATCAGCGGGATCAGTTCGTCCACGTGCGGATAGGGGTAGACGTAGTGCAGACGGACCCACACGCCCAGCTCGCTCAGCGCCTCGCACATTTCGGTCATGCGCGACTTTACCGGACGGCCGTTCCAGAAGCCGGTGCGGTACTTGATGTCGACGCCGTAGGCGCTGGTGTCCTGGGAAATGACCAGTACTTCCTTCACGCCAGCCTTGGCCAGGCGCTCGGCTTCGCTCAGCACGTCACCGACCGGGCGGCTGACCAGCTTGCCGCGCATGGACGGAATGATGCAGAAGCTGCAGCTGTGGTTGCAGCCTTCGGAAATCTTCAGGTAAGCGTAGTGGCGCGGCGTGAGCTTGACGCCCTGCGGCGGCACCAGATCGATCAGCGGGTTGTGGTCCTGCTTCGGCGGGACGACTTCGTGTACTGCGTTAACCACCTGCTCGTACTGCTGCGGACCGGTCACGGCCAACACGCTTGGGTGTACGTCACGGATCGCGCTTTCTTCAACGCCCATGCAGCCGGTGACGATGACGCGGCCGTTCTCTGCGATGGCTTCGCCAATGGCGTCCAGCGATTCAGCCTTGGCGGTATCGATGAAACCGCAGGTATTGACCACCACCACGTCGGCGTCTTCGTAGGTGGGTACCACCTGATAACCTTCGGTGCGCAGCTGAGTCAGGATGCGCTCGGAATCGACCAATGCCTTCGGGCAGCCGAGTGAAACAAAGCCAACTTTTGGGGCGTTGGACGGGGTGGACATCAGGAACCTCACGGAGAGCGGTGGCATGGACTGCCATTCTTTGGAAGCCGCGTATTTTATCTGCCAGCCGGGCGAGCTGCCAGCTCTGCGCAGCGTATCAGCCGTCGTAACCGACGGATTGCACAACCAGCCGTTGCATCCGTTTGCAAGCACCCATACAATGAGAATTATTCGCATCTATACCAAAGGGATGAAGTGCCATGACGGTGGGAGATCAGGCAAGGGATGAGTGCGGCGCACTCTACGTAGAGCACCACCGCTGGCTGCTTGGCTGGCTGCGTCAGCGCCTGGGTTGCCTGCACGATGCGGCGGATCTGGCACAGGATACCTTTATCCGCGTGCTCACCGCCCGTGACGCCGCCAGCGTTGAGCCGATTCACGAGCCCAGAGCGTTTTTGCGTACCGTTGCCGGGCGTTTGCTGTCCAATCACTTGCGCCGGCGATCCCTTGAGCTGGCCTGGCAGCAAACCCTGGCGAACCTGCCCGAGCCCGAGGTGCCGTCGCCGGAAGTACAGGCGGTGCTACTGCAAACCCTGCATGAAATTGATGCGCTGCTGGACGGGTTGCCTGCCCGCGCGCGCCGGGTGTTCCTGCTCGCCCAACTCGAAGGATTGACCTATGCACAGATCGCCGAGCAACTCGGCGTCAGTGTGCGCACCATCAAACGCGATATGGCGGAGGCCTTTGAGCAATGCATACTGCTGACCCCCTGACATCGGGCCACCCGCGCGAGGATCTGGACCGCGCTGTTATTCGCGAAGCGGCCCAATGGCTGGTGCGCTGGCATGAGTCCGCGCAGGACCCGCATCTGGCCGAGCAACTTGCTCAATGGCGGGCTCGCAGCGATCAACACGAACAGGCCTGGCGCCGCGCCTTGCAGGTGAACGACAAGTTTGGCCTGGTGCCGCCGCAGTTAGGGATGTCGGTGCTGAACGAGCGTACCGAGTTGTCACGCCGCCGTGCGATCAAGTCGCTGGTGCTGCTGATGACGGTAGTACCCGCCGGCGTGGCGGCTTACCAGGTGATGCCCTGGCGCGAATGGCAGGCCGATTACGCCACCCGCACTGGTCAGCAACGCAGCCTGACCCTGAACGACGGCACCGAACTGACTCTCAATACCGATACCGCACTGGATGTGCGATACGACCGTAGCCAGCGACTGATCCGTCTGCATCGCGGCGAATTGCTGATCGATACCGGTGCCGATCCGACGCAGTCTCCCGGTCAGCACCGGCCGCTGCGGGTTCTGACTCGGCACGGTGGCGTTCAGGCCCTGGGCACCCGCTTTGTCGTACGCCAGCAACGCGAGCACACACTGGTGCAGGTATTTGCCGGCGCGGTCGAGATCGAGCCGCGCAGCAGCGCGCGCAGGCCGCTGATCCAGGCTGGTCAGCAATTGCGCTTCGACAGCCATGGAGCGGGCTTGCCCCAACCGGTGGATCCACACGGCGCCGACTGGGCAGACGGTGTGCTGGTGGCAGACCGTTTGCCGCTTGGCCGTTTTCTGGCGGAGTTGGGGCGCTATCGCACAGGGCTGGTGCGCTGTGACGAGCATATTGCGAGCTTGCCGGTCAGTGGTGCCTTCCAGCTGAACAACACCGATCAGGTGCTTGCCAGCCTCGCTTACAGCCTGCCGGTCAAGGTGGTCTATCGCACGCGTTACTGGGTGTCGGTCGCTGCGGTCTGAGTTTTTTCATCCGGGCTGTCCCCTTTGGGCGGCTCGCGTGTCTTCTACAGGGACAATCATTCGCTTCGCTTGAAAGGAGTCCTTGAGATGGCAGGCTTTTCCTTATCCGCCGCTCGCATGCAGCGCGCCCGAATTGCACCACTGGCACTGGCCATTGGCCTGAGCAGCGTCGCTGCGCCCCTGGTGCAAGCGGCTGACGCTGATGCACCGCTTACACAGCATTACCAGGTGCCGGCCGGTGATCTCGCTGGCGCGTTGACCGGCTTCGCCCGCCAGGCCGGCGTCAGCGTACAGTTTGATGCCGCGCAACTAGCCAATCTGCGGGCGCCACAGCTTGCCGGCGAGTACAGCGTTGCCGCAGGTTTTGCCCAGCTACTCAGTGGCACCGGCCTGCAGGCCGTCGAGCAGGGGCAGGGTGTGTATATCGTTGTTCCGGCCGATAGCGCCACTGACAGCACCATGCTTGGGGTACTGCTGGTGACGGGTGAACGGGTAGCTGCAGCCCCCACATCCCCGGTAGGCGGCGTGGTCGCACGCAGCAGCCTTAGCGCGACCAAAACCGGAACCGACCTGCTGGCCACGCCGCAGGCTGTCAATGTGGTGACCCGCGAAGAGATTGAAGCGCGCGGTGCCGGTGACCTGGCCCAAGCCCTGCAATACACGCCGGGTGTGGTCAGCCAGTACGGTAACACCGACATGCGCCACGACTGGTTTATGGTGCGCGGTTTCAACCCGGGGCGCTTCATGGACGGCCTGCGCCTGCCCTATGGTGTGCTGGGCTACGCTCAGCCCCGTATCGACCCTTTTCTGCTTGAGCGGGTAGAGGTGCTCAAGGGGCCGGGCTCGGTGCTGTATGGCCAGTCCACGCCGGGCGGCCTGCTGAACATGGTCAGCAAACGCCCGACCGAGCGCGCGCAAGGTGAAGTGCACGTCGAGTACGGCAGTCATGAGCACCGCGAGGTTGGACTGGATTTGGGCGGCCCACTGGATGAGCAGGGGCGGGTGCGTTATCGCATGGTTGCGCTGCTGCGTGATGCCGACTCTCAGGTCGACCATGTCGGTGAAGAACGTCAGCTGCTGGCTCCCTCGCTGTCCCTGCAGCTGGGTGAGAACACCGAGCTGACACTGCTGGCGCACTATCAGAAGATCGATGCCGACGGTGGTGGAGCACCGCCCGCGCTGCCGGCCCTAGGCACGCTCTACGGCGGCGCACCCTGGGGCAAGCTAGGCCCTGATACCTTTATCGGTGAGCCCGGTTACGACCAATTCACCAACGAACAGATGTTTCTGGGCTATGAACTTGAACACCGCCTGAACGAGGTGTGGACGCTGCGACAGAATCTGCGTCTGGCCCGGGTCGACACCGACACTCAGCGGGTGCAGGGCGCGGCACTGGCGGGCAACGACTTGGTGCGCTATGCCTGGGCCTTCCCGGAAGACTCTGACTCGCTGACACTGGATAACCAGGCGCTGGCCAGCTTCAGGCTGGGGCAGGCGGACCACAAGGTACTGCTGGGGCTGGACTACCAACTGGAGCGAGGCACCTACGATGAGCACTTTGATGGACTCAACGTCAGCCCCATCGATCTCGGCACGCTTGCCTATACAGGCGATGCGGTAAAACCGCCGCTGACCACACGGCGCGAACAGGACCGCTACCAGGTCGGCGCCTACCTGCAGGATGAGATTGCCATCAACGGCTTTACCCTGCACCTGGCCGGCCGCTATGACCTGGCGGACGCCGACAATACCACTCGCAATATCGTTGCCGGCACCAAAACCAGTGTTGATCAGCGCGACGAAGCGTTCAGTGGGCGTATTGGTCTGGTGTACGAGTTTGATAACGGGCTGGCACCCTACGTCAGCTACAGCGAGTCATTCCTGCCAACCAGTGGCACCGATGCCGGCGGCAATGCGCTTGAGCCGACCGAGGGCAAACAGTATGAGCTTGGCCTGCGCTTTCAGCCGCTGGATGGCAACAGTCTGTGGACGCTCTCTGCCTATGAGCTGACCCAGCAGAACGTGCTGACCCGCGACCTGCTGACCAACGAGCGCTCACAGACCGGTGAGGTACGCATGCGCGGCGTAGAGCTGGAGGCCAAGGTGGAGCTGACCCAGGGTTTGCAGGCGTTGGCCTCCTATACCCTTGCTGACAGCGAGATCACCCGTGACGGCAACCCCGGCATTAAAGGTAACGAGCAACCCTTTGTGCCCAACAAGCAAGGCAGCCTCTGGTTGGCCTACGGCCTAGAGCAGGGCCTGCTGCGTGGCTTTGGCCTGGGTGGCGGCGCGCGTTACATCGGCGAGTCTTACGGCGAAACCGCCAATCTCTATGAGACCGACAGCGTGACGCTGTTTGATGCCAGTGTGAGCTACGATCTGGCCAAAGCGATGGGCGCAGACAATGGCGTGACACTGCTACTCAGCGCGAACAACCTGACTGACCGGGAGTACATCTCAACCTGCATCTCGGCATTGGGCTGTTATTGGGGGGAGGGGCGCAGCGTGACTGGCTCGGTAACCTATAACTGGTAAGCCTGACTCAGACCCCAGCCGTAAAAAAGGCCGCGTTAGCGGCCTTTTCTTGTTTGATTAACGCTCAATGATTTCCTTGACCTCATCCTGCGGAATCTGGCGGTCGCGATCTGTCGCGTCCTCGTATTCCATCATGCCGGTTTCCTCGTCAATTTCCGGCTTGTCCTCGGCTTCCATGATCTGACCATCAGTGGTGCGAACCAGATAGTCGTTGCCGCACGCGGTAAGGGCAAACAGGGCGAGAATGGCGATAGAGATCAGTTTCAACTGTTTCATGTGACTACTCCTTGCACATAGTTGTGTTTACCAAATACACAGTTTGTGACAGAAGTATGTCGCCAAAGGTTCACTGATGGGGCGGCGAGCGTGACCTGCATCACACTCGCCAGCTACCTCAAGCCGCGGCAGGGAAGGCTTGCAGGCGCGCACGGATAAACGTCAGGCACGCCTCTGGCTGGGTAATCGGCAGCATGTGCCCACCCTCGATCAGCGTCAGTTCCACATTGTCCAGGCGATCTGCCAACGCCTGCCCCTGTTCCTGCGGATCAAGGATAGCGTCCTCACGGCCGTAAAGAATGCCGATGGGCAGCTTCAGGTCGTCGTAGCGCGCTTGCATCTGCGGCAGCACCTCTTCCACGGACGTGAGATCCCGAGACGCTGCGATGAAGTGGCTCGGCCGCAGGCCCAGCAACCCGCCGCCGCGAATGGGGAAGTCCTTGGGCGCCTGCTCCGGGCCAAAGACTACCCCGAGCACCTGTTCGCGCTTGCGGATAGACAGCGGCACTGCCAGTGTCCAGCCAACCAGCTTGCGCAGCCAGTTGTAGCGAATGGTCAGCGCGGCAAAGGCGTCGGATACTTGCGAGGGCATATGGATCAGCGGGGCGATGAGCGCCAGGCCACGGACCTTGTCTGGGTGCCGTAGCGCTGTGGCCAGGGACACGGCGCCGCCCAGCGAGTGCCCAACCAGCAGAGGCTTGCCAAGATGCAAGGCATCAATGACACCGGCAACCACGTCTGCCTGAACCGCTAGAGAAGCAGATGAAGAGTCAGGCCGCACTGAGTAGCCACTGCCTGGCCGGTCGATGGCGATCACCCGATGGGTCTTGGCCAGATCGCTGATCAAACCGTAGCCAAAATTCTGCACAACGCCGGTGAGGCCATGAATCAACACAATTGTCTCCGGCCCCGAGCCTTGCTCCACGTAGTGAATGCGATTACCCATAACGGTAACGAAACTGCCCTCAGGGGGCATTCCCAGCTCCACGCGCTTGGCAATGAATAGCGTATACAGATACAGCCCAGCGATACCTAACAGCAGGGCGATCAACAGAAAACTGAATAGAAAATTCACGTTCAGGTCCTTTGCGTCAGGTGAATGCTTACTCGTCTTTAGTGGCCAGACCGGCGAGCAACCGCCAGTAGTTCACTGGCATCAGTCGCTCCAGCCAGGAAAGTATGCGTGCGTCGTTCCCGACTAGCACGCGGGCCTTGTTACGCTCGATACCGTTGAGAATGATCTGTGCGGCCTTCGGCGGCGGCATACGCAGAAGACGTTTGGCTCTCTCGAGCTTCTTCTGCTTATCGGCCTCACTGACATTCTCAGACGAGCGCGCGCTGGTGGCGATTGACGTGGCAACCCCGCCTGGGTGTACGACAGTAACACCTACATTGCTATCCAGCAGCTCGAGGCGCAGAGCGTTGGAGAAACCACGGACCGCAAACTTGCTTGCACAGTAGGCGGTCTGGCCTGCTGGTGTAATCAGGCCAAACAGGCTGGAAATGTTGACGATGCGCGCCTCTGGGCGCTGTTTCAGCAACGGCAGGAACGCTCTGCACATCGTGACAACGGCGTCGAAGTTGATGGACATGAGCCAGTCGAAGTTCTCTGTGCTGACCTCATCAAAATTGCCGCCCAAAGCAACGCCAGCATTGTTGATCAGGATTTCGACGTTACCGTGTTCCGCAATAACCGCTGCGGGCAATGCGGCTACGGCGGCGCGGTCGGAGACATCCAGCGGGTGTTCGCTGACGCGTACACCCAATGCCCGCGCTTGCGCAGCGGTTTCTGCCAACGAGTCGGAGTTGAGGTCCGCCAGAGCCAGATTACAACCGGTACGCGCCAAGGCGTTGGCTAGCGCTCGACCGATGCCGCTGCCTGCGCCAGTCAAAACTGCTACACGATCTTTGGTCTGCATTTCGTCTGTTTTCCTTATTATTGAAACTGCATCACGCCGTCATCAATGCGGCCGTATTGAATAGTGAGTTTGTCTTTGAGGTAGTTTTGATGAACCTGCCACGGCGCACGGTCGCCTTGCTTGGGCAATACATTCGCCGCGCGCTGAACGTAGCCAGAGGTAAAGTCTAGGAAGGGCTGCTCCTGAACGGACGCGTCGCGTCTGACTACTGCCTCGCGGTAGTTGTGCTTGTCCATGTGGCGCAGCAGGCGACAGGCGTAGTCGGCAGTCAGCTCAGCCTTGAGCGTCCAGGACGCGTTGGTATAGCCGAAGGTGACGATCATGTTCGGTACGTCACTGAGCATCATGCCTTTGTATGACATACGTTCGTTGAACGGCATTGGCGTACCGTCGACGGAAACGGTCACATCGCCCAATGCGTTCACCTTCAGGCCGGTCGCGGTAACGATGATGTCGGCTTCAAGCGTCTCACCAGAACCAAGGCGGATACCGTTCTCGGTGAAGCTGTCGATGGTATCCGTCACAACGCTGGCACGGCCGGCGCGCACATCACGGAACAGGTCGCCATCGGGCACCGCGCAAACGCGTTGGTCCCACGGCTTGTAGTCCGGGGTGAAGTGTTTCATGTCAACGTCGCCGACTTGAGTTTTGACCATGTGCAAAACACGCTGCTTGAACTGGTCCGGTCGGTTGCGTGCGATTTTGTAGAAGAACTGGGTGAGAAAGACGTTTTTCCAGCGCGTCAGCGAGTGTGCCGCTTGCAGTGGCAGCCACTTCTGCAGCGACTGAGCTATTCCATCTCGCTGGGGCCGGGCGACCACGTAGCTGGGTGAACGTTGCAGCATAGTCACGTGGGCCGCCGTCTTGGCCATGGCTGGAATCAGCGTCACAGCGGTGGCACCACTGCCGATCACTACGACACGCTTGCCCGCGTAATCCAGATCTTCGGGCCAGAATTGCGGGTGAATGATTTGCCCCTTGAAGTTTTGCTCGTTAGGGAAGTCCGGGCGGTAGCCTTCGTCGTAACTGTAGTAACCAGAGCAGGAGAACAGAAAACGCGCCTCGTAGTGCTCTTCGTGCTCGACCCCGGAGGCGTCAGTCGCCTTGGCAACAACTTCCCAGCGCGAGCGCTGACTCGACCAGTTGGCAGACACTACTCGTCGCTGGAAGCGAATGTTGTGAATCGCGCCGGAGTCTTCGGCAATTTCTTCGATATAACGTTTGATGTCCGGCCCGTCCGCAATCGCCTTGCGGTTGCTCCAGGGTTTGTAGCTGTAGCTGAGGGTATACATGTCAGAATCTGAGCGAATACCGGGATAGCGAAACAGGTCCCAGGTGCCGCCAATGGCTTGCCGGCGCTCCAAAATGAGGTAGCGCTTGTCCGGACACTTGTCGCTCAGCGCGTGCGCTGCGCCGATGCCGGAAAGGCCCGCACCGATGATCAGTACGTCCAGTGGTACAGGTTCAAATGCTTGTTGTTCTTGTGTCATTGTTGTTTCCCGTCACGTGGGTAGTGGTGACAATCTAGATTGTCATATACTCTTTGGCAATCCTTGTTGTCAGAATTCATCGCATGAATACAGCTACCTCAGTCAAACGTCGCTATCGCGGCTCCTCAACCGAAGAGCGCCGCGCTGTGCGCCGCCAGCAGCTTATCGATGCCGCAATCCAGGTTTACGGCGAATACGGTTACCGTCATTCGGGAGTGAAGCAGGTCTGCGATGCGGCAGGGCTAACTCAGCGCTACTTCTACGAATCATTCGGCCACAGCGACGAGTTGCTGATTGCGTGCTACGAGCAGGCTGCTCGCAAGGTGCGCGAACTCAATATGGCTGCGGCCCAGGCTGCGGGTGAGGACCGGATGGAGCGCAGCAGGGCGATGCTGCATGCGTATTTCAGCTACCTGCGTGACAACCCCAAGCTGGCTCGACTGTTGTTTGTCGATATTCGGGGTATCAGCCCTGCGGTCGACGAGGCGATCGACCAGGCACTGAAGGCAAGCAGTGAGGACATGACCCGCGCGCTCGCGCATCCGGGCGAGCACTTCGACGAAATGCTCCAAGCCGGCATTCTTGGCGGGGTTATTCATATCGCCCTGCACTGGATGGCGAGCGGATATGCGCATTCGGTGGAGACGGTGACCGAAACGGCGCTCAAGCTTGGCGCTTCGCTGCTGGAGTAAGGGCTTAGCCCTTACCTGACAATGGCGCGCTGACAAACAGCCAAAAAAAGCCCCGCTAGTGCGGGGCTTTTTTCGGGTCAGCTATCAGAGCTGTGCGACCGGGATGGACGCAGCGGCTTTCTGGTAGGACTCGATTTCGTTGAAGTTCATGTAGCGATAGACATCGCTCGCCATGCTGTCGATCTGCGCGGCGTATTCCATGTACTCGTCAACGGTCGGCAGCTTGCCCAGGATGGACGCGACCGAGGCCAGCTCAGCGGAAGCCAGGAAGACGTCAGCGCCATCGCCCAGACGGTTCGGGAAGTTCCGTGTGGAGGTGGAGACAACGGTCGACTTGGCAGCAACACGTGCCTGGTTACCCATGCACAGGGAGCAGCCCGGCATTTCCATGCGCGCACCGGCTTTGCCGTAGATGCCGTAGTAGCCTTCTTCGGTCAGCTGGTACTGGTCCATCTTGGTCGGCGGAGCCAGCCACAGACGGGTCGGGATAGCACCTTTGTTCTTCTCGAGCAGCTTACCAGCAGCGCGGAAGTGGCCGATGTTGGTCATGCAGGAACCGATGAAGACTTCATCGATGGTCTGACCAGCAACAGCAGACAGCAGGCGAGCATCATCCGGGTCGTTCGGCGCGCACAGTACCGGCTCCTTGACGTCAGCCAGATCGATTTCGATCACGGCAGCGTACTCGGCGTCAGCATCGGCAGCCATCAGGCTCGGGTTGGCCAGCCACTCCTCCATCGCCTGGGCGCGGCGCTCCAGAGTGCGCGGATCCTGGTAGCCGTTAGCAATCATCCAGCGCAGCAGGACGATGTTGGACTTCAGGTATTCAGCAACAGACTCTTCGCTCAGCTTGATGGTACAGCCGGCAGCGGAACGCTCAGCAGAAGCATCGGACAGCTCGAACGCTTGCTCGGCAGTCAGGTGATCCAGACCTTCGATCTCGAGAATACGGCCGGAGAAGATGTTCTTCTTGCCTTTCTTCTCGACAGTCAGCAGGCCTTGCTGAATGGCGTAGTAGGGGATGGCATGAACCAGGTCACGCAGGGTGATACCGGGCTGCATTTTGCCTTTGAAGCGAACCAGAACGGATTCCGGCATGTCCAGCGGCATAACGCCGGTGGCCGCTGCGAAGGCAACCAGGCCGGAACCGGCCGGGAAGGAGATGCCCATCGGGAAACGGGTGTGCGAGTCACCACCGGTACCAACAGTATCAGGCAGCAGCATGCGGTTCAGCCAGCTGTGGATGATGCCGTCACCCGGACGCAGCGCAACACCACCACGGTTGTGGATGAAGTCGGGCAGGGTGTGGTGAGTGGTCACATCGATGGGCTTCGGATACGCCGCAGTGTGACAGAAGGACTGCATGACCAGATCAGCAGAGAAGCCCAGGCACGCCAGGTCTTTCAGCTCGTCGCGGGTCATCGGGCCAGTGGTGTCCTGAGAACCGACGGTGGTCATCTTCGGCTCGCAGTAGGTGCCGGGGCGGATGCCCTCGACGCCACAGGCTTTACCAACCATCTTCTGGGCTAGGGTATAACCCTTGCCAGTATCAGCCGGTTGCTCGGGCTTGCGGAACAGGTCGGAAGCGCCCAGACCCAGTTCAGCACGGGCCTTCTCGGTCAGACCACGACCGATGATCAGCGGAATACGGCCGCCGGCGCGTACTTCGTCCAGCAGCACCTGAGTTTTCAGCTCGAAGGTGGTGATGACGTCGTCAGTACCGTGCTTGCAGACTTTGCCTTCGTAGGGGTAAACGTCGATGACGTCGCCCATGTTCAGGTCGGTGCAGTCGAATTCGATCGGCAGCGCGCCAGCGTCTTCCATGGTGTTGTAGAAGATAGGAGCGATCTTGGTGCCGAAGCAGAAGCCACCGCCGCGCTTGTTCGGGACGTAAGGAATGTCGTCGCCGAAGAACCACAGAACGGAGTTGGTAGCAGACTTGCGGGAAGAACCGGTACCGACAACGTCACCAACGTAGGCAACCGGGAAACCCTGGTTTTTGACGTCTTCGATTTGCTTCAGCGGGCCAACAGCGCCCGGCTCGGACGGCTCGATGCCGTCACGGGCCATTTTCAGCATGGCCAGAGCGTGCAGCGGGATGTCCGGGCGGGACCAGGCGTCAGGTGCCGGAGACAGGTCGTCGGTGTTGGTCTCACCAGGAACCTTGAAGACGGTCAGGGAGATTTTTTCAGCAACAGCAGGCTTGTTGACGAACCATTCGCCATCAGCCCAGGACTGCAGGACTGCTTTGGCGTGGGCGTTGCCGGCCTTGGCTTTCTCGGCAACGTCGTGGAAGGCGTCAAACATCAGCAGGGTGTGCTTCAGTTGCTCGGCGGCAGTGGCGGCCAGTGCCGAGTCGTCCAGCAGCTCAACCAGAGTGGCAATGTTGTAGCCGCCCTGCATGGTGCCCAGCAGCTCAACAGCGCGCTCTTTGCTCAGCAGCGGGGAGGTTGCTTCGCCCTTGGCGACAGCGGAGAGGAAACCAGCCTTGACGTAGGCCGCTTCGTCAACGCCCGGCGGGACGCGATTGGTGAGCAGGTCGAGCAGAAACTCTTCTTCACCTGCCGGCGGGTTTTTCAGCAGATCAACCAGACCTGCAGTTTGTTCGGCGTTCAGCGGCTGGGGCACGACGCCCTGAGCGGCGCGCTCTTCAACGTGTTTGCGATAGGCTTCAAGCACAGTTATTACCCTCATCAGTCTGTTCCGCTCATGGCGGAACGGTAATCCTCTCGGACTCCGGGAAGCACTGAATAATCATCTTGGATAAGGGAGCTATTCAGTGCTTCCCTGGCGTGCCGGCAATAAGACTGTGTGCAAGCGCAGACCCGTTCTGGTGGTGGGGCAACCTGGGTAACTGGTGTTGGCAGATACGTAACGGGTTGCGGGCAAACGCCTGAAGCACAGCCCTAACGGCGGGCTGATTCTACAGGATGGTGAACCCAAAGTTAAGCTGTATCCCCGATGAGGCAGGTGTGCATTGGTCGTCTTGGGATAAGGCCGCGACTGGTCTATCATGGTGCATTTGCCGTTGAGCACCGCCGCATGCCCCCCGATTCCGACGCCTACACCAGTAAAACGCCCTGTATCGGTCTGTGCTCCACCGTATTTGGCGACCTGGTGTGCCGTGGTTGCAAGCGTTTCAGTCACGAAATCATTGACTGGAACCGCTACGACAACAGCCAGCGTGCGGCGGTCTGGAATCGCCTTGAGCAGTTGCTGGAGCAACTGATCTGGAACCGCTTTGAGCTGGTGTCGGTTTGGGCGCTGGAGGGCGAGCTAAAACGCCTGAAGGTACCGGCGGACCAGAACATGCCGGTGTGCATCAAGGTCTGGCGTCTGCTGCCGCGTCTGGCCGAGGGTGGCCTGGCAAGCGCCGGGTTGCGCCTGCAGCCGCTCTGGCATGGATCAACATTGAAACAGGTAAGGGATAACCTGGATCAGGCCTTCTTTGACCTTTCTACCGCCTATTACGACCGGCGAGTGCCCTGAGATCAGGAAACTCGCCGGCCTATCACGCCTATTTTTCCAACAGGGCTTCAAGGTGGGCGAGGGTGTCTTCCGGCTTGAGCACCAGAATGTCGCTGTTGACCTGATCCAGCACCACCTCGGCGGTGTTGCCGATCAGCGCGCCGGCGATGCCCTTGCGGCCCACAGTCCCGATGATGGTGACGCTGGCACCGATGCGGTTGGCAACCTGCGGCACCAGAGTGTCGGCCGGACCTTCATCGATATGCAGGTGCTGCGCGTCGATGCCGTACAGTTTGACGTAAGGCTCGGCGCGGGCGCGGTACTCGGCCGCGATGCTGTCCTTGAGCTGAAAGGCCGGATCGGCAGCTGACAGCATGGGGGCAGGGTGGGCCGAGACCAGATGCAGGTCGCCATCGATCATTTCAACGATGTCGGCGGCGTGGCTGACAATGGTGTCGTGCAGCACATGGTGCTGATCGTCGTGGTTGCCCACGTCCACCGCCGCCACCACAGAACCCTTGATCCAGCTGTCGCTGTTCTTGACCATCAGCACCGGCGCCGGGCAGTAGCGCAGCAGTTTCCAGTCATCAGGTGTGAGCAATGCCTTGCGCAGCGGGTTGTCCGGGCGATGCTGCTTGATGACCAGGTCGCAGCCTTCACGGGCCACCGCGCGGCAAATGGTGTCGGTGGCGTTATGGTGCCAGTCCTGGGTTACGCTGCAGCGGATACCCTTGGCGTCTTGTTCAACACGCAGACGTGCCAGCAGATCGCTGTAGTCTTCGCGATTTTCACACACCAGCAGGTGCAGTTCGCATTCAATAAAGCCCGCGATGAGGCTCGCGCGATTCAACGCAACCTGCTCCTCCTGGCTGGGATCGATAACAACTAGAATGCGTTTCACGGCTTGCATGGCTTTCTCCCTGTTGTGCAAAAGGCAATCTTGCCCGATGACTTCAATGTAGTTGTTTTTTACCCGCTTTGTGTTGATCCACGTCTATTCGGGCTGTGGATGGAGGGTTCAGCAGGTATACTCTGCGGCGTTGCTGTTACCACCTGTGAAAAGACCCATGCTGCCCGACGAACTCCTCGCCTTTCTGCCTTGCCGCACCCCTGATGCCTGGATTGAACAGGCAATGGCGCACCCGCAAGAGCTGCTGATAGATCACGCCAACTGCGAAAAGAAAGCCGCCTCAACCGCGCTCATGCTGATGTTTCGCTACGTTGATAAGCCGGATCTCCTGCAAAAGATGTCGCGCCTGGCGCGCGAGGAGCTCAGGCATTTCGAGCAGGTCACCGCGATCATGCAAAAGCGCGGCATCACCTATCGCGGGCTGTCTGCCAGTCAATATGCGCAGCGCCTGCGTCAGCACGTGCGCACCACAGAGCCGGGTCGGCTGGTCGATACGCTGATCGTCGGGGCGTTCATCGAAGCGCGCTCATGCGAGCGTTTTGCCAAACTGGCACCGCACCTGGATGAGGAGCTGGGCGACTTCTACCGTTCGCTGCTCAAATCCGAGGCGCGGCATTACCAGGACTACCTGCGCCTGGCCAAGGCCTACGCCGAGGCGCCCATCGACGAGCACATTGCCCGTTTTGCCGAGGCAGAACAGCAGGCCATTCTGGCCGACGACGCAGAGTTTCGTTTTCATAGCGGCGTTACGGCCTGAACACTGAACCGCTCACGCTGCCCGAGGTCTGTTTGCGCTATAGCCCACCAACCAGGGATTGATCATGTTCACACCAGGCTCCAATCGACTTCTCGCCCTGACAGCTGCGCTGGCGCTGGGTGGTGCGTTTACCGCAGCGCCGGCCAGAGCGGAACTCACCAACTGTGAACGGGTGGTGGTCACCGGCAATCCGGCATACCCGCCACTGACCTGGGCGCCAGAGAGCGGCGAGGCGGCGCTGACCGGTGTAACCATCGAGATGCTGAGCAATGCACTGCAGGGCTCAGGCATCGAGGTAGAAGTGCTGGACCTTGGCTCCCGCGCCAAGGCCCTGGAAGCGGTTGAGGCCGGGCAGGTCGACATCATGGCGGGCCTGTTCCTGACCCGCGAGCTGCTGGGCTCGCTCGATTTTGTCTATCCGCCCGTGGTGGATGTGCCCAGTGTGTTCTTCGTCCGCCGCGGCGCCGCCTTTCCCTATACCGGCTGGCAGGATCTGCGCGGCAAGCGGGGCGCAGCGCAGCAGGGCAGCCGCTTTGGCCTGTCGTTCGATACCTACGCTGCAGACCATCTGGACCTGCAGCGTGAAGACTCCGGCGAGCGCGCTCTGCGCAAGCTGCTGGCAGGTGAGCTGGATTACGTCGTGCTGGAGCGTTATCAGGGGCTGGCCCTGGCCGAGCAAATGGGCGTTGATGCGCAGCTCGACACCCTGGAAGGCTCGTTCATCAACGCACCGCTGTATCTGGCCATTTCACACAATTCGGTGTGCAACACGCCTGCGCTGCGCTCTGCACTGGCCCTGGGCATGCTCGAACAGCAGCAGCGTAATGAGGGCTCGCGCCTGCTCGACAAGTATCGCGGTATCTGGGCCGCGCCTTTCCGCCCGGTCAGCGAGCCGGCGGCGGATGTGCCCCTGGCAGAATAGCCGCCACTGGTCGGCAACCAACTGGACAACTGGCCGCAGAATAAACTGTACTGGTTAACTGTGATACATCTGTCACTGTGCTGCTGCAACTGTACCGGGTAGGCTCTGTGGTCGGTCTGCTCCAGGAGGTTTGTCATGACCAGTCTGCTGTACCAGCGTATTGCCCAGCAATTGGCGGAAGATATTCAGAACGGCGTCTATCGCCCGGGCGAGCGGGTACCCTCGGTACGCAAGCTAAGCACCCAAAAGGGCGTTAGCCATGCAACCGTGCTGCAGGCCTATGCCACGCTTGAGGATCAGGGGCTGATTCATGCGCGTCCGCAGTCTGGCTACTATGTCCATCAAACCCCGGCACTGACCGCACCCAAGCCGCAGATCGCCAAGGTTGAGGCGCCCTGTGCGGTTACCCGCAGCAGCATCATCAGCGAGATTCTCTCCCAGGCGCGGCGCGAAGGCGTGATCCCGTTGGGCGCCGCGGTGCCTGCCAGCGAATATTTGCCGCTACGCGCCCTGCATCAGCAGATGAGCAAGGTTACCCGCTTTCATAGCCACAAAGCGTTCAGCTACACCTTTAGCCCCGGCTATGAGCCGCTGCGCCGTCAGGTCGCCATTCGCATGCGCGACGCCGGCGCCGCGGTAGACCCGAGCAACGTTGTCATCACCAATGGCTGCGTGGAAGCGCTGCAGCTGGCTCTGCGGGCGGTAACCCGCCCTGGCGACCTGATTGCGACCGAGTCGCCGAGCTATTACGGCACGGTACAGTTATGCCAGTTGCTGGATCTGCAGGTCATTGAAATTCCCACCGACCCGGACACCGGTCTCAGCCTGGAGGCTCTGCAGCGTGCGCTGGACAAATGGCCCATCAAGGCCTTGGTGCTGACGGCGCGAGCCGGCAACCCGATGGGGGCGACCATGCCTGAGGCGCGGCAGCGCAAGCTGGTCAGCATGATGGCGCAGCGCAAGCTGACAATCATCGAAGACGACATCTATGGCGAGCTGATGTTCGATCAGGGCCAGTCGCGCGCGCTCAAGGCCTTTGACTGCTCCGATACCGTGATCTACTGCTCCAGCTTCTCCAAGACCATCTCGCCCGGTGTGCGCACCGGCTGGCTGATCACGCGGCGGTATCAGGAGACCATTGAGCAGCTGCAGACCTTCACCACGCTGTCGGCCTGCAGTGTCAGCCAGATGGCCGTGGCTGCCTACTTGGAGAACGGCGGTTATGACCGGCACTTGCGCCATATCCGCCAGGAGTACTGCAAAAACCTCAGCCAGTTTCAGTTGGCGGTGCAGCAGTACTTCCCTGAGGGTACGCAAATATCCCGGCCACGCGGCGGCTACATCCTCTGGATCAGCCTGCCTGGCGGTGCAGATACACTGACGCTGTTCAACTGGGCGCTGGCGCAAAACATCAGCATCGCGCCGGGTATCGTGTTCAGCAACTCGGACCAGTTCAACCATTGCCTGCGTCTGAACTGCGGTATCCCCTGGAACCGTGCAACGGAGCAGGCGGTCATGACGCTGGGCGTATTGGCCAGGCAACTGGTCGCAGAGTCGGCTCGCAATGCAGACGGGCTGAATATTGAGATGGCTTATGAATCAGCTGGTTAAGCTATTTATTTAAAGCAAAACAAAAGGCCCGCACACCGTGCGGGCCTTTTGTTTTAACTGCAGCGCTATCAGCTGGCAGCTGCATCCTTGCTCTTCTGGTAGTCACGTACCAGTTTCTGCGACAGCTCGATGATCTGCTCGCGCATCCAGCGGTTGGCCGGATCCTGGTCGGTACTCTCGTGCCAGAACAGGTGGGTTTCGATCGGCGGCACATCGTCAATCGGCAGGGCAACGGCATGCAGGTTATGGCGCTGGGCAAAGCGCTCATGCACGGTCATAACCATGTCGGTGGACTCCATCACCAGCGGCGCCATCTGGTAGTGCTGTGAACGCAGTACCACCCGGCGCTGCAGCCCCATCTTGCCGAGCGCCAGATCAACATGGCCAAGGCCGTTGCGGCGGCTGGAGATATGGATGTGCGACTGGGCCAGATAATCATCCAGCGTGATGCGCTCTTTTTTCGCCAGCGGGTGGCCCGGCCGCATCACACAAACGTGATGGTCTTCGAACAATTTGACGTGGCGCACCTGGGTATCGGTGTTCAGTGGTGCGTCAATGGCAAAGTCCAGGCGTCCGGCAGCCAGCTCTTTGGTCGTTTCGCGGCGCTTGATCAGGAAACTGTCGATGTTGATGTTTGGTGCCATGCGGCGGATGCGCGACGCCAGGTGCGGCAGAATGACCGCTTCTGTGAGGTCGGTCATGCTGATACGGTAGGTCTTGGTCGCCTGCTCGGGTACAAAGCTGCGGCTTTCCTGCACCGAGACGCGCAGCAGCTGCAGGGCAGAACGCACCGGCGTAATGATGTTCTGCGCCATGGGGGTGGGCACCATGCCTTGGGCGGTGCGCACAAACAGCGGGTCGTTGAACGTCTCGCGCAGGCGGGCGAGGGCGTTGCTAACGGCGGGCTGAGTGATGCCGACAATCTGGCCTGCGCGGGTCAGGTTTGCCTCTGTATAGATGGCATCAAAGACAATGAACAGGTTCAGATCTACCTTACTGAGGTTCATCGCATCATCCTTTCGTCAAATGGCTCATATCGAGACATGCAGTTCAGCGGAGTCGGCAAGTATATATCGCTTATGAATGTTAATACACGGCAAAAATAGGTTAGATAAATCCAAGTTGGTCATCTAGCATTTTCCTGGTCGAACCCACTAAACGAAGGCAACCACTATGGATTTCGGATACTCTCCCAAGGTTAAAGAACTACGCGAGCGCGTTGACGCGTTCATGCAGGAACATGTTTTCCCGGCTGAAGCCACCTTTCATCAGCAAGTAGCCGAAGGGGATCGCTGGCAGCCCACCGCCATCGTCGAAGAGCTCAAGGTCAAGGCCCGCGCTGCCGGCCTGTGGAACCTGTTTCTGCCCGAATCCGACCTGGGTGCTGGCCTGACCAACCTGGAATACGCTCCGCTGGCCGAGCTGATGGGCCGCTCCGGCTTGGCGTCCGAGGCGTTCAACTGCAGCGCGCCGGACACCGGCAACATGGAAACCATCGTTCGCTACGGCAACGACGAGCACAAAGAAAAATGGCTCAAGCCGCTGCTGGCTGGCGAGATTCGCTCCTGCTTTGGTATGACCGAGCCGGGCGTTGCTTCCTCTGATGCTACCAACATGCAGGCCAACGCCCGCCGTGAAGGTGATGAGTGGGTGATCAACGGCCGCAAGTGGTGGACTTCCGGTGCTTGCGACCCGCGCTGCAAGATCATGATCTTCATGGGCCTGACTAACCCCGACGCGCCGCGTCACCAGCAACACTCGATGATTCTGGTGCCGATGGACACCCCCGGCGTCAAAGTCATCCGCCCGCTGCCGGTCTTTGGTTATGACGATGCGCCGCACGGCCACGCCGAAGTACTGCTGGAAAATGTACGCGTTCCTTACAGCAACGTGCTGCTGGGTGAGGGCCGCGGTTTCGAAATCGCTCAAGGTCGCCTTGGCCCGGGCCGCATCCACCACTGCATGCGCTCCATCGGTGCCGCCGAGCGCGCACTGGAACTGATGTGCAAACGTTCTGTTGAGCGTGAAGCCTTCGGCAAGCGCCTGGCTCAGCTGGGTGGCAACATCGACCTGATCGCTCAGTCGCGCATCGAGATCAACCAGGCTCGCCTGCTGACCCTGAACGCCGCCTACATGATGGACACCGTGGGCAACAAGGTCGCCAAGAGCGAGATTGCACAGATCAAGGTTGTCGCACCTAACGTTGCTCTGAACGTGCTGGATCGCGCGATTCAGATGCACGGTGGTGCCGGTGTATCCGATGACTACCCGCTGGCTCACATGTACGCCATGCAGCGTACTCTGCGCCTGGCTGACGGTCCGGACGAAGTGCACCGTGCCGCTATCGGCAAGCACGAGCTGGGCCGCTACATGCCCCGCTGATCGCTTGGCGACCAAGAAAAACCCGCTCACATGAGCGGGTTTTTTTATGGGTTTGGGTGCAGAGGCATTCGGCCAGTGGCCAGCATGCCTTGGCAGGCACGCCTGCAGGCTAGTCCGCACTGCGCATTATGCGACCCGCAACAAAAGCACCCGACTGATCGGGTATGGGTGGTCATCGGCTGGGTAGGGTGGTCTGCCGGGCGGGGAGGGTGCCCGGCGGGGACAGGGTATCAGCGGGCGCGGTAGGTGATGCGACCCTTGGTCAGGTCGTAGGGAGTCAGTTCTACGCGTACCTTGTCGCCAGTCAGGATGCGGATGTAGTTCTTGCGCATCTTGCCTGAAATGTGGGCAGTCACGACATGGCCGTTTTCCAGTTCAACGCGGAACATGGTGTTCGGCAGGGTGTCGATGATGGTGCCTTCCATTTCAATGCTGTCTTCTTTTGCCATTAAGCAACAACCTCTCGGGGTGAAATTCGGGTGGGCGGTGGAGAGTACCCACAAAAAAGGTGGCTAATTGTGCCTGAAAAGAGCACAAGCGCCAAGTTTGACGGGGATTTTTCTGTGCGGCGGCTGCGGGCGATCACCTGAGTGGCGACCTGCACGCCGCCTAGTTGAGGCGAATCCAGCGCTGATTGACCAGCATTTCCAGCGGCCGATACTCGGTCTTGTAGTTCATCTTGCGGCAGTTCTTGATCCAGTAGCCGAGGTAGACGGCGTCCAGCCCCAGGCGCCGGGTTTCCTCTATCTGCCAGAGGATTGCGTAGCGCCCCAAGCTGCGGCGCGGCTGGTCCGGGTCAAAAAAGGTATACACGGCAGACAGGCCGTTACGCATGTGATCGGTTACGGCGATGGCAACCAGCGAGCCCTGTTCGCGAAAGGCGTGAAATCGGCAGAAGCTCCAGTCCTTGGCCAGGAATGACTCAAATTGTTCGCGGCTGGGCGGGAACATGTCGCCGTCAGCATGACGTGCGTTGATGTAGCGCTCGTAGAGGGCGTAGATCTCATCGGTTGCCTCGGGTTTGAGTTCACCTACCTCAAGGTCTCGATTGCGCTTGATGATGCGCTTCTGGCCGCTGCTGGGCGTGAAGTCTGCGGCGGGGATACGCGCCGGAATGCAGGCGCTGCACTGTTTGCAGTGGGGGCGATAAAGGTGGTCGCCGCTGCGGCGAAAGCCCAGCTCTGACAGGTGGCTGTAGGTATCCAGATCGATCGGCTGCTGCGGATCAAGAAACAGCGTCGTCGCGCGCTCTTCCGGCAGATAGCTGCAGGGGTGAGGGTGCGTGGCGTAGAACTTGAGCTGCGACAGGTCAGTCATGACATCTCCCGGTCAACAATGCCCCGAGTATAAAGGAAGCGCCGGCCAATGCCACAGACCCGCTACGCGCCTTTAAGCACGCAGCCGGAGACGTTACGGTTGCTCTGCGCCCCAGGCGGACGAGCTGTTTGGTGGGCACAGGCGGGACAGCTCTGCACAAAATTCGGCGCGCGGCATGCTGCTGGCACCCAGGCTGAACAGGTGCTCGGTAGGCATCTGGCAGTCGATCAGCGCAAAGCCCCACGCCTCAAGTTGGCGTACCAGGGTAATAAAAGCCACTTTAGAAGCATTATCTACGCGGCTGAACATGGACTCGCCAAAAAACACCCGCCCCAGCGCAATGCCATAGAGGCCGCCAACCAGCTCGTCATCCTGATAGACCTCAACGGAGTGGGCATGCCCCATGCGGTGCAGCTCGATGTAGGCGTCCTGCATCTTTGGCGTGATCCAGGTGCCGGATGCGCCTGCCCGGGGCGCTGCACAAGCGCTGATCACTGCTGGAAAGTCGCAATCAAGCGCGACGCGCAGCCGACCCTGTCTCAACACTTTGCCCATGCTGCGTGACACATGCAGGTCTGCCGGGCGCACAACAGTGCGTGGGTCCGGACACCACCAGAGGATCGGTTGGCCCGGGGCGAACCAGGGGAAGATGCCTTGGCGATAGGCTTGCAGCAAACGGGCCGGCGTCAGATCGCCGCCCGCTGCCAGCAGTCCGTTTGGTTCAGCCATAGCGCGTTCAGGCGGCGGAAAGGTGGCGCTGTCAGCGGTCAGCCAGGTCAGTTGCGGCATGTGCAGGAGTACTCATTAAAAATTCAAACGCTTTGTCAGATACCGGTTATAAGTTATTGTCGGCAATCAATAAAGTTACGCGGCAACCGGGAACATTTGTGGCGATACCCGGTCTGCTTGTGCTGTATTGTGCACTCTGGTTGTGAAAACGGTCGACTCAGGCCGTACAATGACCGCCTCACCTGTGATGGAAGCTTTGTTTTGAAGGATACCGCAGCCCCGAAAACCCCGTTGGTCTGGCGTGAACAGCTGGCTCTGCGTCTGCGCGAGGGCGCCTTGCTGGCCATGATCGCCCTGTGCCTGTACCTGTGCATGGCGCTGTTCACCTTTGATGCGACCGACCCGGGCTGGACGCGCAGCGGCAGTGTTGCCGATGTGCAGAATGCCGGTGGCCGCATGGGTGCCTGGATCGCGGACGTCCTGCTGCTGACACTGGGTTATCTGGCCTTTCTGTTCCCGCTGATCGTCGCGGTCAAGGTGTACCAGATGTTCCGCCGACGCCATCAGCCGATGATCTGGAATGGCTGGCTGTTCTCCTGGCGCCTGATCGGTTTTGTCTTGACGCTGCTGGCGGGCACTGCGCTGGCCGCGCTGCATGGCACACCCGGCGCGCACTTCCCTGAGGGAGCGGGCGCAGGCGGCATTCTTGGTGAGCTGCTGAGCGGCCTTAGCCGGCCAGTGCTCAACCTGCAAGGCAGCACGCTGCTGTTTCTGACTCTGTTTCTGTTCGGTCTCACGGTGTTCACCAACCTGTCGTGGCTCAAAGTCATGGACCTGACCGGCAAGCTGACGCTGGACCTGCTGGATTTGCTCAAGCGCGGCTGGCACAGCTGGCGTGCGCGCCGCGCCGACGGCCGCCAAGACACGCCAGCGCCGCGTGAAAGCCGCGCCCCGGCCCCACGTAAGGAGCCGGCTTTCAGCGTTGAAGAACAGCGCCGCGCCGATGCCTCAAAAGCCCAGCGCCAGGAAGCCCTGGCTCGCCATGTCGCCGCGCGCGAAACCCGCACGCCGCCGGAGATCGTGCCGCTGGATACCAAGCCCGCCGAGGCCAGCGTACGCAGCCAGAAAGAAAAGCAGTCAACACTGTTCAGCAATACCACCGACCCGGGCTCCTTGCCACCGATTGGCCTGCTGGATCCGCCGAGCAAGAAGACCAAGGGGTTTTCTGCCGAATCGCTGGAAGGCATGTCGCGCCTGCTGGAGATCAAGCTCAAGGACTTTGGTGTTGAAGCCGAGGTTGAGAAGGTACAGCCAGGCCCGGTGATCACCCGTTTCGAGATTCAACCGGCCCCGGGCGTCAAGGTCAGCAAGATTTCCAACCTGGCCAAGGATTTGGCACGTTCGCTGGCGGTGATCAGTGTGCGGGTAGTTGAGGTTATTCCGGGCAAGACCACCGTGGGTATCGAGATTCCCAATGAAGACCGCGAGATCGTGCGCCTGTCCGAGGTGCTGGAAACACGCGAATTCGATGAGGCCCAGTCTCCGGTAACCCTGGCGCTGGGGCACGATATCGGCGGCCACCCGGTAATGGCTGATCTGGCTAAAATGCCCCACCTGCTGGTGGCGGGTACCACCGGCTCGGGTAAATCGGTCGGCGTAAACGCCATGCTGCTGAGCATCCTGTTCAAGGCAACGCCTGCCGAGGTTCGGCTGATCATGGTCGACCCGAAAATGCTGGAGCTGTCGATCTACGAGGGTATTCCGCACCTGCTCGCGCCGGTTGTGACCGATATGAAGGAAGCCTCCAACGCGCTGCGCTGGTGTGTGGCCGAGATGGAGCGCCGCTATAAGCTGATGGCCGCAATGGGTGTGCGTAACTTGGCGGGCTTCAACCGCAAGGTAAAAGACGCCGCCAAGGCCGGCACGCCGCTGACCGATCCGCTGTACCGCCGCGAAAGCATGGAAGACGAAGCACCGGAACTCGAATCGCTGCCGGTGATCGTAGTGGTAATCGACGAGTTTGCCGACATGATGATGATCGTCGGCAAGAAGGTTGAGGAACTGATTGCGCGTATCGCCCAGAAAGCGCGGGCTGCCGGCATCCACCTGATTCTGGCCACGCAGCGCCCGTCGGTGGACGTGATTACCGGTCTGATCAAGGCAAATATTCCAACCCGTATGGCCTTCCAGGTGTCCAGCAAGATCGACTCGCGCACCATCCTTGATCAGGGCGGGGCAGAGCAGCTGCTGGGCCATGGCGACATGCTCTACATGCCGCCGGGTACCAGCTTGCCGGTGCGGGTACACGGTGCATTTGTATCGGATGATGAAGTACACCGCCTGGTGGATGAGTGGAAGCAGCGGGGCGAGCCGGATTACATCCAGGATATCCTCGATGGTGCCGACGACTCGGCCGGTGGTGGCAGCTTTGACGGCAGCAGCGGTGGCGGCGACGACAGCGAAGAAGACGCGCTATACGACGAAGCCGTGCGCTTTGTCACCGAAAGCCGCCGCGCGTCCATTTCTGCGGTACAGCGCAAACTCAAGATTGGCTACAACCGGGCCGCGCGCATGATTGAGGCGATGGAAATGGCCGGTGTAGTTACCGCAATGAACACCAACGGCTCGCGCGAGGTGATTGCACCGCCGCCGGTCCGGGATTGAGGGGAGTAACCCTGTTATGTTGAATCGCATCACTGGTTGGCGCTGGATTGCGCTATGCGCTGCACTGCTGGCAGCGCCGGCCATGGCTGAGGACGAAGCGGCGGCCGCCGAGCGCCTGAATGAGCTGCTGTCGGCGGCCAACACGCTGACCGGTAATTTCTCGCAGATGACGCTCAGCTCCAACGGCTCCAACCTGCAGGAAACCAGCGGTCAGGTGACCCTGCAGCGCCCGGGCAAGTTTCGCTGGCACACCGATCCGCCGCTGGAGCAGGTACTGATCTCCGATGGCGAGCAGGTCTGGCTGTATGACCCGGACCTTATGCAGGTAACCATCCAGACGCTCGACCAGCGCCTGACTCACACGCCTGCGCTGTTGCTGTCTGGCGACGTCAGCACCCTGACCGACAACTTCAGCATCCGCTGGACCCAGGGCGGCAGCGTCGATGACTTTGTGCTGACGCCCAAGGCCAGCGACACCATGTTTGAAACCCTGCGCCTGTCCTTCCGTGACGGGCTGATCAACGACATGCAGCTGAACGACCCGATTGGCCAGCGCACCAACATCCTGTTCCAGAATGTTGTGCTGAATGAGCCAGTTGCTGCCGACACCTTCCAGTTCGAGGTGCCGGACGGGGTTGACGTGATCAGTGAATAACGGCGGTCTGTTCGCTGCGCCCGCACCGCGCGAGCCACTGGCCGCGCGCTTGCGCCCGCGCAACCTCGACGAGTACGCAGGCCAGTCGCACCTGCTGGGTGCCGGCCGCCCGCTGCGCACGGCGCTGGAGCAGGGCGCACTGCACTCGATGATCTTCTGGGGGCCGCCCGGTGTCGGCAAGACCACCCTGGCGCGCCTGATCGCAACCGTCACCGATGCCCACTTCGAAACCCTCTCTGCGGTCCTGGCCGGCGTGAAGGATATTCGCCAGGCGGTGGATATTGCACGGCAGAACTACGCAGCCAACGGGCGCCGTACCATTCTGTTTGTCGATGAGGTGCACCGCTTCAACAAGGCGCAGCAGGATGCCTTTTTGCCCTACGTTGAAGACGGCACTCTGCTGTTTATTGGCGCCACCACCGAAAACCCGTCCTTTGAACTGAACAACGCCTTGTTGTCCCGCGCCCGGGTCTACGTGCTCAAGGGCCTGGACGAAGAAGCCTTGAGCGGGCTGCTGGACCGCGCCCTGGAAGACATGGAACGCGGCCTTGGCGCTTTGCAGTTGCAGCTCAGCCCGCAAGCGCGCCAGTTGCTGCTTGATGCCAGCGATGGTGATGCGCGGCGGTTACTGAACCTGCTGGAGATTGCCGCCGACCTGGTGGAGCAGGGCGGTGTCATCGAGGTGGAGTTGCTCGGTGAACTGCTCAGTGATAACCGCCGACGCTTCGATAAGGGCGGTGAAGCCTTTTACGACCAAATCTCGGCACTGCATAAGTCCGTGCGCGGCTCCAATCCGGACGCCGCGCTCTACTGGTTCGCACGTATGCTCGATGGCGGCTGCGATCCGTTGTACATCGCGCGTCGGGTAGTGCGCATGGCCAGTGAGGAAATCGGCAATGCCGACCCAAGAGCGCTGACGCTGGCGTTGAACGCCTGGGATGTGCAAGAGCGCCTGGGTAGCCCCGAAGGCGAGCTGGCAGTCGCCCAGGCCATCACCTATCTGGCCTGCGCCGCCAAGAGCAACGCCGTCTACAGCGCATTCAATACCGCGATGCGCGATGTGGCCGGCCAGGGCTCGCTGGAGGTACCCATGCACCTGCGCAACGCACCAACCAAGTTGATGAAGGAACTGGGCTATAACGAGGGATATCGCTATGCCCACGACGAGCCAGAGGCCTACGCCGCCGGCGAAGATTACTTCCCCGAGGATCTTGAGCCACGCCAGTATTACCAGCCGGTGCCGCGCGGCCTTGAGCTGAAGATCGCACAAAAACTGCAGCACCTGCGCAGCCTGGACGCCGCCAGCAGCAGGCAACGGCGGCCCCATGATTAAACTCTGTCTGGCTGTCATGTTCGGCGGTGCGCTAGGCGCACTGGCCCGCTTTGGCGTGGCGCAGTGGTCGATGGCGCACTGGCCAAAGCTGTTTCCGTTACCCACCTTGCTGGTGAATCTGCTCGGATGCCTGCTGATCGGTGTACTATACGGCCTTTGGCTGGAGCGCCCCGAGCTCTCGCCGGTGTTGCGACAACTGCTGGTCACCGGCTTGCTGGGCGCCTTTACGACCTTTTCGACCTTTTCTCTGGATACGCTCCGGCTGCTGGAGAACGGCGAAGGCCTGCTGGCTCTGGGCTATGTCCTGCTCAGTGTCTGTATTGGCCTGCTTGCCACCTGGGCCGGGCTGTCGCTGACACGCTGACCAGCCGTCACCTAAAACTGCAAAAGATGATGATCACCCATGCTTGATGCCAAACTCGTTCGTACCCAACCGCAACTGCTAGCCGAGCGCCTGGCCACCCGTGGCTTTGCGCTGGATCTGGCCCAGCTCGATGCTCTGGAGTCGCGCCGCAAGGCCGTCCAGACCCGCACCGAAACCTTGCAGGCCGAACGCAACAGTCGCTCCAAGTCGATCGGGCAGGCCAAGGCACGCGGTGAAGATATCCAGCCGCTACTGGCCGATGTCGACCGTATGGGTAACGAGCTGGCCGAGGCCAAGCAGGAGCTTGAAGGTATTCAGCAGGAGCTGGACGCGCTGCTGCTGAGCATGCCCAACCTGCCGGCTGAATCTGTTCCGGTCGGCAAGAACGAGGACGAGAACGTTGAAGTGCGCCGCTGGGGCACGCCGCGCAGCTTCGACTTCGAGGTCAAGGACCACGTGGCGTTGGGCGAGCAGCACGGTTATCTGGACTTTGAAACTGCCGCCAAGCTCTCTGGCGCACGCTTTGCCCTGATGCGCGGCCCGATCGCGCGCCTGCACCGCGCCCTCGCGCAGTTCATGCTGGACCTGCACGTCAACGAGCACGGTTATGAAGAGGCCTACACGCCGTACCTGGTTCAGGCTGAAGCGCTGCAGGGCACCGGCCAGCTGCCCAAGTTCGAGGAAGACCTGTTCAAGATCCAGCGCGGCGACGACCAGCGCGATCTGTACCTGATCCCTACCGCTGAAGTGTCGCTGACCAACATCGTCAGCCAGAGCATCCTCGGTGCAGAAGAGTTGCCGCTGAAACTGACCGCCCATACCCCGTGCTTCCGCAGCGAAGCCGGTTCGGCTGGTCGTGACACCCGCGGCATGATTCGCCAGCACCAGTTCGACAAGGTTGAGATGGTGCAGATCGTTCGCCCGGAGCAGTCCACTGCCGCACTCGAAGAGCTGACCGGCCACGCCGAGGACGTCCTAAAGCGTCTGGAGCTGCCGTACCGCACCATGGCGCTGTGCAGCGGCGACATGGGCTTCAGCGCCCAGCAAACCTACGATCTGGAAGTCTGGATTCCCAGTCAGGGCAAGTACCGCGAGATTTCCTCTTGCTCCAACTGCGGCGACTTTCAGGCCCGCCGCATGCAGGCTCGCTGGCGTAACCCTGAAACCGGCAAGCCGGAGCTGGTGCACACACTGAACGGCTCGGGCCTTGCGGTAGGCCGCACGCTGGTTGCCGTGCTGGAGAACTACCAGCAGGCTGACGGCAGCATCGATGTGCCGCAGGCCCTGCGCAGCTACATGGGTGGCGCCGAGCGCATCGGCTAAGCTGACAGAACCCTTCACCTCAGCGGGAGCCGATGGCTCCCGCTTTGCCGTTATGACCTTGTAGACGAGACGCACCTGTATGGAATTTCTGCCGCTGTTTCACAATCTTGCCGGGCGTCGCGTACTGGTTGTCGGCGGTGGGGAAATCGCGCTGCGCAAAGCTCGGCTTTTGAGTGAAGCAAACGCCTGCCTGTACGTGGTTGCGCCACAGATCGAACCCGCCCTGCGAGAGCTGGTCGCCAACGGCCACGGCAGTGTCCGAGAGGGCGGCTATCAGTCCTCGGACCTGGATCATGCTGTTCTGGTGATCGCCGCGACCGACGATGAGAGCCTCAACGCGCGGGTATCGGCCGATGCCCAGGCGCTGCGCATCCCGGTCAATGCGGTGGACGCGCCTCACCTGTGCACGGTGATTTTCCCCGCCATTGTCGACCGCTCCCCGTTGCTGATCGCCGTTTCCAGCGGCAGCCATGCGCCGGTGCTGGCACGCCTCACACGGGCCCGTATCGAGACCCTGTTCCCCGCTGCCTATGGCCGCCTGGCACAGCTGGCCAAGCGCTTCCGCCAGCAGGTGAAGGATGCGTTTCCGACCATCAACCAGCGCCGCGCCTTCTGGGAGAACATCTTCCAGGGCGAGGTGGCTGAGCGTGTGTTCGCCGGCCGTGACGCGGAAGCGGCGGTCATGCTGGAAGCCGAGCTGCGCGGCCAGCGCGACAAGGTCTATCAAGGCGAGGTCTACCTGGTGGGGGCCGGCCCGGGCGACCCGGACCTGCTGACATTTCGTGCACTGCGCCTGATGCAGCAGGCCGACGTGGTACTGCATGACCGCCTGGTAGCGCCGGCGATCATTGACCTGTGCCGCCGCGATGCTGATCGCATCTACGTTGGCAAGGCGCGCAGCGACCACGCGGTGCCGCAGGAGGAAATCAACCAGTTGCTGGTGCGTCTGGCCCAGCAGGGCAAGCGTGTGCTCAGGCTCAAAGGCGGTGACCCCTTCATTTTTGGCCGTGGCGGCGAAGAAATCGAAGAGCTGGCAACCCACGGCGTGCCGTTTCAGGTTGTACCCGGCATTACCGCTGCCAATGGCTGCTCGGCCTATGCCGGCATCCCGCTGACCCACCGTGACTACGCGCAGTCTGTGCGCTTTGTTACAGGTCATCTGAAAGACGGCAGCACCAACCTGCCATGGCGTGATCTGGTCGCGCCGGGGCAGACGCTGGTGTTCTACATGGGGCTGGTGGGGCTGCCTGACATTTGCAGCCAGTTGATTGCCCACGGGCGCGATGCGCAAACGCCCATTGCACTGGTTCAGCAGGGTACAACCCACAACCAGAAAGTGCTGATCGGCACCCTGGCCGACATGGCCGAGCGGGTGGCCGGGGAGACGATCAAGCCGCCGACGCTGCTGATTGTCGGCGAAGTGGTTCAGTTGCACGACAAACTCAAGTGGTTTGAGGCGCAGGCCGGCACGCGGGGCGTACTCGGTACCGATCAGGGCTAAACTGCCAAATGCTGGACGCAGAGCCGTCCAGTGCTGGTACGTCGGGAGCTAATAGGGCAGGGTGTAACCCATTGTTTCAGGAGTTACCCATGACTACATCTGCTCTCACGCCCCCGGCATCAGACGACCATCCGGTGCTGTTGCCGGACGATCTGATCAAAACCGTTCACGGATTCTTCAATCGCATCCCTTATAACCAGCTGCTGGGTATCGAAATCGACGAGATTCGCCCTGACTGCGTGGCGATGAGCATCCGCATGCGGCCTGACCTGATCGGCAACTACACCCAGGGCATCCTGCACGGCGGCGCCATTTCCTCGCTGATCGACGTCTGCGGCGGTGCTATGGCGATGATCGGGGCATTTGAAAAGCACGCGCATCTGAGTCTGCAGGAGCGCATGGTGCGGCTGTCCAAGCTGGGTACCATTGATCTGCGGGTCGATTACCTGCGCCCGGGCCGTGGCGAACAGTTTGTCTGCACCTCTGTTCCGCTGCGTTCCGGCAATAAGGTCGGGGTGGTGCGCTCCGAGCTGCACGCCGATGACGGCAACCTGATCGCAGTCGGAACGGGCACCTACCTGTGCGGCTAGCCGATCGCCTTGCCCGTGACCGAGGCGCGCTCTGACAGCTCGATCCAGATGCCGTCCGGGTCGCGGATAAAGGCGATTCGGGCGGTGCTGCCCATGTTTACCGGCGCCTTTGCTCCCTCAGCTCCAGCCGCCAGAGCGCTGGCATAGGCCGCGTCGTAATCAAATACCTGCAGCGTGAGATAGCGCAGTCCTTTGGCCGCCAGCGGGGCAGTGTCAGGGGCGCACCTCGCGCTTGCCTGCTCAAGCAGTAGCAACGCCTCGCCGCAGCGCAGTACGCCCGGCGATACCTCGGTACAGGCAAGCACCTGTTGATAGAACTGGCTGCTCTGGGCCACATCGGCAACCTGCAGGCGAACGGCCAGGCCGTTGATACCCTTATGGCCGGCCGGTACCAGGGTAATGGCGTTGCCGTCCGGGTCTTGCAGCTCGCGCGGTGCGCTAAGGCCGACAAGCGCCACCAGCAATGCGGCAATTGGCTGACGCTCTGCCACCGGCAGGACGTCGCGTGCATCATTGAGTTTCAGCACCGCATCGCCTGCCTGATAGCGGTGCTGGCGTACGCCACCACCCAGCTTGAGCGTATGGTCGAAAGGCAGGCCTACCTGCTCAGACCAGAAACGCTGCTGCGCCTCATACTGATTGGTGAACAATCCAACATCGAAATAGCCTTTGGCCAGACTCACAGGGCTCTCCCGGCAGTGGGCAGGGCGGGACCCCGCAGATAACCACCTCAGGTGCACTGATGGTGGAGCAGGGTACAAGCCTAGTTCGCCTGCCGCAGGTAGAGCCAGATCGAATCAGCAGGCAAATTTTCAATCATTGCGCTCGCTTATCGGCGCCCGTCAGCGGCGCTGGCGACGCACCAGCAACCAGCCACCCAGCAGCACAAGGGCAATCACTGCCAAGCCGAACAACAGCAAGCTCAGACGGTGGTTGGCAATGAACTGCTCGCGGCCATTTTTCTTCACCTGCTCCCAGGCTCGGTAGTCATCGGGCACTTCAATCACGTGGTTGCGAACCACATAATCGCGGTAGATCTGCATCATCTGCTCGACCTTCTCTGGATGCTGTTCTGCCAGGTTGTGTCGCTCCAGTGGGTCTTCGGTCACGTTGAACAGCTGCGGGCCGCTGCGAGCCGGAATCGAGCTGGTCTTGGAGGTCACAAGCTTGTAGTCACCCAGCCACACGGCAATGCCACCGGCCAGTTCATATACCGTAGGCTGGTCCGGGGCATGGATCCGCTCGGCGCGCCCTTCAAGCAGCGCGCGCATGCTGGTGCCCATAATGTCGTGCACTGCCTGGCCGCGATACTCGCCACCGGGCTGTGCGACGCCGGCGATATCCAACAGGGTAGGCGTGATGTCGGTAACGTAACCAAAGCTGTGGGTTCGCGTGCCGGCCGCGATACGGCCAGGCTGGCTGACAATCAAGGGCACCCGCATACCACCGCTGAACGGTGAGCCCTTGAACGAGTAGAACGGCGTATTGGAGGCGTAAGCCCAGCCCGGGCCGTATTCGCTGTAGCTGCCGGGCGCGCCCAAGGCGTCGTAATCGGTGTTGTAGCGCAGGCGGTAGAACAGCGGCGCCACCTCACGCAGCACCGTGGATTCGCCGCCGTTGTCGCTCATGAACAGAATCAGCGTGTTGTCATACTGCCCGCTGTCCTTGAGATAGCGAATGACCTTGCCGATGCTCTGATCCATCGCCTCGGCCATGCCGGCAAAAACGGCCATCTGACGGCTGCGATAGGCCTTCTCATCGTCGCCCAGCGTGTCCCAGTCGATGTGGGTGCGCTGATAAAAGGTGCCCCAGTCATCGGTCACCGGGTTTTCGCCACTGTCTGGCAACAACCCGCTGGCCAGTTGGCGTTGGTAGCGATCCGCGCGAATCTGATCCCAGCCGGCGTCATACAGCGCCTGGTAGCCCTCTACGTACTCTTCGGGCACCTGGTGGGGCGCATGCACAGCCTGAAAGGCCAGGTAGCCGAAAAACGGTTTGCCCTGTGCGCGGCCGCCATCAATGTAGCTGATCAGTTTGTCCGCGTAGGTGAACGAGGAGTAGAAGTTGTCAGGCAGCTCCACCGGCGCGCCATCCTCAATCCAGGTGGCGGTACCGCCTGGCAGGTAGTGCTTGGCTTCCCAGTTGTCGGCACCGCTTTCCATCAGGGCAAAAGAGCGGTCAAAACCGCGCGCCACCGGCTGGCTCTGCGGGCGTGCGCCCAGGTGCCACTTGCCCGCCATGTAGGTGCTGTAGCCCGCGTCCTGCAACAGGCTAGGCAGGGTAACCACGCTGTCGTTCAACCAGCCCTCGTAGCCGGGTTGCCCCTTCTGGTTGTCGGCCATGATTTCCTTCATGTTGCCCATGCCCACCAGATGATTGTCGACGCCGGTCATCAGCATCGAGCGGGTGGGTGAGCAGGTGGCGGCAACATGGAAGTTGGTGAACTGCAGCCCTTCGGCAGCAAGCTGATCAATGCTCGGCGTGCTGATTTCACCGCCATAGGCGCCGGCGTCACTGAAGCCCAGGTCATCGGCGACGATCAGCAGAATATTGGGCCGTTCCGCCGCCACAACGCAGGTCAGGGGGCTGCCAAGAGCAAGCAGCAGGGCAAAGGGAAGCATGCGCTGCATGAGGGTATCCTTGTTGTTCTATTGATAGCCGCCAGTATCCCCGTTTGCAGCTGCCCGGGCTGCGGCCCTGGGTGGCCAACCGACTGACTCTGGCAGCCAGCTGCCAGCATTCTGGAACCCCGTTGCGGTGGTGGGGAATAAGCTGTCGTCCCGATTGAACAGGAACTCTGACCCGTCGCTGCCGTCGACTAAGTACCGGGCGCCTGTTATGTGCGTCGGGTTGCATACATCAATGGAGGTAACACATGTCGGATCACCACCTGTACAAACGCATCGAGATTGTCGGCTCTTCACCCACCAGCATCGACGATGCCATCAGCAGCGGTATCGCCGAGTGCGCCAGGACGGTAAAAAACCTGGAATGGTTTGAGGTGCAGGAAACCCGTGGCCATATCGTCGATGGCAAGGTCGCGCACTTCCAGGTGGTGATGAAGGTGGGCTTCCGCGTCGAAGGCAGTTAGTACTGCTCGAAGCCGCGTGACCAGCCAGGCTGGTCACCATCGAAACCACAGATTCAGAGGACGCTGTGCAAGGATCGCAGTAGCGTCTAAGGTTAATAACCAAACCCGGCAGGAAGCCGTCCAGCAGTCGTCATTCGCGCCGAAACCCACGTCCAACGCGGAGACGACCTATGCTGGTAATTCTGCACGGCTGGAGCGACAGCTACAGCTCCTTTCGTGACCTCGCCAAACGCCTTGCCAACCCACCACCTGATGGCATCTCTGCCGAGGTAGCTGACATCCACCTCGGTGACTACATTTCGCTGGATGATCAAGTCACCTTTGCCGACCTGGTTGCTGCCCTTGATCGAGCCTGGGACGACCGCGGATTGCCTCGCGCGCCCAAGAGCGTTGATGCGATTGTGCACAGTACCGGTGGCCTGGTCATTCGTGACTGGCTAAGGCGCTTTGCCCCCGATTGCCGCCCCATTCACCATTTGCTGATGCTGGCTCCTGCAAATTTTGGCTCCCCGCTGGCGCACACCGGGCGCTCGGTCATTGGCCGCGCGGTCAAGGGCTGGAAGGGCACGCGGCTATTTGAAACCGGCGCGCAGATTCTCAAGGGTCTGGAGCTGGCCAGCAGCTACAGCTGGGAACTGGCCGAGCAGGATCTGTTCAGCGCCGACGCGCCGCTTGGGGATGGCAGCCTGCTGTGTACCGTACTGGTCGGCAATAGCGGCTACAGCGGGATCGCCGCCGTTGCCAACAAACCCGGAACCGACGGCACCGTGCGGGTATCAACCGCCAACCTGCAGGCAGCCCGTATGTTGATCGACTTCAGCCATCAACCGGACGCCGCGCCTCGCATCGACTACCAGGAAGCCCCGGCGCAAGGGTTGGCCTTTGCCATAGTCGACGGGGAAGATCACGGCAGCATCACCGCCAAGGGTCGTGGTACCCGGGAGTCGATTACCTGGAGCCTGATCTGCGGCGCGCTGATGGTGCCGGACAGTGGCTTCGCCGACTGGCGTGAGCGGTTGGCGCAGCACACCCTTGAGGTAAGCCGCGCTGCCAGCCAGCGTAGCGGAGATCACTATAACGCCTACCAGAACACAGTCATCCGCGTGCTGGACGACCAGGGCGCATCCGTTACCGACTACATCATCGAGTTTTACTTCAATGACGACAAAACCCGGCGAGACCGGCGTTTGACTCGCCTGGTGCAGGAAGAGGTCATCAGCTCGGTGCACGTGTACTCTCAAGCCAAGCATTACCGTAGTCTGCTGATCAATTGCGACCGCTTGCATGCGCTGTACGAGCGCCCGGGTGATCGCCTGTACGTGAGCATTACCGCCTGTCCCGAACTGGCGGATAACAAGGTGGGCTATCGCACCTACCGCGACAGCGACATCGGCGCACTGGTGCTGGATGCAGATCAGGCCCGAGACCTGTTCAGGCCGCACCGCACCTTGCTGATGACGCTCTGCCTGAAGCGCTATCAGCAGGCCGATGTGTTCCGCTTCAAGGCGGTCTGAGAGCCGCGTCACGGCCATGTCATGAACGGGGAACCTTTGCATACTCGACCCATCACACTAGGGAAGCACTGAACGATGGCCAAGGCAGTAGGAAGGAGCAACACGGGCATGCGCGCGCATTACCTGCAACACGTCGAGTTTGAAGGGCTGGGAATAATCGAGGACAGCCTGCGGGCAAGGGGAGTGGAGGTCAGCGGCACCCGCCTGTACGCAGGAGACAGCTTGCCTGCGCTCGATGACATCGACCTGCTGGTGGTCATGGGTGGCCCCATGAGCGTCAACGATGAGGCTGATCTGACTTGGCTGGCGGCGGAAAAGGCGTTTATCCGCCAGGCGTTAACCGCCGACAAGCGCGTGCTGGGTGTATGCCTGGGAGCGCAGCTGATCGCCAGCGCGCTGGGCCAGCGGGTCTACCTCGGCGCGGAGAAAGAAATCGGCTGGCTGCCGATATACGGCAACACGCACCTGAACGGCGCGGCCTTTCATTTCCCCGACCAGATTGACGTACTGCACTGGCATGGCGAGACCTTTGATCTCCCCGCCGGCGCGGTATTGCTGGCCTCAAGTGAGGTCTGCCGCCACCAGGCATTTCAGCTGGGCCGCTCGGTCATCGGGCTGCAGTTTCACCTGGAAGCCAACCGTGCGCTGCTGGATGCCTTTGTCACCGCCGATGCCGCATCACTGGTGCCGGCCGGCCAGGTGCAGAGCGCAGAGCAGATCCTGGCGGTGCCGCAGGACACCCTGGATGCGACAGCCGCCTTGCTGGAGCGCCTGCTTGACTACCTACTGGAGGAGCAGCCATGAGAAAACACGCACTTGCGCTGGTCGCATTGGCCGCTACCGCAGCTGCCGGCTGCGTGCGTCTGCCAACAGGCGTGGAGCCGGTCAGCCCCTTTGACGCCGAGCGCTATCTGGGCACCTGGTATGAGGTCGCGCGGCTGGACCACGGCTTTGAGCGTGGCCTCAGTCAGGTCACCGCCGAGTACAAACAAGCGGCTGACGGCAGCATCAGCGTGATCAACCGCGGCTGCAACGCCGAGGAAAAGCAGTGGGATCAGGCAGAGGGCACCGCGCGCTTTGTTGACGACGACAACACCGGCTATTTGAAAGTGTCATTCTTCGGCCCCTTCTATGGCACCTACGCTGTATTCGGGCTCGACGCGGATTACCAGCACGCCTATGTTTCCGGGCCCAACCACGATTACCTGTGGCTGCTTGCTCGCGACCCCAACCCCGACGATGAGGTTAAAGAGGCTTTTGTTGAGGAAGCACGTCAGCGCGGTTTTGCGGTCGAAGAGCTGATCTGGGTGGAGCAGGGCGATAGCGCCTGCCCTTGAACGACCGCAAGAACAAGCCCCGTATTTGGGCATGGCAGGAGGCCATGAATACGGGGTATTCTGAGCACAAACAATAACCCGCAGGGCAATTGACCGTGCTCGACATGACGACCCTCATGCTGGTGCTAGCGCTGACCACGGCTACCGCTGTGTTGTGCCTGCTGGTCGCCGCCGCGCTCAACCCGCAAGTACCGGCCATGCGCTTTTGGGCGCTGGGCCTGACCATGATCGTCGCCGGGGCCCTGTTGCAGTCTGCCCGGGAATATCTGCCACTGTGGATCAGCGCAGTAGCACTCACCCAGGGCTACCTCGTGCTCTGGTGGGGCGCACGCTGCTACCGTGAGCGCGCCTTGCCGCCACACCTGCTGCGCTATCAATTGCTGTTTCTGCTGGCCCAGGGACTGGCTTTCTTCGTTCTGCGTGATTCTCTACGTTTCAGCATTCTTACCCACAGCGCGGTGGTCGTGGTCATCAGCCTGCTGATGGCCCGAGAGCTGGTGCTGACGCCGGGGCGACAACGCACGCTGACGATCGCCTGGTGTGTAATCTGGGGCCTGCACGCCGCGCTTTACCTGCGCCGCTTCGTGCTCTACAGCATTGACCCGGTGTATATCCAGGCCACCACCTTCGAGCAGGCGGAGCCGGTCGAGGTGCTCAACTACCTGGAAGGGATCGTCTTCATCTATGCATTTTCGATGCTGTGCATCATGTTCCTGCTGCGTCGCCTGCAGGAGGAACTCAAGCAGCAGGCCAGCCATGACTCGCTCACCAACCTGCTAAACCGCCGGGCCTTTGATCAGGCCGCGCAGCAGCAGTTGGCGGCGAACTCCCGCGAAGGCGTTGCTGCTGCCTTGCTGCTGCTGGATCTGGACCACTTCAAACGCATCAACGATACCTGGGGACATCAGGCCGGCGACCGCGTGCTTGCATGCTTTGCGCGCCTGCTGGAGGCCCAGCTGCGTGAACAGGACCTGGCGTGCCGCTTCGGCGGAGAAGAGTTTCTGCTGCTGGTCAGCAACGTTGATGACGCCCAGCTAGAGGCGCTGACCCAGCGCCTGCGGACACAATGGCAGAGCACCGATATCGGCGTGGGAGAAAACCGTTCCGGCGCCACCGTCTCTATCGGCTACACCCTGATCGCAGCAGGGGAGCACGCGCCACTGCATGCCCTGGTCGAGCGTGCTGATCAGGCGCTGTACCGCGCCAAGGAGAACGGCCGCAACCGCGTAGAGGCCTGGGACCCGGTGTTAAGCGCATCCTGACGATGCAAAATACGGGTAACTAATTTTCCTGATACGCATCTTGTTTTTGTCTACTCTGTCAAATAGAGTACTTTGCAACGATAAAAACAAAATAACGGACTTTGCCATGCCACCTTCCCGTGAGGAGGCCGCCCAGGCGCTGCGCGAAATCAGCAACGTGCAGGCTCGTGTCGCCGGCTTTCAGGACTACCGCTTTGAGGCCAGCCAGCTCATGCTCTGGGGCAGTCTCAATATGGCTGGGTGCATCCTCAGTGCCCTGTTGCAGGCGCACCTGTTACTGATCTGGGGTGCGATTGCCTTAAGCGGCGTTATTCTGGGCACCCGCATGGCCTGTCGCAGCAGTGACGCTGCCGGCGTTGCTCCCCGTTATCTGCTCATCGTTCTGTCCATTCTGCTGTTCGACGTTATCTTGCATGTGCTGTTCTGGCCAATTACCCCGCGCCAGGGCGCCATGATTGTTCCCTTGTTCATTGCCACCCTTTACGTTATTCGCGGTGCCCAGTCGCGCCCACGCTACATCGTGCTTGGCGCAACGCTGGCGCTGCTGTGTTGCTGCGCTTACTGGTTTGCCGGTAGCCACTACTGGTGGTGGCTGGCGCTCAGCTGGGGTGGGACCCTGTTGGTTGCAGGCTGCTGGTTGCGGAGGTGCTGATGCAATCTCCCAATGACCTGATCCACCAGCCGGTACGCCTGAAGATCATGGCCGCGCTGAATACGCTTGGCTCGCGACAGTGGCTGGATTTTGTGTCGCTGCGCAGCATTGTCGACACCACTGACGGCAATCTTGGCGCGCATCTTGGCACCCTGGAAGGCGCCAACTACGTACAGATCAAAAAAGACTTTGTCGGCAAGAAACCGCGAACGCGGGTCTGCCTGACGGCGGGTGGGCGTGAGGCTTTTGGCCAATATGTGGCCGAACTGCACGCCATCCTGACACCACAGAACATCGAAGGCTAACCAGCCAGCGCATGCAACAGATCAAACAACAATCACAACAATCGGGGTTTCCATGCACATTCGTTCCTTCACTCACTCCGCCAACCGTTGGCAACAGCGTTTGCGCGTCCTTTCTCTGCTGGTTTTGCTGGGCGCCGGTGGCACCTCGGCCGGACTGGTCCTGGCGCAGGCCGAGGTAGAAGAGAGCACCACGCCGCCAGCAACAGAAGTGTCAACAGTGGCACCAGCCGCCAGCAGTGAAGCCCCCGTACAGGTGCCCGCCGAGGTGACGCATACCAGCTTTGGCGTGAAGGAGATGTACCTGCAGGCCGACCCGCTGGTGAAGTCGGTGATGATCCTGCTGGTGTTCTGCTCGCTGCTGACCTGGGCCGTGCTGCTGGAGAAGATCTTTGTTTTTGGCCGCGCCCGGCGTCGCAACGCACGCTTTCTCAAAGCCTTCCGTGCCGGCCAGCCAGAGCAGTTGGGAGACCAGCTGGAACACAGCGCAATGGGCCGCATGTGGCAGGTAGCTCAGGGAGAACTGCGTCACTACCGCAACCTCAAGGCCGACAACGACGAGCCTGACCGCATCAACCGCCTGCTGCAGCGTATTGCGTTGACCGCCGGCATCGTCCAGGAGCGCGACCTGGCCCGCATGGGCAGCATGATGGGCGTGCTTGCCACCATCGGCGCGACAGCACCCTTTATCGGGCTGTTCGGCACCGTTTGGGGCATTCTCAACAGTTTTGCCAGCATTGCCACATTGAAGTCAGCCAGCCTGGCCGTGGTCGCGCCCGGTATCGCCGAAGCCCTGCTGGCCACCGCGCTTGGCCTGTTTGCGGCGATTCCGGCGGTGATGATCTTCAACAAGTTTGCCCGCGACATTAACGGCTTTGTCGGCGCGCTGGACAACTTCTCGGCAGAGATGATCGCCAGTGTCTCCCGCCAACTGGACGAAGGGCGCTGATATGGGCATTCAGCTGAATTCCGGGCCGTTGGTCAAACGGCACAACTATCAGGAAAACGCCGAGATGAACATCACGCCCTTTGTGGATGTGATGCTCGTATTGCTGATTATCTTCATGGTGGCGGCGCCACTGGCAACCGTGGATGTGCCGGTTGACCTGCCGAGCAACGCGGCAGCGCCCAACCCGCCGCCAGAAGAGCCGGTGTACGTCAGCGTGCAGGCCGACGGCAAGCTCTTTGTTCAGGAACAGGCGTTGAGCCTTGAGCAACTAGCCGCCGGTGTGCATGCCATCACCGACAACGATGTGCGCACCCGACTGTTTCTGCGCGGCGACAAGGCTGTGGAATACGGCACCCTGATGCAGGTGATGAACACCCTGCAGAAGGCCGGTTACAGCCAGATCAGCCTGGTCGCCTCGGAAGAACTGGAGCCCTGATGGACACAAACGCAAACCGCAGCCGCTGGCCTGTTCGCCTGCTGGTCGCGGCGGTGTCGATCGGCTTGCACCTGGCGCTACTGGCCTGGCTGATGGGCGCGCAGTTCCGCCATCAGCCGTTGCCGAGCGGCCCGGAGGCGATTGCGGTAGACCTGTATGTCCCGCCACCACCACCGCCGCCTCCACCTGAGCCAGAACCTGAACCGGAACCAGAGCCCGAGCCCGAGCCTGAACCAGTGCCTGAACCGCTCCCGGAGCCGCCGAAGCCTCAGCCAGCGCCACGCCCAGCACCGCCGCCAACCCCGCCCAAGCCGAGCGGGCCGCCGGTGCATAGCTTTGGCGCGAACCAGCAGTGGGCGGCGCCGCCAACCCCGCCACCCAGCGCGCAGGCCAGCAGTCGCGGCCGCATGGCGCCTTCGGGTTATGCCGATACCGTCAAGGTCAGGGTGACAGCCCAGCTGCGGCGGCCCGCCGGCTCTGTCTACAAGCCACCGCCAGGTTATCGAGGCGACCCGGAGGACTTCAAACGCCAGTGCTACATCCCCTACGAGATCACGGTGGATGAGCGCGGCCAGATGGTCGCCTTCGAGATTGACCCCTGCGGCGACGCAGCACTGGATCAGGCAGCCGAACAAGCGATTCGCCAGGCCGGCCCGTTCCCGCCACCGCCGGGCGGCGGAGCAGGGCGGTACACCATTTATGGCACAGCCATTTTTATTGATTGATCAGGGAGTGAACGCATGTTGAACCCATCACGCGGCGCATTGATCGCTCTGACTGCACTACTTGGCGCCTGCGCCAGTAATCCGCCTCCGGGCCCAAAACCCAAGCCAGATTTAACCCCGCGCCTGTCCGCCTTGCCGACACCGGGCCGTGCCAGTTTCGACTGCAGCGGCGCCTTGCCGGAAGTTCACCGTCAGGTGTGCGCCAGCGATGCCCTGGCCGCCCAAGACCGTACGCTGGCAGAGCTTCTGCATAAGCGGCTGGACCAGTTGGACCTGCCCGGAGCCTTGGTGCTCGCAGCCAGCCAGCGCCAGTGGCTGCTGGCCCGTGGCGCCTATTGCGGGCTTGGCAATGCCTCCGACAGCTCGCTGGTAGACAACCCCGATTCCCAGCGCTGCCTGCAGGGGCTCTACCGCGACCGTATCGAACAGATACGCGCCTGGCCCGAGCCACAAACCGGTGCTCGATCCCAGCGGCACGCCTGGGCAAGCTATGCCGAGTTTCGGGTAGCAGATGAGCAGCGCGCCGGGTTTTGTGGCCCGATCGCCACGGCGCTCAACAGCGCACTGGCCGCCAAAGGTGAGCCTGGGATCAACCAGTTAGCCGGGGCAGAGCTGCTGGCCGGCAACCGGGCTGCGGACGCTGAGGTGTCAGCCAACGGCCATCGCTACCGGGTCGAGCTCTACAACGCAGGCCTGTATGCCGGGTATCAACAGCGCGCACGCGGCCTGCGTATCGATGATCGCGTGGTCATGGACCATCGCACCCTGCCGGCCTGGGTTGCCAAACAGCCAAACTACGGTGGCCGCGCCAACGCCTCCTCGTCACAAACCAGCGACTACGCCAGCATCGATCTGTTCAGCTATCAGGGCGAATTGCTGGCACTGGTCAATGAAACCTGGGGCTTTTATTCGCCGGCCGCGCGCGGTGAGTCAGCTTACGCCGGCGTCTACGCCCTGGGCGCAGAACTGCAACCGCTGTGTTTGATGCAAAGCTACCTGACGCCGCCGCGTACCGACACGTTGCGCGGCTTGCCGACCTTCGCGTTGCTGGATGCAGAGCTGAACAACCTGGCCGGCGACCCGCTGCCGGGCTACTCGCAGCAAGACCGCCGCGACCTGCATCAACGCTGGAAAGAATATCAGTGGACCCTGCTGAACCTGCCGTTGCTGGGGGTGGATGAATACGCCCGCAGTGGCCGTGAAGCCGCTATCCGGCAGCGTCACGACGCGGCGATGGACGCCTTTTTTGCGTGGTCAGAGCGTAACCTGGGTAACAAGCAGCGCTACCGGAGCATCATGCCCATGCTTGCGCCGGCCCAGCAGGAGCTGAGCGGCATGTTTGCCGATCAGGGTCTCACCGCTGAGGAAGCGCAGTTGGCTGCCAGCCTGCTGCTGCACGAGACTTTTGCCCGCAGCATGGAAAACCTGCAACAGCCGGAACAACTGCCGCAAGATCTGCCCGCGCCCTTTGCCCATTACCTACCGCGTTATGCCTTTGCGCCCGAGCCCGGAGCGCTGGAGCAGGGGCGCCAGTTTGCCACCCTGCACAGTGTGCTGCTTAATGGTGCACCACTGAACGTGGTCAGTGACTTTGTCGACTACGAGACCGAGGTACTCGGGTCTGCGCGCGGTCAGGGGCCAGACGGCGATACCGCCTTGATGGCAGCGGTTGCCAACCCCGACGCTGTGAGCCTGTTGTTGCAACGCGGGTTCGACCCCAATGCCGCCAATGCCTGGGGCAAAACGCCCTTGATGGTGGCTGCCGAGCAAAACCAGATCGAAAGCATGCGTCGCCTGCTGGCCGCGGGCGCCAATGTGCATGCGGAAACAACGTCCGTAGCGGGCATCGGGGTGGGTGGCCCGGATCGGCGTGAGGCAGCACAGGGCAGGCAGACAGCGCTGCTGTTAGCCGCCGCCAAGGGCGGAGAGGGCAGCATCCGCACGCTGACCGAAGCGGGCGCGTTGCGCCAGGCCTGGCGCGGATATGATCAGCAGATCTGCCGGGCCGTGGCGGGCAATGAGCAGCTGTCGGCCAGCCAGCGCGACAATTTCAAAGCCTCTGAGCTCTGCGCATCCACCTATGCGCCATTGCCGGTCAGCGCGCAGAAGGCGGTAGACATTCGCGCCGGCGAAGAGCTGCAGGTACGGGAGGATGGGCAGGTTTATCCGGTCCGCCTGCTCACGCGCCCGGCCAGCGTACTGTTCGGCAGGGCAACGCGCCTGCACCCGAACGAGCTACTTGATGAGGTGGGTGCGATGGCGGTGAATGTTGCTATCACCGCGCAGCGTCGTGGCCGGGTCGGCGTTGCCGGGCCGCTCAATCTGGTGTTCGATGACCTGGCCAGCAATACGCCTGATCAACTGAACTTTACCGTCGCCTTCCCGGTCGACGGAACACCGGTACCGCAAGCGGGATACGTGACCCGTCAGGTCCCCGAGCAGCAGGTACTCAGTCTTGACTTTGATCGCACACAGCACAGTGTGGAGTCTGCATGGCGTGCTCTCTACAGTGCTGCCTATACTCAAGGGCTGAAGCCTGAACAAAGTGGATACGTTGTCATCGACAATCGAGGCGTACGTCGAGTCAGCTATCAACTGGTGGTAACAGACCAGTACACGGAGTAGCCAGGCCAAGCCATGACCCGGTAGCGAAGCGGGCTACCGGGCCCTCGATAAGGACATTCGCATGTTGCGACCGCTACTTCTGATCGGCTTGACCACACTGATCGTTGGCTGCGCCACCGCAGGCCATAGTCACAAGGAACTGCCGAGCTATCACCTGCCAAGCGATGAACACACGACGCTGAGTCGTTATGTCAGCGCCAGGCAGGCAGACAGCGGTGGGGAGTCGGGCTTTATTCTCCTGCACAACGGCGCCGATGCCTTGGCCGCGCGTATTCGGCTGATCGACATGGCCGAGCAAAGCCTGGATATCCAGTACTATATCTACAACACCGATGTAACGGGTGGACTGATTACCGAGCACCTGCTCAAGGCTGCCGATCGCGGCGTGCGAGTGCGTTTGCTGATTGATGATGTCGGCGCCGAGCTGGAAGATAGCAGGGTTTCCACGGTGGATATTCACCCCAATATCGAGGTGCGCCTTTACAACCCGCTGAGCCTGCGCAGCGAGTGGCTGAAAGTGTTCAGCAAGCTCGGCGAGTTCGGGCGCATCAACTATCGTATGCACAACAAGTTGATTGTGGCCGACAACCAGGCGCTGATTACCGGCGGGCGCAACATCGGTGACGAATACTTCGCACTGACCGACGTCGACTTTCAGGACGTTGATGTTATCGGCATAGGCCCGATCAGCAACGATGCCTCGGACAGTTTTGATAACTTCTGGAACAGCGGTATAGCGATTCCGATCAACGTTATGGCCGACGCAGCACATGCCGACGATCTGGCGGCGCTACGCGCACGCCTGGGCTCAAGCATGCGTGCTGCAGCAAGCAACCCCTACGTGCGCGCTGTGGAGCGCTCGCGCTTTCTCGCCAAAATGGATGGCTCCAGTTTGAACTGGCACTGGGGCAAGGCGACCTGGTTCTACGATGATCCGTCCAAGTCGGATCCGCACGGCGACGGCAATCAGGTTGCGTTTCTGGGCCGCGCATTGGCCGAACCCATCCTGCAAACCGAAGAAGAGCTGCTGCTGACCTCAGCCTATTTCGTGCCGCGTGAGCCGGGCGAGCGCTTGCTGCTCAAGCTGCGCGAGCGCGGAGTGGATATCTCTGTGCTGACCAACTCGCTGGCCACCACCGACGTACTCGCCGTGCATAGCGGCTACGCGCGCTCACGGGTGCCGCTGCTCGAAGGCGGAGTGAAGATGTGGGAGCTGCGGCCCATTGCCGGCCAGCAAGAGAGGGCCAGCCCGTTCCTCGGCGAGTCCTTGGCCAGTTTGCACGCAAAGACCTTTGTCTTTGATCGTAAATCGGCCTTTGTCGGCTCGGTCAACCTAGACCCGCGCTCGATCAAGCTCAACACCGAGGTTGGCGTTCTGATCGAAAACGAAGAGCTGGCCCAGGAAATGGTTGACCTGTTCCAGCGCTGGACGTCCGAAGACTATGCCTTTGAGCTCAGCCTGGACGAGCAGGGGGATATGCGCTGGCAGGCCGAGGGAGAAACCTGGGACACCGAACCTGATGCCAGCCGGTTCCGCCGCTTCATGAGCTGGACATTGGGCTGGCTGCCCATTGCCAGCCAGCTCTAACCTCTGCGGCGCTTTCGCTCACCCGCCTGCAGCTGCCGGCGGGCTGGGGCTTCAGGGCGCACTGATTAACTCAGACTACCGCTCTGCCAGTTGTTCATCGCTTCAAGGTAGCCCCGGGCATGGCGCTGGGCGGCGTCCGGGTCACCCAGTTCTACCGCCTGATGCAGCGACTCCAGCGGCTCAGCAACCCTTGCCCAAGCGCTGCCCAGGGCCAGGAGGTCGCCTTCGAGCTGGTAACTCAGCTCCTCAAGCTGATGCAACGCCTGACTATCTACCGGCTGCTGCAGCAACTCGGCAAGTGAGCGACTGTGCTCCTGCAGTTGCACCACGGCGCTTTGCCGTGCATGGGTGTGCTGTGGAGCGGGGTGTTGGGTTGCCAGCACAGCGGGGCTCATCATGCTGACAGTGAGACTGACGGGGACCAGGTAGACTTTCATTGCAATCTCGCAAGTGATAATCAAACTCATTTGAGTTTAGCTATCGCAGCAACGATTGCAAGTCCTTTCTTTTTGTAATGACAAATGGCGCTACCCAGGGCCAGCAACCAAGCGGATCAGAGCAGCGGACTCAGGAAAAACATCCCCCGTTCCAGTACCCGAGCGGCGCGAGAGCGCTGCTTCCAGCGTTCCAGCTCCAGCGGCGTACTGTCTTGCAGGTAGCCGTCAAGCAGACGGCGGATACTGGCGCAGGCCTCGGGTGAGAACAGGGTCAGGGTCAGCTCAAAATTCAGCTGCAGGCTGCGAATATCCAGGTTCACGCTACCGACCAACGCCAACTGATCATCCATCAGCATCGCCTTGGTGTGCAGCAGGCCGCCCGCAAAGAGGTAGATCTCGCCGCCCGACTGCAATAGCCGCTCGAAGTAGGCGCGACTGGCCCAGCTGACCATGCGCGAGTCATTGCGCTGCGGTATCAGCACCTTGACGCGCACGCCGCGGCGCGCGGCTTGGCAGAGCGCGTCGAAGATGGCTTCCGAGGGTACAAAGTAGGGCGTGCTGATGGTAATGCTGTCGTTGGCCCGGTAGATGCTGGACAGTACCGCCTGGCCGATCAGGTCTTCACCGGTACCGGGGCCAGAGGGCAATACCGACAGCCACTTGTAGCACGCGGGCGGACTGACGGGAGCAGGCGCTAGGCGGCGCAGGCCGGTTTCGACCTCCCAATCCCAAGCGAAGACCTTATCCAGACCGTGCGCTGCTGGCCCCTCAAGGCGCAGCATGATATCCACCCATTCGCCAACCTTGGCCTCTTTCTTGAAAAAGCGCGGGTCAGCGATATTCATCGAGCCGCTGTAGGCAATGCGCCCGTCAATCACCACCAGCTTGCGATGCAGACGCAGGTCGATACGCTGCGCCAGTGCACGCCAGAGTCGAACGGGCAGAGCGGGCACCACCTCAATGCCAGCATCGATCAGACGTTTGCGCCAAGGCGAGCGGAAAAACGCGCGACTACCGGCATGATCAATCAATAGTGATACCTTGACGCCACGCGCTGCGGCGGCAATCAGAGCCTCGGACAGGGTGTCGACACGGCCGCCTGGAAACCAGATGTAAGTTTCCAGGTGAACACTACTCTGAGCACTGGCAACATCGTCACACAGGCGGCTGAAAATAGCGTCTGGATTGTCCAGCAGGCTCATCTGCTCGTAACCCAGTGCCCCAAGCCCCAGACGCTGCTGCAGCATCTGGTGAATGCCCTGCACCAGCGAGCCACCGGGCAGCGAACCGCGTGGGCCCTGAAAGTCTTCGGCAATGCTGCTCAAGAATGGCTCGACCATCTCCTCGGCACGACGCGCCCGCTGACGGCCGAGATTGAGTTCACCCAACATCAGATATAAGGCCGCGCCTACCAGTGGCAGAATGTAGATAACCAGCAGCCACGATAGCGTGACGCTGACCGGCGTACGTTTACCGAGCACGCGCAAGGTAACCACGGCGGTAAAAAGCCAGTAAAGTACGATCAGGGCGATGCCCAGAATGTGTTCGATATAGTCCATGGCAGTGAACAGATAGGCGCTGGCTGGGTCGAAGACGCAATCTAGCAGGAAAACCCACCGTTACGAAATTGTCAGCGAGACCTAGCCCTCATGTTGCCATTCTCCTTTGTTGACCGCCTGCGGTATGTGGTCGAGCGTCAGTTCATCAAGGGCGCGCATTATCAATTGCTGGTGGTTGCGGCTTTTATCGCCCTGATCTCGCTGGTCGGCGGCTGGCTGGTGTACCCCAGCAGTGGTGAGGGCGACCTCGCCGACTCGGTCTGGTGGGCGTTTCTGCGCCTGACCGATCCGGGCTACCTCGGCGATGACGAAGGCACCTGGCGGCGTATCGTATCCACGGTTCTGACCCTCAGCGGCTATGTGGTGTTTCTCGGCGCACTGGTCGCGATCATGACGCGCTGGTTGATTGCGATGATGGTCAAGCTGGAGCAGGGCCTGACCCCGGTCACCGTAACCGATCACATTGTCATTCTGGGCTGGACCAACCGCACCATTCCGCTGGTGCAGGAAATTCTCGACGTGAACGGCGGCATCCAGCGCTTGCTCAAGGCGCGCCTGACCAAGCGCTTGAGACTGGTCATCCTCGCCGAGGAGGTTACTGCCGAACACGTGCATGAATTGCGCGCCATCCCGCTGATTCGCCGCAACATGGGCAATATCATTCTGCGCTCGGGCACTGCGCTGCAACCGGAAGATCTGGACCGGGCAGCTTGTCTGCAGGCTGCGGTGGTGCTCATTCCGGGCCGCATGCAGACGGCCGGCGGGCTGGTCAGCAGCGACGTGGAAACCATCAAGGCGTTGCTGACTCTGCAGGCCCAGGCTCAGCAGCGCGGTATTACACCGCCCTACGTAGTTGCGGAGGTGGATGACCGGCGCAAGCTTACCGTCATGCAACGCGCCTATTCCGGCCCACTGGAAGTGCTGGCAAGCGACGCGCTGGTCAGCCGGCTGTTTGCTCAGTCGATCATCCACCCGGGCCTGCCCGAGCTGTTCGGCGAAGTACTTACCGTGTACGACGGCAATGAGTTCTACATTCGCTCAACCGACAACTGCGTGGGCATGACCCTGGCCGATATCGGCAGCCGTGCGCCGGAAGCCATCGTCTGCGGTCTCATGCGGCCTGACGGTGGTAGTTGGCAAACCTGGCTGAACGCCCCCAGCGCGGAGGTCATCCGGGCCGGCGACAAGGTGGTTATGCTGGCAAGGGATTACGCTCATGCCGAACCTGTGGCTGAATCGAGCACGCCTTTGCGCCCACTGCAGCGCCCGCCGGTCAGCCCACAGCGCCAGGCTGGCGGCTTGCGACGCCTACTGATCCTGGGCTGGAGCCGCCGCGTGCCGGCCCTGATCCATGAGCTGGCCGGTTACAGTGACTTCCGCTTTGATGTCCACATGGTGTCGGTGCTGGACCCGGCCGAGCGTATTGCCGCAATTCAAGCCTACAGCCCGGATACCGCGCGCGTTGAGTGCCACCACAGCCAGGCTGACTACATGGTGGAAGGGGCCCTGCGTGGGCTGATAGAGCAGCGCTTTGACTCCATCCTGCTGATCTCCTCGGACCGCTTGGAATCCGGAGAAGAGGCAGACGCCCGGGCCATGGTGGGTTATCTGATCGTGGACGAACTGCTGCGTGAGCGTACCCAACGACCGCAACTGCTGCTGGAGCTGAGCGATCCGGCCAACGAGGCGCTGGTGGTGCGCAAACGTGGCGAGACCATCGTAGGCCCAACCATTCTCAGCCACTTGATGGCGCAGATAGCCCAACGCAGAGAACTGGGGTTGATGTTTGAGCACCTGCTGACAACCGGCGGGCCCGAGCTGGTATTCCGGGATATGCAGGACTATCCGATGCAAAGCGTCACGACCTTCGCGGATCTGGAAGCGGTGGTCGCCTTGCAGGGCGACACGGCGCTGGGCATCTACCGCGCCAAGGCCGATGCAGAAGGGCGTCGCCTGCAACTAAACCCGGCCCGGGACAGGCCCATGCGCCTGGGCGAGGGAGACCAACTGGTGGTGCTGGCAACGCTGCAAAGCGACTGAATTGCCTTACAGGCAGTTGTCGGGCTTGGGCAAGCCCGCCAGCTTGCTGCCCAATTTGGCCGGGCTGCCCGGAAACAGACCCAGCAGATACATGCTGGAGCCCTTGTCCTTGCCCAAATGCTGGCCAACATACTTGACCAGCGGACGCATGGCGGGGGAAAGCTGATAGGTCTGATAGAAGCTGCGCAGCAGATGGATGACCTCCATGTGCTGCGGTGTCAGCTCGATACCCTCGCGCAGCGCCAGCTCTGCTGCAACCGCCTCGGACCAGTCGTCCAGCGATTGCAAAAAACCTTCCTTATCCAGCGCGATATCGCGTCCGTCTACCTGCATTGACTGGCTCACCAGCTGAGTACCTTGTCGTGGCTGATGCACAACTCCACCATCTGCGGATAGTCGATCAGCATTACCCGGCGCGGCAGGTCGTCAATCGGCAACCCGCGCGCCTGCACGTCGCTCTCCAGCGCATAGAGGCCGACACTGCCCGGCAGTAGCTGCATTGCGTTGGCCGAGCTGGTGCGCGGCAGCAGGGCGTACACGGCATCCTCAATCAGCAGCAGCCCCTGATGCGGCCCCATGACGCGCAGGCTGCTGGCAAAATGGGTGTCGTCCTGCGGCGCGTGCCGCAGGATATGCAACATGGTTGAGCTCATAGGGTCACCACCTGATCATGATGCTCCAGCAGGCTGGCAATTTCGGCACTGTCCACCGCCTTGGCGGTCAGCAGAAAGCGGCCGGGCTGCAAGCCGCGTTCTGCCAGCGAGTGGTGGCAAACGTAGACATCTTCAACGCCGAACATGGGCAAGGCTTGCAGATTCGCTGCCAGCGGCTTCTGCTCAATCAGCGCCGATTCCTGACCCGGCAGCAGCTGCAGCACGCCGGCATCCATGAACAGCATACTCACCGGTACGCCGAAGGCGGCAGCCGCCAGCGCTAGGTCCAGCGCTTCACGCGCGGCCAGCGCAGTGGGTGGCTGGCGACTGATGACCAGCAAACTTCTTAGCTCAGGTGCCAAAGGTCACCGCCCGGTCTGCGGTTTGCAACGCATCGACCCATTGTCCCAGCCCCGACAACGCCCAAGGCTCGCCGGTATTGGCGACAGGGCGCTCCCAGCGATCCGCCTCGGCCTCGTTCAGCACGCCACGGCGCAGCGCTGCGGCAATGCAGACCACGGCGTCGAGTTGGTTATCTTCGATAAAGGTGCGCCAGTGCTGGGCCAGGTCGCACTCATCCTGCGGCTGCACACCCAGCGTAGAGGCCAGGTGCACGGCATCACGGTAAAAGAAAAGACGGCTGATCTGGTGTCCACCAGCCAGCACGGCCTCAGCGAATTTGAGGGCACTACGCGCCGCCGGATCCTGCGGACCGGCCAGCAGGGCAATGGCAAACTTCATGGTGTCGAACTCACAAACGAAAATGGCCCACCAAAAGGTGGGCCATTGAGTATAACGCAGCGCTCTCGATCAGTCGTCGCTGAAGATACCCAGCAGTTGCAGCAGGCTGAGGAACAGGTTGTAGATGGAGACGAACAGGGTAATGGTCGCCATGATGTAGTTGTCTTCACCACCGTGGATGATGGCGCTGGTCTGGTACAGGATCACCGCAGAGGAGAACAGTACAAAGCCCGCAGAAATAGCCAGTTGCAGGCCGCTCATCTGGATGAAGAAGCTCGCCACAACAGCGCACATCAGTACGATACAGCCTGCCATGATAAAGCCGGACAGGAAGCTGAAGTCCTTGCGGCTCAGAATGGCATAAGCCGACAAGCCAAAGAACACCAGCGCCGTCATGCCCAGTGCCATGGCGACTAGCTGACCGCCGTTAGGCAGCGACAAGTAGGCGTTCAGGATCGGGCCAAGGGTGTAACCCAAAAAGCCGGTAAAGGCGAAAGTGCTGACCAGGCCCCAGCCGGAATTACGCAGTTTGGTGGTCAGAAACAGCAGGCCGTAGAAGCCAACCAGCGTAATGATGATGCCGGGGTAGGGCAGGTTCAGGCTCATGGACACAAAGGCCACGATAGCGCTGAATGCCAGAGTCAGAGCCAGCAGCGAGTAGGTGTTGCGGAACAGCTTGCTGACTTCCGCCTCGCTTACGCCGGCGTGTTGAAGGGTAGTGTTGTGTTCCTGCATGTTCATGCATCGCTCCTGTATTGAAAATCGGGATCCTTCGGATACTGCTCGATAATACGGGTTGATGCTGGCAAATCAAGCACTCAGGCTCCGCGAAGTATTTCCATTCGTGTGCAGTACCTCAACTTGCTACGCCGCTAACAAGACATCAGCGTACCCCATTGACTCAACAAGGATTTCCGGTACTATTGCCGCCCGTGGAGGGATGGCAGAGCGGTTGAATGCACCGGTCTTGAAAACCGGCGAAGGTGAAAGCCTTCCCAGGGTTCGAATCCCTGTCCCTCCGCCACACAAACAAAAAACCCGGCCTTGCGCCGGTTTTTTTGTTTGTCAGCAGGGTCTCGGTTAGCCCTCCTGTTCGCCCCAGCCTGCGCAGCAGGGGAGGAACATCGCCGACTTTCGGCGGCATAGCGGTGAGGCGTAGAGCGCCGAATAATCCTGCCCCTGCGCCGCACAAATAAAACCCGGCCTTGCGCTGTTTTTTGTTTGTCCGCACAGACGTAGCGCATCAGGTAGTCCGGCTCATACGCCCATCAGCCACCTGAAACGGGGGCGGGACACTCTCGTTACGAGCAGGATCCAGCTTGAACTAACCCGGTGAATTAAGTGAAAAGAAGCGACGTACTGGCAAAGCAGGCGGAAGGCCTGTTGTTTGATACCTACTTAATGGCCAATCCGACAGATACTCAGGAGTGGATAGTCTTTTTCAAGAAAGGCGCCGGTCGCGGATTCTTCCTGATTGATGACAATGACGAGGTATTGTCATTCGCCCTGCTGGACGATGCTGTCGCAGAGCTGCGCAGCCTGGGCGTTAAACGCGTCGAACTGCATATCTGACTCCCCACCTAACGCACGTCAGTTTGCCCGCAGCTGTTCCAGCACAACCCTGAAGGCCGCCGTCTGCTGATGGCGGCTGGGGTAGTACAGGTGGTAGCCGGGAAAGCTGTCTGACCATTGCTCCAGCACTTCCACCAACTCGCCATTGGCAAGGTACGGCGCGACCTGCGCATCAGGCAGCTGAGCAAAGCCGACACCCGCCAGGCAGGCATCCAGTATCTGCAGCACGCTGTTCATGATCAGCGGCCCTTTGACGCGAACCCTGAATTCATTCTCGCCACTGCCAAACTCCCAGGGATACAGCCCGCCGTGTGTCGGCAAGCGCAGGTTGATGCATCGGTGCTCGGTCAGCTCCTCCGGCTTTTCCGGCGCGCCATATTTTTGCAGATAGCCCGGCGAGGCCACCGTGACCATACGCATTTCGGGCCCTATCGGTACCGCAATCATATCGGTATCGATGATGCCGCCCAGCCGTACTCCGGCATCAAAGCGCTGGGCGACGATATCGGTCAGCCCGTAGTCGGTAATCAACTCAACCGTCAGCTCCGGGTATGCCTCCAGCAGGGGGAACAGTTTCGGCCAGACGACATGCTGCGCGGCAAACTCATCAGCCGTGATGCGCACGGTGCCGGCCGGCCGTTCGCGCAGGTCGGCAACGGCGCTCAGGTGCTGGTCAATCTGATCGAGCAGGGGCGCTATCTCATTGAGCAGGCGCTCACCTGCCTCAGTGCGGGTAACGCTGCGGGTGGTGCGCGTAAGCAGGCGAACGCCCAGGCGCTCTTCAAGCGCGCGCATAGTCTGGCTGACTGCAGAGGGCGACACGCTGAGCTTGGCTGCAGCCCGAGTGAAGTTGCCTTCGCGGGCAACGGTGACAAACACCACCAGGTCGTCCATTCCGCTCACAAACATTATTAAGCCCTGCTTCAAACCGAGTTCAGTATTTGACGTATACACGAATCAATCAGAGCGATCTAGAGTGTATACATCAATCACTGCCGGAGGGTACTTCGATGACCACCAACGATCTGTCCGCTGTAGACATGCACATTCGCCGCGCAGGTAGCACAGCTGCTATCGAGGGGCCCGCCGAGTGGTTTACCGGCAAGGTCCGTATCGACTGGGTATTTTCTGCACCCGAGCCGTCGCGCCTGGGCGTTGCCGTCGTCAATTTCGAGCCCGGTGCCCGTACCAACTGGCACACCCATCCGCTGGGACAAACCCTGCTGGTAACCGACGGTGTGGGCTGGACCCAGTGTGAAGGCGGCCCGCGGACTGAAATTCGTGCCGGGGATCTGATCTGGTGCAACTGCGGGCGCCGCCATTGGCATGGCGCTTCAAGCTCCACCGCAATGCAGCACGTTGCAATTAACGAAAACCTTGAGGGCAACGTTGTTGACTGGCAAGAGCCGGTCACTGACGAGGTTTATCTCGGCGGTGAGCTGAAAAAAGACTGATAGCGCCCGCCTTTGTTCCCCGGCGCCGCAACTGACTTGCAGCCGCTCTGCGATTGAGCGGCTACGCACTGAAATTAGAGAAAAGACATAGATGGATAATTTCGAGTTTTTCAACAGTACACGCATCCTCTTTGGCCAGGGCCAGATTGCTGCACTGGCGCAGCAGGTTCCGGCCGACGCGAAGGTGCTGATTGTTTATGGCGGTGACAGCATCAAGAAGAACGGTGTTTTCGGCCAGGTGACAGCCGCGCTGGGCAATCGCCAATGGGTGGAGTTCGCTGGTATTGAGGCCAATCCGCACTATGAAACCTGTGTCGAGGCGGTCAATCTCGCGCGCCGCGAGCAGGTCGACTTTTTGCTCGCAGTGGGCGGCGGCTCGGTTATCGATGCCACCAAGTTCATCGCAGCAGCCGCGAGCCACGAGGGTGACCCGTGGGAAATCATCGCGACCTTCGGTGATGCCGTGACCGGCGCCTTGCCGGTCGGTTGCGTGCTGACGCTTGCGGCTACCGGTTCGGAAATGAACCAGACCTCGGTCATCACTCGTGCGTCATCCCATGACAAGCTGTTCTTCAACTCTGATTTCGTCCGCCCGGTGTTCTCGATTCTTGATCCGGCGACCACCTGCTCGCTGCCTGTCCGTCAGGTAGCCAACGGGGTGGTGGATTCAATGGTCCACGTGCTGGAGCAGTACGTGACCTATCCGATCAACGCCAAGGTGCAGGATCGCTTCGCCGAGGGCCTGCTGGCGACCATTATCGAGGAAGGCCCCAAGGCGCTGAGCGACCCGGATAACCTTGAGGTGCGCGCCAACCTTATGTGGAGCGCAACCATGGCACTCAATGGGCTTTTGGCGACCGGTGTACCGGGTGACTGGGCATCACACCTGATCGGTCAGGAACTCACGGCGCTGCACGGGCTTGATCATGGCCAGACGCTGGCGATCATGATGCCTGCCATCTGGACCTACAAGTTCGAGCAGAAGAAGGAAAAGCTGGTGCAGTACGGTCAGCGTGTCTGGCACATCCAGGAAACGGATCAAGACCTCATCGCCCGCCAGGCGATCGAAAAGACACGCGTCTTCTTTGAGCAAATGGGCGTTGCCACTCGGCTGTCGGCCTACGGGCTCGACGCAGCAGTCATCCCGCAGGTGGTCGCCAAGCTGGAAGAACACCAGTTTGTAGCGCTCGGCGAGCACGGCGATATCACCCCGAGCGATGCTGCCAAGTTTCTCGAGCTGGCGCTCTGACCCAGTGCAACGCGGAGAACAGCCAATGCAGATCGGGATCATCGGGGCAGGGCGCATGGGCGGGCAGATTGGTTTGAGTCTGGCCCGAGCCGGGCATCAGGTGCTGTTCAGCTACTCGCGCAGCAGCCAGCGCCTGTTGCGCCTGGCAGCAGAAGCAGGCAATGGCGCGCAGACCGGCAGTGTTGCCCAGGCCTGCGCAGCTGACGTGATCCTGATTGCAGTGCACTGGACACGCCTGGACGACGTGCTGGCCCAAACAGGCTCGCTTGCCGGCAAGGTTGTGCTGACCTGTTGCGTGCCACTGGATGAGTACGACAGCGAGCTGGTCGTGGCGCATCAGGACTCTGGCGCAGAGTATCTGGCGCGCCGTCTGCCTCAGGCAGAGGTGGTCGCCACCTTCCAGACCACACCCAGTGAGGTGCTTGCCGAAGTTTATGCACGGCGGGATCAGGCCGAACGGCCAAGCCTGTTGTACTGCACTGATTCGCCACGCGCAGGTGAGGTAGCCGAGACGTTGATCTGCGCTGCCGGCTTTGACCCCGAGGATGCCGGCCCGCTACGCATTGCCCGCTATATCGAACCCTTTGCCATGCTCACCGCGCAGCTCGCCTATGGTGCCGGTACCGGCCCGGAGCTGACCTATCGATTCAAGCGCTACTGATTCCAGGGCGCTTCAACTCTTCCGTACGGAGTCTGTACATGAGTAGCGTTACATACGATTTTACCGGGCAGGTTGCCCTCGTCACGGGTGCAGCATCAGGCATGGGTCTGGCGGCAGCGCGCGCCTTCGCCCAGGCCGGCGCCGCCGTGGTGCTGACCGACATTGACGAGCAAAAGCTGCGGGCCGCTGTCACCGATCTGACTGGCGCCGGCCACAAGGTGTTGGGCGTAGCGGGCGACATTGCTGATGCGGCTTTCGTCAAATCGCTGATGGAACAGACGCTCAACACCTATGGTCGCCTGGATGCGGCGTTCAACAACGCCGGAATCCAGAGCCCGGCAGTGGAGACCGCGGATGTTGGCAGCGAGGTGTTTGACCAGGTCAATGCAATCAATCTTCGTGGCGTCTGGCTGTGCATGAAGTACCAGTTGCAGCAGATGCGCAAGCAGGGCAGTGGCGCCATCGTCAACAACTCCTCGCTGGGCGGGCTGGTCGGTGTGCCTGGCCGGGCGGCCTATCACGCGGCCAAGCATGGCGTCATCGGCATGACCAAAAGTGCCGGACTGGAGTATGCCGATCGCGGTGTGCGCATCAACGCGATCTGCCCTGGCATCATCGAGACACCCATGGTGGCCGGCATGCTTGAGGGCGAGACGGAGATCATGAATGAAATGATGCGCGATGTACCCATTCGCCGTTTGGGTACTGCTCAGGAAGTGGCTGATGCCGTGCTGTGGCTCTGCAGCCCGGGCTCACGCTTCATTGTTGGTGTGGCTTTACCGGTCGATGGCGGCTACACCGCACGCTAAAAGGGAGAACTGCACCATGAAACACGCTTATCTCAAAGCAGCAGCCTGCATGGCTGCCTTGTATGCGGTAGGGGCCTCGGCGCAGGAGCCGGCCGCTGCGCAGCAGATCACGCCGGTTGGCGCTCAGGCGTCGATTGCAGGCCCGGAACAATTCTTTACCGGTCAGGCGCGGATTGATCCGCTGTGGTCTGCCGACGCCGACCTCAATACCTCCGGCGCACTGGTGACCTTTGAGCCGGGTGCGCGCTCGGCCTGGCACACCCATCCAGCCGGGCAGCGTCTGGTGGTCACCTCAGGCGTGGGCCTGACCCAGGAATGGGGCAAGCCGGTGCAGGTTATTCATCCTGGCGATGTGGTCAATTGTCCGCCCGGTGTGAAGCACTGGCATGGCGCCGCGCCGACTACAGCGATGACGCATATTGCTGTCACCGCGACCCGGGATGGAAACAACGTTAACTGGATGGAGAAGGTGTCTGATGAGCAATATGTTGACCCGCGCGCCCAATAAGTCCGGCCGACTGCTCCGCACGGCTGCCCTGATTGCCGGGCTGGCTGTACCCGCTCAAGCCGTTTTTGCACAGGAGACGCAAAGCATGAATCAAACCGCCACAGAGACACCCGCCAGCGACTCACTCAGCGTTCGCCAGCAAGCGATCATTCCGGTAGCCGCGTTTGCGGCGGCCGGTGATATCAGCGGCCTCAATAGCGCCTTGAACGAAGGGCTGGACGCTGGCATGACCATCAGCGATGCCCGTGAGGTGCTGGTGCAACTGTATGCCTACGCTGGCTTTCCGCGCAGCCTGAACGCACTGGGCGAGCTGATGAAGGTGGTTGAGCAGCGCAAGCAGCAGGGCATTACCGACGCACCGGGCAGCGAGCCAAGCAAGGCCGCGCCCAAGGGTGATGCGCTGCTGGAAGCCGGTACCGCCAACCAGACCGAACTGGTGGGCGCCACTGTTGCCGGCCCATTGTTCGACTTTGCACCGGTAGCCAACGAGTACCTGCGCACACACCTGTTTGGCGATATCTTCGAGCGTGACAACCTAGACTGGCAGAGCCGCGAGCTGGCTACCGTGGCCATGTTGTCGTCCATCTCCGGGGCGCAGTCGCAGCTCAAATCCCATATCGGCATGAGCATGAATACCGGCGTGACCGAAGCGCAACTGCGCCAATTGATCGATGTGCTTGCCAGCAAGGTAGGCCAAGCGCAGTCCGAGGCAACGCAAACCGCGCTGGAGCAGCACCTGTCTGCCAACTGAGGTGCAGGCGCTGCCCGAAGCGAGGCAAGCGCTCTCCTGTGGCCGGCGTTAAGCGCCGGCCACCTTCTTTGTTTTCTTACTTTTTCCGAGGGCCTGTCAGTTGAAACAGGGCGAGGGCGTTTCGTTCGTCGGTGCCAGTCTGTCGCTGCTGGTAATTTATGCAGCTTCTGCCACCCCAATTCCGCTCTATGGTTTGTACCGGGAAGCCGACAATCTCAGCTATGGCGATCTGTCGCTCAGTGCGGTGGTGTATTTCGTCGGAGCGGTCACCGCATTGCTGGTGTTCGGCAGGCTGTCCAATCACCTGGGCAGGCGCCCGGTCTCGTTGTTGGCGCTGCTGCTGACAGCGGTTGCCTGCGTCGTGCTGATGACCGTGCATAGCGCAGAACCCTTGCTGATTGGCCGGCTGCTGCAAGGGCTTTCCTGCGGGCTGGCATCAACGGCGATGACCGCGTGGTTGGTCGATACCGCGCCGGCATCCAGAAAGTGGCTCGCACCAGCCATTATCAGTTGCGGCCCGATGACCGGCCTGACCCTCGGCGGCTTTTCCTCTGGCGCGATGGTCGACTTTGCGCCGTTGCCCCGTTTGCTGCCGTTCATCGTCATGCTGGTGCTGTTACTGGCCTGCGCTCTGCTGCTCAGCGTTGGCCGCGAGACGGTTGGCCGGCATAAAGGGGCGTTAGCGTCTCTCCGTCCGCGGGTGGCGTTGCCAGCTGCCGCGCGCAAAGCGTATCCGATGGCGGCCTGGGCCTTTGTCTGCACCTGGGCGCTGGGCGGCTTCTACCAGGCGTTCGGCCCGGCCATGGCGCGTGAGCAGTTACACTCGGGCAGCGCTGTTGCTGCAGCGCTGGTGTTTGCCTCGGTGATGGCGCCAAGCCTGATTGGTGCATGGCTGGCCGGACGGGTGTCGGCAGTCAAGGCCCAGTACCTTGGCATGCTGGTGTTTACCGGCGCGCTTGCCTGCGTTTTGCTGGCTTTGGGGCACGGGCAGCTGTCAGTGTTCCTGGGTGCCAGCGCGATTGCCGGAATGGCGCAGGGAGCAACGCTTACCGGCAGCATTCAAACGCTGGTGGCGGAGATAACCATTGAAGAGCGCGCCGGGGTGCTGGCGGCCATCTATGCAACGTCCTACACCGGTGCGGCGATCCCAACCTTGATTGCCGGGCAGTTGGCGACGCACTTCTCATTGCTGCAGGTGGCGATGGGGTATGGCGTGTTTGCCTGTGTAGGGTGTGTAGCCCTGAGCTGGTTGCTGCTCAAACGCCGTGTGTTGACCGCGCCAGCGTAACCGGGCCGGAGGTCTGGCAGGCTCGCTGCCAGACCTCTCGGGGGTCAGTCGGCCGCCGGCGAAGGTTGAGCGCTGCGGCTTTCGTGCAAATGCAGGGCGATGACCAGCAAGGCACCGGCAATCAGCAGGCCGGCACTGGTCGCAAAGGCCGTTTGATAGCCGTACTGATCAAACATCAGACCGCCGACCGTCGAGCCCAAGCCGATTGCCAGCTGGATAAACGCGACCATCAGGCCGCCACCGGCCTCCGGGTCGTCGGCCATTGATTGCGCCAGCCACGCCCACCAGCCAACCGGAGCGGCAGTGGCGATAAAGCCCCAGCAGCCGAGCAGAATGGTCGCAGGGGTAAGCGCGCCGGCAAACTCGATCAGCAGCAGCCCGATCAACGCCAGCAAGGCCGGCATGGCGCACAGGGTCGCGTGCAGGTTCCATTGCAGGAACCGGTTGATCAGCGTAGTGCCGATAAAGCCGGCAACGCCCAACAGCAGCAGGATGGACGACAAGGTGTACGCATCAACACCGGCAGTCTGCTCAAGATAGGGCCTGATGTAGGTGAACAGCGCGAACTGGCCGGCGAACAGCAATGCCGTTGCGCTAAAGCCGAGCTGGATCTGTCTGCGGGCCAGTGGCTTGAATATCGCGACAAGGCGTCTTTTCTGCTCTCTGGCGACCATCGACGGCAAACTGAGCAATTGCCACAGCAGCGCCAGCGCGGCAATCGGCGCTACGCACAGAAAGGCACCACGCCACCCGATGACACTCCCCAGATAGCTGCCCAGCGGTGCCGCCAGCACCATGGCCAGAGCATTGCCCGCATTGAAGATCGCCAGTGCCTTGGGCACTTGCGGTCCAGGTACCAGCCTGACTGCAGCCGCTGCCGACAAGGACCAGAACCCGCCAAGGGCAACGCCAACCAGCACACGTCCCGCCATATAAAGTGTGTAGCTCTCGGCAAAACCGACCATCAGCGCCGACAGCGTCATAACGCCCGTCAGGCCGATCAGCAGCACCTTGCGGTTCAGGCTGCCGGCGAGCGAAGAAATGGACAGTGCCGTCAGCAGGGCAAACAGGCCCGATATGGCGATACCCTGTCCGACAGCGCCTTCGCTGACGTTCAGGTCGCTGGCCATGGGCGTGAGCAGGCTCACCGGCAAAAACTCCGACGCAACCATGACAAAGGCACATAGCGACAGGGCATAGACTGCGCCCCAGTGGGCAACAGGCTGCTGGGCGCTGCTCGCTTCGGGCGACGTTTCAGGGGAGGGGGTCATCCTCGAGTGTCTCCAATACAGGCGATTGCCGAGGTTGCGGCAATCAGAAATACAAGCGCCGTGGCAGCGTCAGGCTGCCACGGCGCGGGTAGGCCAATCCTTGCGGATCAGGCGAGATGTTGCTCAAAGAAGCCGGTGAGCTTGTCGAACGGGATGACATCCATCTGGTCGTACAGATCGGTGTGATTGGCACCGGGGATGATCATCAGCTCTTTCGGCTCGGCAGCGGCCTCATAGGCGGTTTCACTGAAGTAGCGCGAGTGGGCAATTTCGCCATGCACCAGCAGCAGCGGGCGCGGCGCGATCTCGGCGATGTAGGTCAGAATCGGCATGTTCATGAACGACAGCGGTGTGGTCAGTGACCAGGAGGCGTTCGAGTTGATCGCACGTGGATGGAAGCCACGCTCGGTCGACTTGTAGTAGTCGGCGTACTCAACAACAAACTGCGGCTCGCCGCCAGACAGCTCCAGCGATACCGGGCCATAGGCCGGTGTGCCGTTCTCGGCATCGGCCCAGCGCTGCTGACCCAGCTGTTCGAGGGTCGCGGCACGTTGCTCCGCAGTGACACTGTCGTTGTAGCCCTTGGACATCACGCGCGTCATGTCGTACATGGTGCTGGCAACAACCGCTTTGACGCGCTTGTCGATAGCCGCAGCGTTCAGCGCCATGCCACCCCAGCCGCAGATGCCGATCATGCCGATGCGCTCACGGTCTACATTTGGCAGCAGGCCGACAAAGTCGACGGCAGCGCTGAAGTCTTCGGTATTGATGTCGGGGGATGCTACGTTGCGTGGCTCGCCGCCACTTTCACCGGTGTAGGAGGGGTCGAAAGCCAGGGTGACAAAACCGCGCTCGGCCATGGTCTGCGCGTACAGACCGGAGGACTGTTCTTTCACCGCGCCAAAGGGGCCGCTGATGACAATCGCAGCGAGCTTGCCGCTGGCGTCCTTGGGTTGGTACAGGTCCGCAGCAAGGGAGATGCCGTAACGGTTCTTGAAGGCAACCTTGGCGTGGTCAACCTTGTCGCTCTTGGGGAAGGTTTTGTCCCAGGTGCTGTCGAGTTGAAGATCAGCCTCTGCCTTGGCGACAGTCGCCAGCAGGCTGCTTACGCTCAGGGCACCAATGCCTGCGCCGGTCATTTTCAGAAGGTCGCGCCGTTCCATTGCTGAATCCTCTTGCTGTGTGGCTGGGTTACCGGATGTATTGTCTGTACTCATCGTCAAACCTCCGATTGTGCATTGCAGGTTGCGCCACCAGCCCCCGGTACGAGTGGCCAAGCAGCGCGCTGTCTGTGTGATTTAATTATGCAGAGGCTGTCGGCGCAGGGTTATATTGATCCTTTGCAGGGATTGCCTGATCCGATGAGGCGACATGTTTTTTTAGCGAAACAGGAAGGAGCTGAAGTAAGCTGGCGCCCTGAACAACCGAACCAAGAGCAGGGGGAGACCGTGACATCAGACAATGCGCCACAGAGCCTGATTCAGACCATTGAGCGCCATACGCGGGGAGTGGAAGACTGCGCGACCGCCATTGACGGGCTGCTCCTGTTTCGCCGTGAGGCGCCCACGCCACCGGCGTTCTGTCTGATCAAACCGAGCATTGTGCTGGTCGCGCAAGGCAACAAGGAGGTATTGGTTGGCGACGATGTGTATCCGTACGACATATCACGCTTCCTGATCACATCACTGGAGCTGCCGGCCCGTTCCGCCACCTTGTCGGCCAGCGTCGAAAAGCCTTGCCTGGGACTTAACCTGGCGCTGGATGGGCGGCTGATCACCGAAATGGTCGCCCATGGTGAGGTGCCCTCAGTCAACGCCACCAATTCGGGAAGCTGCGTGGGTATTGGCAGCGTTACCGCTCAGTTGCTGGACCCGATCAACCGGCTGATGCAGCTGCTTGATGAGCCTCAGGCAATTGACGCGCTGCTGCCTGGCATCCTGCGTGAAATTCACTATCGCTTGCTTACCAGTGACCAGGGCGCGCTTCTGCGCCACATTGCCTCGGTTGAAGGGCAGGGGTATCGCATTGCCAAGGCTATTGATTGGCTCTGTCGCCACTATGCCGAGCCGCTGCACATCGATACGCTGGCTGCGTCGGTGAATATGAGCGCGCCGACGTTTCACAGCCATTTCCGTCGTCTGACCGGCATGAGTCCGTTGCAGTACCAGAAATGGCTGCGCCTGAACGAAGCCAAGCGGCTAATGCTGAGCGAGCACCTGGACGCGGCCAGCGCCGCCTACAGGGTGGGCTACGAAAGCCCGTCCCAGTTCAGCCGCGAATACAGCCGCTTGTTTGGTGCCCCGCCAAAACGCGATATCGACACTATGCGCAGCCTGGCAGCGAGTTGACTCAAACCCCGGCCCGCTGCTCATCACGGATGCGCTCAAGCCCCTCGCGGTAACTGGTCACGCGGAACTCGGGAAACCGGGCTTTGAACTTGCTTGAGTCAAAGATGTTGTCGACGCGGTAACGCGGCAGCAGTTCGGCGGCTCCCCGCGCGGTTTTGTTGACCAGACCTGCCAGGCTCAGCTGCCACTGCTTGAGGATCTTGTAGTCACCTTTGGTGCCGAACACCTTTGCAGCCAGGGCGATGAACTGGCGGTAGGTGAGGCGGTGAAACTGTCCGGGCGTCAGCCACTGTCGATCATTGAAGTGGAGGACAGCTGGGCCCAGCGTGACCTCAAGATCTGCACTCGCCGCAAGACGCCCTTGTCTCCGTTTGCCCAGGCGCTGATTGATCATTTGTTGGCTGAATAGGCCGCAAACAGTGCGCGGCTGAGTCCAGTATTTGGCAGGATCGCCTGTGCTCTGCTGGTTTTCAGGCACCAGAGGCGCTCTACAATGGGACTCGGCCGCACGCAGGATACTGCATGCGACTACTGCATCGTTCACGTCCGCCGAGCTGCTGCGCTCTATCGCCCGCCAGCCCGGCCCACAATGACAAGAGAGGGCGAGCATGAATCAGCGGGTTCTGACAGGTAACAGCGAGTATCTTAAGAGCGGCTACGCCAAAGCGTTTCCCTCAACGGCAGGCAGTCAGGATGCGATCGACGCAGCCGAACTGGAGCGCCTGCACAGCGCCTTACTGCGCGACGGCTACGTTATTCTTGAGCAAATCGTGCCGCCGGAGCAGATCGGCCGTATAAGCGTCGAGTTACGCGCGCTGTTGCCGGAGCACTGCGGACGCAACGGTTTTGAAGGCACGCTGACCCAGCGCCTCTATACTGTCATCTCCAAAACCCTGGCGTGTAACCCGCTGGTCGAACATCCGCTGGTGCTTGGATTGCTGGACCGCGTACTAGCCCCCAATTACCTGCTGTCGCAGCTGCAGGTCATCAATATCTTGCCGGGCGAGCGCTCGCAGCCGCTGCATCACGACGACGCCTTCTACCCGGTCCCTCGGCCACGCCCGCATTTTGGTGCGGCCACCATCATCGCCATGGATGACTTCACCGCCGACAACGGCGCCACCGTCGTCATTCCCGGTAGCCACACCTGGGACGGACATGCCCCGACGCCAGATGAGTGCGCCAAATCCATTCCGGTGATCATGCCGAAGGGCTCGATGGTGCTGTTCCTGGGTACCTTGTGGCACGGCGGTGGAGCGAATCAAAGCGCAGCCCCGCGCCTTGCGGTGACGGCTCAATACTGTGAACCCTGGGCGCGGCAGCAGGAAAACTTCAGCCTCTCGGTGTCGCTGGAGCGCGCCCGGGAGTGCAGCGCACACATCCAACGCATGCTCGGTTACTCGATTCATCCCCCCTTCATGGGCATGGTCAACGGCATGCACCCGCGGCGCCTGCTCGACAAAATATGAACCTTATCAGTCAGTTATAAAATCTATTTAAATAAGTATTCACATTATGGCAACCGAAGGCTTGATTTACCCCCTGACGACACCCGCGCTGGGAACTGCGCTGGAGATTCAGCCCGGCGTACTGTGGATTCGCATGCCGCTGCCGTTTCGCCTGGATCACGTAAACCTATGGGCTATACGTGATCGCGACGGCTGGACCGTCGTCGATACAGGCGTCTGGACCAAAGAGGCGATGGCGACGTGGGAGCATCTGTTTGACAACATGCTTGGCGGCCTGCCCATTACACGCGTGATTTGTACCCATCGCCATGCTGATCACGCCGGGCTGGCCGGTTGGCTGACAGAGCGTTTTGGCTGTGAGCTGTGGATGCCCAACACGGAGTACCACGCCTGTAACGCCTCGCGTCTGCAGGGCAGGGAGGCGCCCGCCTCGGAGCTGGAGTTCTATCGCCGGGCAGGGTGGAACGACTCTGCGCTGGAGCATTTCCGCAATAACTACGGCGGCATAACCAGCCTGGTGCATCCGCTGCCCGACAGCTTCCGGCGAATCAGCGACGCCGATGTCATCGCCATCGGTGAGCATCACTGGGAAGTCATTGTCGGCCAGGGCCACACCTCCGAGCACGCTTGTCTGTACTGTGCGGAACTGGGGTTGTTTATCTCTGGTGATCAGGTGCTGCCGCTGATTTCATCCAACGTATCCGTGCTGGCGCGCGACCCCGAGGGCAACCCGTTGGGCGAGTGGATGACCTCAATGCTGCGCATCCGTGACAAGGTCAGCGATAGCGTGCTGGTGTTGCCGTCGCATAACGAGTGCTTCGTGGGCTTGCATGCGCGCATCAATGACCTGGTCGACACCCAACAGCAGTTGCTCGGCAAACTGCAAGATCAGTTGCACGAGTCTCATCGCAGCGTCGATATCTTCGAGTGCCTGTTCGGCCGACCAATCGGCATGGGCGACGGCATCGTACTGTCGCTGGCCACAGGCGAGAGTCGTGCCAATCTTAACTGCTTGATAGCCGAGGGCAGGGTAGAGATGGAGCGCGATGCCGACGGGGTCGAGTGGTATCGTGCTCGCACCCGAGATTACGCACGCGTCTAGCTGCGGCATATCGCCGCCAGGATAGTGCCGGCCAGCGCGCCAGATAACCTCTTGTGTAACGACAGGCTGGACCACCTGAGAGCTGACCAGGCATTGGTGCAGGCCGGCGCGGTACTGAGCGACGCGGTTCGCAGTTCAGATGTACACGCAAGGGTTGGCGGTGAAGAGTTTGCCGTGCTGCTAGTCCAGACCAACGAAACCAACGCGTTTGAGGTGCTTGAGCGTTTTCGCAAAGCCCCGGAAAACACCCGTATTACCCTGAAGGACGGAACGGAACGGAACGGAACGGAGCTGAGCATCACCGTCAGTATCGGCTACTGCGATTTCTTTGATGGACTGCACGACGTCGACCACTGGTTCAACCTGGCCGACCACGCGCTGTACCAAGCCAAGGCCCAAGGGCGAAACCGGATAATCAAGTGGGTACCTGAACCGGTCGCCCGATGACGGATCTGGGAAGGGGCGGGTTAGTCGCCTTGCTCCGCGGGGCTCTGAGAGTCCACCGGCTGGTGTGTGGGGTTGAACTCCTCGGCAAAGATTTGCCAGAAGGCGATAAACAGCGCCGCGATCAGCGGCCCGATGACAAAGCCGTTGATGCCAAACAAAGCAAAACCGCCGAGTGTCGAGAGCAGCACCAGATAATCCGGCAGTTTGGTGTCGCGGCCAACCAGCAACGGGCGCAGGATATTGTCTACCAGCCCGATAACCAGGGCGCCAAAGGCAATCAGGATGATGCCCTGGGTCCAGTGCCCGATAGCCAGCAGGTAGATCGCGACCGGCCCCCAGATCAGGCTGGCGCCGACCACCGGAATCAGCGACAACAGCATCATCACCACGCCCCACAGCAAAGCGCCGGGAATGCCCAGGGCCCAGAAAATCAGGCCGCCCAGACCACCTTGCACCGCAGCCACAACCAGGTTGCCCTTCACCGTCGCACGGGTAACTTCAGCAAACTTGCCAAACAGCTGGTACTCGCGCTCATCACCCAGCGGCAGGGCGCGCACCAGCAGCTCTACCAGCTGGGGGCCGTCACGCAGCAGAAAGAAGGCCAGATAGACCATCAGCGCCAGGCTGGCGAAGAAACTCAATGTGCCCTGGCCAAGCTGCACCGCGTTCTGCGCAAGGAATCGGCTGGAGGTGACAGCCGCATCGGTTGCCATGCTCTTGATGCTTTCCAGGTCGATGTTCAGGCGACTTAAGACGTTCTCGACCATCGGAAAGCTATGCCGCAGCTTGTCCATGATTGCGGCAGGGTCAAGCTGGCCGCTTTGCACCCGCTCGTAGAGCGCATGGCCCTCCTGAACGAAGGAAGTAATGACGAATACCGCCGGCAGGATACACAGCGCCATACAGACCGTCAGGGTGGCCAGCGCCGCGATGTTCTCATGGCCCTTCCAGCGTTTGACCAGGCGCTGGTGCAGAGGGTGAAACAACAGTCCAATCACGCAGGCCCAGAACACGGCGCCAAAGAAGGGTTTGAGCAAATAGAGAAACAGCAAGGTGACGATGATCAGCAACAACAGAAAAGAACGTTGTTCGAGTTTGGCCTGCATGGGCTCGGGCTCCTGCCATGGAAAAGCCTGATTGGAGCAGAAAAGCCCGCTGCTTTGGAAGCATTGATTGCGACTGAGACAAGCCAACCGTCACCCTGGCGCCTGGCATGAACCGAACAGACGCCGTGTGGTAGATCAGACCTTGTAATAGGCAAGCAGGGTGCGCAGCTCCTCAGCCAGCTGGGTCAAGTCCTGGCTGGCAATGCGGGTCTGCTCGACCTGTTCGCCGTTTTTGCGTGCCTCATCGCTGATACGCACCACGTTGCGGTTTATTTCTTCGGAGACCTGGCTCTGCTCCTCAGCGGCACTGGCAATCTCGGTATTGACCTGATTGATCTGAGCCACCGCGTGCATCACATCACTGAATGCACGGCCTGCCGCTTCAGCCACTTCGGCATTGCTCGCGGCCAGCGCACGGTTATTCTCCAGCATGCTGGATGACCGTTCGACGCCGCTCTGCACGCGCTCGATCATGCTGCGAATCTGCTGAGTAGAATCCTGCGTGCGTTGGGCCAGCGACCGCACCTCATCGGCAACCACAGCAAAACCGCGCCCCTGTTCGCCAGCACGCGCCGCCTCAATCGCGGCGTTCAGCGCCAGCAGGTTGGTCTGCTCGGCAATGCCGACTATCACTTCCAGTACCGAGCCGATATCGCTGCTGGCTGAAGCCAGTTCCTGCATGACCTCCATGGAGGCTGCAATCTCGTCTGCCTGCTGCTGGATACTGCTGACAGTCCGGTTCATGGTGCCCCGACCATCCTCTGCTTCTCGGCTGGCCTGACTTGCCGAGGACTCACCAGCGGCAGCGCTCTGCGCCACGCTCTGGGCGGTCAGGCTCATCTCGTGCATGGCGGTGACCACCATTTCGGTTTCCCGGTTCTGCACGCTGACCGAGCTGGCCGACTGCTCCGCAATACGCGCCAGCTGTGCAGCCTGCCCAAGCAGCCTGCCGGAGGAGTCGACAGCTTCGCGGATAGTGTGCTGAATACGGTCAAGCAGGCGGTCAAAGGCGCGCGCCAGAATCCCGAACTCATCTCGGCCGCTGGCGTTGAAGCGTACGGTGAGATCACCTTCACCATCAGCGATATCTTCCACCGCGCGCAGCGTTGCCTGCAGCGGACGGCCAACAATGGCTTTCATCAGCAGGCTGATGGCAATGGCCAAGATAATGCCCGCCAAGGTAATGAGAGCGGCAACCGACAGCGAGTTGCTCAAAATCAGTCCATTGACCTCAGCCTTTGAGTAGCCGAGCAAAATATCGTAGCCCCAGGGAGCAAAGGAGGTGGTTTCAACATGCCAATCGCTGCTGTCACTCAGCGCAGCCATTACCTCATCGCTGCTCACGTGTTCAGAGTGCATGCGAATCTTGCCAGTCGGGTCGCGCAGTGCGACAAAGCCATCCTGCAGGATACGTGCGCCAGCGATCGCCTCTGCCAGCACCTCAAGGTTTGCCGAATAACCGACGTACCAGATACCGCGGGTTTGTCCGCTGCGGTCCTTGATGGGCTCGTAACCGGTCAGATAAGGCTGGCCGAGGATATCCACCTGACCATAGAAGGTCTGTCCGGCCTGTATTGCCTTGATCGCATTGCCGGCCGGGTCCAGCTTGGTGCCGATGGCACGCTGCCCGTCACGCATCACATTGGTCGATATACGCACATAGTCGTCGCCCTGACGGGAGAACAGGGTGGCCGTACCGCCCATGACTTTGGTCAGGCCATCTACCAGGGCAAAATCGTTGGCTTGCGCGGTCTCACCGAGCAATAGCTGCGGTGCGCGCTCGTTGCCGACGGCAACGGTCGGCCCCAGGCTCGGCTCACCGAGCGCCATGCCGCGTTCCATCAGCAGCGCCATGCTGCTTTTGACACGCTCACCCATGATCGCGTCGGTCACCTCCAGCAATCGGGTTACCTCATTGCGCAAATAGCCAGACTCGGTCTCGGCGCGCTGATGAATCAGCCGGCTCTGGTTAAAGGAGCTGACCACCACACCTATCACGATAAAACCGAGCAGCAGCGCCGCCAGGGTGGCAACAAACTTCTTTTGCAGCGTCATGGGCCAATCTCCGGGGTTGTTGTTTTGTTCAACACCAGCGTATCGGCCAGGTAGGCTATTTGCTTGAGCTCCACGTTATTCTGTTTGCCGCGCGGCTTAGTCTGTTGGCGACGACTCCGGTATTTCAGTTTGCGGGGCTATATACGCAAGAGCTGATTTCCCACCAGCGGGGTAGCAGGTCACGCACCGTGCGCTGGCCAAAGCGGTCATCCAGCAGGTAAACCACGCCTTGATCGTCTGTTGTGCGTATCACGCGTCCGGCTGCCTGCACCACCTTTTGCAGCCCCGGATACAGGTAGGCGTACTCATAGCCGCTGCCTGCGCTGTCACTGAACATCACCTCAAGCCGCTCACGCATTTCTTCGTTCACGGGGTTGATCTGCGGTAACCCCAATGTGGCGATAAAAGCACCGATCAAGCGGCGACCCGGCAGGTCAATCCCCTCGCCAAAGGCGCCACCCAGCACGGCAAAGCCGACACCGCTGCCATGCTCATTGAAGCGGGCAAGAAAGGCGCTGCGTTCGCCCTCATTCATGCTGCGCGACTGGGACCACACCGGAATATCAGGAAAGCTGCGCTGAAAACGCTCCAGCACCTGCTCCAGATAGGCATAGCTACTGAAAAACGCCAGATAGTTGCCGGGCTCCCGGGCGAACTGTTCGGCCATCAGTTCGCTGATAGGCTGCAGGCTGGCGCTGCGGTGCTGATAGCGCGTTGACAGGTTGCGAACAATCGACACGCCCAGCTGATCGGCATGGAAGGGCGACTCCACCTCCAGCCACTGACTGTCTTCGGGCAGCCCAAGCAAGTCGCGGTAGTAGTGGGCCGGGCTTAGCGTTGCAGAAAACAGCGTGGTGCTATGGGCAGTGGTAAAACGTTGCTGCAAAAAGGGGGCGGGCACGATATTGCGCAGACACAGGGTAGACAAGGTACGGTGGCCAGTCCCCGGGTGTCGTGTGATGTCGAACAACGAATGGGGGCCATAAGCCTCAGCCAGGCGGCAGAACAGCATGGCATCAAAGTAAAACAGGATCAGCGCGCTGGCATTGCCGTCCGGTTGATCGGTCAGGTGTTCGGTGATGGCGCTGACGGCCTTTTGCAGGCTGAGAATGAACAGGTCCGCTATCGTCGGATAGATCTGATAGTCCTCGGTCTGATCACGGTGCAGGGCGTTCCAGTGGCGGGCAACCCGGTCGAGCGGCGCTTTCAGCGCTGCCGGCGCCTGCTTGCGCAGGGTGTTGAATATGCCCTGATCCAGCTCGGCGGTGTACATACCGCGCGCTCGATCAATCAGGTTCTGCGCCTCATCCACCAGCACGGTTACCCGCCAGTCGTTGAGTACGGTCAGGCCGTAGAGCAGGGCGCTCATGTCGAAGTAGTAGTTGTAGTCGCCCACCACCAGATCGCTCCAGCGGCACAGCTCCTGACTGAGGTAATAAGGGCAGACGCTGTGCTTTAGCGCAATGCGGCGCACCGCCGCCTGGTCCAGCCACTGCTCGGCTACGGCGTCGGCACGGGCCGCGGGCAGGCGGTCATAGAAGCCTTGGGCCAGCGGGCAGGACTCTCCATGACACGCCTTGTCGGGGTGCTCACAGGCCTTGTCGCGGGCGATGTGCTCCAGCACCCGCAATGACAGCGGCGTTTCGCTGTGCTTGCGCAGACTCTGCAGGGCATCCAGCGCCAATTGCCGCCCCGGCGTCTTGGCGGTGAGAAAGAACAGCCGATCTACCTGCTGCTCGGGCATGGCCTTGAGCTGCGGAAAGAGGGTGCCGAGTGTTTTGCCGATGCCGGTGGTAGCCTGGGTCATCAAGGTCTTGCCGTCGCGGGCGGCGCGGTACACCGCCTTGGCCAATTGGCGCTGGCCGCTGCGAAAGCTCGGGTAAGGAAAGGTCAACTGCTGCAGCTGCTGGTCACGCGCACCGCGGTGGTGGGTTTCCTGCCGCGCCCAAGCGATAAAACGGTCACATTGACGGGCAAAAAACTGCCGTAGCTCATCCGCGGCAAAGGTTTCGCGAAAGCTGGTTTCTTTCTGGGTAACCACGTTGAAATAGACGACAGCCAGGTCGATCTCTTCCAGCTGCAGCTCGGCGCAAAGCAACCAGCCGTAGACCTTGGCCTGCGCCCAGTGCAGCACACGGTGATTGTCGGGGATGCGGCTGATATCGCCGCGGTGGGTCTTGATCTCTTCGAGCAGGTTCAGCTCCGGGTCATAGCCGTCGGCGCGGCCAATCACCAGGAGGCCGGGATAGCTGCCCGCCAGCGTCAGTTCGCTGAGATAACCAGCGCCACGGCGTGACACCACCGTTTGGTGCCCGGCGATACCTTCCTGGGCTGTGGGCGCCGGGGTAAAGCGCAAGTCCAGATCACCCTGCTTGGCGGTGAATTCACACAGCGCGCGCACAGCTACCTGATAGTTCACGCGGTAGCCTCCCACTGCACGTGCACTACTTCAACGGGCATGTCGTGCTCGGCGCAAAAGGCCAGCCAGCGGCGCTGGTTGTCTTGCAGCCGGTCGCCCGGGCCCTTTACCTCAACCATGCAGTAGCGCTGCTCACCCGGCCAGAACTGGATCAGATCAGGCATGCCGGCGCGGTTGGCACGAATATCCTTGAGCATGCGCTCGCACCATAGCCGCAGGTGGCGGGCAGGAATGCAGCTCAGCGCAAGGTCGAGCAGAGGCTCATCCAGCAGTCCCCAAAACACAAACGGCGACTGCAGGCCGTATTTGCTCTGCCAGCGCTGTTTGATGATGGCCGGGTAACTGCCGTCATCAATGGCCGCCAGCGCGTCGGCAAAGAGCGGCGCCCGGCGGCTGGCAAACTCCGCGTCGTGCAGATCAGCCGGCCCGCTCTGAAAGGGGTGAAAAAAGGCGCCGGGCAGGGGCGCGAAAAGGGCATCCCAGCAGAGCAGCCCAAACAGGCTGCAGATCAGACCGTTCTCAACAAAAAACACCGGCGCCTCAGGTTGCGCAAGGTGTTCAGCAACCGCGTGCTCCACACCCAAAGGGGCTGGCCCGGGAAGAGTCAGCAGCCGAGTAGGCGTATCCGCCTCTGGCTGCGTGGCTGGCAGCGGTTGCGATAACTTGCGCCCCAGACGCTTCAGCGCCCGCTCAAGCAACTGTTGTTCAGCCGCGCTGTGCGGCGCTGCCAGTGCACTGCTGGCCAGTGCGTATGCCTGCTCGGGTTGACCAAGCCGCTCGTGCAGCCGCACAGCACGTTGACGCGCCTCGCTGTGCTGGCATTGCAGATACAGCGCCAGCGCTTCTTCCAGCCGCTGCTCGTGCTCAAGCTGTTGCCCAAGTTGAAATCGCAGGCGCTGGTGGCGGCGCTCGATCCAGGGGTTCTCGGTGGCAAAATCAGCGAACACGGCCAGCACCTCGGCCACATCATCCCCGGCGTCCAGCCGGTCGCGGCAACGCCCCAGATAAATGTAATCGTCAACGTCTGCGGCGCGGTGAAAACTGCGAGATTCGGTGCAGAAGGGCACCTGTTCGTACTGCTGTACGCCCAGTTCGGACAACACAAACTCGGTCCAGTCCTGCGACAGGTTGCCAAAAAACATCAGGCGCAGACGCTCGCACAGCGGGCTGATAGTCAGGCTATACAAGGCGTCTGGCGGAATGCCGGGCCACTCGCTCCACGGCCTTGCACTTAGCCCTTGCGCGGCAATCTGCTCCAGCAGCGCCTGCTTGCCGAGTTTGCCAGCCTGGCTGATACCCAAGTCCAGGCTGGCCAGCTCACTTTTGAGCAGCAGGCGGGCGAGGGCGTCAACCTCGATGGGCTGGTCTGTTACCAGCCAGCCCTGCTCAAGCAGGGGCTGGGCCGCCTGCTTGATGTCACCGATTTCCGCATAAGCCAAACGGCTGGCGCGAAAATGGTCACCCTTGCGCATGATCAGGCGTACCAGCAGCGCGCGCGAGCATTCTGGCTGCTGCATGAATGCCCGCACAAAGGCGTGTTCATCTGCACTCAGCAGGTCCGCGTAGCGCGCACCAACCCAGTCCAGAACGAACTCAAAGTTGCGCAGATAGTAAAAGTCGGTGGCGAGCAGTTCGGGCATCACGAAATAATAGGCACTGGTTAAATGTCCAGCATTGTGCGCACCTGCACCCGTTAATTCAAGCCGCGCAGACCAGCGGCAGCCAAGCGCTGAATGACGGAACATAGTGTTGAGCGCAGCATGCTTGCCGCCCGGGGCGCCAGCCCCTACCGTGTGAGATTGCACAACAACAAAAACAGGACAGCTCAATGACTCAGATGCATGGCTTTCAACCACGCGCCAGCCGTCGACTGCATGCGCCGGCCGACACCGCTCTCGATTTGCCGGCACCCGATACGGTGCGCTACGAGCAACTCGGCTATATGCGCGAGTTTCCGCCAACGCCGGACAAGCAGGTTACCCGCGCTGACTACCTGGTTCAGTACCCCAAGCTGCGCTGGGCCTTCCAGCACATGCGCGAGCTGATTCCCTCCCGGCAAGTGCGGCGCGGCGCGGCTGCGGTCAGCGTGCTGGCGGCGGGTGAAGATCAGAGCGAGGCGATCAATGCACTGCCAGTTGAGCTACGTGATGGCAGCACCATCGACTTTGCCGAGTTTCTGCAGCGCAGCTACACCGACGCCTGCATCATCCTGCACCGCGGCAAGATCATCTTCGAGCACTACCCCAACCAGCCGGACCCACTAAGCCCGCACATGCTGTGGTCGGTCAGCAAATCGTTTACCGGGCTGATTGCGGCGCTGCTGGTAGCGGAGGGCACGCTGGATGCCCAGGCCCTGGTAACCGACATTATTCCCGAGCTGGCAGATTCGGGCTGGCGCGGCGCGAGCGTGCAGCAGGTGCTGGATATGACCGCGGATATCAACTACTCCGAAGTTTACGCCGACGGCACCTCCGACGTTATTCATTACGGGCTGTCTGCGGGTATTACCCAATCGCCGGAGTGGACCGGGCCCACCAGCCTGTACGACTACTTGCCCAGCATTGGCGCAGCACGCGAACACGGGCGCTACTTCGCCTATCGCACCGTGCATACCGAGGTATTGGGCTGGCTGATTCGTCGCACCAGCGGACAGGATGTCGCCACTCTTATCGGCGAGCGGATCTGGAGCAAGCTCGGCGCCGAGGAGGACGCACTTATGCTGCTCGACTCGACAGGAACCGAATGGGCTGGCGCCGGTCTGAACGCGACCCTGCGTGATCTGGCGCGCTTTGCCGAGATGCTGCGCAGCGGCGGGCGATGGAACGGAGAGCAGATCATTCCCGAGGCGATTATCGACGACATTCGCGGCGGTGCAGACAAAGCCGCCTTTGCCGACTTTGGCCGGCGCGGCATGGAAGGCTACTCCTATCACAACCAGTGGTGGATCAGTCACAACCCCGACGGCGTCTATGAGGCCATGGGTGTGCACGGGCAGCTGATTCATATCAACCCGGCGGCTGAGCTGACCGTCGTGCGCACCGCCTCACACCCGATCGCCAGCAACGAATTCACCTACGAAATGACCCGAGCAGCACTCGAAGCGCTGGCCAGACACCTCCCGCGCTAACCCCGGTACGGGCGGCCCCTGAGCTGCCCGCTATCCGACCAGATCGTTCGCTTCCCGTCTTGGACCTTGGTCTATCTATATTTAAGGTTAGACGACCCGCTCCCAAGGCCGCCCGCAGCACGCCCATCACCGAGCAGGTGAGCTATCAGGGCACCGAGCATCGCTATCGGCGCATCCACCGGCGGGACAGAAGTCATCAGAGTAGTACTGGAATCACTGCCGGTGGGGGTGCCCGGTATTGTCATGACCCAACACATGCCGCCGGGCTTTACCACCTCCTATGCAGCCAAGCTGGACCGGCTGTCTCGCTTGCGAGTGCAGGAGGTCAAGGGCGGCGAGCGGATATTGCCTGGCCATGCCTATCTTGCCCCTGGCGACAAACACCTGCTGGTGGAGCGTTACGGCGCAGACCTGGTGTGCAAGCTCTCCGATGCCGAACCGGTTAACCGGCACAAACCGGCGGTCGATGTGATGTTTGATTCGGTGGTACGCACGTGCGTCGCCAGTACTACAGGCGTGTTGCTGACCGACATGGGTAAGGATGGCGGGCAGGGCATGCTGACCAGCACGGCGCCCTGACCATTGCCCAGGATGAGGCCAGCTGCGTGGTCTTTGCCATGCCCAAAGAAGCAATCCGGCTGTGCGGCGCGAGCGAAGTGCGGCCACTGGATGACGTGGCCGCGCGGCTGGTATCGCACATGAAACAGGTGGGGCGCGGCAACCGGGTATAAATCCGGCTCAGAGCGCCCCAAATACCTTTTGCACCAGGCCGCTGGCTGCGGCGGCTGGGTCATCGCGGATAGTCGCCTCCTGTTGGGCAATCATCTCGAACAACCCATCCAGTGCCTGCTCGGTTACGTAGGTTTCCACATTGGTGGCGTTGGGCTCGACCACACCAAAGCTCGCCGCCTGTCCGGCAAAGGCGTTGTACTGCTGGGCAACACCGACCTGATCGGTAGCCTGCTTGACGACAGGCATGAACAACGCCCGAATCTGATCCCGGCTGCTGCGCTCAAGGTAGCGGGTTGCCGAGTCGTTGCCGCCGGTGAGGATGTCCTTGGCGTCGGTCAGGCTCATGGAGCTGATCGCATTGACCAGAATGGTCTCAGCCTGGGGTGCAGCAGCTTCCGCTGCCTGATTCATGCTGTTCTCAAGCGCCGTAATCTGACTACCCATCCCCATCATCTTGAGCGTGCGTGCAGCACTGCCCAGCTTGCCCGGTAACTCGATGCGCACATCCGGGTTATCGCTGAAGCCACCGGGCTGGCCCAGCTCGGTTACCGCCATCCTGGCACCCTGAGTCAGAGCTTCCTTCAGCGCCTGCGCGGTGTCCTGCTGGCTGAGGTCAGACAAGGACAGCGCCAGCGCATTGCCGGCCATAAGTAGGGCAGTACCAAAGGTTAGCAGGCGCTTCATGGTCAGGGCTCTCCAGTGATAGATGTCTGTACGACTGTAGTCCAGCTGCGCGCGTCTCGCGAATTAGCCGCGCATACAAAAGAGGGCGCAATGCGCCCTCTGGTTGGTTATTTACGCGGTGGCTGGCGTCTCACCCTGTCTGTCCACCATATCCTTGTCCAGGCGGCGCCAGGTCAACAGGAAGCACAGGCCGCTGGCTGCGTAGAGGCAGGCCATGATGACCATGGAGGTCTGCAGGCTTTGCGCATAGATCTGCCCACAGACTTGCTGCAGATTCTCGCTCAGCTGGCCGACCACGGCGGGGTGACATTGGTTGCGCGCCAGTTCACCCGCGCCAACACCCAGCTCGGCAACGCCGGAATTGAAGAAAATGTCGGACACTGCGCCGATGAACAGCGGACCAAAGCCATAGCCAAGCAGGTTGACCAGCAGCAGCATCACTGCCGTGGCCATGGCACGCACGCGCATGCTGACCACACCCTGGCCGATGGTGTACTGAGCCGCCAGATAGCCGTACTTCACGAAACCGCCAATGACCAGGCCGATTGCTGCATAGAGCAGGTTGTCAGTGGTAAAGGCATAAATATAGAAGGGCACCGACAGCGTCAGACCTGCTGCTGGCACCCAGGCGATGGCACCGGGATGTTTTTTGTACACCCTGGTCGCCAGCCAGCCGGTGGCAAAGGTGCCAACCGCAGCCGACAACGCAACCGGGGTGTTGATCCAGATAGCTGCCTGACCAGCGGTGATTTCGTAGGTACGAACCAGAAAGAGCGACTGGAACGAGGAGATACCGTACCCGCAAAACGCGGCAATGGTGGCGCCAGCGGTCATCAACCAGAATGCCGGCTTGCCCATCAGCTCATGGATTGCCTCCTTCAGGCCAGCCCGCTCCTTTTTCTCGGTTTCCGGCGGGTCTGTGTAGCCGCGCGGGGGTTCCTTGACCGTCAATTTGAAGACAAGGGCGACCAGCAAGCCCGGAAAACCGACAACAAAAAAGGCGGTGCGCCAGTCAAACACGTCGGTGACCCAGCCGCCAATCAGGTTTGCGAACATGGTGCCCAAGGTGACGCCCATGGCATAGAAACCCAGCGCCTGGGATCGCTCACGCGGAATAAAGTAATCCGCAATCAGGGAGTTGGCCGGCGGCGTACACCCTGCCTCGCCGATGCCCACGCCAACGCGGCAGATCAGCAGAATCCAGAATGCCCCGATCGTTATCGAGCCGATAGTCACTTCTGTTGCAAGACCGCAGGCTGCGGTCATCAGCGACCAGAGTGCAACGCAGATGGTCATGATCCAGACACGATGGCCGACGTCGGCAAAGCGCGCCAGCGGAATCCCCACGGCGGTGTAGAGCAGGGCAAAGCCAAAGCCGGTAAGCAGGCCAAACTGGGTGTCGGTGATTTTGAGATCCGGTACCAGGTCCGGACCGACGACTGCGAGCAGCGCGCGGTCGACGAAATTAAGGATGTAGATCAGGGTTAACGCCAAAAGCACATAATTGCGATACGTCTTGGACCCGTAACCGGACAACTGGCCTTGGCCCCTGTTTTCTCCGCCAATGACGGCACTCATGGTCAACCCCCTGCTGAATATCTTGTTATTAGAAGATGCCGGCTACTGTCAGGCGCACCTGATGCTTAACCGCACGCTTCTCAGCATATCGACAATTGGCTTGGCTGCGGCTCATCGCCGGTGAATCTTTGTGACCGGCCGTGTCAGCCGCTGGCGCGACATAACAGCGCAGCCGCCGCGCGGCGTGGTCCGCGTGCCAAACAGTCGTATGAGAGGGGCGACACCAATCCACGATGCAAATGACGGGGTATTAACAGCCGGCGGGGTTGCCGGCGAGCACAGCAAGGTTGAGCAGCAGAAAATGGGCTGCACCCGTTTCAACGGGGGAGGCTCGCTTGTTAAGTTTGCGAGCCGGCGTCATGTACTGCACAACGTTCAGAGTGGAACAACCTGGGTGGGGCAGCGGGAATTGAAGCTCAAGAAAACCGCGGTGATTACCCTCCGGCTGCGGTTAAAACTGCCAGCCGTGCTTCCTTAGTCTAATGCACCGCATGGCCGCGCCTCCCTTAAAAAGAAAACACCAATAAAAACAAAGCCTTGCCAACAACTTCAAATATTAACCAGAGCCAAAGAAACAGGCTCCAGCGCCGCGTTCTACCAAAGTCTTACTAATCAGCCAGCATTGGCGGTGCTACCGTTACTGCCGTAATAACAACAACAATGGAGACGCTAATGTCCATGTCAAAAGAAGAGGCGGCGCGCGGTTACTGGCGTGAAAACCTCAAACTCATGATGATGCTGCTGGTCGTGTGGTTTGTGGTCTCATTCGGTGCCGGTGTGCTGTTTGTCGACCAACTCAACGCCATTACCTTCTTCGGATTCCCGTTGGGGTTCTGGTTCGCCCAGCAGGGCTCCATCTATGCCTTCGTGGTGCTCATCTTTGTGTACGTCTGGAAGATGAACCAGCTCGATCGCAAATACGACTTCCACGAAGAATAAGAACAGGAGTCCAGCGATGGATACCCAAACTCTGATCTATCTGTTCGTCGGGGCGACGTTTGCCCTGTATATCGGTATCGCGATCTGGTCACGAGCTGGCAGCACCAGCGAGTATTACGTGGCCAGCAAGGGCGTACACCCGATTGCCAACGGCATGGCTACTGGTGCTGACTGGATGTCTGCCGCATCCTTCATCTCCATGGCCGGTATCATTTCCTTCACCGGGTACGACGGCTCTGTGTACCTGATGGGCTGGACCGGTGGCTACGTGCTGCTGGCAATGTGTCTGGCTCCGTACCTGCGCAAGTTCGGCAAGTTCACTGTGCCGGAGTTTGTCGGTGAGCGTTACTACTCACAGACTGCCCGGGTTGTGGCGGTGATCTGCGTGATCTTCATTTCCTTTACCTACGTGGCGGGCCAGATGCGCGGTGTCGGCATCGTGTTTTCACGTTACCTGGAAGTGGACATCAACACCGGCGTCGTCATCGGTATGGCTATCGTGTTCTTCTACGCCGTACTCGGCGGCATGAAGGGCATCACCTACACCCAGGTGGCGCAATACTGCGTGATGATCTTCGCCTACATGGTTCCGGCCATCTACATCTCCATGCTGATTACCGGCAACCCGATCCCGCAGTTGGGCTTTGGCAGCGAAGTCATAGGCACGGGCCAATCGGTGCTTGAGCGCTTGAACGGGCTTGGAGCAGAACTCGGTTTTGGTGCCTATACCGACGGCTCCAAATCGACCATTGATGTGTTCTTCATCACCATGGCGCTGATGGTGGGCACCGCTGGTCTGCCCCACGTAATCGTTCGCTTCTTCACCACCCCGACCGTACGTGACGCTCGTAAATCAGCAGGCTACGCGCTGCTGTTCATTGCGATTCTGTACACCACTGCGCCGGCCGTTGCGGCCTTTGCCCGTACCAACCTGCTGACCTCGGTGCCCAACACGGCCTACCAGGAAGTACCGGCATGGCTGAACACCTGGGAAAATGCAGGCCTGATTGCATGGCAGGATAAGAACAACGACGGCATCATCCAGTACGGCCCGGGCGCACCCTTTGTTGGCGCACCCAAGTTCACTGACGAGCGCGGCGCCAATGGCGAGCGTCTGCTGAGCAACGAGCCGACCGACGCTGCCACCGAGCTGTACGTTGACCGCGACATCATGGTTCTGGCCAACCCGGAAATCGCACAACTGCCGGGCTGGGTAGTGGCACTGATTGCTGCCGGTGGTCTGGCTGCCGCCTTGTCGACTGCTGCGGGTCTGCTGCTGGTTATCTCGACCTCGGTATCCCATGACTTGCTCAAGAGCAACATGGCACCGAACATCAGCGAAAAGAACGAGCTGCTGGCAGCGCGGATTGCGGCTGGTGTAGCCATTGCGATTGCGGGTCTGTTCGGGATTTACCCACCGGCCTTTGTGGCGCAGGTGGTCGCCTTTGCCTTCGGTCTTGCGGCGGCATCCTTCTTCCCGGTCATCGTCATGGGGATTTTCTCCAAGAAGATGAACAAGGAAGGGGCAATCGCCGGCATGGTCGTCGGTCTGACCTTCACCTTCAGTTATATCGTCTACTACAAGTTCATCAACCCGGCAGCAACGGCTGATGACTGGTGGTTCGGTATCTCGCCGGAAGGTATCGGTACCCTGGGTATGATCTTCAACTTCATCGCAGCGATTCTGGTGGCCTCTGTCACCAAGGCGCCGCCGGAGAAGATCCAGCACCTGATCGAGGATATCCGTATCCCGCGTGGCGCCGGTGCAGCAGTAGATCACTAAGCACCCGTGCAAATAAAAACGCCCCGCATCTGCGGGGCGTTTTTTATTCCGGCAACAAATCAGAAGCGCCAGGTTGCCTGGGTAGCCAGACCGTGGGCCGAGTTGCGGAAATCCGCCGAATAGTCGGCATAGTTGAGTTCGCCTTCGGACTCGCGCAGGTACGAATAGGCGAAGTCCAGGGTCAGGTCCGGCGTTACATCCCAGCCTGCGCCCAGCGAGAAGACCTTGCGGTCCGAGACCGGCACTCGCACGGTACGATGCGTATCGTTGGTCGGTGACGGGTCAACAGTAAAGCCGGCACGCAGTACCCATTGCGGGTTCAGCTGATAGGCAGCACCAACCGCCCAGGAAATCACATCGTCCCACTGCATATCTTCTTCAACAGTGCCAAAGGCAGGCTGATAGGGCGCAAGCAGGCCGCTGTTCTCGACCTCGATAGCATCCAGGCGGCTCCAGCGCGTCCAGGTACCGCCCGCGTACAGCGTCCAGCGGTCGTCCATTTCCCAGGTTATTGAAGTATCAACCGATTCCGGCATGGTGATATCCAGAGCCGCATCGTAGCTGCCATCCAGCCCCGGGAAGGTGCCAAACCCGCTGAAGCGTGTACGGCCCTCAAGGCCAAAGTCGATCGCCGAGTGATAGGTCAGGCCCCAGCGAACCTGGTCAGTAACCTGCACCAACACACCGGCGTTGAAACCGTAGCCAGTGTCATCACCCTTGATATTGACCTCCGCGTTGCTTCCCAGCGCTGCCAGCGGTTGGCTGGTCAGTTTGCCGCTGATGCGGTTGATGGTGGGGCCAAAACCGACCGAGACACGGTCATTGATCTGATAGCTCAGGGTGGGCTGCAAGGTGACAACCTGCACCTTGCTGTACAGGCCGTGCGCACGGCCCTGGAACGCGTCCTCATAATCGCTGATGACGCCGAAGGGCGCATAGATACCGATACCGGCGTGCCAGCGGTCGTTGAGCGGGGTTACCAGGTAGCCAAAGGGTACTACCGCGTTGGGCACCATATCGCCGTCATTGCTGCCGGCGGCAACGCCTTGCGCGTTGTCGATATCGGTCTCGGCGAAGATGGTCGCAAAACCACCGCTGATTTCAGTTCTGTCCAGCCTGGACATACCGGCGGGGTTGCCAAACAAGGTGCTGGCGTCCTCGGCGGAGGATGAGCGTCCTGCAAATCCAGTCCCCATGCCGCTAGCGCTTTGCTCATTGATGCTCAGGCCGTTGGCGTTAACGCCAGAAGCGGCGAGGGTGACGGCCAGGGCAATGGATGACTTCAGCCAGGCGTGTCTGTTCATGGAATGCTCCGGAGTGTCTGTCTTGGGAAAACGTCTCATTCAGTCGACAGCAGCTTCATTGAATAGGTTGCACTGAGGCTGTCAGGGAGTTCGAAGTTGATCGTCACCGCAGTTTGATACAAAAGGTGGCAATGACTCGAAGGTGATGAAACGAGAGCGCAAGCTAACAGCATCTGCGCCGATCATCCAGTACAGTTTGGAGAAATAAACCAACAAAAGTAGAGCAAAAGCTCTAATCTTCGGCGATCAGGAATACAACGGCTACAGACTGCCGATCCTTGCCTGGCGCAGGCGGCGCCAATGCCGCAGGCGGCCGTTCAGCTCTGCCAGGGTTGCAATACCCTGGGCACGGGCCCGGCTAAGCAGGATCAAGAGGATCTCTGCCGTCGCCAGCGCGTCGGCAGCGGCGTGATGGCGCTGGCTGTTGCGCAACTGAAAGTAGTCCTGCCAGTCATCCAGCGTCTTCCTGCCCGTGACCTCCGGGTAGAGCATCGGGGCCAGCTCGGCCACGTCGAGGAAGACATGGCGCAGGCGGGTGTTGAGGGTCTGTCGCAGGCCGCGCTGCAACATGCGCTGGTCAAAGGCGGCATGAAAAGCAACAAACACGGCGTTGTCGGCAAAGGACATGAAGTCCAGCAGCGCATCAGCCGGAGCGACCCCGCGCGCGACCTCACTGGGGGCAATACCGTGAATCAGTACCGACTCGGTCACCCGGTGGTTTTCCTGAAACAGCGTGCACTCGTACTGACTACCCAGGTCAATGCAGCCGTTCTCGACCACCACCGCACCCACGGACAAAATACGGTCCCGATTGACGTTGAGTCCGCTGGTCTCCAGATCCACCACGACCAGGCGACAACCCTCCAGCGGAGTGTCATCCAGTGCCTGAGGGGCCGATAAACGTGCCAGGCGCGCCTGCTGCTCGCTGTCCAGCACCTGACGCCGGGCACCCAGCCAGCTCAACGGGTTCACAGGTTGTACCTCAAGGCGAGGCTGCCCTGCAGGCGTTTGGCCTGACGGAAGGACTCGCGCAGGATGCGGCGGTCAAGCTGGTTGAGACTGTCAGGGTCAAGCCGATTGCTGAACGGGCGCTGCTCGCGGTCCTGCTGCTGGTGCTGCTGCATGCGCACCAGCTGAATGAACTGGTAGCCCTCGATGTAGGCGTCGGCATCCAGCGGGTCCAGCACGCCGCGCTGACGCAACTGCTGTAGCCGCTCCTGGGTATTGCTCGCGGCAATACCGTTGGCCAGCGCAAGTAGCCGGGCGCCGTCGACAAAGGGGCCAAGCCCTTGGACCTTTATGTCCAGCGTATCCTTTTCAGCGCCACTGCGAGCAACAACAAAGTCGCGCAGCCGGCCGATGGGTGGCCTGTGTTGCAGCGCGTTCTGCGCCATCTGCTGCTGAAACAGGGTATTGCTGCCGATCTTGCGCAGCACGCCCGAGAACACCTGGTCCGCGGCGCGCCGGTCGCCCCAGACCACCCGAAAATCAAAGTAGATCGCCGACTTGAGCAGATTGGCTGGCGTGGTACTGGCGATAATGCGATCGAACCGGGCCTGCCACTCACGCGCCGAGAGGCACAGTTCAGGATTGCTGGCCATGATATTGCCCTTGCACAGGGTAAAGCCGCATTGGGCCAGCGCCTGGTTGATCTTCTCGGCCAACGGCAGCAACACGGCGCGCCTTTCCTCAGCCTGCTCGGGGGAGGCAGCGGAGAACATGATGCCGTTGTCCTGATCGGTGTGCAGCGTCTGCTCCTGACGCCCCTCACTGCCAAAACACAACCAACTGAACGGCATACCCGGATCACCATGCTCGGCGATACACAGCTCGATCACACGGCATACGGTGTGATCATTGAACAGCGTAATGATTCGAGTGATCTGCCCTGACGATGCACCGTGGGCCAACATGCTGTCGACCAGTTGGTGAATGTGGCTGCGCAGCGCTGCCAGACGCTCAACACTCTCGGCCTGGCGCAGGGTGCGCGCCAGGTGCACCAGGTTGACTCGCTGCAGGGAGAACAGATCCCGCTCCGATACCACGCCACTCAGGCGGCCGTCGTCCACCACGCAGATGTGCGCAATATGCCGCCGCGTCATGGCAATTGCCGCATCAAAGGCGCTGGCGCTGGAGGGCAGGGCGGCCGGCTCCGGCGTCATAACGCTGCTCAATGGGCGGGTGAGGTCGACCTCATCGCTGGCAATCAGCGCACGCAGGTCACGCAGGGTGAAGATGCCAAGCGGCGCCAGTCCTTCATCCGTGATCACAATGCTGCCGACACTGGCCTCATGCATCTGGCGCACCGCGTTGCGTATCGAGGTATCCGGGAGGCAGTGCACGGGCGAGTGGCCTACCAGTTCATCGAGCCGGGCATCCAGCGAATAATGAGCCCCGAGGGTTTCACTGGCCTGCTTTTGCGCTTGCTGATTAACCTGATCAAGCAGGCTACTGACACCACGCAGGGCGAAATCACGGAATGGCAGCGAGCGGCTGAACAGGGTGACAAAGGTATCTCGCTCGATAGTCAGGCAGAAGCTGTCCTGCGCTGCGCGGTGCAGGGTGCGGGTAGCTCGCTCGCCCAGCAAAGCGGCCAGGGGGAAGCACTCGCCGGTGCCGATCTCGAACGTGGTGTCCGGCCGGTCAGCATCGGCAACCACACGTTCGCCACGGATCAGCCCTTGCTTGACGATAAAGAAGCGCTGTACCGGGCCGTCCTGCGGCTGCAGAATCGGCTCGCCTGCGGCGAAGAAGCGCAACTGGGCATGCTCGACCAGCCAGGCGAGATGCGCCGGCTCCATGAGATTGAAAGGCGGGTAGCTTTGCAGGAAGCCGATCAGCCCCTGCACGTTCTGCATGACAGCGGTTTTACCCGCCTCGGCGAATTTGTCGTCTTTGCTCATGGCGCTACAGCTGTTGTTTTAAGGTGATTGTCTGCCGGCGCCACATAACCCTCTATTCGACCTATGTCGCCCCCTTTAAACCAGCAAGTTGGCGCGCCAGACACAGACAAGTCATTTCATCTGGCAGGCCGTTTTGGTATTGTGACGCAAACGGCACGTTGGGCAATTGACCGGGCCGATTTGAGTATAGAAGAAAGGCAGCGTGCTGGGATGCCACCTCCCGTTGCGGAGGAATAACAATGTTCGGTGTGTTCAAGGGGTAGTGCTTGATCAAGGTGCTGGTGGTTGATGACCATGACCTGGTACGCATGGGCATCAGTCGTATGCTGGGCGATGTCCCGGGCCTGTCCGTTGTGGGCGAGGCCGATTGCGGCGAAAGCGCTGTAACCCGGGCACGCGAGCTCAAGCCTGACGTCGTCCTGATGGACGTGCGTATGCCGGGCATTGGCGGCCTGGAAGCGACCCGCAAGCTGGTCCAGCATGACCGTAACCTCAAGGTCATCGCCGTCACGGTCTGTGACGAAGAACCGTTCCCCACACGCCTGATGCAGGCCGGCGCCGCTGGCTACGTGACCAAGGGCGCAGCGCTGGATGAAATGGTATCGGCCATTCGCCAGGTTCACGCCGGACAACGCTATCTCAGCCCCACCGTCGCCCAACAGCTGGCGCTGAAACGCTTCAATCCCGGTGGCGACTCGCCATTTGACTGCCTTTCCGAGCGTGAGATCCAGATCGCACTGATGATCGTCGGCTGCGAAAAGGTACAAAGCATTTCCGACAAGCTGTGCCTGAGCCCGAAAACCGTCAACACCTACCGCTACCGCATCTTCGAGAAGCTTGGCATTACCAGTGACGTCGAGCTGACCTTGCTGGCGGTACGCCACGGCATGGTCGACGCCAGCCAACAGTGAGTCAGTCAACACCTTTCGATCCGCGCGCCTTTCTCGCCTCGGCCAGCAGCAAACCCGGGGTCTATCGCATGTTCGACGCCGACGGTGCGTTGCTGTACGTCGGCAAGGCCAGCAACCTTAAAAAGCGCCTGTCCAGCTACTTCCGCAAAACCGGCCTGAGCCCCAAGACCGAGGCACTGGTCAGCCGCATCCAGCAGATTGACACCACCATCACGGCCAACGAAACCGAGGCGCTGCTGCTGGAGCAAAGCCTGATCAAGGCTAACCGACCGCCGTACAACATCCTGCTGCGCGACGACAAGTCGTACCCTTACGTTTTCCTTTCCAGCAATGACGACTTTCCACGCCTGGGCCTGCACCGTGGCACCAAGCGCGCCAAAGGGCGTTATTTCGGCCCCTATCCGAGTGCCGGGGCCATTCGTGAAAGCCTCGGCCTGTTGCAAAAGACCTTTCTGGTACGCCAGTGCGAAGACAGCTACTACCGAAATCGCACTCGACCTTGCCTGCAATACCAGATCAAGCGCTGCAAGGCGCCCTGTGTCGGCCTGGTAGACGCCGACGAGTACGCCGAAGACGTACGCCATTCGGTCATGTTTCTGGAGGGCCGCAGCAACGCCCTCAATACGGAGCTGACCAACGCCATGGAACAGGCTTCCATGAATCTGGACTTTGAGCGGGCCGCCGAGCTACGCGACCAGATTGCGCTACTGAGGCGAGTGCAAGACCAACAAAGCATGGATACCGAGCAGGGCAATGTGGACATCATCGCTGCGTCGGTTGCACCGGGCGGTGCCTGCGTGCATGTAGTCATGGTCCGCAACGGCCGCGTGCTGGGCAGCAAGAACCACTTTCCCCGCGTGCCTATTGAGCAGCAGCCTGGCGAAGTCTTGGCTGCCTTTTTGCCGCAATACTATCTGGGCACCGCCGAACGCGAGCTGCCACCTGAACTGATCGTCAACGCCGAGCATGCCGACTTTGCCGTTATTGCCGAGGCCCTGGCTCAGGCGCGCGGCTACAATCTCAGCATTACTAGCCGGGTACGCGGCAATCGCAAGCGCTGGCTCGACCTTGCTGCGGGTAACGCCGAGCAGTCTCTGGCCAGTCTGCTGAGCAACCGCCAGCACGTGCATCAGCGTTTCGAGGCGTTGCAGCAGGCGCTCCAACTGGACGAGCTGCCCACCCGCCTCGAGTGCTACGACATCAGTCACTCCAGCGGTGAGGCGACCGTCGCCTCCTGCGTTGTCTTTGGACCAGAGGGGCCGCTGAAAAGCGACTATCGCCGCTTCAATATCGAGGGCGTTACCGCCGGCGACGATTACGCCGCCATGCGCCAGGCGCTGCACCGTCGTTTCAGCCGTCTGAAGGACGGGGAGGGCAAGATGCCCGATGTACTGCTGGTTGACGGCGGCAAAGGCCAGATGAACATGGCAATTGAAGTGCTGCAGGAGCTGGCCATTCATGACCTGACCCTGCTGGGCGTCGCCAAGGGTGTTACCCGCAAGGCTGGCATGGAAACCCTGTATCTCAACGACCCGCATAATGAACTCGTTCTGCCCGGTCATTCCCCTGCGCTGCATTTGATCCAGCATATCCGGGATGAAGCCCACCGTTTTGCCATCACCGGACATCGCCAGCGCCGCGGCAAGGCACGCACCAGTTCCAGTCTGGAAGGCATTGCCGGCGTTGGCCCAAAACGCCGGCGTGAGCTGCTTCGCCATTTTGGCGGGCTACAGGAGCTGAAGCGCGCCAGCACCGCCGAGATAGCCAAGGCACCGGGTATCAGTAAAAAACTTGCAGAACAGATTTATGCCGCCCTGCATAGCGATTAGAATGGCCTGTTGCAAACAATGGCCGAGACCATGAACATCCCAAATATCCTGACCCTTATCCGGGTTGCCCTGATTCCGATTTTTATCCTGCTGTTCTATATGCCGTTCCACTGGAGCTATCTGGCGGCTGCGGTGGTGTTCACCCTGGCTAGCATTACCGACTGGCTGGACGGATACCTGGCCCGCAAGCTACAGCAGAGCACACCTTTTGGCGCCTTTCTCGACCCGGTTGCCGACAAGCTTATGGTGGTGATTGCACTGGTGCTGCTGGTTCAGCATCACGCCAACTTCTGGATTACCGCACCGGCCGCCATCATCATCGGCCGTGAGATCGTCATCTCCGCACTGCGCGAGTGGATGGCCGAGATGGGCGCACGCGCCCACGTTGCTGTGTCGCAGCTCGGCAAGTACAAAACGGCGCTGCAGATGGTGGCGCTGGTGGTCCTTTTGGCCAACCCGCCCGAGTTCACGCTATGGGTGATGCTGGGCTATGTGCTGCTGGCGTTGTCGGCTGTACTGACGCTCTGGTCCATGGTGGTCTACCTGATTGCTGCCTGGCCGCACCTGCGCCCCGACAGTGATCAAAATTCCGCCAAATAAGTTTTTTTGAATCAACAACTTGACAGGTCGGCGCAGAAGGATAGAATGAGCGCCGTCCGATGCGATGAGCGCTCAATAAAGAGCCTTTGGGTATCGTTCAGTTCAAGCGGGAACGGCTCTGTTGGTAGAGCACGACCTTACGAGGTCGGGGTGGGGCGCATAGCCTCGCGAGGTCTCGCGACCCGATGGGTCAGATGAAGTAGATGTATATTGCGGGAATAGCTCAGTTGGTAGAGCACGACCTTGCCAAGGTCGGGGTCGCGAGTTCGAGTCTCGTTTCCCGCTCCAGATTCATATTCTGTTGACGTCATCCACAGCAGAATAGTCCCCTTATGAGGCCGGGTGGCAGAGTGGTCATGCAGCGGATTGCAAATCCGTGTACGCCGGTTCGATTCCGACCTCGGCCTCCATCTTTACTTTCGCCCGGATGGCGAAATTGGTAGACGCAAGGGACTTAAAATCCCTCGGATTGCAATCCGTGCCGGTTCGACCCCGGCTCCGGGCACCAAATTTCTCCATCAAAATCAGTAAGTTACGGCGAAAAAATTTTTTCTCATCGCGCCGCCAAGCTACTTGGAAACTTTTTGGAAACTTTCGACCTGATTTTCAGCAGCTCCTGGAATCTTTTCCCAGCTGACCGCAGCTATTCAGTCCAAGCCTGGACGCGGAAGACCATACCTTTCTCTGTGCTCATCCAGCGCCTTGAGCTCTGCCTGAACGACCTCGTCTGAAGGTTCAGGTATCACGTCACCAGCTCGCCGGTTGGGTTCGCCTGGCAGTGTCTGCTTGCGGTTCCTGAGATTGTATCCAGTAGCTTCAGCAGACTGTTCGCCACGTGAGTAAGCCTGGATCTCTTGTCGAGCGTGTTCGTTCAGCTCTGATGGGGCGAGTGTCATTGTGCTACCTCTATCTGCCGAAACAGTTGTGTAGCACAAGCTCAGGGGCGGGGTAGTGCGAGTTTGAGCTCAAACAGTGAGCCAAGCTTCCCAAGGGGGGAAGAGAACTAAGCTGCCCAGCGGGCAGTGAACAAAAAATTACTGGAACAAATAGTGCTTCTTGAAGTTCTCTACGTCATCTTCTTTGTAAACAACTCGGCGATCAATACGCGATTTATACGGCAACAGATCATCACGTAGCCCCGTATACCGCCAGTGCCTCAGTGTGTTCTGAGAAACACCCAACCGCATAGATGCCTCTTTAGCGCTAATGTAAACACAAGAATCTTCATTACGACTTAAAACAGCAGTACTCATCTATTAACCTTTATTTGATAAATTGACATGCCGACAACCCTCTCTCAGTTGTCAATATATACGTTAATCGCCAGCCATAATTGCGCAAAGCCATGAATTGTATTTTTTTGTAATCCATAATTGACTTTTTAAATTTTGCAACAGTATAGGATTCCTATACTCACTACCTCATTCAGTAAGGGCGGCCGCAAAAACTGAGTGCAACACCTGACCTTTCCTGTACGGTGTCGCCATGTCTTACCACGAACTCAGTCTCGAAGAACGCT
>CEVI01070298.1_pt1 | contig 175028 bp, 169 predicted proteins | sample 531471 | NCBI WGS metagenome assembly CEVI01 (sample SAMEA2623513, study PRJEB7988) | marine metagenome | isolation source: saline water (ENVO:00002010), including
TGCTGATTAGTGATAGGAGAACCGCATGTCTACGACATGCTTTTTTGTAGCATCGCATTGAGTGAACATCGCCGCCAGAATACAAAGCGATTCTGTCACCGATCTTCATTCCTCAATACGATCTCTTATTAAATCCTCTCAACCTATCACTCAACACACACGCCAAAATAACTTCGTCATTTTGTCATGCATGCTGATTAGTGATAGGAGAACCGCATGTCTACGACATGCTTTTTTGCGTTACCCTTACTAAAGAAACAATAGATGAACTTTCTAGTACCGCCATCCCCTCTAGCTCACCAATTCCATCTTCTACGTACTCCCTCAAAAGCAAAACGGGATACCAACACTGGATAGAAAACCTCAGCGAATACAGGCGACCGCTCAACGAGCCAACCTTAATCTCCGTGACATTCAAATCGGAAAGAGAATTTTTTACGCCCTCAACTACGTCTTCAGGATCAACACCCTCCTTGCACTCAACCAGCATCTTCACTTTGCAACACCTACTCTCACTTTCTGAGCTTTTTTCTGAGGCATCGTACTCTAAAAGCTCCACATGATCATCGTCAAGGCCATAGATCTCGTCGAAACTTGAAATCACTTTTTTCAGCGCTCTTAGATGAGGCCTAATCTTTTCCAATTCTGCCATTTTTACCTTCTATGATTTCTGGGGATGTGTGTGAGAGGAGGCAAATACTAATCGTTTTTTATAATATGTCAACTAAATAAATCAATCGCCACGTTTCTTTTTTTTCTCCTCGCGCATTCTCTTCGATTAAGATCATTTAGATCTTTTTAAAAGAATAACTACGTTATTCTTTAATATGCTTTATCCATTTTTACAATAGTTTTTTTTAAAAGATCTTAGTAAGTTTTAACTATGGTAGTTTATTTTTTGTACTATTATATTTATTGGTTTTTACAATTTTTTATTTGTATTTTTAGTGATATGATCCCCAGCCTTGTGTGAGAGCAAGCGTTATAATTCCGAGGTATTTATGAACTTTGAACATGTTAGAAATAAAATTAGCAGCATTGCTATCGAGAGTTGGACCAACCACAAGCCTTGGCTGTTTGCATTTGCTGGCTCTGCCGCACTAAGCATTGCAATCGTCAGTTCAGCATACTCTGACTACCTAGCAGAAAAGCAGAAACATGACACTCAAGAAATCATAAAGACGATCACTTTTCCTACTGAAGGTTCTCATTACGAAACACTAAAAAGCGCCAATCACATTGAAGGGAATGTTGATGTTTTCATATCCCTAACAAGCAAGCAGAGCCGAATGGCTTACAACCAAGTGAATGAACACTTCAAAGATTCAAGTGCCAATGTAAACTTTTACCACCTATCACAGAATGAGGGATGGGAGGATGCTGCCAAAGCTTATCACTCACTTATCATGCTCAAGCCTGACATTAATCTTGATAAGTACTTCGAACTTTTTATCAACAAAGAACCTAAAGCTGACACCTTGAAGTCAATCAAGAAACTAGTCATCAATGATGGAATTGACTTCACAACATTTACTCAAACCTTCAGCTCCATAGAAATCATACGGAAAGTAAACCACGATCTAGAAGCATCACTAGACAGAAACATCGACTTCATACCGAACATAATTGTACACAACAATAAAGTAATCTACTTTGGCCTGTTCGAGTCATACTCAGACTCTCTACGCCTTTTTAACGCAACAAGTAACAAGAAATCGGAAAAAAATCCGACAAAGTAATTCAAATATATTAATAGGTGGTATATTTACATTATTTTTTTTATGTGGTATAACTATTATAACTATTATAGCTTTTATAGCTTTATAACTAAAAATAATGTCTTTATTGGAGCAACAAGTGTTCACTCTAATAAAGGCTAAATTAAGAGACTTTCTCTGTGCCATACTAGTCTCTTAACGTGCCCAGCATGGCCCTTTACGTGCCTTATTAGGCAATAGTTGTGACGAATTAGGCAAAAGGTGAGGAAATGGACGCTGGATTCAGTAAAAAACTAAAAACGCTATTCAAAGAAGCTAAAATAAAGTCTCTTGATACAAATTCGAAGGATATTTTTAGTTATAACGATAGCGTCGATTATATAAGCCTTTATAAGAAGAGACTTATGCAGGGCGCTGTAATGTCATTTGCCTCAATATCTCTTATTGCCTTTGCTTTTATAATGAATTCAAGTGTCCCTAGCCCTCGCTTTTTTATTACCACATTCAACGGTCATGTTTATGAAATAGAGAGTCCACAAGAGACAGCAGAAAGTGCTATTAAAGTAAACAAAAGCATTGAAGGGAGCAAAGAGATAATCTTTGCTGGCACTGTTGAGAAGTGAGATTCTTGTTTGGCATTTGTTAGGTATTTATTAGATATTTATTAGGGGTAAACTTTGGACAAGGCAACGGAAAAGAAAAAAGTGGTGAGAAGAAAGTCTAGTGCCACTTCTTCTAAAGCAAAAGCAAAATCAAATTCAGTAAAGAAGAATTCCAGTGAAGGCGCTCCTGTTAGAGCTGATCAAGCAATAAAGTTAAGGAATGAGTTTTACAAGGATGGAGCAAAAACCTTGAAGGTGCTGGTTTTCTCATCAGCATTTTGCTTATTGCTAGCCTCGGCGTCAGCTTATGTGGCTGTATCTAAAGAGGGTGAGCAGAACTATTTTGCAGTTGATGAAGCTGGTCAGTATATCGAGCTTATCACTTTAGACATGCCCAATCACAAAGCTTCTGTTGTCTCACAGTGGCTAACTGATGCCCTGATAGATACTTTTGATTTTAACTACTTAAATATGAAGCAGGTGTTGAATGATAAATCAATGCAGTGGTTTACAGATAGCGGAAGAACAAGCCTTATTGCATCTATTGAAGAGTCAGGTGCTTTTTCGTTAATTCAAAAGGAAAAATTAATTGCCCAATTGAATTTAATCAGATCACCTATTCTTGTTCGCGAAGGCGTAGGAAGAGATGGTCGATATGAATGGCTAATGCAGGTAGAAGGTAAGTTCACCTATACAAATGAAGCTAATGTGTATACAAATAATGTGGTATTCACAGTGTCGATTACACGCCGCAGTATGCTAGAGGATGTTAAAGGCTTAGGCATCAACAAGATTTTTGTTGAGTTTGCAGGTAAGTGATAAGGGTATTAATAGGTGCTATATATTTTATTGATTTGCGCAACCCTCGGTGGTAGCATCTAGCCTGCTTATATATTGACTAAAATGGTATTTATGGACGGGGTTAAGACTTAAAAATGTTTAATAAAAAAATATTATCGTGCTGTGTGTCTGCATCATTGTTACTCTTCTCTGCGAGTTCTTTATCAAAAGAAAGTGGAGGTGCTGCCGAAAGCTTAACCGATACTGAAATAGAGATGATAGAATCTAGAAAGGATGCTTTGTTGTACTTGCTAATGGAGAAGAATGAGCTTGAACCTTTGTTAAACGAACTTAGGGAGCAAGAGAGAAAGCAAGCTGCGGAAAGAGAAATAAACGAACAGTTTAAGTATACTGAGGAACAGATAAGAAGGCGTCGAGAGCTGTCATTAGACTATGAAAAAGCATTTAACTCTCCTATTAGCAAGAAGACCGTAAAGATTTCCGAGGAAGATTACGACCCTGATGGAAGTACACCTATATACATCAAAGTTGCTGCTAACAACCCTTCTTCGATTGCTTTTTTTGATTATCAAGGGAAGCCATGGCCTATTGTAGGTGATGTTATAGGTGATAATGGTGCATTCCAGAGCTACCCTTTCGCTGAAAATAAAAATACAGCGGTATTCCAAATTAAAGAGATGTTCTCAGAGACTGTTGCCTTGGTCAATCTGCAAGGCATCGATCAACTAGTAGTAGTTAAGTTGGTGGGGGATGAGAGCGAATTTGATGCTAGAAAAAATATACGCATACCTCGAAGAGGTCCGTTATCGGATGATACTATTGTTTCAAATAAGAGTAATGTCACTTACTCTGACCCAATTTTAATACAGATTCTTAATGGTGAAAAAGTTGCTGGAGGTATTGAATACTATGGTGACTGGGACGATGAGTCAGTATTCGTTAGATTAAATGATGTATTATATGTTAGGACTAAAGACAGTATCACTTACCCACCTAGTTTAGCCAGCCAGAAATCTGCAAATGGATACAACCTTTATAAGACAGACTTTTCTAATACTTTAATTATAAAAAGAGACGGGCAAGACAGAATTATCACGATTTCAAATAAAAGAGATGGCAAATGAAAAAGGCTTTAGATAATTTAAAAAAGACAGTACCTCCCAAAGCGCGTATTGCTATTTTAGCTGCTTTCGGCGGAATATCGATTGTAAGCTACTTACTTTATTCAGTTCTATCTTCGGGTGAAGATGACATCCCAGCTCAAAATGGATTAACGAAAGTTGAGACGGTTATAGAAAAAGAGACGAGGATTGAGAAGAGCAACCTGATTGCAAAAGATAATAGCATAAATAAGCAAATAGCTGACCTAGAAAAGCAGAATATAGAATCAATGAAGTCCTCAGATGAGGATGTAAGCTACTTTGGGGGCATTGATCTTTCTAAGGGAAAAAGCATTCAAGAGGAAGATGGTGCTGAGATGGTTAATTCAGATGTTGTTGATCTGAGTGCAATGTTTAATGAAACCGAAGAAGAAAAAGAAGAGAGAGAAAGCAATGAAAAGGAAAGAATAGAGGATGTAGGGTCTAGGTTAGACATTCCTCAGCCAAAACCTCAAGGCGTCCTTTTCAATCGTGATGAGTACCTATCGGAAGTAAGGGCTTCAATTGTTAATAATGATAACAGTAATGACAGTGCGCGTTGGGAAGGTTTAAGAGCAAGCCAAAGCTTAGTCATTAATGATTATAGCTCTAGTAACGAAAACGAAAGCGGCGGACTTACCGATACTAATAACTCTTCTATAGGATTGGAATCAAATAGTGATCTTAAAAGCCTTGCTTCTCAAAAAAGAAGTCAATATTTATCACGTTACAATGAGATGAAAACAGACCTAGAAAAACGAGTTAACGGAAATATCTCAAATATAGCTTTCTCTGAAAAGAGCAAAGATGACGATAGCTCTGTGTCTGATAGTAACGGTGAAAGTGATTACCCTTCAAATAAGACATACGGTGCAGGTGAAATAATTTATGCATTAAATGATATCGAGATTGTTTCTTCAGAGAATAACGTTGTCAGAGCTACTATCGCTGAAAATGGAGACACTTATAATGCAATTCTTTTAGGTAGTTTTACACAGATAGGCGATGTTTTAGGTGTCAGCTTTAACAGTTATACGGTTGATGGTAAGAGTTATGATATTGACGCAAAAGCTATTGATGTTCAAACATGGAAGTCAGGACTTGCTGATGATGTAGATAATCACTATTTCTCCAGATATTTTGGCATAATTGCAGCGGCTATGCTGGAGGGTTACGCCGAAGGACTTACGAATCGAAGTCAGACTAATACGGAGTCAGGAATTACTGAGTCTCAAGAAAGAATAGAGAGCAGCTCTGAACGACTTCGTTTTGCTATAGGACGCGTTGGTGAGTATCTTGCCCCTAAATTCCTTGAAGGTGTAGATAGACCAAGCACAGTAACTGTTTTTAGAGACAAAGAGTTAGGCGTTATGTTTATGAGTGATTTTAGAGTGCCTGCTCGCAACTAGTTTAAAGTTTTATTTAATATATGAAGGGTATTTATAATGGCTGACAAAACCAATAATGATGATTTAAACTTGGATGACAAGTTGGCAGATGATCTGCTAAATGACATAGACGATCTTGATAGTATCGATGGACTCGATGATATGGGTGATGACATTGATCTTGATAGCCTCGATGATATAGATGAAGATGATGCGGATGATATTAGCAAAGATATCAAGGCATCCGAAGATAGCATCCCAGAGGAAGACGATCTGGAAGTTTTGGATAAAGAAATAGCAAGCTTAAATGGCGAATTGTCTTCATTAGAGGAAGATAACCATGAATCTAACGACTTCTCTTTAGACAAAGATGACGATGGCGACGAAGACGAAGACGATGACGACGATGACGATGACGACGATGACGACGATGACGATGACGACGATCTAGAAGATATGGAGGCAAAGCAGCAAAGAAAAAACGCCCTTATTAGAAATGGAGCCATGGGTGTTTTCGCATTAATGGTTGGAGGTTTTGTTTATAATTTAATGTTTGCTGGCGAACTTCCGAATGAGACTAATGTTGTTGCTGAGACTTCCGCACCTAAACAAAGCACGGTCAGTATAGACGTTAACTCAAAAACTCCAAACCTTGATGATACGTTTAAATCAGTTGAGCAAGAAATCAATGCAAAACAAGGTAATGTTACTAATGAGACTTCTTCTTCGAATCCATCTGTTAGTGATAAGGTGTTAGAAATAACGACAGTAATAGAGCCTTCCGATAAAAAGGCTATAAAGCCAAAGGCAAGCCAAGAAGAACAGCCCAAGGCTAAAGAATCAGTGGAAATGGATGACCATAATGTCAATAATTTAACTCCTGTAATACCTGCTGATTTAAATGAAGAACTTCATAAAAAAATAACTAAAGGAATGAGTCGTGCTCAAGGAGTAAGTATCAGTGAGGACGGAGTAATCCTAGACCAAGAAATGCAGCCACATGATGTTCAAGTAGGAACAGAGATAAGCTACTACGCCTATAACATTAAAGTAATTACAGTCCTACTGGACGGTAATTTAGTACTGTTCTCTAATGGCACTTTCGCTGATAGTGAAAGAGTCAAAGTAGACAGACAAATTATGGAAATGGCAAAAGCTCAAAAGCTAATGAAACAAAAGGAAGAGGAGATCCTTAAGCGTCAAGAGCAGGCTGAAGCGGACAAGGCCATGGCTCTTGCGAAAGAAAAGGCAAGAGAGGAAGAGCGATTAAAGGCTCAGGAAGCACAGCAGGCGCAAAAAATTCAGCTAGAAAAAGCACTAGAAAGATTAAATACGCTTTCAAAAGAAGTTGAGCGTAAAAACACTCCGAAAAAGGAAGTGCCAAAGCTTCTTGAAGGATGGAGTGTAAATGGCGAGTTTAAAGCAGTAAAGAATGGTTATGTGCTAAACGGATATTTAATTCGTGACGCTGATGGGAATTTCTACAAGATGCTTGTTGGAGATACCCACGAAGAATTTGGACTGATCCGTGGGTACGACGGAAACGGTAGGTTCTTCATTGGTAATAGCTATATTTTGTAATTAATATATGGTATATAAAAAACAACTGTAGTATATTATCGATGTATTTAATTAGAGATTTTTATCTAATTTACTTTACTTTATTAAGAGGTATTTATTATGAAAAAACTAAAGCAATTGAAAGATAAGTTTTCAGCTAAGTATTACATGGCTGCAACTTCAGTTCTTTTATTCACTCCCAATGCATTTGCTGCCACAGCAACGAATGGATGTACAACAGGTAATGCAAAAGGTGTTAGTGGCATTATCTGTCGAATCAATGCTGAGCTAAACTCTGTAGCTGACTTAGCAGTTAACTTCTTCTACCTTGTAGGATTAATCCTTTTCGGCGTAGGCATTTGGTTGTTCAATAAAGACCAAAAGCAGCCGGGTCAAGATCACGCTAAAAAGGGCGGCTACTCGATGCTTGTTGGTGTAGGCCTAATTCTTATCACATTCCTTATCAATACTTTTGCAATTACTGCAACAAACCAAACTATTGATGAGAGCAGCTATAAGGTTGGTGCAAAAAATATCTAAGCTAGATACAGCGTTTTAGTTATTTATTAAACTGGCTCATTCCGAGCCAGTTTTACATTGTGAGGTGTAGTTTGGAAAAATTAATACTGTCGGCAAAAACAAAAGATTTTAGAGGTGACTCTCCTCATCCTGAAAAAAGTAATGTTGAATTTTCAAAAATCAGGCCTACCATATTGGAACGGGACAAGTATACGTGTCAGTATTGCGGGTTCCGATCTAAAAAGTTTCAGCACATACATCATTTAGACGATGATCATGAGAATAATCATGAAAGCAACTTAGTCACAGCCTGCCCCCTATGCCATATGAGTCAGCATATTGGATTTGCAGGCGTAAAAGGAATGGGGACGCTCATCTATCTTGACCAAGAAAAGCACGGTGAGTTCTCATTAAACATTAGCCAAGAAAAGCTTAATAACTTGGTCAGACTGCTATGGGTTCAGCAAGACAAAGATAATGATAAGGTGGCATCAACTCAAGCTACTGATTATCTCAAAAGGCTTGAGCAGGCGAGAGTCGATGCAGATAAAGTGATAGGAACTTGTGATCCTATTTTGCTTGCTAATACGCTACGTGATATTTCTGATGAGGAATATAAAAACAGAAAGGCGGCATTAGGGAATGTTCTTTTCTTACCTTATAAAGAGGGTTTTTTAAGAGAGCATGAGTATTGGAAAAACAATGTATTTAAAGGGGTGCGCAACCAAAAATGGTCTGACATTGCAAAGGACAATATGTACGACTGGATATCCATATCCAGCTTAAAGAAAACATTAGAGGGCGTTAAACGATTCCTCAAATTAAAAGAGATATATTAAACATTAAGTAAGACAAATCTGATTCTCTATGTTTTTTTAAACCATCTATTTAATAGATGGTTTATTTGTGGTACATTTTATAACAGTTATAAGGGGTTTTTATGAAGAGAATTGGTGTTGTCTGCTTTGAAGATATTGAGGCAGTTGGCAAGGCATGGGCGTCCGAGTCTGGAAAGGAGGCTAAGCGAATAAGTGGGATAGGTGAATTGTCCAGTTCAGTCTATTGGGTCACTAATTTGCCATATAATTTTTTCAGAAAGTATAACTTGAATAAAAAGCCAAACGTTTTTGATCATCAATTTTTCAGAACATCTGTGAAGCTTATAGCTGGAGAGGTGGGACTTGAGGACGATCTTAAAAAGCTTTCTGAATTCTGCTCAAAGATATTTCAACGGACATTTGACTCTTGCGAGTCAATGTATGATATCGATTTGAGGTATTCGCCCTATAGATTGAATGCCCTATTGAGTGATTACGTCATCTCCAAAAGTGTAAGGCAAATCCCTATGGGGGCTTCATCAAGCACTCTAATGGAAGCCTTTATGGAGTCTACACAGCAAAACCAAGCCATGCTAGGTGAAGTCCCTAAGGGGAGTAAGGCAAGGACATTTGCTTTCCCTAAGGGTGCATATGCACGTGAACTTTTATCCAAGAAGTATCCCGTCAGCACACAGTGGGATATGCTCAATGATATCGATATACGCACCACAATAGGTAGTCGTGAAGGGAATATGATCTCAGGTACAAAGGCAGCGCTTAAAAAGATAACAAAGCTGTGCGAGAACAAGGCAGGCCTTTTTAAGATAAGCGTACTTTATACCGAACGATTTTTTAGGTCTTTTGCTACATTTGGGCAAGGCAGCAATTATCAAAGAAGCTGGGTTACCTACCCTGAATTAATGGATATCATTCAGTACAACGTTATTGAAATAATCGAAGGTTATACAAGCGAAATTGGTGACCTTCCCCTTCATAGGGATATCGATCTTGACATAGATGAGTTCTCGTACAGTAGAGGACTTACCCTTGAGAATATATGGACAGCATACACCCTCCCCCTCAATAGAGGTAAGTTCTTTACACCTGTGGGTGCTTACATGCGAGCTTACGACAGAATTCTTTGCTCGAAAGCCGCTTATGAGTTTTCAAGAAACAACCTTTCAGTTGGCTCTTTCGGAACAGGAAGAGTTATTGTTTATTGCAAAAAAAGCGAGGAGTCATTGGCTGCTGAAATAGCAATGGAAAATGGGCTAATTCCTCCCTTATTTATGATTAATTAATACTATGAGTGAACTTTACCAGAATACGCACGCAGACAATTTAAAGAAAAGAATCGATAAAGACTATATTTATTCTTTTCATAAAGTATCTTTAGAGAAAAATATACCTATTAATCATGAAGATATTGAAGCTCTTGATGGAGTAATTGATCTAGATAAGTCCTCTCGGCATGAAGCTCTAAAACAGGCTTTTGTTGAGTTAACAAGTAAGGAATTGTAAGTATGTTTCCATTGCAGTCCATCTTCTCCAAGTCAACCAAGATGAGTATGTTTAATTATTGCAATCTTGAGGCAAATGTGACAGATAGTAACGACTCATCATCTGACGACACATTTGTAAACAAGGATGGCTCTTATACATCCTATTATAGGCTTGACGGAAGCTCAAAGAGCTTGGGTGAGAAAGGCATTCTAAAAATAGCAAGTGATATAGAGGCTCGCCTAAAGGGTAACCTTAGGAAGAAAGGCTTTCGCATTCAGTTTGTTTTTGAAAACAACCCTGACTTCTCTGAAAACCCTATTGATGAATGTCTTAATCCTGTATTGGTAGCGATGAAGCGTGCGGGAATACCTATAGGAAAGGTTGTAGAGTCAAGAAAAAACACCCTCACAAAAAAAACATCATTTGAGAGATGTTTTATGGTTGTTACGACTTTTCCTCTCGCTAGAGGCGCAGGCATGCAGCCAATGCTAGATGGTAGAAGCGAGAAAGGAACTAAGTACGGCACTGGCATAAAGCCGGGTGAATTTGGCATGAGTCATTTTTTCGAACTAGATGAATTGCTAGAGTCACACGCAAGTATTTGTGGCTCGATAGAGAAGTCTATAAAAGAGTTCCTGTTTTATGAAAAGCTAAATTGCCATAAAGCACTATTGGAAGTGAGGCGTTCGATAGAAAATCATGAAGTTAGTGACAAGTGGAAGCCTCATCTGATTGGGGATAAAATGAGGCCTAGACTGGTAAAGGATGGCAATACAGATCTAGATCAGTCACATATCTTAAATATGGACTTAGGATTTCAATTATTTAACAAGTCACCTGAGTCTGTTGAGGGCATGCCTACATCAGTAAAATATGGTAATACGATGTACGCTCCATTAAATTTGGACCTCCCTCCTCAAGATCTCTCTCCGTTTTCTGAGTTATTTAAGGATGTAGATAACTCTATACCTTGGAGATTCTCCTATGTCATAGAGACTGGACACAAAGAAATTCTCTCCAAAATAAATAATAAAAAGTCGTTTGCGACATTTTTAGCCATAACGAGTTCTGACAATAAACAGATAAAGGAATCTGCCGAAGAATTTATTCAATTGGCAAAGAAAGATCATATCCTTGTTTCTTGTAAGGCGTCATTCTGTACATGGGCCAAAGACAAAAAAACTTTGGAAGCCAGAAAGTCAATGTTAAGTCAGTCAATTCAAGGATGGGGCGCTGGTGATGTTATCGATGAACTAGGAGATCCTACAGAATTATGGCTAAACACACTTCCGGGGATTTCCAATAAATTTATATCAACACCCTTCCCTCTTACTCTTGGTGAATCTTTTTATATTGCGCCAATAAGCCGACCTGCAAGCCCTTTCAAAAAAGGAACATCTCTTTACAGGTCAATTGATAGAAAGCTATTTCCAGTCGAAACGAGTAGCCCTAGGCAAGCATCTTGGTTCGATATTTATTACGCCCCACCGGGATCGGGTAAATCGTTCAAGCTAGCTGCTGACAATATGAGCTTTATAATGAATCCTAGAAATGTCATGTTGCCAAGACTAGCCATGCTTGATATAGGTTTCTCGTCGCAATCTTTCGTTGAGTTTTTAGCCTCTATGATGCCTGAGAGTATGAGGGATCAGTTTGTTGCCATGAAGCTTAAAATGTCAAAGACGGACACGTCAAATGACATAAATCCGTTTGATACGCCTCTTGGTTGCAGAGCACCGCTGTCTCTTGATAGAGAGTTTCTTATTAACTTTCTAGTAACTGCATTTACTCCCGCAGGAAGTGATAAGCCAATAGTAAGATTGCCTGAATTCTTAGGTGTGCTTGTTGATGAGATGTACGATTACTTTTCGGATGAAAACAATCCTAATATATTCCAAATAGGTACTGAGCCAGACATTGATAATTACCTTGAAAAAGAAGACTGTGAAATATCCCAATACACCAGTTGGTGGCAGATATTTGACTACTTATATGATAGAGAAGAATACAAGCTTGCGAGGGCTGCGCAGCGCCATGCAATGCCAACACTCAATGACATTACTACGGTAATAACAAACTCAAATAATATTAAAGGAGTATTTAAAGGCGCAGTAATACATGGTTCTGATGAGTTGATAATGGATTATGTAAAGCAAATGTCTATGTCAATAGTCAACGACTTCCCTATTCTTGCAAGACCAAGTTCAGTAGATCTTTCTCATGCTAGGGTTGTCTCTCTAGATTTGTCGGAGGTTACACCGAAGGGTTCCCCCCAAGCAAATAAGAAAACGTCAATAATGTATATGATTGGGCGATATCTTCTTTGTAAGGATTTTTATCAAAAGGAAACTGATACCATCCCTCAAGTTCCTGATAAATATAAAGATTATCATACTGAAAGGTTGCAGGCTGAGGCTACAGTACCAAAAAAACTATGTATGGACGAGTTCCATAGAACGTCAGCCAGCCCTAGTGTTAGGGATCAGGTTGAGCTAGATGTTAGAGAGGGGCGAAAATTTCTAGTTAATATAGCTCTTGCCTCACAGCAGCTTGATGACTTCAATAAAAACATTGTAAATCTTGCGGACAATATATGGATACTTTCTAAAGGAAAGACCGAAGATGATATGAAGTCACTTAAAGAAAGGTTTGCCCCTGAAGAAGACGTTATTGAAATGATGAAGACCTATGTAACGGGACCATCATCGGAAGGCTCGTCGTTCCTTTACATAGGCAACTTGAAAGACACCAATAACAGGATTGAACAGATTCTTTATCTGTCGCTGAGTGCCTTCGAAATATGGGGATACACAACAGTTCATGAAAACTACAGCTTGCGTCAGGAATTGGCAAAAAAAGTAGGGATAGGGAAAGCGATGGATATCCTCACATGCAAATTCCCCAGCGGAAGTGCGATTGATTACTTAGACCTTCTAAAAGAGGACAGTGAAGGTTCTAAAAATATTTATAGTGTAGCTGCATCAAGATTAGCCATGGAATCATTTGAAGAATAGATTGCTACCTCTTAATTAATAGGTTGTATATATTGAATAGTGATGAAAAAAAGAATAGTATGATGCGAGTTTTATAAAGAATGTATTTTAAGGGTGTATATATTATGTACGGAAGTTTAAAACTGCTGCCAATAGTGGTTGTGGCGGCTGCACTTACAGGTTGTGCTTCTAGCGGTACGAATATACCGCCTAAAGAGGTGGTTTTAGTTCAGCCCGAAAGAAGCGCTCTTGATGAGATTAAGCACATCTCTATTGAGGCTAGAGACGAAATGAGGTTACTAGCAAAGTACCAAGAGGCCTTGGCTCTAGAGTCTTTAACTCAACAGCAACATGAGCAAAAATTCTATCAATCTGTTTATATACCTCCGGGTTTTGAGCAAGAAGTTGATATGAAGTTGACTGATGACGCTTTAAGGGTGGCACAAGCCCTTGCTACAGTTGCAGATTACAAATTAGATGTCGTTGGCGCTCCTGTTAGCAAGATACCTCCTGTCTCAATCGACATAAAAGGAGAGCCTCTTAATGAAGCTTTGAAAGAGTTGGGAACGCAGACTGGGGATGTAATTACCATTGAGGTTTACCCTGCCGCTAAGCTGATGAAGTTTGAGTACAATACAGGGCTTTAAATTATGTTGAAGTATTTACTTCCTGTTGTTTTTGCTGCATTTTTCTCTTCCAGCGCAAGCGCTAAGGAAAATCCTACACCCTCACTCTCAGAGTTGATTAATATGCAGCATATAGAGGGGCAAAGTGCAGGACCAGTAGGGAAAGATAGTGACAGGAGTAGGGACTTAAGGCTGAAAAGTATGAAAGAGTCAGCCTTGTTTCTTGGTATTCATTCAGGTTTTAATTATGAAATCGAAAGATTGCATGCTGCGTTAGTTAGCATAAGCGGCGAGCTTGATAAGGTATTTGACTTTGGTGTTTTGATGAGAAGTACAAATACTGGTCAGTTTGAGGCCTTCCTGTTGCCGGGTGTCGTCGAAGAAATGCGAGAAAAAGTATCCGTTACACCAGATGGAAAGTCGCTAGAGTATATAGAAGAGTCCCTTGAAATACTCTATGAAGAGAGGTTTGTTACGGAGCAGCCAAATTGGCGGAATTACCTGTTGCTAAATCCATTCAAAGATTATCAGCCACCCTTTAATAGTATTTTACCTAAAAATAATACTGAAGCTGAGGTATGGAGAAGTGCGGTAAAGGAAGGATGGGGTCTTGGAGTAAGGCAAGCTAATCAAGAGCTTATTGCTAACTCTAGAAACCTCAGAAGAGATTTTATCGGCATGATTAAGTACCTTAGGGCTAGCCTAGAGGGTAAGATTGACAATGCTTCTTTGGCTTTTACGCGTAAGCTAGTAGAGACAGACGGTGAAGTGATGAATGTCAATAAGTCAAATTACGAAATATCTTCTCCAGCTAGGTTTAACGCTAAAAATGGCGAATGGGAAATACTAACGCTATCAACGCGAGGGTCGCTGCGCAAGGAAGGAGAGGTAAAGTGATTGTTAAGCCTAGTTACTTCAAGGAGGCTGTGGTCATTCCTGCTAGGATGTCAGGGATTGAGGATTTGAATTTTCTGCTAGACCACTTAGTTAAAAGTGGAGGTAGTGACCTTTTCCTTTGCGGTGATGACTATGCATGGATAAGAAAAAACTCAAAATTGGTGAGAGTTACAAAAAGAGTGATTACTGCTAAAGAAGTAATGGACATGCTTGTTTCCTTCTATGGAATTAATGCTACAGCGAAGTTAGGCATGCCAGAGCCAATTGATATAGATTTAGATTACAAAGAGAAAATATCTGCGAATCGTGTTATCAGACACCGTTTCCGTGTTAATGCTGTTTACGCTAAAATCAATGGAAGGCTTGTTCCTGACTTGACTATTCGATCCATTGCCTCACAACCACCCAGTGCCTCAGATCTTGGCATTGAGGATGAAGTTCTTAAGATATGCAAGAATTCACAACAAGGTCTTTTCTTGATGGTAGGTAGTACAGGTAACGGTAAGTCAACGACTCTGGCAGGAATCATCAGGTATATGGTAGAGGATGAGAGCGCAAACAGAAAGATGGTTACAATTGAAAAGCCTATTGAATATGTTTACGAAGATATAGATAAACCGTCATCCATTATCAGACAGTTTCAAGTTGGTCAGTGTGTTTCAGACTTTTCCGAAGGCTTAAGGAATGCACTTAGGCAAGACCCTGATGACATTCTCATAGGGGAAGCAAGGGATTTGGAAACCATATCACTTGCTACCGAAGCATGTGTAACGGGGCATTTCGTTTTATCTACAGTGCACGCAAACAGCGTCAGCGAAACAATACCTAGGATGACCAATCCGTTCGAACCATCAATGCAACACAAAATCCAACAGGACTTGATACAGGCGATGCAAATGATTGTTGCGCAAAGGCTTGTGCCGACGTTAGATGGAAAAAGAACCGCGTTAAGAGAATACTTGATATTCACACCAGAAGTGAAAATGATACTGTCAAAGTCAAAAAATATCGCTCAAGATGTCAAAAGGCTTACTTTTGAGCTTGGAGTGCCTATGTTTAAGTCTGCGCTGAATGCTTACGAAGACGGTAAGATATCAAAAGAAACCCTTGAAAAGATAAGGTTCAACTACGGTGATGGAGACAGTTAATGGCTAGAAGCGCATATTCAAAGAGGGTCAAGTTTTTTATTTTTGATACTATTATATTAATACCGCTACTCCTCTTAGTAATTGTACCATCAAAAACTATGCTTTATATCTCACTAACAGCAATAGCAATATTATGGTTCTTAAATAAAAAAGGCCTTAATCTGGACATGCTCTTTAGAAAGCTTAGGGTTATGTTGATAGGAAAAATGCGATACATAAGACCTAGTTGGAGAAAGGAGCTTTAACATGCCTTGCAAAAATAACCTTAATAAGTGGTATATTTAGTTTGATTTTGGGAGTCATTTGTTTCACAATACGCGTGTTCACAATTACGGATTGGTATTTAAAATGAGAAAAAGTATTTTTCTAAGCAAAAAGTTATTACTAACAACGGCAGTCGGAGCTATTTTTTCGTCTAGTGCACTTGCAAGTCTTTATGTTTCGCCTGTAACAAAAGATTCTGCCTCGGTTAACTATGTTAATCAGGTTGTTAGTGGCGGTAAGTCACAGCAGCGCGGTAATGAGGATTATTTCCATCAGAAGAGCAGTCAACGCACTTATAGCAAGAGTGGAGTTTCCAGTACTGGAAATTTATTCGCGCAAGCAATGAGTCATGATGACAAAGGCGCTTATCGAGGTCAGCAAGGCAACGTGGGATTTGGCATTTCAGCTTATAATCAGACACCTACAATTCTAATGAATCAGGGCAAGGATATTCCTTTATTTGTTGCAGTAGAAAGTATTGTGCCTGATGTAGGAACGTGGATGGTTCATTATGACCATGATATGCATAATTTAGATATGACTTGGAGTGGTGGTGATACTTGGGAAGGCGTTTTGAATACAATGGCTATGCAAAACGACATCTTTGTAGAGATCAATAGCGCTGAGAGAGTTATTGGCTTAGGGAAAAGCGCAAACATTGCAAAGCACCTAGCCAAAAAAGTTCCTACAGTATGGCGTGTAGATGTTAAAAAGTCCCTGCGCGAAAATATGAAGGATTGGGCTGAAAAGGCTGGTTGGACACTTTCTTGGGATAAGGATTTGATGATTGACTATCCTGTTGAGCATCAAGGTGTATTTACAGGTGAATTCGTTGGCGAAGGCGGAGCAGTAAGTTCGCTACTGTCTACTTATCGTAATGCAGACGTTCCACTAAAAGTACAGTTTTATAAGCGAAACAAAGTGGTTCGAGTCCTGCGTGGTGGCTTCGAGCAAGAATTAAGTTATTAATAGATTATTTTTAAAAGGTATTGGTATGAAATTGAAGTCATTTTTACTTAGTGCGGTAGCGGTAGGTGTTATTTCTGGATGCGCAACAGCGCCAGTGGATAATGCAGCGAAGCAGGTTAAAAACGATGAGCATGTCGCTGAGCAGAACTTTAGACAAGGTCGCTTCATGACCAAGACTGCTTCAAATGTAGAAGTTTTGGATGACTATTTCATTAGTTCCAAGCCTTTTGCTATTACAGAAAAGGATATGCTTCCTCCTATTTTTGAGGAGAACTTAGTTTACTCTACGAACAATCCTGTTTCTGTGCAAGAAATGGTAACTGATATTGGAAATAAGCTAGGTGTGAAGAGCATGCTTACTTCTGATGCGATTAATTACCTAATGAATCTTGAGGCCAATAGTCAGCAGCAGCAAGAAAACAATCAGGCTCAAGTAGGGAACGGTGTAAATTCCTTTGCTGTTATTGATAGAGCTGGCGAAGGACTTGTTGGGTCTAGACTTAAATTTACACTTAAGCATAGCGGAAGCGTTTCATCATTTCTTGATTATGTTTCTGCGAAGACTAATCTATTTTGGAAGTGGGAAGATCAGACGATTGTTTTCTACCGCACTGAAACCAAAACTATTATTGTCGATTACTTAGGCGGAAAGAGTACTTTCTCTGCGAATGTTAACTCAACCTTTAATACTGGAGAAGGTGAAGATGGCATTGGCGGAAGTGATAATACTAGCAGCAATAACACTACGCTAGAGTATATGCCTGATAATGTATGGGAGTCTCTAGAGGCTGCGTTAGAGACAATGAAGTCTGATGAAGGACGATTCTCTGTGTCGCATGAAGCAGGCACTGTCACAGTTACGGATACGCCGCGAATACTGGGCCAAATGGAAGAGTATGTTAAGCAGCTAAATGAAATAGTTAGTCAGCAAATTTCAATTAAAACAGAGATCTTTGAAGTGCAGCTTGATGAGAGCGTTGATAAGGGCGTTGACTTTGATGCCATCTTTAATGGCTCAAGCAATTTTGCAGGTAGTCTGGCAACAGATTTTACAAATACCCTTACGCCAAACTTTGGTTTCTCAGTCATTGATGAAACATCAAATTGGGCCAATTCACGCGCATTTATTAGTGCATTGAATTCAGTGGCAAACGTATCCACTGTAACAAGTGCAACTGTTTACACAACGAATGGTATGGCGGCTCCAATTCAAAGCCTAGATACGACGGGATACCTGAAGAACGTGTCGAGAGAGTTGAACGAAAACGGTAACCGAGAAACCACGAATGTTGAGCAGGGCTACGCGAAGTCAGGATTCTCTTTAGGATTCTTGCCTAGGGTTACATCTAAAGGTGATGTGAATATGGTGTTCGCGGGTGATCTTACTCAACTTACTGATCTTAAGCAAAGGCAGTATGACGGTACAACTATCGAATTTCCAGAGTCTACTAATAAGTCGTTTTTGCAGCGATTTGTTGTAAAGTCAGGGCGCTCAATAATGGTGGCAGGTTTCGAAAGGACCGAGAATGCAGAGCGCGTTGATAGCCTAGGAGGCAAAGAAACGTGGCTTGCTGGAGGGAAGAAGTCTGGCGGACAGAAGAGAGTGATGACAATCATTGTCTTAACTCCTTATGTAATGGGAAGATAAGTTTAGGGCTAATTGTATGATTAAAGCAAAAATACTGGGCGATAAGACGCTATTATTCGGACTGAATTGGAGCCAGACTTCGAAAGATAGCTTGGCTTCGGATGTAAAGTCTGAGTCTGATCGTATAGCTATGGACTTCGGGGTTTCAAGAAGCTATACGACCTCAGATGGGAGTATGCTTTATCAGTACTCGCTTAGCGATTATGAAGATTCTGTCGGCGCTTACTCCGCTGCTGATGTGTTTAGCTCTCTACAAGAGAATGTGATTTTCATTTACAGCGTCGCTGCTAACATTGGTTGGGTATGCATTATCCATGATGGTGAGATCGTCTCTGGTGGTGATGTTATTTTAGAAAAAGAGAGGTTTCATGATGACTTCCAAAGCACCCTTAAAGAGCTAGACGTTGATACCTCTCAGTTTAGAATTTATGCAGATTCTAATGCTGCTGAATTTGCGGAAGGACTTTATGAAGCTGAAGTTGATTTTAATGAGATTGTTGGTCAGCTTGACTTCTCAGATTTTCAAAAGTTTTATAAAGTAAGAAAGAACTTACAGAAGTATATATTGGCAGGCTTAGGTGTTGCAGTTATTGCTGGGGCTTTTTACTTAGCATCTTCTCTAAAAGGTGAAGAGGTTGTTATGCAACAGCAACCCAAACCTTCTATTGATAATATGAGGATGAAAATCCCTGAAGAAAGAAAAAGAAATGTTGGAGATATAGTAAGTCAAAAGGTTGGGCCATCAAAAACGCAGATTATGGAAGATGCGTATAAAGAAGAGCTGTCTTGGCTTAATTTTGATTACAATCTCAATAATAACAGTAAGCTCTTAAGTAATATTGCGAAGTTCCTCAGGACGCAAGATATAAACTTGGGTGGATGGAGTGCAAAAAATTATTACTATGATATCTCAGTACCTAAGTACCATGAGGTTGTTTGGTCCAAGAAATCATATGGGACCGCTTTGACATTGAAAGACTCCTTGAGGAAGAAAGGCATAAGCCAATTGCAATTCAACGACAATGGCTCTCTTGTAAGTAGTTTTGTTGACCTTAAAGATAGTAAGCCTGATGTCGAAAAAAACATCTTACGAGTAATGAAAGAGAGTCAAAGAGACTTGTTTCACTTTATGCATGATTTAGATGTCAAAAACTTCCATTGGATGTCCGAGTTAACACCTGTTTCAGAAAGACCTATCCCTATCGCTGGAATAAGTAACATGATACAGGCAAAAAAACGTCAATTAGAAGTCAAAACAAGAGACTTTAGGATAAGCGGCTCAGGAATCAATGAAATAGAAAAGCTTGCTAATTTATTAGAGAGTCATGATAGGTTTCTAGTACAGCGCCTTTCATTTGACTTTAACCAGAATTTTAATTGGATTATTTACGGAGTATTTTATGAACAAGAAATTCGCTAAGAGCGCTTTAATGGGGGCAGTTGTTGCTGCAATAAGTGTTTCATTTAGTGCATCAGCGCAAAGCATTGAAGATATGAGTGTCGTGTCCTCTGCCGAAGTTGAAGTTCAGATGAATGAGGTAAGTGCACAACCTGTTACTGAAAGGTCTGAATCGAACGAGACTGAAAAGAATGTGCAGCCAGTTGTTGGGGCGGAGCCTGTAGAAAGTAATTATGAAAAAGACTTTAGTCAGGTTAGTAAACTCGATGCGCTTACAGTAAAGGCATCAGAAGGTGATTTAGAGCTTAGAATACTGGAGCAGAGTCTAGAAAGAAAGAAGCTAGAGTCTCAGCTTAAAGAGGATGAGTTTCAAGAGCGCCTTGATAGGGCCATGGCAGCGCTAACTGCACAATTTCAGGAGAGAGAAAGCCAGTACGCTGAAACAATAGCGTCACTTAAGTCCCAACTTAAAAGAGAGAAGATGAATGCGGCTTCGGCAATGGCGAGTGCTGATAAGGCACTTAGGGAATCATCAAAGACTGAAAATAGTGTTTTTGTGACAAATGTCGTTGGCGTGGGTAGTAATTTGACTGCAAGTGTTTACTTTGAAGATAAGATTATTGATGTCCGAGAGGGTATGCGTATATCACCATCTTTGAGCGTTTTGGATATAACTCCAAATGGTGTTGTTTTTAAAGATGGCGAAGACGAGTCTTTTGTTGCATTAACTAATGAAGAGTATGCATTTTCAAAGACATTCAATAAAGAGGCTGCTCAGTTAATGAGGACGTCCATGTCTCAACAGGGCCGTAGCTTTCGGTAATATATTAAGGAATATAACGTATTATGCTTAACAATCTTGTTAAATCACTACAAGGAGCCTTATCTAGCTTCAATGATGGTAGTAAGAAAGTAGAGTCTAAGAAGCCAGTAACAATCAATAAGAAGATTGTTGATAAAAAGTCAAAATCTGACGTTAAGCAGAAAGCTAAAGCTAAAGTCATAAGGCGTACTGAAGATATCCCTGAGTACTCTAGCCTACTCAGGGGGACCATTGCTATTGGTGAGGAAAAGTCTTCTCAATACGCGGTACTCCTGTTAAAAGAAAGTGATGATAAAGTACTTATCTTGTGTTCCGAGCAGACTGTGGATTTTGCAGTTGATAATAGTTATTTAAATATAGCAAGGCAGTGTAAGCAACTGGGATATGAGATAAAACGAGCCTACGCGACCAAAGATGTAATTGAGATCATAAATGAGAAAGACGATTCAGAGCAGAAAACGATTACTGAAGAGGAGAAAGGTCCAGTACACGATAGGTTGCGTGAAATATTCAGAGCAGCAAAAGAGTTTGGAACTTCAGACGTCCATATTGAAGTTCGAAAAGGTGGCGCAAACATCTACCTTAGAATAGATGGTGATAAGGAGCATTACAGACAAATAAAAGAAAATGTTGCCAGAACTATAGCGCGTGTTGCTTACTCAAGCTTGGGTAAGGATAAGGACGTTACATTTAACGAGCGAAGACCTCAAGATGCTAAAATAGATATGATGCTGGATGGTGAAAATGTAAGCATACGGCTTGCAACCATACCTGCTACCCCTAGCGGATTTGATATGGTACTTCGAATTCTTCCTGCCGAGGCAAAAGAATATACACATACATCATTAAAAGAATTAGGTTATTCAGAAGAACACGTAAAGTTACTTGAGATAGCTAATGCTATACCTGTAGGTGTTATTGTACTGTCTGGTGTCACAGGTTCTGGTAAAACAACCAGTCTGACCAGCATGATTAATAACAAAATGATAGAAAATGACAACAAGCTCAAAGCAATAACGATTGAAGATCCTCCTGAAGTTATTATGAAAAATGTAACTCAAGCGCCTGTTGTAAGAAGAAAGGGTGAAGAGTCAACGGATGCATTCGCAGAACTCATGAGAGCAACTTTGCGATGCGATCCAGACGTTTTGATGCCGGGTGAAATAAGGGATAATAAAACAGGCTCTTTGCTAGTTTCAGCAGTTCAGTCAGGCCATCAGGTATTTACTACCCTTCACGCCCCTAGTGCGATAGGCTCAATAGATAGAATGAGGGAAATAGGAATAAGAAGTAACATTCTTGGAAGTCATGACTTTATTTCTGCCTTAGTATATCAGTCTCTTGTTCCTATTAATTGTGAGCATTGTTCGATTGACTACAAAGAGTACTTAAGAGATAACAATGCTATTGAAATGCATAAGAAAGAAGAGCTAATTGAAAGGGTTGTGGCTGCGGCAAGCATGTCTGATGAATATGATTTAAGTAAGGTCAGATTCAAAAGCAAGAAGGGATGCATAAGCTGTGGTGGACGAGGGATTATAAAAAGAGAAGTGATAGCAGAAGTTATTATTCCTGACACTCAGATGAAAAAATACTTTAAGGAAGAAAAGGATGCTGAGGCAAAAGAGTATTATAGGAAGTGTGGTGGGAAGTTAATACTAGATCACGGTCTTGATAAGATGTTCGAAGGAAAAATAGACCCTGCAAGCCTAGAAAGAAAGGCGGGTAGAATGGACATGTCAGAATACTCTATGGATAAAATGTTAAAAAAAATCAGAGAGGATATTGGCAAAAAGAATAACTCTGTATCTGAAAAGCCTAACGGCGAGAGTGTTGTGTCATCACTGAACCTTGAGTTAAAAAAAGACAGCGCTAGCGTGATTGACCTTAAGCGTAATAAGTAGGACAATGCGACTTTTAATACAAGGTATATATAATGATGAAGTCAGATACGATATTTTTAGATAAAGTGAAATCTTTTTTTGCTAAGTTTTTTTTTACGACAAGTATTCGCCTTTCTGTATTTGAAAAACTAGCGAGCTTTATGGCTAGCGGAATTCCTATTATCGATGTATTAAGGATATTGGAAAGAGAATACTCAGCGACTGATAACGTAACAGACCCTAGACCATTTGTTATGCGTCAATGGATAAAGGAAATGGATGAAAAAGGCGTTCCTTTCAGTGTTGCTATTGATGGATGGGTTCCTCCTAGTGAGAGGATGCTCATAAACAGTGGAGAAGAGTCTGGCGATATTGAAGACGCATTTAACAATTGTATTGAAACCACTAAAGCATCCAAAGAAATGAAGGGGACGATTATAGGCAAGTTGACATACCCAGTTATACTCATCTGTCTATTATTCGGTGTTATTGCTTTCTTTTCACTAAAAATTGTGCCGATACTTACTCAGGTTTCTCCTCCCAGTAGTTGGCCTTCAGTATCTCAGGACTTATATACTGTTTCTGAGTTTACAACTCGTAATTGGCATATTGTTTTAGCTTCGATAGTGGGACTTATTGTCGGAATAAGTAAGTCAATGGTTTTACTTACAGGTCCATTGAGGGGTCTTTTAGATAAGATACCGCCCTACTCTATGTACAGATCTTTTCAATCTTCAGTTTTAATTATGTCGTTAGCATCTATGATGAGGTCTGGAGTTCCTATACAAGATGCATTAAGTAAGATTGGCGATGCATCAAATAAATACATGAAAAATGAGATCGGAAAGGTACTAAAAAGGATGGAATCAGGAATGGACGAAGGTAGTGCATTCAAAACCCCATTTTTCGACGAAGAAACAAAGGTGGATATAGCCGTTTATTCAGAAACGGACAATATAGCTGTCCATATGGATGCTGTTGGCAAGACCGCGATAAAGAATGGTGTTTCATCGATCTCTAAAATTGCTGAGATTGCTAAGATATTGTCATTCTTTGCTGTGGCGGTCTACATATGTTGGGCTTATTATAGTTTCTTCATGGTAGTACAAAGTGTCGGTAAGGCGGCATCAGGAGTGTAATTTTTATTTTGTTATTTCTGTCAATTAATAGCTTGTATATTATTTGATAGTCTGGTAGATTTTTACCTGTGATAAATCACATTAATTATTTATATATAAGAGGTATTTTATGTTAAAGAAAGCACAACGTCGTCTTCATGAGTTACGCCAAAAACGTAAAGATGAAGGCGCTTCAATCTTAGAAATTATCATTTACATGGGTATAGCTGCATTCGTAATTATCCTTGTAATGCAGGGTGGTAATCAGGCGACAGATACTCAAAAAATCAATGCGGCTGTGACAAACCTAAATACGCTTAAAACAAGTATTACTCAGATGTTTAGTACTCAAAGAACGTATGAAGGTCTTACGAATGAGGTTCTTACTGCGTCGTCAAACTTCCCAGAGCAAATGCGTGTAAAAGGTGACGATACTTTGATTGCTCATGGTTGGAAAGCTGATGGTGTAGACGTAGTTCCTACGAATATTGACGGCACTGACAATGATGGGTTTGAGATCACTATGAAGGGTATCCCTCAGCGTTCATGTGTTGATATTTTGGATAGAACTTATCGCTTCTTCCAAGAAGTTGAAGTTAATGGTTCTGACGTAACAACTGGTATTGCTGCAATTCGTGCAAATTGTGCGGATGGCGATGCAAATGACTTGGTATTCCGTGATCGTTAATTATTAGTGTCTAAAGCCTCTAAGTTTTAGTGGTACGTTAACTAAGATGAAAAGCCCTATCTTCCTAGATGGGGCTTTTTAATTCAAATAGTTTTATTGAAGTTCTTTATAAAGCAAATAATAGGTGGTATATTCGATGGATATTTTGTGGAAGTGTTAACTTGGGTATTAGTATGAAGAATCAATCAGGCTTTAGCATATTAGAAGTAATTATTGTGCTATCAGTTTTAGGCTTTTTAGCCTCTTTATCACTCAGTCAAAGTCGTTATGAGGCTGACATGGCTAAGGCTCGTTCCTTAGGCATTGAGATATATGAGGTTCATAACGCGGCTCGTAAGTATGCCTCTTTGAATTCAGCAAATCCTGATTTGAGGGATAGTGGTCCTGTTCGGCTGGAGTATGGGGTGGATTGGCTGAAGGATGAAGATACCTGCTCTGAAGGTACTGCCAATGCAAATTATCTTTCTTGTGATCATGAAGAGACAACAACATTTGGCGGTCTTGCATATAGGACTGAAATTGATGCATCTATTGATGAAAATACCATTAGGATAAAGACTGTAATAGACACAAAAAATGGCGGAGGCAATACAATACTACCCGAAGAGGTTTTAGGTCTTGCGGCTATGACTGCTAGGGGTGGTTCTTCCGCCAATGGTGTTAGTCTGGACGGGGTGGCTGCATCAATTAGTGATCCTTCCTTAACTAATTCTTCTTCTCTTATCCTTTTTTGTAGTAATAATATTGACCCTAGCCTGCTCAACCCAAACTGCACAGATATAAATAGTAATGTGGTCGAGGGTGGTTATATTATCATGATTACCCAAAGCAGCTCGACATCAAGTGCATGGCTACTAACAAATGGCGGAAATGCCATGCAGAACAATCTTCAGTTTTCGTCTTCTGATGCCGCCCTTAGAGAAATTAGTGGTGTCGATAGGATGTATAATGTTGCTGGAGAGATACTGAAGGTAGGAAATTCGGGGATATATTATGATGACGGGAGCTTTCTACCTATTCTAGGAGATGGTCTTGTAATAGATACTGACCTTTATGCTGTGGGCGATATAAAGAGCATGGGTGATTTTGATGTTAAAGGGGACATTTTGACCGAAGGTAGTGTTTTTGTTGATGGAACAGTGTACACAAAAGAGTCAATAATTACGGAGTCAGACATGGAAGTCTGGGGGAATAACTATGTTCTAGGTCAAACGTTTATCAATGGAGGAGCGAGCGTATTCGGAACTCTTTCAGCAGATAAGATTCGTTCAAACACATTTGTGGAAGCCCGTGAAGTATCTGCGAATGGCGGTGTTTATGCTGGTCAGCTTGTTAACGCACCTGTTGTTCGCGCTTCTGTAAATTTAGTATCTGAAGGGGATTTGACAGTGGCGGGAGACTCAGTTGTCGGAGGAAATGAATACGTTGAAGGTAACTCTATAACAGAAGGCACTTTGTATTCTGGAGGTGATTTAATAGCCGACACTGGATCATCATATTTGAATAATGTTTTTGCCTCAGCAATATACGATAACGATGGTACGTATATGGTTGACCCTAGTGGAATTTCAAGACTTAACATCATGCGAGCGGACAAGCTAGCCCCATCTACTTCAGGTGGTACTTTGTCGGTAAATTCAAATGAGATATTATTTGCTGCTGAGTCTTCCGAGTGTAATTCCGCATCCGAGTCATGCGCCACTGCACTAGAAGGTTATTGGGATATAGAAAATCTTTATGTTAAAAATCTTGAGACAAATCAATGGGAGCGACTAGTTGATTGGATGTCGAGAATTCAGCAGTTAGCTGACGAGGGTTCTGGCGGAGATACTGATAATGGTAATACAACGCCACCTCTTGGAGGTGTTTGCAGGTCATCTAATGGCGGCGCTATTATCGACGGAATTTTTTATCCTGATCGCGAATGCCCATAGGAGTTATTTATGACTAACAAAAAGCTAAGTGGTGGCTTCACAATTTTGGAGCTACTTATAACACTAAGTGTTTTGAGTTTTATCGCCTTGTTAAGCATTCAAGCAGAAAGGAAGAAATTGGCTGAGGATGAGGCTAGATTTATAGGTCAGCAATTATCTATTTATAACAATGCGGTTAGAAACCACATATCAGTAAACCTAGATAATGAGACTTATTTAGATAACATAAAGACTACGAGGGTTGGTGTGAATTGGTTAAAAAACTCCGCCCAATGTTCAGGTGGTGAGCTTTCCGATGGTTATTTTTTGCCTTGCGAATTTCCTGAATTTATAGGCAAGTCAGAATTGACTTACACTACAACAATATATGCCAATATAGGGGATGGTAAGTTAAGAGCAAAGACTGTAATCGATGTAAAGAGTGCTGATGGAACTTCGACAGAGATTGATTCAACTAAGCTAGGTCTTGCCATGTTAACCGCGAACGGGGGGCGTCAAAACGACCTTGTAAATCTTGATAGCGAAGATACCACAGTACAATTTGATAGTGACGGCAATCCAACCACAAACATCCTAGTAAATGGCAGTGATAATAAATTTCTTTACTGCCCTTTTAAAGTGAGTCCTGCCTTCCTTAATCCTGAGTGTTCTACGGATGGGGGGAGTATAGAGGATGGCCTTTTGGTAATGATCGCTGAGACGGCAGGAGATGGGGATAGTCTACTAAGAGTTGATGGTTCAAATACAATGAACAGCTCTCTTCGTATGGAAGCTACAGAGGCCGCTAGGAGAGAAATAGTAGGAACTAGCGCTGTCTATAATGTTACAGGTGAAATATTAAAGCTGGGTAATTCTGGGGTGTATTACGAGGGAGGATGGTTACCTGTCATAGGAGATGGACTTGTTATTGATACGGATTTAAACATAGTGGGCAACAGTGTTGTTAAGGGAGATATTGAAAACTCAGGAAGTATCTATACTGAAGGTAATCTACTTTCAGATAATGGGTTATTGTCAGGTCGTGACATTATTGTAGAAGAAGATTCCGAAGTTTCGGGTAATCAGTATATTTTAGGGGATGCTAACTATAACGATAATGTAGCGGTCTTTGGCACTATCGATAGTACAATACTTAATGCTAGTACATTTTTAGACGCTAACGATATTAGTGCAACGAACAGTGTGAGTTCAGATGTTATCGTAAATGGACCTATTGTAAGAGCCTCTGCTGCAATGTACTCAGATGGAGATATGGTTATTTCTAACGACGCTATAATATCAGGTGATTCTTTCGTTGGGCAAGATAGAGCCGTGACAGGATCTATTATAGGCGAAGGAGACATAATTGCAGATAAAGGAACTTCTTACCTTGGAAATGTTTTTGCTTCCGCAATATTTGACCCAGATGGTGACTACCTTATAGATCCGAACGGGATATCCCGAACTTACATAACAAGGTCGGAGAAGATTATATCATCTACAAGTGGCACTAAATTAGGGTTAAATGCTAACAAGATACTTTTTGCTCGCGAAAGTATTGAATGTGAATCAGCCGTAGAGGATTGTGCAACAAGTGTAGGTGGTTATGTAGATATGGAAAATGTAAAGATAAAGTCACCGGGAACTGGAGAGTGGGTTAGCTTTATAGAGACCCTGAACGGCCTTGAGAATTATGTAAGAGAACAGAATGGCTCTAACTAAAGATACTCAATATTCTAGCTAAAAGCGCCATATAGGCGCTTTTTTATTGCATTTTTAATGGTCCATTAGCCGCAAAGGCTAAGCAACTCCAAGTCAAAGGATGCCTCTTCCAATTCGTTCATGATAAGTTCTATAGTCTCATATTCATCCATTTTTGATGCACTTCTTTTCTTAAAGCTTGCAGTTGCTAAGGATTTCATTTCGACTCTTTCTTTGTGCATGTTAGGACAAACAACAGATAGATCCTCACCCATAATAGAACTAGCTATGGAAGATGCCAAAACATACAGTTTTTTATGGTCTATATCTTCACAATTATGACTTTTTTTTAGACTTTCTAGTGACTCGTCAAGCCCTTTGTTTTCCAACATAAGCGACGCTAGTTCAGACATGAAAATATCACTAACGCCATACTTCAACATTGTACTTTCGTAATTAATGTTGTTCATAATAAATACCTCGGTTTAATCCCCAAACAAAAAAACCTCTTTTCTTTATCGATTAGACCAATTTTGCTATAATAGATCAAGTAATATTACTTATATACCGTCAATTAAATAAGGTCATAATCTATGAGCCAGAACTTTATGCTAAATAGCTTTTCTAAACCGTTGCGATATGTTTTTTATGACCTAGAGACGACAGGCACAAATACAGTTGTTGATCAGGTTTTGCAGACGTGCCTGATAGAGACTGATGGTGACTTGAATGTGTTGGAGCACGACGGGGGAAAACCTGCTATACATGAGTTCAAGACCTTGTTAAGGCCAGACATAATACCTGCACCTGAGGCATTCATGGTACACAAACTTAACCCTAGAGAGCTATATGGAAAGCCTCACAATGACCTACTTACTGAGTTTGATTCATCAGAAAGGATAAGGGATATATTTTTGAGGACAGGAGATACCTGCATGGCAGGCTTTAATAACATTTCTTTTGATGATGAGATGGTAAGACATACAAATTATAGAAACTTACTTGACCCTTATGAGCACGAATGGAAGCAGGGTAATCATAGGACTGATATTTATATGTTACTTATGCTGACACGACTTTATGGCGAGAGTGTTTTAAATTGGCACAAGAACGAAGATGGTGGTGTGTCATTAAAGTTAGAAGATACATGTAAAGCAAATGGAATAACGCATGGTGCTTCACATGATGCAAAAAACGATGTACTTGATACGATAGCGCTTGCTAAATTGGTGAAAGATAGAAAGCCTCAGTTATTTTCTAAGTTCAAGCAAATGTCTGACAAGAACTACATTCGTGGATTAATGACTAGTCAGCAGGTATTGGCATCCACCAGCAAGTACATTTCAAGAGATAACTATAGCACGACTATGATTTACCCGATATCTTCCGACTCAGCCAATAGAAATCGATATTATGCCGTAGACTTAACTAAAGACTTATCCCTTCTTCTAAACGGCTCTACAGAAGATATTATGTATGAGATTTTTACCAAAAATACAGATAAGACTCATGCACCGATAGATACGGGAATACAAACTATTACGGCGAACAAAATACCTATATTAACCACACCATCGCCCCGCGAGGGAGAGCCTTCTGATGCAGGCTACAGAAAAGTTGCAGAGAAGGCATCTCTTGATTACGACGCTGTAAAGAGGAATGAGGAGTTGGTAGTAAAGTTCTTTCCCCAAATAAAATCCAAGATAAATAAGGTTTTTAATCAACCACCTCAGAAGCAAGTTAATGATGTATTTGTTAGCTTGTACACTGGTAACTTCCTAACTGATGCAGAGAAGTCTCTAAGGCAAAGGCAGAGGCTGACCGCGCCAAATGGAGGGGGGGCTAATTATTTGGTTAGTGAGAATGTCGTTGATAAGTTCAAGGCGTTCAAAGAAAATATGGATGTTCATGCTGAAATTATATTGCGAACAAAGTGGAACACCCATTTTCAAACATTGCTAAGTAAAAATAATATAGAGCGGATCGACCCAAATGAATTAATTGTCTACCGAAACTACTTGAAAAAGGCGCTCTTTGACAATAACTCAGGGCTAGGCATTACGGTTGATGAATATAGGCAGCGTGTAGGTAAGGTTAAAGTTGAATGGGACTTGGAGGAGTCTGACTTCGCAGCACTAGATGCATTAGATGCTCATGTAGATAGAGTTGTAGCGCTTTATGAGTTTATCGACGCGAAGTGTGCAGTGATGTTAGATAAAGCAAAGAGAATGAGGGGAGAAAGGCCTGATGACTATGACAAATGCTTCTCTCAAACATTTAACCAGAAGACATTCAGTAATGATGTAAGTAATGAAAGTGAGCAATACGAAAATAACTGTTGACATTAACACTGTGTTTTGATACAGTATTAATATAATTCAACGAAAATATTAAATAATGCTTGACTTTTTCTGATTCATCGCTATTGTGTAGTTATAGGCTTGCAATAGCGAGCGTAACAACACAAAGAGGTAAACGATGCAATATGGATTTGTTGGGCTATTTTTAGTCTACCTATACTGCCTAGACCACTTTCTAGGCGAATGGATAAAAAGCACTTACGAGTGGATTTCCGAAGCGGCACATAACATTGGAATGGTGGAACTATCATATACAATAAGCAGCTTGGGACATGATTCTCTAAACGGCTCTGGTATGTTTGTAACTGCGTTTTTGCTTACTTGTCTAACAGTTGCCTTGATCGGAACAGAAACTTTCGAAGAAATTGAATCAAACGCTAGTATATAAAAAGACCTGTATATTTCTATATCAGGTCTTTTTTATTTTTAGGCTACAAGCTATTTCTTGCCACCTTTAGATATCTTGTTAGCAAGGTTGTCATTCCTCTGATTATTCACTTGCTGGTCAAATATTTGCTTAAATGAGTCACCAGTCTTTCCAAACGAATCTTCTTTAGCGCCAAGCTGATCGCCTGCACCAGAAATCTCATTCTGACCAAACTGAGCATTAGCGCCTTGACCAATCCAGTTCAGTATTGCCGTTGGCAAGCTATCCATTGATTTTATGCTATTTGATAACACTTGATGAAGTGCTGTTATATACAATGAGAAAATCGCAAAGAACGCAAATAAATCCCCAGAAACGGCAGACTCAGCTTGAGACCAAAATATCGTATTCAAGATCATGAATGAGTACTTAGCAACATATATTGCAGCAATAAGCCCTACAATCATCAGGGAAGGCCTTAAATAGACAGATGCTAATAGGGTAATGGCATTTTGCATCTTAGAGCCTGAGATGCCCTCTCCCTCTGGTGTTGCCATTAGAACAACAGCAAGGGGGGTCGCAACTACCGCCTCTATCACAATAAGTAAATAAGCACCTATCAGAGTTATCCATAACAAGGCAGGCATCATAGGTATATAGTAAGCCAAAATCCATGACATCGCTGTTAAAAGAGTAATGGCGATAGTAACTAGCTCAAGAGCCATCATTGCAGCGGCTTTTAATAGAGCAACTACAGGAGAAGCTGCCGCTCCAACACCTGCAAGACCTAAGACTGATGAGTCAACAGAGCTTTTCGCATAATCAATAGTATATACATATGTGGTCATAACTAGTTTCATTGCCATCAAGCTATAACGGAGATTGTTCATTCCGTGCCCAACATTCACCGCAAACTGGAATGGATTATTTTTACTGACATCTCCTAACTCATTACCAGAAAGGTTTGTGTCTGAAATACCGTTGGCTCCAAAGTCTGCTAATACATTGATGGCCCATGCAGAAGCCGTATCTGAAATTATAGCCTCGTTAATGCCATCATTCATGCTATGAGATGAAACAAGCGGCACTCCAAGTGCCTCTGAATGAGGGGATAGCTTACCATCAAGATTACCTCCAATCTTAATTGGAGTTATGTAGCTATGCTTGTACATCAATGATAGCAGTTCGCTATTAGCAATATGACTAGAGCTTTCTGAACAATTCTTACATTTTATTACCCCCGCCGATGAGGAGCCTGATATCATTGCAGACGAACTTTCATGAACCTTCCCCTCAATTTGAGATATTTTATAAAAGAAGCTTCCAGCGTAAATCCACCCGCCTTTAGTCAGTTCCATTTTAATCTGGTCTTTCAATGAACCTGAGTAGTTAATTGGAGGCCTGTAGTTTTCGTACAAAGCCTCGACAGAAAGGACAAACTCATCAATGTACATCTTATAGAGAGACATTTTTGCAATGATTTTTTCAGATGTAGTAGCTCTGGCTGAACTGCTAGTTCTGTTAACGTCCATCAATGAGAACGCCCTATCCTCATCCTCAAGCTCGTTCAGGTAGTTTTGCGCAACCACCCCGAAAGGAGCATCGTATGCAGATTGGTTTCTTACCACTTCTCTCTTTTCAGGTAAAGTTAAGCTTGTAAAGTTACTATCACCTGAATTTACAACCTTTGTGGCAAAATTTTCAAGGTAATTGATATAAAGGACTTGATACTCTTTCAATTGATATTGAGCAATATCTACTGAACCTTGAAACGTGGCTTTAGCCACACTGTTTGCATCTGAGCTTGTGTAAGGGGTTATTTCGTTGAAATCGAAAGAAGGTATATTGAAATCAATCCTTCCGCAAGCACCTTCCCAGAAGCTTATAGATGTAATGAAATCTCCATTAGTTACTCGATTTCTAACGTCGATTATCTTACGTGTAAAGGCGCTTGTATCACCTGACATCGCAGCCTCATCTTCGAGAATATCGATAGGCTCAATGCTATCATCAGAAAATCTGAACTTAATTACAGAAGGATCTCCCATATTAAGCTCCCGTGCTGTAGTGATGGCACAAGCTGTAGTTAGTGAAGTTTCATAAGCCAATTTATAAGGAAGTACAACTGTAGGTGTTGATTGGTTATCACCTAGCGCATCCTCCACAGCTTTATTCCATAAAAAGGTAGCAGATGTTGATGCCATTATGACTAACTTAATAACAATGACTTGCGCAGTAGACAAGGCAAAAGCACCAACTTTCGTAGGCACTAACAGGCCAAAAGCCATGGCGGTCCTTATAGGAAGCCAATAGGAATTCCACTGGCGTCCTAATACCTCACCAGATTGCGCTGAATTAATAACGGAAGCTACAGACACGTATGTAACGATGATTATGCCTAGCACTAAAGCAAGTACATTCACATAGCCTACGACCTGAGATAGCATAGTAGGGTCTGCATTAGGGTCGGAAAATATAAACCCGCCCCACATACTCTCCATTATCTTATGGAAGTCGTCATCAGCAACCTTTTCAGCTTTAATTATCTGACTTATCTCGGCTTGTGTCGCTGCACTAGAAGTGTTTGCAAATACAGAAGGTGTAAAAAGAGATACAAAAAACAGAAAAATTACTGCATTTATTGATTTAGTCATTTATATCCCCTTACCCATTTTAGTTACAGGAAGAATTAATGACGGGTTTTTATAAATGGCGTCAAAAAATTCCCCTATTGTAAAAGCCTTGGGAGTGAATCTATCCTCCCAATTCCTAAAGTAAAATCGTGCAATCCAAGCCCTGTACAGAGAAAGAATATAATTGACTGCAAAAAACGAGGTAATCAAGAGTGATACTATGAGAGCCAATAATGTCTTAGAAGATGCAAGGAATAAGAATGTATATAATAAAGCAACTAAAACAACGAAAGTATGAACAAGGAGTCCTTTATACCTATTCTTAAATTCGGTTTTTGTCACACCCTTAGCAATAGGAGGCTTTGAGTTCTCATCTTCCATCGAAGCTTTAGCGTCATCTAACATCCTCTTAGGCAAAGAGAATATATTAAGCCTTTTAAATACCTGATCCCTTACAACCCTGAAAGGCCTTTTTATTTCATGAAACATTATAATACCCTTATGACGTACACATCAGTCCAAACCCAAACGACGCTTCTAAAGCACAACCGAACTTAGTAATATGCATCGCTATAAAACCTGCGACCATATGTACTATGGCTTTTCCGCCTGCGCTCTTTCCATCACCCATATTGTTTTGCTGACCGACGTCTTTAACTAAATAAATACCCTTCAGAAAGCTTAAAACACCAATAAAGTAAAGTATCCCTATTACCATAGACATAGTCTCTGGTGGAACCATCTTACCTAAAATGCTATTTGTTCCTGTAGCAACCCCAGACATCTGGTTTATAGCAGCAACATCTAGGGCCAAAAAACTATTATCTAAGGCCTTTGACTCACCCATAAATGAGTTGTAAAAGGCTGAATAAAGAACGCCTGCAATTTGTAAAAACAGACCCGATATCATGCCCCATAACACTGTTGATATCGGATACTGATTAGGGTTATCAGCATTCTTTTTCAGTGAGTACCAACTCATCCCAAATAGAATAAATCCGATCAGCCTACCTACATTGATAGCAAAATCTGTATAAATCTTAAATTCTGCTAGTACGGCTGTATATTCCACTGCGCTAGCTGAACCAGAAAAAAGAAGTAAGAAAAATACTGCGATATATTTCATAAATTACTCTGGCGGATTGACATCTACCGAAAGAATTGCAGCCTCTAGCTGCTCAATTCTAAGCTGAGATTTGTACTGAAGAACCGCCATATGAGATAAGAATGCTGTCATTACAGCAGTTTCTCTTTGCACTTGCTCAATAGTAAAAGTACTTTCTATAGCCACTTCTTCATCCGTACTGAATTTATCCTTGTGAGCAGCACCAAGCTTAAGCAGGTACTCTCCACCAGCAGACATTAGTCTGTTTCTATTGAATGACTCCAACGTCTCTAAAACAGAAGGTAAAGGCTGTGTCTTCTCAGCATCAGCCCACTTACTTGACCTTCGAATTTCTACATTGTGAAGCATTACACTTTGCGCCAAAGCAAGGAGCATATCTTTCCTTTTTTCATTCAGAAATTTCTTTCTACCTACAGACGTGCTTAGGTCTTCACTACCAAATGGCTTCTTCCTAATGACAGGCTCAACAATCATTTCCACGGCATATTCTGCACCAGCCTCTTCAAGCCCTGACTGTATGGTTGTCATATTGGAGTCTGTCAGTGCTGTAGAGTCAAAGCAGTGAGAGTCACTAGGACCAACATCTTGGGCATTAGCCCCTTTAGAATGAAGATAGTCGAAGCAAGCAATGACCTTATCTTCAACCTCTTGGTTTATTGCTGCATTTTCCTCTTCGTTTGACATCCCATAACCAGCATTTTGACGCTCTTCCATCTTTTCTATTGCAGCGTCTGTTTTTTCCATCCTGTAACAGTCAATATCTCCATCAAAAGCAAAGGTAAAAGCGGCTGAGTCTTTACAGACATCCATCAAAGGGGCTTGTTGTCGAGCAACCTCTTGGTTACGAAGGTTTTCCTCCAGCCTTTGTTTAGCAAGAAGCTCCTGAGCTGATTTCTGAGCCTCACTCTGAATACCCACCTTACTTAGCTCTTTTTCAAGCATTCTGTTGGCTTGGCGCTCAATCTCTTCAGCTATTCTGTGCTCTATATCTTGAAAGTTATTTAAAGTATTCTGTAGAGTATTCATGGGATCAGTTACTGTTATAGCACTTGCCTGACCCGCAAATAAAAAAGCCCCAGCAAATACCGCCAAGCTACTTTTTCTTAATAATTTAGCGTTCAAATCCCATCCCCCTCGCTATTTTGTTAGACATGACGTCGTAGAAATCACCGCCCATAAAAAAGTCTTCTTTACTTATTCCGACACTATCCCTCAGGGTCTCAGCCATAACCTCAAGATTGCTTGATAGCCTTGACATCCTTTTTTTATTTCCGCCTTTATGCATCGCAGAGCCAAATGTCAGGTCTACAGACTTAAGTTCGTCTTTGGAGACAAATCTTGCTGGACCTGAGGCCGAGTCGCTGAATTGATACATCATAAAAATACACCTTTAATTCATGTAATCAGATAAGTGAAAACATATTGCAACTATGATCTAATAATTCTACAATAAAATCAATTAAAAGATGGTATATATTTGATGAGGTTTACGTGTCGTCTATGCAAAACTATTTCGAAGAGGAAGTGCAAGAAGCATTCTGGACTGCGATGACACCAGATGTAAGAGGCATTCTAGATAGCTTAGAGAAAAAAGAAACTTGGACTTATAAAATGAATGAGTTTGGGGGGCTTTTTTCTACGTTGGCTAGTGCTTTACCTGACATTGTTCAGTTGCCTCTTGCAAAAGAGCACCAGTCGGTGGTTCATAAATTAATACCCGTACTTTTATCAATGCCCCTTAGGCAGTGCTTGTCTGCCGTCGCTTACCTAGATAGGTACGGCTCGACAGATAAGAACCCTGTTGGATGGGGCGTAGTATGTTACTTAGAGTCTTCAGAGGCGCAAAAAGATGAAAGCTTGAGTGAAAAGGAAAGAGTGTACTTTAAAACCTTTTGTGACAGGGTTCGGGTTTTTATAAGCAGCACTATTTCTGTTGAGCTTTTCTTGTATTTAAATAAAGAGGTAATCGAGAGTGTCTAAATCATTTGTAAAAAAGTTAATTGCCACATCATTAAGCATAAGCGTAAGCTTAAGCCCTATCTATGCATTGAGCTTCTCATCTACGGCTGAGGCAAACACCTGTCGGTTAAAAATAAGTACTGGCAACTTAGATCGGGCAGTGGATAGGTATTGCCAAACGCGTGCGGATGTGACCCGACCAGACCCGAATGCAGAGAAAGGTGAGCCGGGATGGATTCCTTATTTCTTTGAAAATCCTGACGAATGCGACCTCGGCCTTTCTTTCCCTGATCTCATCCCTGACATAAATATCGACATCTCTAAGATTAATAGCTGTGAGATATTAAAGGCTGTATCTTCAAACGCAGTAAAACAAGTAAATGAGAAGTTTACTGAGATTGAAGGACAGGTAAACGAAGTTACTGGTGGCGACATTGATGAAGATATCGACCTTAACGACCCTATTAGACGACGTACAGGCGGGAACCCTTGAGGAAGCTAGTTGTATACGAGTCACCTAATAAATTCAAGACATTCGCATCCATGTTTGAAGGCATGGATGTCTCTTTTTGCTATACGCAAGGTAAGATATTTGAACTACCTGAAGATGAATTAGGGATTGCCAACGATTATCAAATGGACTTAAGGCCTGTTGACGATCATCGATTTGAATTTTTGAAAAGTAGAATTTCTGAGTCTGGAGGTGTGTTTTGTCTGACAGATAATGATGCCGAAGGTGAATGGATAGCATCTCACCTTAAGTCATTGTGTGAAGACTTTGGCGTTGAATTTGAAAGAGTCAGACTTAATGCGCTGACGAGAGAAGCTCTTGAAGAGTCTTTGCTATCTAAAAACACGGTTATAAAGGAAGAGCTTGTTTCACTTGCAAAATCACGAAGGATCATTGACCGAGTTATTGGATTTCATGAAAATGGCGACAAATCTCTCAAGCGAGGGCGTGTACTAACTCCTCTTGTTAATAGCATTCATAGAGAGCCTATCCCATCTTCAGCTACGCTAGTTTGTACTGAGAAAAATACGGAAGTTGTACTAGAAGGTAAAAAAGAGGCAGTTCTGGAGTTGCATCAAGACATTGTCGAAGGGAAAGTTAGCACTTTGCTAGGAAAAGCTGAAATTTATGAAAATGTAGAGCTTTACAACACCATTGATATACTTTCTGACGCAAGTATGCTCGATCATAAATCTCCACACGAGGTTTTTGATGATTTGCAAAATATGTATGAGAAAGGACAAGTAAGCTACATTAGAACAGTGAATAAAAAGTACGAAGTCTTGAATGGTGAACACCGTGGAATACATTATCTAGGTGATTTAGAATCAGAAGATGCTGAAGGGGAAGTAAATACTACACTATCTCTTATAAAGCTACGCTCAATTATGCATCTAAAACCATATGATTTTGAATTTCGTTCTTTTTCACCTTCTGATGAACTTCTTAATAGAGTCAATAAAGGCAATATAAGAATAAAGAGAATTTCTAAAATTGAAAGAAAGACTAAAAGTGTACATGAATTAAAGCGAGGTATATCTTTGCTTTTTGGAAGCATACCTCGTACACAAAAAGGTATTCGCTGTAGAGTGATAGAACACTCCCCTGCCCTAGACCTTCTTAAAAGAATGGAAGCTATGGGCGTAGGCACACCAGCAACCTATCATTTGCATGCAAAAAAGATAGAAAGGCTTCTAATCAACAAAGATAACAGCCTTGTATTAAATCAAAAAGGGCTAAGGGTCGCTTTGCAATCAGATGCAATAAGCCTTCAGTTGTCTAAATTGGAAAACTCTAAAGCAATAGATGCTTTGCTTTTTAATAATAGATTATCTATTGAAGATAAGTGTAAAAAGTGCTTAAATGTACTCCGAATTTCTGAGTCCGATGGCAAAGATTTTACTTTCAGCAATTAGCTGGAGTTTATAAGGAGTATTTATGTTAAATAAGTTGAAAATGTCATATTCAAAGATCAGGCAGAAGTTTGATCCTAAGATTATTAAAAGCCTGAATAAAACAGTTAGGCGCTACAAGAAAGATGAGCTTAGAGAAGCTCTATCAACAGAGGAAGGTCGAGCGGAACTGGCAAGGAAAGTATTCTTTCAATTGCCTGATGATATCAAGGTAGTGTTTAAAGATAATGAAGATGCGAAAGAAGCCTTCTATCGAGATGTTGAAGGACGATTAGCTAAGATTTTGGAAACACCAAAGCTATTCAAAAAAGTTTTCGGAAGTAAATAGGAGAGATTATGAACATCAAGTTCAAGGTGGCGGCGGCTTCTATAGTATTGGCTTTGGGAGCGAGCACATTGTTTTTCTCAGGTGATAATGAGGATGGTAGCGTAAAGGTTCCAAAGGGATACTTGATGACACCATATGAGCACCTTGTTCCTGATGTTCAGGTGAAGATGATGGTCAAGGGCACAAAGCCTCTTATGTATTCTATGATGAATGATAGAAAGGGCGTACTTCCAGAGTATGCGATTGGCTTTAACTATCTATTGTCTTCTTTGAATGTAAGAGAAGATGTCGTCAATAAGAGACCAATCATTGAATATCGAAACTCTGATGGTGAGTTTGTTAAGCTTCAGCCTAAAGGTATTCATGTAGGCTTGAAGTACTCTGGGAAGAGTAATTTAAATAGACAGGTATATGACGAAGTGGCGTTTGGTTTCTTGTCGAAGTGGGTTGGAACAAAAAGCCCAGAAAAAATAATATCAGCAACCTTCGGGGATTTGGTTAATGCAGATATTGGACTTCCCCTTTCCATCTTATATTTCCAAAGGCAGTTCATCGAGCAGGCAGAACTCAAAGGCTTTTCAGTTGAGTATGGCTATCAACCTCTATTTGCTGATTATAACTACCTATACGATAATCACATCGCGGCTGGCAAGCCATTCGAAGATAAAGCACTGGAAAAAATAAAGCAAAAAATATCAAATAACATTGTCGCGATGACTCGATACTTAGATGATGTTATGAAAAAAGGCGATGATAGGGTTAGCGAAAAAGCAGTATTCCTTCTTGAGTTTTACCTTAACGAAGATATGAAAATGCTTAAATCCCTTGAGAGAGACGTTCGAATGATCACTCCTCCTGATAACTCTGACAAAGAGGAACTTAGAATTAAAAGGCTTGAGGAAGAGCTTAGGAGGAAGCAAATAGAGGCTAGCGAGCGCGAAAAGGCTAATAGAAAATCCAGAAGGGTTTCTTCCGCAATCATTAATTAAAAGAGATTCATTAGCAGAAGCCCAAACAAAGTTTGGGTTTTTTTTGCAGATTTTTTTTTAAATGTTATTATAGTCTCAGGGTTGTAATCAATCTGTACAACAATATATTTAGGAGAAGGTATGCAAAACCTATCAGAGCAAGTTATTAACGAGATTCGCGCTCAAAAGCTTGAGGATGAAATTCAGCCGGGATATGTAAATAGGATCATTAACTCTCTTGATGAGGAAGAGCGTTCAGCAACTGAGATATCTAGGATTGCCAATGTATCGGGCGCTATGGCAAGAGCGGTCCTTACAATAGCAGAGGGAATCAAAGACTCTCCAGTTAAAAACAAGCATATGCGCTTTAGATTGACCGAAAGAATTGAGGACAAAAAAGAAAATAAACAAGAAAATATAAAGCCAGCCCCAAAACAAAGTGGCGAACCTAGCAAAAAACTGGCTGAAATTATACCCTCTATTATATCTATATTGCATGCGCGACCTCAAACTATCTCAAGCCTTGCAGATGAATTAGAAGTTGCCCAAGATACATGCCAAATGATCGTTAAAAAGCTTGAAGATGAAGGCGCGGTAACCCAAGATCTAAGTACGGAATGGGAAGAGCCAGTTTATATGCTGGACAACGAAGGGTACAAAGAGTATTTAGATAGAACATCCAAGGAAGCCTTAGCAAAAGCGGAAAGTAGCTCTGAGCTTGCCAAAGACGAACCGAAAGTGAAAGAGGCCGTCAGCAATGATTCTAGCGAGACTACAGAGGTTATGACATCTCCAACTGAACATATAGAGAGCATGCTCCTTGAGCTTCTTAAAAAAGAAGAAATGAAAGTAAGCTCAATGGTAAAAATGACTAGTACAGCCATAACAAGAGTTGATATCGAAGAAGCATTAAGCAACATGTTAAACAAAGGCTTAATATCTTGCGACAACCCTAACAAGAAACACCCAATTTACTTCATAGCATCTAAAGACGACACCCCTAAGGAAAGTACCTCTAAGGCGAAGGAAAAGCCAGAAGGTCAAAAAGAGAGCGTTGCCAAAAAGCAATCTAAAGAGGTGCAGAGCAATAATCGTGAAAAAGTAGCAAGCGACTCTAGTAAAGCAGTAACTAAGCAAGATGACGAAAAAACAACTTCGCTGCCAAAAAGTGAGGGCGAGAGTGAGTTTGTGAGTACACTAAGCAGCGATGGCTTATCATCTTATCCTGATGTAGCTGCATTACAATTAGTCCTTGAGGATGTTCTTGCATCTGCAACAGAATCAAAAGCCAGTCAGGTACGACGTGCAATAGATGTCATCATTAAAGAAAAAGATAAAGTAAAGAAAGCAGTCAGCAACTTGAACAATACAATTAACGAATTGCTTTAAATCAACCCTCCAAAAAAGAGCTTCACTGAAGCTCTTTTTGTTGACTTTTGTTATTAGTGTGATATTATAGCGCATCTGCTAGAGGGGGTAATATGATTAAATTAAAAAATATCTTTTTCATAACTTTGTTAAGCTGTGTAACTGGCTTTTTAATTTCCTTTGTTCTTCCTAGCGCTGGAGGCGCTATGTTGTTTTTCGGAATATTTCTTGCTAAATGTACTTTAATATCACTTATTGTTGGCAAGCTTTTAATCTACATAAGAAAGGGTTTGTTACTAAGTCTAAACTCAAATTTTTCAGCAAGGGTTAGGCGAATGAGGATGTAGGTGAGGACTAAGCCTCACACTTCATACCTTTAACCACGTAAACATCTTTCACCTCTTTTGATGTTACTTCAATACTTAACCTTGTCAGTAATGACTCTTCGCTGCCTTTTGAACTTACACAATAATCTTTTAGTATTGTCCTAAACTTTTTATTGTTAAAGTCAATATCCTCTTTCACCAAAGGATAAATCTTTATATCACCTCTCTGCAAAGGTAGTAAGGAGTCAATAAACCAAGTAGATGAAGAGAAGATAATATCTGAATAGCTGTCGTAAGTTACTTTACTATCAGATTCCATTTTAATCCTATGTAAAAGTACCGACTTTCCATCGTCATCTGTAGCCCATTTCTTTTCCTCTATTGTAAACTCAACAACAGCATCACCAACACGGCCTTTGAAAGAGGAAGGGTCGTGGCTGTTACCTAGCTCTCTTTCAATCTCATAGTACTTGTGGTGGTGATCTAGACCAACAAGCGCTGTCTTGGGAGGCTCAAACTCTTTCTTCTTTCTCGTTGAATTATTCTGGCTAGCATTGGAGCTGTTGTTTGCTGCCCCCTTAGCCATTTCAAATAGAGACTGAGATAATTCTTTCTTAACAACCTCCGTCTGTATTACCAAGGCAGAGTTTTTCTCTTTCCAAAAGGCGTCGTTCCTTAAGTGAGGGTTTTCTTTTAAAATATCTTCAGAAAGCAGGTTTACCTTAGGCAGAGACTGCACTTCAGCAGGCTTTTCGCCTTCCGCTTTTTTGCCGAGATACTTCCCTTGATCTGCTACAGCTTGCATTGAAATTAGTAGCGACAAAGCTACCATTGCTATTTTACTTGCTTTCATTTTTTATTCCCATATTCGTCGTAATAATCACTTAGCCTTAGCTTCCAGTAAGCCCCCATGTGCTCACCCCTTGTGCAAAGGTGCTCCATTGCGTAATTTGAAGGGTAGGCTTGTCTGACGGTTAGATATTGCGTCACTGACATCTCGTAATACTCACCATCAACATGATTTTCCAACTTGCATAGCATCAGAGGCTGGTTGTCATCAATGGTAATCGGGGATATGCCAGCCATTAATCTAATTTTATTGCTAAGAAATCCTTCAGACTGCATAGACTGAGTGTAATTATGAATGGAATACCCCTCCATCTTAAGAGAGGCATTAGGCATGATGATATCCCTATACTGAACGTCATCCATTTTGAATATTTTAGGCTGTTTGTAAATCCTAAAACCATTCCAATCTATGCTGCTTGTCCATGCATTTCTTAGTGATGGTACGGATTTATACACATCGATATGCGTTAATTTAGTTTTCGAAAACTCGTCAGAACTTGCCACTCCAGACATTATCAATAGAGTGCAGAGTGCTGATGCTTTTATCACTTTCTTCATTATAAACCACCTGCTGAAACTTGAAGCATTGGGAGAATTGACATACCAAAAAGAACACCACCGCCAATCAAAAGAAATAGCGCAGCAATACTTTGCAAAAGTGGTGCTGTAATCGCAATTTTAGAGGCATATATGGCTTTGTACTGGTCAGCTATGGCAAGCAATGAATTTGCTATTTGCTCTCTATCTTCCGACGTTGATAGTGCCGCTTTGTCTGTAGGATGAAGACCATACATCGCTGTAGCCCATGGCTTCCCTTTCCTTACCGCCATATGTGCTGCTTTAAAGTCTTCTTGCATCTGACCTCTACGTGTAGATTTGGCAGAAATCATAAGCGACTGCTCCATTGAAACACCTGACTCGATAAGCATAGAAAGACCAAACAGCGCAGTATAGTTATTCTTCGCCAAAATCAGGTCTTTTATAATAGGTATTCTCATAATTAATTTGTCCGATTTCGATGGGAAGGTGAGACGTCCAATGGTGGATAAGAACAAAATAAATAGCAGGAATATGAAAAAGATACCCATGAAGACAGAAGACCATGTTGCAACCGAGTCCCAAAATGTTACTGTCCCTTCTATAACGTCCCATTTCATCTGCAATATATCGGACTCTAGCATCTTAGGGGCAAAAAAGAATTTAGTGCCCAAGATAAGTATAGCGGCGATTGCGAAGGATACTAAGCCAGAGGCCACGCCCATCCCAGAGCTTTTTTTGATCCTGTCCATTTCTACTTCGAATTCGGCTGCATTTTTAAGTGCTTTTGCTGTATCACCAGCTCTTTCACCCGCCTGAACTAAGGCTATAACCTGACTTCCAAAGTGCTTTTCCCCAACTTTTGTCATTGAAGAGCCAATACTATCCCCCGCCTCTACAAAGCTAAGCATTCTTTTTGCGACACTAGATATTGGACCACTGAAGGTACTTCCCATTAAACTTAACGCTTCACCAGCACCAACACGAGAGGAGAGCATTGCTGAAAGCCGCTGCAAAAACACCTGCCTCTCTCCCCCATCCATCTTAATATCAAAGTCAAAACCGCGCTTGGGATCGATAGAGATTAACTTGCCCATAGCTTTAGCTCGTTTTTGAGCTACCGCTATGCTTTCTGCTTCAATAGTTACTTTGGTTATTTTTCTTTTTACTTCAATTGAGGCAATAAACTTTTTTATTTTCATTATCTATAGTCCTCAATATTGAGCTTTCCAGCTTTTATCCTTTCAACGTCCCTTTCAGAAAACCCTTTTTCTTCGATCATATAACGCGCTTCAGCACCAAAAACACGGAACATTTCTTCATATGATGTCAATCCTGATGAATACTTGTTATAAGCATCCTCAAGCATTGTCTCCCAAGAAACATTCTCAGTATTCAATAACTCATTAACGCTTTTAACATCTTTAAAATAGTTAGCCTCTGAAATAATCGTTCTACCTGAATAACCAGACCCGAAGCAATGAGGACAATGTTTGTTCTCCCCAAAACATGATTGGCAAAGTACACGCATCAGCTTTTGCGCCATAATAGAGCGAAGGATGTATTTAAGTTCATGCTTGTCAACACCGATATCCCTTAATCGATCTACCGCGCCATGAATACTCTCCGTATGCAGTGTAGCTATCACTAAGTGACCTGTTTCAGCCGCCTTAACCATGTTTCTTGCGGTATCAATATCACGAACCTCACCTACTATGATGATATCTGGATCAGCACGCATGAAGGCTCTTACTGCACGCGAAAAGTCCAACCCAACCATCTCATTGATGTTAATTTGAGACACATAAGGGATAGAGTACTCCACAGGGTCTTCTGCTGTATAAATTGACTTCTCAAAAGGATTTAATGAACGAATCGTTGCATTTAGGGTCGTTGTTTTACCGCTACCTGTAGGACCACAAATGAGACACAGACCTGCTGAACGACTGGTCCCATCCTGCCATGCTTTTAGGTTACTAATACCTAAACTAGTAATCTTGTTATTTGCCTTAGCTGGATCAAGAATACGTATAGTAATCTTCTCACCTTCATTCATAGGAGCAGTAGCGACACGCAAGTCCACTATTCGACCATTGTATTCAATAGAGAAACCACCATCCTGAGGCACTCGCCTCTCCGCCAAGTCCATTTTTGACCTATCTTTTATTCTTGCATTGAGCTGCAAATATTCTTCTAAGTCTCCCTCATAAATAATCCGACGAACACCTAGGTGACGATACAAGATAGAGTAAGACATAGTGCGTGGCTCGATGTGAATATCAGAGACACCTTGCATAATCGCATTTCTAATTGTATTTTCTAAAATAGATGCTTCGGAATCATTGATATTTGCTAGTTTATCTAGATACTCTTCGATGTCTTCAGCATTGGCAGGTGTAAATTTTATTTCAAGACCATCAAAGTACTTTTGTAGAAGGTAACGAACCTCATGCTGATCAGACATTGTCGAAATATAGACTGCCTTTACTGTTTGAGTAACAATTTTTGTGCGTGTTGAGTGAAGAATATCGTCAGGGACATGAGGTACTATCATATCCTCTTCAAACAAAGACTCATCAGTAATAGTAATTAACGCATCTATTAGATTGTCCTGACTTAAAAAGCCATTCAATACTAATGTCTGACCTAACCCAACTTTTGATACAGATGACTCCATTTCCGCAGCACGTAGCTGAGTTGGGTTTACTAAGTCTTTTGATATCAAATACTCTTTGAGCCTATCGTCTTTTGCTGCCATAAATAAATAAACCTTATTATAAATTACACGTCCAAACACTTCGGTTTGAGCTTTTTGTAGCTTGGCTTTCCGCCTCTGATGTAGAGCCTGTCGCCTGCGCACTTGCGCCAACAAAAATATCACCAAACCAGCAGTTTGTCTGGGCATATATCAATGTATTAAATCCACCTATGAATTTCGCACCCCCTAGATCCTCAACTCCACTCGTTGGTCTTGAAGAAGCACTCCCAATTTGGACTCTATTTAATACAGTGTCAGAATTAAGTCCAAGAATAATACCCCTAATTGATGAGGAATTAAAGTTTATAAATAGATTATCTAAATAAACATCACCTTGGTTGAATAGGAATGTATCCACTGGACTATTAACGTCTATATTTATTGAAGAAAGGTTTAATGAACCTCCTGATGAAACACCTAAGATACTGTCCAAATATTCCCCGTTTGATTCTAGCCTGTCATTTACCAATAGACTAGATGCATTACCCACAACAATCCCAGCTCCGCCATACTCTTGGTTGTTTATTAAAACCCTGTCTGCACTTACTTTTGAATTAACCAAGCTTGCGCCTATACTGTCATTTTTAACAATATTCAAGGTTGCTGATAGAGAGGATATTTTGCTATCAATAATTTCTATAGGACCATCCACGCCGACAAATGATGCTGAGTTCTTAACATAAACAGTAGCGCCCTCAAATGTAACATCATGAATAGAAACATTATCCAAAGTCACATCGCTATTGACAAACTCAACATTGATACCATTACCAAAAGACATGTCACTTAGACTAACTGTAACATTCTCAAAAACGATGTTTACACCTGCACCATTTATAACGGAACTAGAGGGTGAATTTCCTCGAAAAACTATTGATTTTGTCTTTGACTGACCTTCGTTGATAAAGTCAACTCCTGATGTTATGTAGTCAGAGGCGTTAGAATCCAATGTAATGTTTAGAACGTCAGGAAGTATTGATGACCAATCATCTACTTGCTGAGACAAGCTTTCGCTTGATGATGTCGACAACCTTACAGAACTTGCCTGATTACTAACTATCATAGAGTTGTAAAGGACAGGGTATACAACGCCATCATAATTTGTAGTGTAGTAGTCTCCCGTTTGAGTGTCGTATGCTATGTCTACGCAAGAAGGAGAGGTTTCTGTAGGTAAAGGCGATATAAGAGCAGCAAGTATGTCAGTACCAGCGGGGGCTGCTCCAGACTGAACAGAATAAACATATTCGATGCCGTCTGACCCTGTAACAACATTGGCAAGATATGTTTCACCATCACCTGCCTTTATAATGTCTGTACCAACCCCTTTATTTATAGCAAACGGGCAATATATAATGTCTTTTCCCCAGCTATTTTGAGTTGATAGATTTATTGATGATGGCGGGACTTGATAATCCTTTCCTGACAATTCCTGACCATTAGGCACTACCAAGGTACGATCCAGACCAAAAGGACGCATTGATTGCTGTAGAGATAGCACCCAATCATTAACCAACCTCTTTTCCTCCAGAGACTTAGCCATCTGATTACTACTATTTAACATCGAAAGATAAGATGAGAATGCAATAGCTATAACAGCCAATGCGCCCAAAACTACTATAATAATAGCAAGCATAATACTTCCTTACGTTCTTACTAGGTAAATAAAATTGAAATTAGCTGGATAGGATACGGGCGCTGCAATTTCATTTAGGCTTGAGCAACTTTCAGTAATTCTAACTTGCCCTTCACTCATTAATGTCTTTAGCTCTGCTACTGCTAAGTAAGTTGAGTAAGGCACGTTATTAGCAGAGAAGCAAACGCCTGTTTTTTTCATTGAGGACACTGAATAGTCCTGAATAGATACAGCTCCAACACCATCAGGCATCTTTGGAGGGTCAACCAAAGCTGGAGAAATATGAGAAACAGAGGAAGGATTTCTACCAAAGAGAAGGTTAAACTGGACTATTCCAGAGCCATATTGATTTACAGCGCTTTGAATTTCAGCTCTTTGCGCAGATGCTCGCAATTTATCTCCATCAATATAATTGCTACCAGCAGCCATAAAAACAGAAAATACCGCTATTCCAATCATTATAATAATAAGCCCAAACATAACATCTCTACCGCACAAATAAATAATCTATTATATCTTTAATTAGATATTAATAAAGAGATAAATACCTAATAATATGCATAAAAAAACGGGAGCAAAAGCTCCCGTTTTAAAAAATAACTACAACACGATTAGATATCTAAGTTGTATGTAGCAACATAGTCAAGGTTACCAGAAGTACCTGAAGTAGGATCACAGCCTACGCCATTAACCGCTGCATTCGCTTGAACAATCTCACAGACTTCTTCAGAAAGACCTTGCTTCTCAGCAACAACAGGCTGTACCGCACCATCGAATTCCCAGCCAGCAATCGGTTGCTTCAGATAGCTATCAGGACCAGAAACATCAGCAATAGCGCCCGGACGAACACCAAAGTTTTCGGCCTTATACAGTTCGTAAGCAGCAGAGATTTGTTGCGCTTCGTTGACAGCAGCAGAAGCCTGAGCTTTAGCTGTACCTTGAGTAAGCGCATCGCCGCCGTAGAAAGCTGAAGTTAGAAGTAGAACGGCTGCTAGCGCGATTGCGATGATTGAGATGATCAATGAAAACATAATAAATACCTTATAAATTTTAATTAAATTGTTCTGAGTTGTTCTCAGGAACTGTGTGTATATTAATAGACGGTATAATTTACGTCAACACTTTTTTGTGAATTTTTTCACTTTTTTTTTGATAAATAAAAAAGGGAGTATTCACTCCCTTTATATTAGTCCGTATTTATTAATCAGTAAGTCTGCTTTTATCAACTCTAGGGTCGATATTTGTATCTTCGTATGACAAGACCATAAACATTCCCGTATGCTGCTTCATCCGTGCCTCATCACCTGTCATCTTAGAGATATCACATGACTCGCCAAAACAGAACTGTTTTAAAGACATGCCACCACAAGAGCTAACTATGTGTGAAGCCATATTTATCTTTCCTTCCCATTGGTCAATCCCATATGCTGTGAAGTATACGTCTTCGCCCTTAACCTCTGTTTCAAGACCAAGATAGGTTGCTGATCCGTTAAAGTTTGCAGAGCATGAGCTAATTGCGTTCTTTTTTATTCTCGCAATGTCTGTGTTTTGCACTGGCTCAAGATACATCTTTGCGGAGGCTGCAAAAAGAAGTACGGAAATTAACGTAAATAAAACTCCGACTATTAAGTTGAAATTTTTGCCTAAATCTTTCATTACTGCACCTCCTCAAAGTCGCTAAATCCATCGCCACCTGCTGGCTCCTCGTTCAGTATACTGCCTTTCTCAATAGACCATTTCTTGTCGCCTTTTAGGCGACTATCAAAATAGAAGTTCTTAAAGAACTCAGATGAAAGATCAAGCTGGTACATTTCATTGTTTATATCAGTGATGAACTCATGCGGAAAGGTTTTGTTCATATTTGTAAAGTATACCGCTTCATTTTTATCCACAACAACGTATTTTACTGTCGCAGAAAGTGCAACTGAAAGAACGCCAAAGAACAACAAAATGGAACTAAAAACAAAAAAACCAAAAAAGTTTGACTTCAGCGCTTTAAGGTTGTCATTACCATCTAATATATCGAACTTGTCAGGATTTTTACTTACTTCCTGTACGTCATCGTCAGTTAGCTTGACAAGTCTAACCCCTCCATGAACGCTTGGCGTCATCCTATACACGTTATCTGCTGTAATAATGATGGCATCATCGTAGGAATTTTCGATGTAATCTGAAATGTATCCCTTAGCATCGCCACCTTGATGAATTTCAAAGAGGTAACCATCTTCGTGCTTTACTATTTGATAAAATACATCATTTAAAGAGCTAAAGTTCTTTTCAGCATATGCAAGAACGTGCCTTTTGACATTCTTCTCAGTAATATTACTGTAAAAGCCAATATGTATGTCTAATGGAAGGTCAAAACCTTCCGTGTCATCAGCAGCATCATCATAAACTTCTTGTTCTTCAATATGCTCTTTATCTAAGTCTAATTTAGTCATCTTTATTCCTTAGTAACGATTGTTTCTTCTTGGTCGAAGTTACTGAATATTGTTACTGTAGGTCTTAGCAATATAAACATTGCATTTCGGGATACAGTCTCATTTTTTGATGCTGTCTTGTAGTCCTTTAAAAAGGAAGGATTGTTGCGTTTATCACTAACCTGATCATATGTGATACCGCCTACGATAACAGGCTCGCCAGCTCTTAACTTAACAATATCAGAAAACTCCTGCTCCTGAGTATTAGGGTAAGATACAGTACCTAATTGATTACCTGCTTGCAGTTCAACAAAACCCAACAGACTACTTAGGCTAAGTTTCACATCAATAGTAACTAGCTCAGAATCAGCACTATAGAAGGGTTGTAGCTTAAGATCTAAGCCAACTTCTAGAGTTTCTACTTGCGATGAGCCAAAACCGTTGCCGTTAGTAAAGCCATTCTGAGAGCCTTGAACGCCGACATTGTCAATGTAAGGTACATTGTTGATGGACTTTATACCCACTTCCTTCCCAGACAACGTCTTCATTAGGACACTTTGTTTTGTTTCAGTGTTGCCATATGTGCTCAAGAAGTTGATAGCGGCATTAAAACTTAAGTCGCCTTTCAAAAGAGAAAGACCAGCAGAGCCACTAGTTAGAGCCAAAAGAGATTTAGTGTCGGCTAAATTGCTTCCCAAGGAGCTGGTCAGAAATTCTTCAACGTCAGAGTCAGCATCTGTATTTGTGTTTGTATTGTTGAAAGAGTTGAGGTTATTTAAGCCAGTATCTTGCTGCTGAGATTCTCGATACTGTTCAAAAACAGACTCTGCGCCAAAATTAGCTGATAATGCAGACCAATCAAAGCCAGTGTTGTTGTTACTGTCTAACGCCACAGTAACTACAGACGCCTGTATGCTTACAAGAGCCGCATTTAAGACCAGCCTATCCATGTAATCAACAATTCTATTGTGATTGTCGTGAGAGGCTTCGTAGCTAATAGAGCCTGACGCTAATGAGTAGGAGACAGCCTTTGCTCCTAGAGATTCAAGAGATGATTTTATTTGTTGAGCGAGATCGTCATCTTGAGGGATTCTAACAACGTAGTCGGAGCTGGACTCAATTGCTAGAACATTGCCCTTTTTCCAATTAAAGCTGACGTCGTAGGCGCTGGCAATAGCATCAAGATAATCACCAAGCTTTCCTTTGAATGCAAATAATGTAACTGGCTTGTCTCTCACTTCCTCCTCAGGAATTACAACATAAATTCCTAATTGATCTAGTAGGACGCCAATATCAGCCAATGTTGCTTGTGGTGATATTTTAGTTTGAATGTCTACATTTTTAATATGCGCAGGGATTTTGTTCGGCTCTTCAATAACCATTGCACCGTCTATCTTAAAGTACTTGATAGCAGGCTCAGTACTCTTCCAAGACTCTATCAAGGGCTTCGAAAGCTCCTCATTTGATTTCAGAATCTCACCATCTTCGGGCATCGTCGCACAACCTGACATGCCTAACGCAACTGCTGCTGCTAATAGTAATTTATTTTTCATGATTATCCTTTAGTAATTAACTTGTTCTAGCTTTGGTAGGGAAGATGTAATAGGCGCAACTATGTCAATATCATTCTTGTCATATATATACAGACCAGAGGACTTATCATAATAGACATCAACACCATTCATGCTCCCTTTGAAAACAACAGATTCTTTATCCAATAGCGGGTTTGTTTGGGGTTGTGCAATAGTGGAAGGCTCTTCGAGCATAACTTCCATATCAAACTGCTCGTCGAAAGTATCTACCTCTTCATAAACAGGGGTGTCTACAACTTTAATCTCAGGCCTTTTAAATGGATTTGACGCATTTGCCGATGCCATTAGAAAAAATGACACACCAATTGCGGCAGCTTTTAAAAATAAACTATTATTGTTCATAAAACGCACCTTAAAAAATATCGGTTTATAATAGACCAATAAAAAAAAGGCTGCAACAAATTGCAGCCTTTATCAAGAAAGTATTTATTTTATGCAGCAACCTTCTCTTTCTTTCTGTATAAAACACTTTCCCCTTCTAAAAGCACAGCTTCAACATCAGGCATTGATGGAACTTCAAACATTGCATCTGCCAATTTACTTTCAAAAATTTCTTGCGCTGCCCTTGCACCAGTTCCTGATAATAGAGCCTTGTGGGCAATGTCATGAATAGCGCTATCACTAACCTCTAGTTCAACTGAGTCCATTGCAAAAAGCTCTTTGTATTGATTTACAATTGAACCTTCAGGCTCTTGGATAATTCTTTTTAGTGAATCTAATGTCATATCATCTAGCGCAACCTTTACAGGAAAACGCGCAACAAACTCAGCAATCATACCAAATTTGATTAGCTCAGAGTTGCCAACGTCAGAAAGAGAAACGTCTTGTTCCTTTGCGGGTGTGACGTTAGCGCCAAATCCAATGCCCTTTTCCTGTTTGTTTATTAATAACTCTTCAATACCTGCGAATGAACCGCCAACAATAAATAAAACATTTTTGGTGTCAAATTGGATGTTGCTTTTACTATTCGGGTGCTTTCTATTTGAGTCTGTAGGAACAGATAACACTGTTCCCTCAATCATTGTTAGAAGAGCTTGCTGTACACCTTCACCAGACACATCTCTAGAAACATTAAGGTTCATAGCCATCTTTCTGAGCTTGTCCACCTCATCAATATAGACGATACCTTTTTGAGCTTTTTCCACATCGCCATCGGCTGATTGCAACAGCCTTCCAATAATTGATTCTACATCATCACCAGTATATCCAGACTCAGTAAGGGCCGTCGCATCAACCTTAACAAAGGGTAGGTCCAGCATTTCTGCCAAAGCTCTGGCAAACATCGTTTTTCCTGTACCCGTTCTTCCAATGAGCCAGATATTACTTTTGTTAAGCACAGACTTGCCGTTGGTATTTACGCTTATTTTTTTATAATGGCTGTAAACTGCGCTTGATATTGCTTTTTTAGCCTTGTCTTGACCCACGATTGTTCTTGATAGTTCACCATAAATATCAATCGGCTTCATTGAAAAGTCAGCAAATTTTGAGTCCGACATTAAGTTTTCCGCGTTGCTCTCACCAACACCTTGCGGACCAAAATTATCTACAAAAAAGTCATTAATGTGCGAGGGACATTTGTTGCAGATATGTGCGCCGTCAATACCTGCAACAAGATGATCACATTCTTCTTTGGCTGCTCCGCAAAAGGAGCAGTGTGTTTTTTTGTTGTCGTTCATAATAGCCTTATTTATAATTTCAATCTGGTTAACGTTGTTCCTACAGACCTAAAGCCATAAGTTGTCTCACCGTTACCACCAACAATAAGTGGCGTGCCAGATATATCAAACATCATCCCTAGAATATAATGCTGACGGACAGGGCTGTCCAGTTTTCCGTCATCTTTATTACATTTTGCATATTTTACTGACTTTTTACTGTAAAGTTCATGGATGGCTTCTTGTTGATTATCACTGCACCACGCAGACGCCATATTAACTACGACCTCTTCTGCAAATGAATCCTGACCCTGCATACCTATCGCACGAGGATAAAAGATATAATTGACTGAAACACCATTTTCTAAAAATGTATCAATATTTCTGTGAAGTTTTTGACAATAAACGCAGGTATAGTCGGTAAAGACAAATATCTCAGATTGTTCGTCTTCAGCTTCAAATTTTACAAAAAACTCTTCAGGAAAGCCATTTATTAGAGTTTTTATTTGCTCTTTCTTAGCATCCTTTGACAGAACATTACAGTCCGCATCATATCCCATTTTTGGCTGATCAAATCCACCAAATTTAATCAGACAACTATCGTCTACAGGCGTAAGTCCAGTACTATGAGGCGAACCATTCGTATGACTGGAAGTGACAGCCACCTCTTGAGTCACAGCGGGGGCGACTTTTGGTAACCTTATATTTTCAAGCTTTTTCTTCACAGCATCCTCATATGCTTTTGTATCTAACGCTTTCGCATTCGCGCTTCTAGGAGTACTCTTGTTTGAGGGGTGTGCAGCCTTGTCGCGAGAAAGATTATCAGAAAAAACAAGCTTGGCCTTAACCTTATCCATTATGGATATACCGCGATCCCTGAGTAATAAATCGCCTTTTATTTCGTATCTTGCATCCTCTGACATCAGTCTTATTGTTCCGTCCTCCTTTAATACCGCAACGAAACTAATATTAACCGCATCTGTCTTCATTGCCAGCTTAATGCTGCCAGAGTCACTCTCATCTGAGTACAAAGAGCTATTTACCAGCTCTACATTACTATCCACAAACACGGTTCTTAAGCTTCCTTTCTCCACATCTTCACTTTCCAAAAATGTATTTTTTAAAGGTGAAGGAATGATCGATGAAGAAAATCCAACTGCGTAATAAATAATTAAAGCTGCGACTGCCAAAAAGCAGGCAAGCTCAATCCCTAAATATAATTGACTCTTGTTTTTTCTAGATGTTTTTTTCATATACTTCTCATATATACGGCTTAAATTTCTGCGATATAATAGATTATGTATATTAAATTATCAATACAACAAGCAGGATATGAGATGTTTTAACAAAATAAAAAGCCCGACGCATCAGTCGGGCTTTTATCATTCTATTTCTTTTTTATCTTTTTCTATCTGCTCCAATATACTCGCTAGTGTGTCTTCTAACTCACCTTGCTCAATTTTTGTTGGAACAGGCTTATTAGGGTATGAGTTACTTTCTCCCATCCGCTCTATAACCTTTTTGGAGGCCGATTCGTCTTCATGACCTAATTGAGACCTAGGTGACATAGTTGCCTCATCATAGCTATGGTTTTTGGATAAATTATCCTTTACTGCGGCTGTCAACAGACTTTCAAATTCATCAGAAACAAATCCTGCTTCTCTTTCCATGTCACTTACTACTTCATCATCTTCAGTTTCAAGAATTTTAAGTATTTCATCTTGGTCAATATCATCGAAGCTGCTTAAGAATGAGTCTACCTCTTCCGAGCCATCATCAATTATTTCGTTGACTGAAGTGTTATCGCTTTCGGCATCATCCTCTCTAGTCTTATCATTTGATTTATTTTCAGCCTCTCGCTTGAGTTCTTCCAGTTCTTTTGCAATCTTTGCCGCCAAGTCATCGCCCAGTTCACCCTTATCGTCAGAGTCATCAAAGTCACTTTCGACCTCATCTTTACCTATAGAAATTGTAGACCCACTTGCTTTTTGCGTTTGTGATGTTAACTCAATATCTTTAAGCGAGTTCCTAACCTCTATCATTCCGATAGCATGAATAGCTGCATCCTGATGCGTCTCATGGAACATTTCAGCCACAGCCATATCAGCAAAAAGCGCTTTCAACCCGTTATCTGATACTTTGCCTAAGTGCTTAACTTTCTCCTCACCTTTCAATACAGATGTGAGTTTTTTAGTGGCCCCATGAATTTTTTTGACCAATGCATCTTTAGGCCTATCAATCATGAGAAATTTATTTAGCTTAGCTTCAAAGGCCTGAGGAGGATCATAATAAAAGAATCGACACCTGCTTAGCGTATCTCCAAATATTACGTGAGCCTCACCCGGACCTTGTTTCACCAAGTCACGTAAATTTATTCTCTTCCTTACTTCAATACGAGTCTGCTTCTGATCCGAATAACCTAAAACAGAGTTCTCTTTATATTCCTGACCTGCCGAGTTGGCTACTTCAGCATCGCCGCCACGAGCCTCTATGACCTTAAACGTATCTTCTGGATCTTCGAGCTTCATACATATCTTGATATTGGTGTTGGCTAGGGTACTGGCGGCCTCTTCCTTTGATGCTTTCTGAAATGAGGGGTAGTCCTGTCCCGCAAACACGACAGATACGCCAAGGCTTCGTGCTTGAGCTGCAACGACGGCAAATCCGGGTACGCTGTAGTATCCGTATTCGTCTAATATAAGCAGGAATGGAGTCTTACTGTTGGTAGGTTTAGTATCAATAACTTCTCGCTTTGTACCCTCAACCTTATTACCTAGTGAAGGTGCTAATGCGCTTCGAACCCCAGCAACCACCAGCTTACCTAAACCTTCAAGCGCATCAGGATCTTTTTCTAACGCAGGCAGAAGAACGAATAACACTCGACGATTAAACACAACATCTTTAAAATCAACCTCACCAAGCGGAACACCAAATATATGACCGTAAGTCTCAGATAAATCAGACATTACTTCTGTTAACTGCATCGTTAAGAAATTGTGCTGTTCAATAGCTTTGCCGGGAATATCACCAACAGCCGCTTGCTCTTCACTAAATCCGGGAAGTTCTAGAAGATACTTTCTTATAGGATCTCTAGCAGAATCTTCTAGACTTGGGTCTCTAGATAGGTTATAAATCTTATCCAATGGAAAGTAATTACGTATTTCCATAATATCGAGATTAAGGCCTTCATTATCCCTCTTGTATACAAGAGCATTTAAAAGACCCTTAAGCATCGTCCTCGCTCGACCTTTCCACATCGCGCCATCGCCCCCTGCATCTCGCATAAGCCCGACTATCAAGGAGTTCAAGTTGTCAGCAGTACCGTAGGACATCGGGTTATTTGTATTGCTGAGGGTGTGATTAAAGGGCGACTTCTGCTCTATTGTATCTCCACCTGTAAGATAATTAATAACCAACAAGTCATCTTCTCTACCCACCCGCCTACAAAAGGAGTAAACCAACCAGAATACGGTATTATCACCCTTACCATCTACGTACATTACGGAAGTGCCCACCAGCATCGCTTGGTACAGAAGACCAAGAAGGAAGCGGCTCTTACCAGAACCCGTAGAACCGAACACTAACAAATGGACAGACATATCTGCCTTACCGAACCAGATAGAGGAGTAATCATCGTTATCGTTACCAAGATAAAAAAGACCATCATTCTCACCCCACCCTGCGGGTTCTTCATCATCTATAGGTCTTCTGAACATGAAATTACGCTGACGAGACTTTGCCACCCAATACCAGATAAGTGCCATGACCACTGCTGGTTCCGTAAAGTTGTAATATTGCGAGTCAAAAAGAACAGAGTTCACGATAGGAAACGCGAATATAAACATCATCAGCATAAATAGTATTGAGTCACCACTATTTATCACAAACTCATTAAATTTATACCTAAAAGGCCTAACGTCAGGTTTTATAATTGACGGATCTAAATCTAGGTTTTTTGTAACACCAAAGTACCTTGCGCCCATATTAAAACCCCATCTTTTCTTTTTGTTTCTTTCTTTGCTGCAAGCTCTTCTTATCTACAAAAAGCGCTATCTTAAGAGCCTCGATAGCAGAAGTTACCTCAGGCTGTGTGATTGGCTTACCAACCATCTTCTCTAGTAACCAGTGAGAATAAGCGCCACCCGCTTCTGAGAATGCAGTTTTTCTACCAACAGACTGTAAGGCGTACCAAAGACCGCGATCTTCGCCTTTAAGCCAAATAAACTCTACGCATGGAATTACACCGCCACCACGACCTTCCTCAAGCAGCGTCATTAAGCCAGTCACTACGAAACCATGCGATGACATGATGTTTTCCGCATGTATATTCGAATAAAGAACTTCGTACTTTTTGCGGAAAGCAAGCTTCCTTATTTCTTTCTTATCAGTAAATCTCTGCTTCGCAAACTCGTCACTTTTGGTCTCTACTAGCATTTTGTATACAGATTCAAGACGCAATACTAAGTTCTTACGATGAAGAGTTAGCTTATTCTCATCACCACTGTAAACACCGTTGCCTTTAGCTATGCCATTACAGTACTCTTTAAGAAGCTCTATTGTGAACTTCCTGTCCATCCCCGCCTTTGGACTTAAATACTCAAATATCTTTCTCTGTGGCTCTGTAAAGCTCTCCTCCACAGAAGCATAGTGATTGGTTAACTGCTTCTCAAAACACCGTCTAGCAAGGTCTTCATCAAGCATATCCTCACCATCCCACATAGGGAGCCTAAATGATTTTTCAGCCTCAGCCTCTTTCTCCAATCCCAGAGGTGGAACCATTGTGGCAAACTCAACAGGACTTATTGATGGCAAGTATTGTTTTTTATGCTCATCATCCCTCTCGTACTCTAAGTCTTCCATCGTTGCTGGATTAAAGTTTACGTAAGGCTTGAGGAAAGGAAATATTTTGGCGTTTCGGCGGAGTATTTCTTCCATACTGTATTTGTATGTAACATCTCGCGAGCGTCCATTCAGCTTTTTATATAGATGATATATAAATAAAGCGGGTATCCATGACAGGTATGGCGCAAAAAACGAATCAAATTGATTTATATACTGACTATTAACCCCTCGTAAGTCTACAGACCTCAAGATATCAAAGCCTTTATCATAAGGAATTATATAAGTTAACGGCAACCAATCAGGAATGAAGTTAAGCATTGTCAATTGGACTACTCTGATGTAATACCATGCATTGACAAAAACGTATGAAAAGTGATTTAGAAGGAATATTATTAAAACCAAATAAATCAGAGCCATAATAATAGAGCTAGTTTCTGAAAGATTTTCGCCTGATTGCGCCATTCTGTTTTACCTTTATAAAATACAACGTATAAATAAGAAGCTAATCTTTAGCTAGCTATCATTCAATCCATCGAAGAGGCCTTTAAACTCATCTAAGCTATCTATAACATCATCTTCATCACTATGTTCAATGTCATCAACAGAACTTTCTTGTGAGCTTTTCGGTTCATTCCCTGACATATAATTATTACTAGATGACTCAGCGCTCGCAGAGGACTCCTCAGCAGCAGGCCCAGTTACCGAATCAACCTCTACCTCATCACCTTGGTGATTTTCTAAATTATCAACCTTAGGATTAGTGCTGACTTTGTTTTTACTTACATGATTTTTTTGATTACTTGGTGGCTTTCTATCTACCTTTGTTCTTTCGGCACTCTCTTTAGGAAGTTCTTTTGTTGACTCTTTACCTTCAGTACTGCCATTACCATAAGTATTCAAGAAGCCTATCTTAATCATAGTCCTCAAAAATTCTTGGCGACGAGAACGAGGCATGGACTCGACCATATCCACGAGTCTGGCCTCAAGCTCTACGTCATCATATAAGTCAACCCTATACCTATGTCTCATTATTTAAGCTACTTCCCTTGAGAGAGCATTAGTTCAGTAAATTTCTGCATACCCCTAGCGTTTGCAAACGCGGGTTCGTGAGCAATGCTCTGGTTTCTAAACCAGTTCTCTAGAAGCTTTTCGAATTTATTGACGGTTCCTCCTACAAAGATTACATCATCAATATCTGCTGCTTTCTTAAGCTTTCTCATGCTTTCTGCATAAATGCGCTTAGAGACCTCTTCTTGGGCTGTATTAATGATCGAAGATACATTCTCCCATTGACCCCAAAGCTTTATCCTATTTTCGTGAAGCGCAGTAAATAGCTGCTCATTAGTAAGCTCAATACCATCGAACTCATCAAATACCGCTTCTCTAATACTTTCTTTCACAGAAAGCATGCCTACTTCTATGGTAGACGATCTCTGATAGTCCAACGTACCTGCCTGCACAACAGCTATATCCGTCGTTCTGCCGCCAATATCGATGATAGCCGTGCGCTTTTGATAATTATCAACATTTCGCGCTAAACTGCCGTCATCCTTTCGCTCAATAACATAATCAAACCAAGCTGCAAGACCTTCTGCGAGTACACGGTGCTTAGATACTACTGGAAGGCGGTAGTCATCTTTGGCTTTGACGTCATTGTTCAATAAGTTTTTGGTCTTCGATGATATTAGAGGCTTATTTAGGGTACTTCCTCTGTATATCTTTTTAAGAGGCAGGCCTGTACAGATTGTAAGCTTGTGTGACGCATTTAAGCCAGCCACACGCAATGCGTGAGAAACAATAACCCTATTCATGGCAGACACTGGATATTCATCAAACGATGTACTGTCACTTTCAAGAATTTGACCTGTCGTGAATGAGCCTTCAGGTGTATCGTAAACAAACACCTTTGACTCAGACTCATCAATCGAAATCATATCACTGACGCCAGACTTTGCTAATGATGGAATACGGAAGCACTCTCCATTTGGCAGTGCAATCTTTGTTTCGTCGAAGCCGTCATCTGTACCAATAGGCAGGCTTCCGCCATTAATGATGTTTTCTGAAAATTTTGACACTTTAATATTCTCCTAAAAATTAGATGAGAATATTAGCAAATAAAAAGGGAAAATAAAATAATAGATGGTATATTAAATGAAGTGTTTTTTATTTTGAAGTTGGGCAAGGAAATTTGTCGATAATTCCCTCGCCCTAGTATATAACTAACCTCTTCGTGATGTTCTTTTCTTTGCGTACAGCCCTATCTTTCCTGACTTATAGAACTCTTCACATGTTTGTTCTGTCATTCCAAGCTTTGTTTCTGCGATCTCTACTGCTCTTGTTACGCCAAATCTTCTTACCACATGATTTCGGCTCGCCATATCATAAGCATCCATAACTAAGCATAGTGCAGTAACTTCATATCTATTGAGGTAAACCGCAAAATGCTGATCGCCCTTCCCTTCTTTAGAGTAGATGTCCTCAACAGAACTTTCTTTACCTATAATCTCTGAGGCAGTAAGCCGAGGAGCCTTGTCAAACTCATCAGGCTTTTTTTCAGCAAGTGGGGCTGAATTTATAGCGCTTGCACTTTCACTTTCGACATCGCTTAACTTTTTTTCATTTCCGCCTAGCGGCTTTTTACCAACACCTCTTGTTGGTATCTTTCTATCGTTAGTCATTAGTGAACTCCGTAATAATCTCTTCGACAACGTTTGATATTTGCGCCCCTGCTTTCGAGTGAGTCCATTCGCACACTCCTAGGCCATACGACAACGAGTCCCTATATGCATAATAGAAGTCTAAGCTTGTTTTAAAGGCGTCAGATAGAGAGGGAAACTCTTTTATTATCCTTTTCAATGCCATTGCTCTAAAGTCATTTGAATGGGTCGGCTTTTGATTAATAAGACTCTTTACGATTAAGTCTTTATTGTTTGCCTTTACATCCCCTACTAGTGATGCTGCATCTGCTAGAGTATCCATGTCGAGTACACTAGGTAAGACAGGAACTACAAACATATCTGAGTAAGAAATAGCTCGACGGTTGAATCGCACATCACCACCGCCAGTATCTATGATTAATATTTCAGAGTTGCTTCGAAGATCTTCCACCACACTAGAAAGTGTATCTAGATCACCAGACATGTACGAGGACTTAACTGGTAAAGGAATCCCTGATTGGATTTTCTTTTTAGTGGCTGCTGGAAGTATTTCTATATCTTCATTTGTAAGCAATACTTCACCAAATCCCTCTAGTGGTGCTTCAGGCATACTTCCGTGCCTTAAGTAATGATCCATTTCGTATCTACGCTGGAATAAAAAATACGTGTTTAGCTTAGTGTCTAAATCTAGAGTTGCTACATCATATCCACGACGCATAAATTCAACGGACATATGAAAGTGAGTCGTTGACTTACCTGCTCCGCCCTTGGGTCCACCTACAGTTATTATTCTTCCCATTGAATCTCCTTTTTCCCTTGATGGCATCTATTTGCAACCACAAGGTATCTGTTTGCTGTTGTTGTAGCAGTAGATTAGAAGCAAATTCAGCGTATGTCAATTGTAAAATAAGTGAAGAGTAATAGCATAGTAATAAGGATATAAACATATTAGCAAGTCGCAAACATAGTAATGGCATATTACTAGTAAAGTACTATTGTGTGTAGTAAGCCCATATTTACGGCTGACTGCTCATAAAGATATCAGCCCAAAGAGGCCTCCTTGTGGGTAGAAGGGCATCTTATTTGTATATTTGGATATTGCTACTCCATAGGCTTTGTTCTCGTTCGATGAAGTTATTGAATGAGTAGTAGGTTTGTCATGAAAAGATACTGATAGGGTAGTAATAGCACATTGCTAGCAATGCAAATAGGTGTTAATTGTTACGCAATTTCATGGTTTTTGCTCTTGTGTCATGAAGTTGTTACTTAAGTAATGGGTTAAGTATGACAGGATAATGATAGGGTAGTAATAGCACATTGCTAGCAAAGAAAATAGATGTTAATTGGCACGCAATTACGGGGTTTTTGCTCTTATGTCATGAAGTTGTTACTTAATTAATGGGTTAAGCATGACAGGATAATGATAGGGTAATAATAGTGAAATGCTAGCAATATAAAAAGAACTTAAGAGAAAAATATGTTAATGGCTACCACAAATAACATATAAAGCTACTAAAGATACATTAGGTAAAGCATGCAAAGTATATAATAGGACAGTAATCGCATATTGTTAGCAATGTATTAGTAAAGTGCATCGAAAGTAAAATGTTTTTACGCTAATAGTAACTCCCTATACTATCGTGACGATACCAAAAAGAAATCACTAGGCTATTAAATAACTAATGAATAGGAGTTGTTATATAGTTGACAGGCATGTAATTAGCTATCATATGTTTAGTGATGTGCAACTAATAGTTATTTAACATGTAGATGTTTGCAAACTAATAGCACACAATACTATAGGGATAGCAGTATAATGGTGAGTAATTAGTAGTGTGATATTGATAGGATGTTAATGCTAATATACTAGCAAATAGCTTGCTGTGTGTTTTTACTATGATTGTTACTTTGTTTGTACCGTTAGGCTTGCAGGGTAGGACGGGTATTCATATTTACTTTTAGAGTTCTGGTGTGGTTCTTCATTATACTCTATCTAGGTTGTGATGCATGGTTAATAAAAGTATGTTTAGACCCCAATACGGACATAAAAGGAAGTGAATGTGGAGTTATTATCAATGTAATAGCATATTACTAGCAATAATAGACTGTGTTTGTGGTTTAGAATTTGTCGTGGTTACTAGGATAGTTTAACAGCCTGTTAATTACTAATTGGGATTGCGATAGATTATGCCTACTATCCTATTAGAGGTAAGTTGCTAGCATATTGAGCGCAACATAATAAGTTTTGATAATATATTACTTGTAAGCACGGAACTATCTGTTACTTAGTATACAATCCTAATAATAATATATTGCTAGCATTTTGCTGTTACATTAATAAGTAATGATTAGGCTTGTCACTAGCTACTATGACTCACAACTTAAGAATATATTAAGAACTTATTGCACTTTAAATGCCATCTATATACTAATGAAATGCAAGCATATTATTAGCTCAGTGCACCTATAGTGTGATAGTAACATGCTGGTAGGATATAAAGACACTTTATAATTGAAGTGCCCTGCTAAACTTACATTTTGTTTTGCAGGGCTTTGATGTTTACCACGAAAGTTCTTTGTCTATGTCAGACAAGTAATCTTCATGCTTTTTTTGAGTTTCGCTATCAATCTTCATGACAGGAAGTGACAAAGAAATGTCTTTTGAGATAGGCTTAATTAAATCAGATAGATTTATGATGCGTCTTTTAGCTTTTGCTGAATCTAAAACATCATTCATATTTAAATGATTTTGGCTTTTTCTCATCGCCATAAATGTTTCAGCAAGGATTTTGCTATCTAATAGAGCGCCGTGCAATGATCTGTCAAATTCTGTTATTCCATATCTTTTCGCTAAGTGGTCAAGGCTGTTTTTCTTTGTGGGAGATATTCCATTAGCATACCCTAATGAGTCTATAACCGTGCATATTTCAGTAAATGTACCTTTGCCCAAAGCAGATAATTCGTGATCCAAGAAGCCTGTGTCAAAAGGGGCGTTGTGCGCAACCGCAATAGTTCCTTCGAAAAAATGAATTAGGTCGTCAGCTACATCAGCAAAGGTTTTTCCATTACCAAGTTCAACGCAATCCTGACGGGACAAACCATGAACTTCCATTGCTTCATAAGGTATTTCTCTTTGAGGGTCGATATACTCATGAAAGATATCGTCTGTCATTTTGCCATCGACATACCTAACTGCGCCAATCTCAATAATTTTATGACCTAAGTCTGGATCAATACCTGTAGTTTCCGTATCGAATACAATAAATTCATCTTTATTTACATCAAGCATATATATTCCAACTTATAAAACGTACTATGCCACTAAGTAATTTGTGAACATTGTTTGATTAGCTTTAAAATCCATGTACACAGTACCCGTAGCACCATTTCTTTGCTTCGCTATTATTAGCTCCGCCTTATTAGGCTCTTTAGTATCCTCATTATACACCACATCACGATATACAAATAGAATTATATCTGCATCTTGCTCGATAGCGCCAGACTCTCGCAAGTCAGAGGGCATAGGTCTTTTGTCTGCTCTTTGCTCACACTCCCTAGATAGTTGCGAAAGTAAAATAATTGGGATATCAAGATCCTTGGCTAATGTCTTTAACCCTGCGGTTACCTCGCCTAATTTTTCTGACTTGTTATTACCATCAGTATCTCTTAAGTTTATTAACTGAAGATAATCAATAATCAAGAAGTCAAGAGGCTTCTTGTTGTGCTGCGTAATGGCTTTCCTTCGTATTTCACTAAATGTAAGACCACCTTTATCAGAACATTGAAGATTTACATTTTTTATAAAGTTAAGAGAGTCTTCGTATGCGCTTTGCTGGCGCTGGGAAAGATTTGCCTGTCTAACATTCTGAAGAGGAATTCCAGAATACATTGAAATTAACCTGTCAACAATCTGCTTCTTAGGCATCTCAAGACTTACGAAGAAACCATTTGAACCTTTTTTTAAGGCGTCAAAAAGAAGGGATAGTGCCATACTGGTCTTACCCATGGCAGGCCTTCCAGCAAGTACGATTAGATCTGTTGAAACTAAGCCTGATGTCATTTTATCGTATTCTCGAAGCCCTGAAGGTAAACCAAGTGGACCTTCTGATTCAGCTATTTTTGCATTTTCTTCTGTATAGGTAGGCAAATAATCAGAAATAGATACTACGTCATTGCCAGAAATACCCTGAACGTTCGTTACAGCATCAAACTCTCTTGAAAGGTCGGCTAATAGATCGTCTTTATTAGTTGCGTTAGTTATTGCTTGATCTATTTTGCTCTTAAGAAACATAGCTTTTGTCGCGCAAACATTTAGCTTGAACGCTTCTATGTAGCTATTGAGGTTTGTCGGTGACGCAGAGAAAGAAAGTATTGAGTCTACAAATGCTTTTGAACCTCCGCTGCGCAGCATTTCTTGCTGAAAAACATGAGCATCTACAGATAGGCCACGATCAAAGTGGTTTTTCATAAGACTAAAAGCCTTTTGTTCTAGGCCTGAGAACATTGATTGATCAAGCTCAGTGGCTACTTCAGCAAGTATCTCGCTATCATTAATAGCCAATGACAGGATTGCATGTGTAATGTTGTTGTTTGACATATATACTCCTTAGTGGATATGCATTTTATGCATTTTTTTATTACAGTCAATATTATTCCTATATAAATGAACTAATAAAAAAAGAGACATTCGAGTAAGCCGTGATATAATTGAATAACTAAATAAATACTCAATTAGATTAGGTAGTCCAATACAATGACAATGAAATTTGCACACCTTAGGGTCCATACTGACTTTTCATTAAATGATTCTTTAATAAGGATGTCTGACCTGACAGGCGAAGATATGGCTAAAAAGCATAATGCTGTTGCCATTACTGACGACGCAAACATCTTTGGCGCTATCAAGTTTTACGAAAAAAGCAGATCTAATAATATTAAGCCCATTGTTGGCGCTGAAATCCACGTAACATCTGAATATGGCGATGACACTTTACCTATCCTGTGTAGAAACAATGATGGATATAAGTCACTAATGAGACTCATGTCTAAAGGGTATGAGTTGAGAGAAAAAGAAGGTTTAGATCCAACAATACCATTACAAGATTTTTTTGAAGACTCAAGTAACTTTATTGTACTTTCAGGCGGAAACAACTCCCTTTTATTTAGTCTTTTATCGACAGATAAAGACAAAGCATTCGAATATGCTAGGTTACTTAAAACACAACTTAGGGGTAGTTACTTCATAGAGCTTCAAAGGGTAGGTATGAAGGGTGAATCTGAGTATATAGAAAATGCAGTTGGCTTAGCAGCTCATGAGCAAATACCTGTCGTTGCAACAAACAATGTTAGATTCATGAATAAAGAGGATTACGAGACTCATGAAATAAGGTCAGCAATCCCACTAAAACAAACACTAAGAAGCCTTAGGCAGTCAGAGCCACTTTACTCTCCTGAGCAGTACCTAAAAACACAAGATGAAATGGTAGAGTTATTTAAGGACATACCTAGCGCCATAGAGAATAGTGTTTCTATAGCAAAAATGTGCAATATAGATATTGAGTTAGGTAATTTCTATTTGCCAAACTTCCCTGTTGAAGAGGGTCATGATGCAGGAACATATTTAGAAAAGTTATCTAAGGAAGGACTAGAAGAGCGGCTAGCATTTTTATTTCCTGATATAGATGAAAGAAATGATAGGCGTGCTGAATACGATGAACGCCTTAAGACCGAAATAGATGTAATTAATAAGATGGGATTTCCGGGTTATTTCCTCATCGTAATGGAATTTATACAATGGTCCAAGCATAATGATATTCCAGTAGGTCCGGGACGTGGCTCTGGCGCAGGTTCTCTCGTCGCTTATGCGCTGAAAATTACAGACATAGACCCACTGGAATATGACCTTCTTTTTGAGAGATTTCTAAACCCTGAGAGGATCTCAATGCCTGATTTTGACATTGACTTCTGTCAACAAGGTCGCGATAAGGTAATAGAACACGTCGCTGAGTTTTACGGAAAGAACGCTGTATCTCAGGTAATTACTTATGGCACGATGGCTGCAAAGAGTGTTGTTAAGGATGTAACTAGAACGCTAGGCCTGCCGTATATATTTGGCAATAGAATTGCTAAGTTAATTCCTAACAAGCCCGGAACAAAACTATCAGAAGCTGTAAAAGACGTTCCAGCCCTAAGTATGCTTATTCAAGAAGATCCACAAGTCGCTGAGGTTATTAAGCATGCTCTTAAGCTAGAGGGACTTACCCGTCAGGTAGGTAAACATGCTGGTGCTGTTTTAATATCGCCAAGTACTATTACCGACTTTACGCCTATATACTCAGAGTCTGCCACTTCAAATCCTGTTTCGCAATTTGACAAGAATGATGTAGAAAGTGCGGGCTTAGTCAAATTTGACTTTTTAGGCTTAAAGACACTTACTGTCATCAAAAAAGCCCTAGATCTGGCAAATATAATCAGGAATAAAGAGGGGATAGGAAAGCTTACATCTAGCGAAATACCGTTAGACGACCCTAAGACATTTAAGCTGCTGCAAGAAGGTAATACAACAGGCGTTTTCCAACTAGAGTCATCGGGGATGAAGAACCTCGTTAAGAGATTAAACCCAGAAAACTTTGAAGAAATAATAGCACTTGTTGCTCTTTACAGGCCCGGACCTCTAGATGCTGGAATGGTTGATACATTTATTAACTGTAAGAAAGGTATCGAAGAGATTCACTATCCTCACCCTAGCCTAGAAAGCATATTAGATGTTACTTATGGGGTTTTTGTTTATCAGGAGCAGGTTATGCAAGCGGCCCAGATAATGGCAAAGTACTCTTTAGGTCAGGCCGACTTACTTCGAAGAGCAATGGGGAAGAAGAAGCCCGAAGAAATGGCGAAACAGAGGGTAATGTTTACAGAAGGGGCTGTTAATAATGGAGTCAAAGAGGAAGAGGCAAAATACGTATTTGACTTAATGGAAACATTTGCGGGTTATGGCTTCAATAAATCACATAGCGCCTCTTATGCTGTTTTGTCTGTAGTTACAGCTTACTTAAAGGAGCATTATAGAGCACCGTTTTATGCTGCAACACTGTCGCTAGACTCTGGAGAGACTGACAAGGTAGTTAAATTAATTAATGATGCAAAAGACAATGGTGTAGCTGTAGTACCACCTTGCATCAATACGTCAGAAATTGATTACGGCGTAAACGAAAATGGAGAAGTAACTTACGGCCTTAGCAGCATAGGTGGCGTAGGAGAAAAGATACAAGAAAAGATAATTCAGGAAAGAGAGGAGAACGGACCCTTTACTGATATGTTTGACTTTATGATTAGGGTAAACCCTAATATCACCGTGGTTAAGTCTCTTATCTTCTCAGGTGCTTTTGATAATTTTGGAGAGAGTAGGGCTAATATGTACTCTTACTCTGCAAAAGCAAAGGATCTTCACGGCTCATTTAAAGATAAAATGAAGAAGCTTAAAAATGCTAATGAGTCACCAGATTTATTCTCGGAAAGTGAGAGCGATTTAATATCGAAGTTTAGAGATGACTTTGAAAAAATAAAGAAAGACTATGGAAACATCAACTTGATTACTAACTTCGAGCTAGTTCAAGAGGAAAGGAAAAGGCTTGGACTTTATATGACCTCTCACCCTAGTGAACATTACTCGAAGGAAGTTGAGTCAGCAGGAACAACATCTATATCGGAAGTAAGTGATTACACAGGTATTGATGTAATGAATAACGAGAAGGAGCAGAACGGTAAAAATGTAGTTACTTTGACAGGGGCTGTAGTTGATATTGATGTCAAAAACAATAAGAAAAGTATGTCGGCTGCTGTGACAATAGATGACGGGACAGGCCAAAAGACAATTAGGCTAGGCTCAAAAATATATAACGAAGTTTTCCACATGTTGATGCCTGATGAAGTTATCAGTATAAAAACTCATATTTCTTACAACCCTAACTCCGAAAGGTTTTGGTTCAAGGCTCTTTCTGTTAAAGATATGACCATGATAAGAGAGCAGAATATTGATTCAATAACGCTCAACGTTGATCTTCAGAATCATATTAAAAAGAAAGAGCTTAAAGAGCTATTGAGTCGGACGCCAAAAGGAACGTTCAAACTTAAAGTAAAAGACCTTGGAAGTAGCGATGAAAGTGTTTTTGAAATAGGCGAAGGGCGGAGTGTAAATGACGAATTTCTTCAGAGGGTTGCCAATATATCTGACACTGAAAATCCATTTGATATGCAGTTTAAAAGTGAAATAGACCCAGAAGAACGTCGTGCATCTTTGCTTAACAGGTTTAATAATGCAGACAGTGAAGCCGTTGAGATGGAAATAAGACGAGCTAATTCAGCTTTAAGAGAAGCGAAAGAGATAATGGGGTTAGCTATCTAGAGAGCGACTTTTTATAGCGCTAAAGAAGAGCAGACTTCTTTAGCGCTATAATAGATTAACAATTTTATAAAAAATACTTGATAATGATATCTTCCTTGAGAGATTCTAATCTCTTTAAAAGATTAGGTTTAGGGATGGGCTTATTGAATACTTTAAAGTAATATTCCTCAACTTTTTCTATTGATTTTTTTTGTGCCCATCTGACTATTCTCTCTTCTTGTCTAAGACTGGACTTTTTCATAATTGGAATACTTGCTACGGCTATTGTAATTCCTGAGCCGTCATTATCTAGGTGGCATGGAAGGGCGGTGCTTAAGAAAGTAATTTCTTCTTGGTTTAATGATATTGTTGAAAGGTAGCACTTTACCATTAAGATAGGGTATTTATATCCGTTATCTCCATGCTCTTTGAGGTGTATTCCAGTAATAACCTCAGACTCTAGAATAGCGCCTTTTAAACTGAATAAGGAAATGCCTTCTTTATTTCTGACAAAGATTTCTTTTTCTGCCTCATCAAATATCCTTCTAGCTAATTCTTCATACTTAGACTTTCCTCTGTCATAACTTTCCTTTTGATCCTTAATTAGTAATTTAAATAACCTTTCATTGTAGGATAGTTTGAATGGACTTAGGTCTTTGTGATCAGTTTTCTTAAGCGAGAGAAACTCAAAGTGAACTTTCCAAACCCCATTGAGAAGTTTATATTGACTAACATACATAGATTAATACCTCTTAAAAAGACAATAATATAGTTATTAACGATATAGTCAATGAAATAAAAAAGGCCGCTTTAAGCGGCCTTTTAAATAAGAAGTTTTGTTAAAACCTTGGTAGCTCAATGCTATCGAAAATGTCAGTAATGCTTTTGCCTTCATTCTCATCTGGCTCAGTAGTACTATCTTTTTGAGCGGTTGCTTCTTCTATGATGCTTTTAACAGCTTCATCAATAGTAATATCTACTTGGCTAACAGACTTGTCTACTAATCCCTTAGCCTTGTCACCAGATAGCTTACCTTGTTCTATTTTGCCAATGATAGAGAGCAAGTTGTTAAGCTTTGTTTCAATCTTCTTAGCTAGCTTTGAGTCGCCGTCATGTTTAGCGTACCGCTTTTCTCGCTCTAAGACTCTCTTATAGCGGATTGCGTAGTCTTTTGCATCCAATGACTCGTCTAGCTCGCTGATTTGACTTGTAATTTCAGCAAGTAAGGCTTTCTTCTTGCTTAGTCTTTCTTCTTTGCTTAACTTTCTTTTTCCGCGACCTGTCTTAACTTCTTGAACGTCAGGCTCAGCGTTTATCTCATCAATAATCGTTAGAGTAGAGCGTTTCTTCTTCTCTAGCTCTTCGATTGCAGATACAGAGTCAGGTAGTTTTTTTCTTCCTGCGTTTACGGCAATGGCCTTCTCTTCTTCCAGAATGTCTTCTATTGTAGATTTTTTGCCATCATCCTCTAAGTCATTTACTTGCTTGTGAGCCAGATTAAGCTCTGAACGTATAGTCAGATAATGCTCTTCAAGCGTTACTTTAGGGTGACCTACGCTTTTTTGCTTAAACTCTTCTGGCAAACCATCCCACTCTCTCTGGCTAGAGCCTAAGTCAGGTAGATTTGACATATCGCTAATAGCATTTGCGACATCCTGCTTAACGGTAGAGAACGCTGCAATTTGGCTTTTAGACAAACTTCCTGAAGAAGATAGTTTTCTAAGCTGACGTTTTTTGGCCTTTAATACAACAATATTGTTTGCCGCTTGATATCGCTTCTCTGTTATCTCATGGACTTCCTTCATGTCCTCATCAAACGTTGCCTTTATAGCCCCCCATTCACTAGGTGAGTAAGGGTATCCAGTAAAAAGGGATAGCTTGCTTGCTACAGTATCAAGGTCTGATTTTAATTTGATGACCTTTCTTTTTAGCTTTACGATCATTGGATCAGCTTTTCTGGTCATTAGTATCTCCTTTGGATTCGTTGTTGTTTGCTGGTTAGCAATATAACCAAGCGATAGATATATAATACTGCTTTTATCAGAGATTGCAAATTTGTTGTATTATTTTTGATCGTGTATATAAAATACACGTAAAATCAGTTGCTTGCGCTTTTTTAATGCCGTTATTTATAGTAATATTCTTATATTTTTATACTAAAGAATAATTAAAAAGACAGTTAACTTTTTAAATTTATACTAATGGATAAAAAGCTTTTAATAGAATGCTATTAAAAGCTCTATGTTATTGACTTTATATAATTAAAAATATCTTCAGGAAGAAGTCTAAGACCCCTGAATATTGATTTGACATGACCCGACTGGTTAGTTCCTAAGCTTGAAAGGTCGCCAAAGCCTCTTTGAAGCATGTCTTGCTCAGCAAGTTGACTACCCTTCTTGAATTTTTCAATTGCCCTTAATCTAACAAGAGAATCCTCGTCGGTTTCGTAGCGCTCTGTCTTTAAAAGCATTACAAAAAGACCATCACCGCCCAGTCGAGCTAAGCGACCTCTTATCTGATGCAAGGTTGATATGCCTAGTTGTTCAGGGTTTACGATAACCAGCAGTCTTAGTTCAGGGATCGTTATGCCAACCTCTATAATAGAAGATGCAATAATAATCTTCTTTTCGCCTGACTTGGCCTGTTTGATAGCTGAAACCTTTTCTTCATTACTTAGTCCACCATGCAGCATTACTACCTGATCAGGATAATGCTTGTTCCATTCATTAAATGCCGTAGTTACATCCCCTACTTGGTCTTTGGTTATGGCTCTGACTCCATTTTGTTCGAAAAAACCATATAGAGCATCTATTAATTGTTCATCTCTTTTTACAATAATACTTTCAATAGGAGTGTTTGATAGATTCCCTTTGTCTTTTTTAATTCTAGCTAAGGTTACAAACTCCCGCTTACTTTCAAAGACAAGCTCCATTTTCTTTATGAGCTTATGAGAGTGGAATTTACTTAAAGTTTCCCATGTAAGGCCCATAGAGTTAATACGGATGGTAAGTTCATTAGATTGCTCACGCAAAGGATAAAGAAAGCAAACTTGACTGCCATTTGAAACAACCTCATTTACCTTCCTAAATATGTCTTTTCGCTCATCTGGAAAGCATATTTTCGAGGATATATTTTTTTCTACGGGAGGCATTTCAATTTTCGAAATCGTCTTCATACCTAGCATTGTAAGCATTAGCGTCCTAGGTAAGGCTGTCGCAGTAGCCTCTATTAGGTTTAGATTATCGTGCAAGAAAATATCTTTTTGGGATGTACCTGTTTTTTGTTGTTCATCTATTATAAATATATCGGGCTTGTAACCATCTTGCCTTTTAATCCAATGTATTAATGCCGAGGTTCCTATTAAAATAGGATTTCTTTTTTTATAGTCAAAACTTACAGAGCTTCCTTTTTCTATAAACTCCACATCTGCATCTTCGAAGGTCTCTTGAATTTCATTCTTGACCTGATTTGCGAGAGGAAGGTTAGGTATCATGATAACCACATGTTTTCCTACCATCTGGGAAGCCACAGCAAGAACAGCATATACAATAGTTTTACCACATCCTACATCACCTGAAATCAAGTGATCACAAGGATATGGTGAGGCGAGCCTTTTCATCACATCCCAAATAGCTCTCTTCTGCTCGACATTTAGTTCAAACTTTGGTTTCTTAACAAGTTCTTTTACTATACTTACAGGAATATCCACCACACTATTTGGAGAGTAAACTATTTCTCTTGAGTTTGAAGCGTCCACAATAATCTTAAGGGCATGTAGCGCAACGATTGCTGAGTTAGCTAGTATTACTTCTGAATTCGACTTAGGAAAGTGTATTAGTCTAAACAATTCACGTATAGAACCTACATCTGAAGGTATTTTGCTAACAAATTCAGATTCAACCATTCCGATGTAATTGCAAAGCTCTAAAGAAGCCTTACTGATGGAGGATTCAAAGAGGTGACCCATATAGTAATGTATCTTATCTGAATCCAACTCATACTCTTTATCTTCTACCTTTACTTTCTTAGCTTTGTATTGAGGTACAATGCCGTTAGTCTTATGAGTAGGGACAAACTTAGCAGACTTAATGGTAACCATATCATTCCACAGCTTTGCTTTTCCTAATGCATAAAAATCTTGACCAGCCTGAATATCTTTCCAGTCCCAAATATTCCCAAAAACATTTATTATGAAGTTTTCATAGCCGTCAGTAGCATACACTGTAACGCTACCTACCTTATTTTTCTTTGAGGGATATTCAACTTTAGGGGGCTTTGTAGCACGTGCGCGAAAGAATATAGCCTCATCCTTATTAAGGCCATCACGAACCTTACCCACAGTATGGGTAAAGTCATAGTATTTTAAAGGCAGATAGAAAAGCAATTCATGTAAGCTTGATAAGCCTAGCTGCTCAAGTTCTTGCTTTGCCTTAGGTATGTCTATAGATACAGTATTTTTCATGTAGATGATTATATCGCTGAGATCAAGAGTTGCAATAATTTACTGAATTTTTTGCATACCTTGTTATTTCTATTAACTTCCGTGTCTCTTTAAGGGTGGCTTTCGACATGGCGTGGTCTTGATGATCTAAATACATTATGTAATTAAAAAGAGCATATAAGGTGGAGTTTTTGTCGGCATTAAGTTTCTTTAAGCACTTTTTGACTATTTCATCATCAGAGTAGTCGTTGATGCCTGATTGAACGTATTTTACCACTTTATTCCCTGATATATTACCTTTTTCAGCAAGCCCTGTTAGCGAGCTATCAACAGCATAACTATAAAATGGCAGAAAAAGTGTCAAAAAAACTAGTACTCTTCCCATGACAACCTCCTCTCTTTTCTCAAGGGTAGCTTAAATGTATCTTTTCTAGAATTTATATTGAAACGTCTACTATCATCCATTCTGACAATGTTTATATATTTAAATTTAGACAGCAAATCCACCCTCTCTTTCCTTAGGTAGAGCCTAAGTGCTATAGGGTGTGACATTCCTTGTTCTGAACCTACATCAATAACCAGAAAGATCGCCGAGTGACTCGGTATATAAGATACTCCAAAAAACCTTATCTCCGCCATTAGCATGTAAAGCTTTTCTGGAACCCCCATGCATAACTTACCGTCAAATATTTCAAATCCAATACTAGACGACAGGTATGGCTCAAGTAGATAGGTGTATTTTAACCTTCCCGCGCCTAAGTTTACAAAGTAAGGCGAAAGCTCATGCATTAAAGCTATAGTATACTTGTCCTTACTGGCTATTACTTCATTCATATTCAAACAAACCTCTTCTTTATCGTTTATTTTATAGTTATTATCTATTAAAATAAAGCATCTATTAAATGTGGTGGTATTTTATGCTAAGCGAATCGCAAAAAGCGCAAGATGAATTTCAGATTGCCATTAAAAATCTAGGTATGAGTTCATTGAAAATTAAGGATGATGACGGTAAACATGTAAGTGGGATAAATCTTATGGCTATGGCTTTGCCAGACATGTGGTTGCCTAAGTTGATGATGCGAGCAGATAATATAGGCCGTTTGATTGTTGGGGAGCGTATTTTTTCAACCGCTTATATGAATGATGACAAAACACTGACAGGCATTAGGGCATGTGATGTGGAAGACGACGTAGCAAAAGCACATGGTTATATTGAAAAAGTAAATGAAGACGCGGAGTTAAGAAGGTTAGTTATCAAGCAGGTTGTTGCCACATCCATATTAAACAAAGATGGCTTTGCTTATTTGAAAGAGTTTGAGTCCTATGATATTTCAGAGCCTAATGATGAGCTGATTAGGCCAATGGATAGAAATCTCGTTGTTGCTGCTATGCTAAGAGACTTTACGGAGAAGGCTTATCCTGTGCTAGAAAATGTTATTAATTATAACTCGACTATGGAGCCTAGCTTGTAAATGAGTTCCGATATTGAGTTTGACTTGGACGACGAGTTTGAGTGGGTTGATGCTGACGTTATAGATGAGATCGGGGGAGACTCAAATATTGCTGACGACTCTCAGGGCGAAAGGCATATTGATTCAACAAAAAATAATGATGAGGGAAGTAGAACGACTGATATAAAACTATATCAGTTTATTGCTGCACTTTCACAAATCGAGCATAACTTTTACTCTAAAGATTTCAGTCCTCAAGACCTGCCTTTCTTGTCAGAAAGGATATCAAGCAACGTTGATATAGCAAAAAAAATAGCAGCCGCATTTGACTACAAGTTGAACAACTTAACTCATATTTACTATTTCAATATTCTCCTAAAGCAGGTTTCTTTTTTGTCGTCAGCAGCGACCCTCCTCGGTACGAGAATAGAAGATAGCTTAGAAGACAATGATTACATTAATAAGATAAAAGAAGTTAATGTTGATGGCGTAGTCATATTGGAAGAGGAGCTTGCTTCTAACGAGGTTAGCATGCACATAAAGAGTGTACTTGTCCCCTACTGCATTTATTTTGAAAGCTCTATCTCTAAAGTATTTACAGGAATAAGTGTAGGTGACTATTTAGAAGCTGTAATAGAAATAAGCAAGACCATAGCAACGAAGTGGAATCGAAGCATAAACATTAACAAAAGACACCTTCTATTTGTTAGTGTTCTTGATACGGTATCGAGATTTGTTTTGAATAGTATACATCGCAATATCAACGATCTAATTGAGTCTAAATTTGAAAGCTCAAGTTCTCTGACGTCTACGATATGGGATAAAATAGAGAGGTATGATCTTGGGCTTAAAGATTTTCCAAGTGAAAAAGATATTTTAATCGATAAAGTTGACTCTATTATAAATACCGAAGTTAATGACTTTTATATAAAGCATAGAACATTAAACTCTCTTGCATCTAAGGAAAGAGCTAGGCTGTGGCTAATATCCATGCTCAGCGACTCTTGGTTGTCATACCATGACTCTCTCGTTTCAAAGCTTCAAACCATGAGCCGTGATGAGAGGCAGAGTTATTACAATAGTAACCAAAACAAGCCTGATTTAAGCGATTTTTATAAATCACTATCATCGGACTGCAAGAGACACCTGACTTCAATACAGTCAGTTAAGATTAACACGAACGACTTGTTTAAAAGTATAAGGCAGGAGTTTAGTTCATTATGGGGGGTTTCTGATGCTTACTGTAAGACAGCAAATTAAAATAGCTATACCAGTTTTATTCCTAACTGCGATTGCACCTACTAAGGTAAGTGCATTTATAACGGGTCCAATATTCGACCCTGCCAACTTTACAGAAAACTTAGCCAAGCAGATGGCAGACTTGGAAGCGAGATTAAAGGACGAAATTCAAGAACAAGCTAAGCGTCAATTAAAAAAAGAGCTAAAAAAGGCAGTTGGTCTGGACAAAGACAATAACGACTTAACAGCTCAAATTGCAGACGCAAGACAAAAAGAGAATATAAGAAACCATGAAGTTGCTAATGAGAACATGCCCATTTCAGGCTTGTGCGCAAATGCATATCACACTGATGAAAATGGAAATATTGTTGAATCTGACCGAGCAAAGTCTTCCATTTTATCATTTTCATTAAGGTCGGATTATGTATCCGCCGCTATCTGTGATGATATTGGAGGAAGGGGTAAGGAGGTTCTGGATGAAAATTTACCCAGCTTTGAGAAGCGAAGTGCAAGCGAAAGGGTTGAAAAGCAGGTCGCATTGGTTGACGAGGTTATTGATCAGGTAGAAGACAATAACATGACAATTAAAGACATAATGCCCCATACAATGTTAGGGCTAAGCTCAGATGAATTTGAGACAGCCAAAATGAAAGCCAAGATTATGTTTGCTCCAATAGAAGATAATAAAGAATATAGTCCTAGCAATATGAAGGAATACTTCAAGTCCACCAGCAAAAGCATGAGGTCACTTCTACCATACCAAACACAGGAAGATCAGATATCTGAAAAGCTAAGGCCTGCTGATGACATTTTTTCGAAGCGCGAATCTCAAACATCTTTTGCTGACGACTTCATGAATGCAGAGAATATTGAAACATACTCTTTTAGGAATATGTTACTTCCTAGCCAAGTTGAACGTGAAAAAGCAATAATGACAGCCTTTTTAGTTCATATGGCTATAGAACGTTACAAATCATCCCTAGATAAAGAAATGCTTCTTAGCGTAAGACTTTTAGAAAAAATTCCAGACTAATCTAATATGTTCATTAATACATGGTATAATGTAATTATTTGCAGGTAAGGTTGATATAGAAAATGAGCACACCAAAAGTAATTTCCGAAAAGGACCAGTCAGCAATCGTTGATATGGTAGAAAAGTTCCTCCCTGATGATGACAGAAAGCTGGAGGCTGGTGAGATAATCAAGCACTTAGGAGATACACTTAGTGAAGATGCTGGTGAAAACCCTATCATTGAGCACCTTTCAAAAAATGCTGAAAAAAGCTTCAGCAAAGACGAGATGAAAGTTATATCTGGTCGTTTAGGGGTTGAGGCATATAAAGAAAATTACGAAGCAAGCATAAAAGAACCCGAAACCGAGCCGAAAAAAGAGTCTAGTGAGGTTAATGAAGTTGACTCAGCCTCCAAAAATGAGCCAACCGAGAAGCACCCAGAGAACAACCAAGGCGATAAATCTGTAAAGCAGAGAATAAATGAATTATCTGACGAGAATAAGGTTATCTTCAAGAACCTAAAAGAACAATGGATGAAGAGCAACAGAAAGAAAAAGCCTTTCTCAGATATGAGCAATGAGGAATTAAACCTTACTGCTAACGAAATAATTCTAGACGCATTAGAACAATCCCTATTAAATAACAAGGGTGTATCTGGGGGCGCTAAACCTATAGACCCCAACCAAAATGCGATGAGACAAGAGGTGTACAATCCTATCAAAGGATCAGCGAGCGGCAATGCATTGGCTGGAACAATAAAGCAGGCATTCAAATTGGCGTACAATGCTACATCAGCCATTATGCACGGCACACATGGCGCGGCTAAAGGTGTATCAGATGGCATATCAAGGATTATCGAAGAACGTAAAGCTTATAATTCTCCAAAAAGCGCTGATGTGAAAGCCTCCCAAGAGGATAATATTTTAACGTCAGAGAATGAAAGCTTAGATAATACTTACGAAGATAGAATCGTCAAAGATAGCAGAGAAAATTTGTCTGAAGCGTTATTAGATATTGAAGAAAAGTCCAAAGAAATAACCCGACTTAAGAAAGAAGGGAATTTCGGTACGGCAAACACAATGCTAGAGACAAATCAAAAGCTGAGAGACCTATCAAAGAGCGTTGATAATGTTAATGATATGAAGAACATATTAAGTGCAGATCTAAAGCGTAAGGGAGTGAGCAAAGAGGAGCGAATGGAGGGCATCAAGGCGATGAACGAAACCAAGAAGTCTCTGAAAGGTGTGCAGGACTCTCTAGGTAACTCAGAAAATGAGAAAGAAGTAAAACAAAGACTGGAAAGGGTAATTAAGGCTATTGATAGGATGCTAAAGGCTATAAAAAATATGTTCACTAAAGAAAGGACTAACGAAGCCAAGAACGATAATCCTAGTGAGGTTGAAAATAAAGCACCTACAGTAGAGAAAGAGGACACGATATCTACCCCTTCCTTGTAAGCCATGTAGTTGCATAGCTCCACAACAGCCCAAAACCATAAAGCGCCTATTAACTTAACGTATTAGGCGCTTTTAATTTATGGATTTGATTACATACAAGGAAAATACATGATTCGTGTATTTTCTATAGTATCCTTCATGCTATCTAGAGTAGCTATGCTCATACGTATTTTTTCTGTTTGCAAATGAGCTAGGGACATTAATGACCTGTAGATCATCAGTCCTATCCATAATTTCCTCTAAGTACGGAGATATATCAGTCTCTATGTACTGACCGTGCTGACGCCTCCTTTCAGAATAAGACATGACAAGCTGACTCTTGCACCTTGTTATTCCAACATATGCCAAGCGTCTCGACTCCTCAACCTCACTTTCTGGCAACTCACTAAAGTCTTTTCCGGGGAGGGTTTGTTTATCCATACCTATCAAATATACATTCGTAAATTCCAAACCTTTACTTGCATGAATGGTCATCAACTGAATTTTGGCATGACGATCCCTATCCATTTCTGGCGTAGCTTCAACCCTAAGAACTAAGTCATCAATAACCTTATCTATATCACCTGACTCTAAGTAAGCATCTGCAAATTGAGTAAATATTTGACCAACTCGCTCTACCTTAGCATCCATATTTGCTGCTGCATCTTTATTTGCGCTTTTTTTAGCAGAGGTCATCATTTTTGGCCTCAAGAAAGTATCCCATGCGTCTGTCAAAAACTCTCTCAGAATTTCAGGATTGCCACCAGCATCTTGAAGCCGCTTTATGCTATCTATCACACTCAAAAAGGCAGTTGCTTTCCTGCCTACCGCACTAGGTGCACCAGAACTAACAGTTGATTTTGCCTTCTCACAAAGGTACTGGTATACAGGCAGCTTTTTAGATTTCATAGCATCTCTAGCACCTTTTCCTGAAACCCCAAAATTTGTGCACCCTAAAAGTCGCAATCCTGCCATAGAATCCCAAGGTCTAAATACAAATCTCAGCAATGAAATGGCATCCTTTACTTCAGCCTTTTGATAGAAGGATGTATCTCCAATCAATTGATAAGGCACTTGATTAGCCACGAGTTGATTTTCTATTTCAGTCTTCAGGGCTTTGTTTCTATATATGATTGCTATCTCTTTGCCGGGAATTCCCTTAGAAAGATCTCGTTGCACAGCCCTGACAATGTTATAGGCTTCTGTCGAGTCATCACCAAACTTGACCAACTTGACAGCATTTGCATCTATATTACTCATGCTTTTTAGCTGACCATCTGTAAGCCTTTCGCTCATGGCGTCAGCAACAGCATTCGACACACTAATAATATTAGATTGGCTTCGATAGTTCATTGCCATGTTTATCTTTTTGACATTTGAATATCGCTTTTCAAATCCAAGAATTACTCTGATATCAGAACCCCTGAACGCATATATTGATTGCTTTTCATCACCTACTACGCAGATATTCTTATGATGCATTGCAATAGCATCAGTAACATTCTTTTGAACACCATTAGTATCCTGATACTCATCTACCATAATGTATTTAAACTTCGAGGACAGTTCTATGGCAACCTTCTTGTCAGACTCAAGGAGTTTATTACAAACAACGAGAATGTCATCAAAATCAAACCCGTCAATATCTACGCACAACTCCTTATAACCATTCCATAGCAATGATGCTGCTTGCTTTATCTTAAAGTCCTTATCTTTAGGTGAGATCGTCCTGATATAATCAGAGTTGTCCATTCCCATAGCTTTTCGCTTAGAGATTTCGGCAGTAAGGTTGGACATATTGTATTGTCCAGACTCAACTTCTTGGCGTATTGATACATGAAGCATTTCAAAGGCATCTTTATATAGCTTCTCGGAGTCCTTATCGTCAATAATAGAGAATCGCTCCATGTCTACGCCGTACTCTTTAAAGAAATCGTGATCTTTGTATTTCTTTAATATATGTTCTATAAAAATACTATGGAAAGTACCTACAGTAATATAGTCGGCCTTTTCACCTACACTCTCTCTTAATCGATCCTTTATCTCACTCGCAGCCTTATTCGTAAACGTAATCAACATCAAGCCTGACGGACTTACACCTGAATTAAGAAGATTTGCAGTGCGATTTATAAGTACGGTTGTCTTACCAGAGCCTGCACCTGCAACAATCATAACGGGACCATTTGTGCTCTTTATAGCCTCTTGCTGGGCGGGATTTTTTCCTTCCAAAAGGGCGGCTAATTTGTCGTTGTTATCAATTTCCATACAATACGTCTTATATAGTTGCGAAAAACTTGTGAAATAATACAATGAGTATATTATAGCATGAATATTTACGGAGTATATAAAAAGCGTGTTTGAATTACCCCCAGATATGCCACCCGCGTATCCTTTAGAAGAAGTCGTAGAGCAGAGTTGTATAAGCTTTAACTCTGAACACTTTGGCATTCCAGATATTGCACTGGAGGCTATTCGGCGCGTAGAGAATGGAAAGGTGTGCGGTGTTAATAGCAATACTAACGGCACTGCGGATTTAGGCCCAATGCAGATTAATACCATCCACCTCCCTGACATACAAAGTCATTATCCTGACATTGACTTCTCTGATGTTGCTTGTAAGCCATGCTTGAATATTACAATTAGCAGTTGGATTTTGAGTCAGAGGCTCAATGAGGTTGATGGAGACTTATGGTTGGCAGTAGGAAATTATCATTCTAAGACTCCACACGTAAGGTTGCGCTATCTAAAAAAGATAGAGAAAGCTGTAGAGAATATAAAGCGTGAACGCTCAAAGGGCAATTGATGAAACAGTACTTAGCAATTAATGAAAAAAGAGACCAGTCAGAGAAGCTCGCGAAAGCTTTAAACTTGAAACAAGGTAAAAATTGCTTTCAAGGTAATTATAGAGATGGGTTTCTAACGGTTGTATGGGCTAGCGGACATTTAAAAAGGCTTAAGCTCCCAAACGAAATAAATACAGAGCTGAGTTGGCAAGACCCTCCTACTGCTTATATGCCTATACCTCGAAATTATGAAACAGTTGTCAATGACGACGGAAAAGGAAGGATAAAAGGTCTATTAGGCAATATAGGCCTTCATATTAAAAAGGCTGATTGCGTTATCCTTGCGACTGACTCAGACAGGGAAGGTGAGGCGATAGGACGCATGATCCTAGAGCACTTTAATTTCAGAGGAGAAGTTAAAAGGGCTTGGCTCGCAGCGGGATTGGATAAGAAGTCTTTGACTCATGCTATGGCTAACTTAAGAGGTGAGTTTGATACTATTGGGATGTTTAGATCTGCTGAAGCACGCGCTAGAACAGACAGGCTTTACACCTACCTCACTAGGGCTTACACATTTTACGCCAAATACGGAAAGTTCGGCAATTACTTATCCCAAGGAAGAGGCAAGTCGGGAACAATGTCAGTAGGGCGTCTTCAATCTGTTATTGTAAATATGATAGTAATGAGGGACGAGGAGATAGCTAATTTTGTAGCCAAAGATCATTACACGCTGAGCGGATTATTTAACTTCAAGGGGGCTGAGATTGACGCTTCCTTTTCTCCATCCGTAACTGAGAACATTATTGCATCAAGCCCAGAAGGTATCACTTGGGAGCAGCAGAAGCCTAGAGGTGACGTAATCCCATTAGATAAGCCATTATTCACTGATAAGGCGATGGTAACCGAGTTCATTAATAGGCTAACCGAAAGAAAAGATGATGCTATTATCGACTTTAGCGAAAAGTCTATTGAAAAGGACAGCCCTCCTAATACCTTCGAACTCGCTGACGCCCAAGCACACATTGCTAAAAAGCTGGGTATAGACAGTGGTCTAGTACAAACCATCTTAGAAGACCTCTATGAACAGGGATGGACTAGTTACGCTAGGACGAGCAAGTCGGAACTTCCGATAAACCTTTATGAGTCATCAGAGAGGAATGGAATGTTCAATGCAGTGATGCAGCTTCCTAGTCTTAGCCAAGAAGCTAAAAAAGCCATGGACATTCATAACGGTAATGATCCTGACTATAAGCCTTTTATGCCTAAGGTATTTAGCAAAAAGGACATGGAGCACTATGGCATAGTGCCAACAAATGAGGTTATGACGCCTAATCACTTTGCTAACCTTAAGCCTAAAAAAGCGGATAAAGGTACAGTTCGCCATACAGCAGATCAAATGCGAGCTACGTATGAAATCGTTTGCCAGCAATTCATCTGTGCAATGCTGCCTCCCGCTGAATACACAGCTCAAAAGCTTAAGATATCAGTTCCTGTAAATGATTTACTAGGGAACCCCTCTTCAGTATTTTCTGCGAAAGCTAGAAAGTTAGTTGATGCTGGTTGGAAGGTTGCGTTTGGTAAGGGGCTTGGTAAAGACTCAGAGTTTCCTGATTTGTCAGTAGGTGACCAAGGCAGCTTGCTTAAGGTGAACAGTAAGAAACAAAGAACAAAGCCACCTTCTAGATATACGAAAACCAATCTTCCTAAGAAGCTTTCTATGGTGGGCAAGGAAATTAGAGATCCTGCATTGAGGAAGATACTTAAAGATGCTGAAGGCATAGGGAGGCCTGCGACACGCAAGTCAGCTATTGAAACTGTCATTGAACGTGAATACGTCTCGTTAAAGGGGGAGACGCTGTACTCAACAGAGAAAGGCAGAGAGTTGGTTAAATATATACCGGGATGGCTTAAGACACCTGAGACAAGTGCTAGGCTTGAAGATTATATGAACAAAATATCTTCACTAAAAGACGACAATCAGGCTATTCAAATGCGAGATACATTTGAAAATATGCAGATTGAAAAGATAGAGACGCTTATCCAGAGAATGATAGATAAGTTCCAAGGCGATTTGGGGGAGAGGGTCTCAAATGCTCCTAAGAAAGTTTCTGCTAAAATGAAGAAATTCATAAAGTCTATAGCAGAAAAGAAAGGTGTTGAGATACCTAGAGGGACTCTGTCGGACCCTATGATGGCTAAAGCATTTATAGATGAGCATTTTGAAAAACCTAAAGAAGGTGTGGCATATCAGCCCTCTGATGCTCAAATTAACTTTGCTAAGAAAATTGCTGCAAGTGTTCCAGAAAATGTTAAAATTGATGACACTATGTACACAGACGCAAGTGCCCTTTCTGAGTTTATCAATGCAAACAAGAAGTATTTAAGGCCTTCGGAAAAGCAAATTGGTCTCATTAGAAGTATAAAGGCAAAACTGCCAGCAGACGCAGTCGTACCTGAAGATGTGGAAACATCGCTTGAGGTCGCGCAAGCATTCATAGACCAAAATATGGGTGGTAAAAGGAAAAGCTCAGGCGCTGGAAGTAGGTCACAAAAATCAACTGGAAAAAGTAGGCAGAGATCATGAGAGATGGCAATACCGTAAGTCAAGAAAATAACCTTCAAAAAAATATGCTGAAGGCGTTAGTTGATTTTATAAAAAGTATTTTTTCCCAAAATAAAAGTAGTGGTCTTGGACTGTCTATTGATAATGCTCAGAAGAAATTGAGTGACAATCGATTTTCGCAGGATGTTACTAAAGAGCTGGTGGAACAGAATGTAGACTGTCTGAGGCTAATAGAAGAGTTTATTGGTGATAATAAAGATGCATTAGAAAGTATGAGCAACTCTAATAAGATTAATGAGATATCTAAACTTGTTGAGGCTGAGCTTCTCCCTAATCTGAACGCCTACTTAGAGTCAAAAGGCTTGTCTGAAGAATCTTTATCTAACCCATTAAGAAGGGTTGAAGCATACAGACACAATATAATAGATAATGTAAACGCAGCATTTAAAAGTGAAGTTTCTGGGGCGGATGAAGTTATAGACGCAGTTGCAAACAGTTTCGATAAGAAGATGTCAGAGCCTAACTTTTCACATAACGAAAAGCTTAAGGTGTCACCACGCAAAGAGTTGGTCATTGGCATATCGAAAGAGACAGAGAGGGTCATGAATGCCAAAGTTTCAGACCTTGAGCTTTAAGGGTACGACATGAGTAAGAGAAATAAGTACATTGCATCTTTTTTTGCCTTTCTTTTTTCAATGGTGCTTCTGTTTTTGCCACTCACGTATTATGGATTTATTGATTATGTGGTAGAAAACACAATAATAAATATAAACCTAAATCGAGACACGCTTGAAACCGATAAGGCGGCAATAGCAATATACAATGGAGCTGAATTGAACTTCCTTCCTAGTTGGGTGCTTAATGTGCTTGTCTTGTTAGGATTTTTCTCTCTCTATGCCTCTATTGCAATACTTTTCGTAGGTAAAAAAGTGCTATCAAAGGAGTACTGGACTACATTTTCTAAAATTAAATAATAGATGGTGTATTTTTGGTTGAAGTATTCTTCATCTAATGTAGAATGGTAAATAACTTGAAGTATTTCACATTATTTAGGTATTTATTAGGAGCAATTAGATGTTTAGTCTAGTAATTAGCATTATCGCAATCGCATTAGGGGCGGTTTTACTTATCGTATCATCAAACTATGGTGGCGACTCAATGAACGATGGTACTGTTAAGGCGAAGGTGTCACAGTATAAGAATGAAGCGCACCAGATTTCTAGTACGCTAACTATGTATAAGGTTGAGAAGGGCGGTTTCAAACCTTGCACCGATACAGATGGTAGCGGAACTATCGACTCAGGTGATGAGTTCTCTTGGGAGTGCTTGGTTAATGAGGGGTATTTGAAGACCCTGCCTCAAACAACAATTACTAATTCTGGCGAGGCGCAATTTAGTTGGGGTATTCGAGATAATGTAATTTTCTTGCCCAATATTTCTGATGATGTTTGTGTTACAGCAAACAGGGTTGATGGTTATGAGACAGAATTTAGTACAGAGCCAACGGCTACAACCGTTTTTGGACCCAATGGTGAGCAGTCACCAGCAGGCTTTCAGCTAGTAGAAGATGATTCTTATGTACCAATATGTAATGATGGCTTGAGTGACCGCGTTCCTTGTTGCTTTGATCCTACCCCAGCATCTTAATTGTTACGCCATAAGTAGGACAAAGAAGAAAGTGTCCTAATACTAAGAAACCTCAGAAATTTATACTTCTGAGGTTTTTTTTGTGGGTGCAAAGTTTGACGTGTCTCGATGGGATATTTTTGGTTAGTTCGCCAGCTAGCCCAAGAATACGGTAGGCATTAACTGGCGGATTTGTAAGTCTATTGAGATGGTTATTTTGGCTCTCGTGAGTTATCTTTCTCTTTGGGCGAAATCTTTTTTAGATAATCTTTTCCTGTGTTGACCGTATACAGCTCAGAGCTTTCCCATTCTTTTGCCAGTTTGTCGAGATCTGACTCGATTACATCCAGTTTCTGCTTGAGCCTGCTTGAAAGATCGTGAGAAAGTTTGGCTGGGGAGTTTCCGTTTGCTCTTTCAATAATAGATTTGTCCTGTAGCCCTTTAAGTGCATTTTGTATCTCTATCTTTTCCTGAAAAAGCGTAGCAGCTTCATAAGCAACGTCGGGTCTTCTAACTCTGATGCTGGCAATATTAGGATTGTTCCCAGCAGGATACATTTCAGCAGTCGTAACCAACTCTCCCTCAACAACTTCCTTGAACTCTCCTAGCTTTTTACCCTTGGTGTAACGACCTCTTGGGATAAAGTAACCAAATGTGGGTGTTCCCGCTGTTAAGTCCTTGCCATTGTAAACGTTAAATACAGCCCTATTAGCTTTATACAGCCCAAACTTATCAGCCTCTTCTCTAGGGATTTCTGAAAGGATCTGAAAGCTTACCTTCATAAGTATTGGCAGCACTTTTATACTTCCTTCGCCTATCTTAAGATTTCCAAACTCATCTTGCTCCACCAGATTACCTTTTGAAGTATACTCACCCAATTTGTACTTATCTCGGACGCGACCATTTTCATCAAGCAATGCAAACTCAGTTTTGTCCTTATTGATTGGCTTGGCAACATAACGCTTGTTAAGGGATAGTCCCGTAGGCACTGTGTAGTCTCCTACTGTAACATTACCGTTAGCATCCATCCCTACAACACCAATAGAAGGCACAGTATCACCAAGAGCTACTTGTATACACGTATCATTGTGTCTTCTTATGATAATTGTATTATCAGGCAGCGGAGTGGCCTCGTAATTCATAATAGGATTTAGGCCGATATGATATTTGAAGTTTACCAGCGATGCCTTTTGACTACTTCCTGACATATTTTACTCTCTTACATATATAGTTAATCTATTTTAACAGGGGGACGGATAGCTTTGAAAGAATATTTTGTTATTTTGTTTTAACTATTCGCCGTATTCGAGTGTTGGCGTTGCCTTTGGGGTGTCAAAGGATACTTTCATATCACGAACTTGACTAAGATCATCAACAAAAAGCCTTTCGAAATCGCTTTTTTTAAAATGACGGGTATTTCCAGACTTAGTTTTGATAAGAACCTCGTTAGGATTGACACTGACCCTCCTACCATCCCTTATGTACGTACAAGGAACCTCGACAGTGAGGGAGATGACTGAATTAGGGATCTTTCCATAAATACCAGTACCATCGAAGTTGCCCCCGATGGGCATAAAATTCTTTTCAAATAATGTAGCAGGCAACTCCAAAGGTATTGATGTCTTACTCTTAAGACTCATAGTTGGATTGGCTGATGCAGTATTCATCCACTCACTTTGACTAACGAGTGAGTAGATAAGAAAAATATCATCCGAGGACTTCTTAGCAAGAACGGGCATTGGAACAGGATATACTGATTTGCTTCCTTCTAGACTTTTCAAGTCAACGGAGTCAACGTTAATAGATGCTAATCTCAATTCCATAATACAACCAATCTTATTAAAGGGGGGTTAATTATACCATGCAATAATGCCAGTGTAATAAAATTATAGAAAATATTGCTTAAGCAATAAAGTTGTATATAATAGTTTGAGTATTTATATTGATTGTCAAAACAACAAAATGACGGAGAATTACATGCAACTTTCGAAAGTAAAATTTGGAGTGATTGGCGCATCTGTGCTTACAGCGGCAGTGTTGGCTTGGGGTGTTTACACAAACATAGAGCCTGCCTCAATAGATCCAGTAAGTGCAGCCAATGAGAGAATATCAGGTGAAGGCAAGCCACCTGTTGGCGCGACATATACATCGACTATACTAGAACTAGGCGAGACACTGCTGACGAAAAAAGGTGGTTATTTGTCAAACGATCTTCTAGTCAAGGCTGGCGTGTACGATAACATGCCGAACTGGGAGCTAGGCGCAGTTTATATGATTAGAGACGCTGCCGAGTCACTAAGAACGGACTTCAGTCGTTCACAGTCTCAGTCATTAGAAGATCCTGACCTAAAAAAGCACGTTCCGATGCTTAGCTTTGAACATAACTCTTGGATTTTACCATCAACTGAAAGTCGTTATGAAGCATCAATGGAGGGAATCAGTGATTATCTTCAGAATATGATAGACCCTTCGAAACAAGATACCCAGTTTTACGCTCGCGCAGACAACCTTGTAATTTACCTTAAGAAGGTGTCAAAACGGATGGGAGGCCTAAGTCAAAATCTTGTAGCTAGTGTTGGTCAAGAGAGGGTAAATACTAACTTAGCTGGAGAACGTGGCGCAGAAGAGACAACGTATTCGTTCAGCAGTAATCGTGAAAAAACGCCATGGCTAGAAATTGACGATAAATTTTGGGAAGCGCGTGGCAGTTTATACGCACTTACCGCAATGTTTAAGGCTATCCGAATCGATTTTGAAGGTGTTCTTCGCGATAAGAATGCGCTAGCATCCTTAGACCAGATCATTGTCGAAATGGAAGAAACGCAGACCATGCTTTGGAGTCCAATGGTACTCAACGGCGGTGGGTTTGGTATTGTTGCTAACCACAGTCTAGCTATGGCTTCTTTTATCAGTCGAGCAAACGCGGCAATCATTGATTTACAAAACCTACTGGAAAGAGGGTAAGTAAGGCATTACCAAATAAAGCCGCGCTAAATCGCGGCTTTATTTTTATGAACTATTAAATATTCATATGACAGATATTCGTGATAAAATAGAAGAAATTTTATAAGAGTTCTTACTATGCAGTTAATTGACATTTCTAGCCTTCTCCATGCCAATCAGAGCTTTGATGATATAATCAAGGCTTCTTATATGATTCAAGAAACACGTCGTACAACAGACGCGCTGTTTTTCGTGGACACTACTAAAATTGACAAAAATACTATTAACGATGTAGTAAGTAACTTATCTCAAAGGGGCATAACACCTTTCTTATCAGAAAAGGCGCTTTATCATTACTTAGACCATATTCAAAGTACGAATGAGGGTGATATTGAGCTAGTATCACAAGACTACTTAGCTATTTCTAGAGCAAAAGACAATACCTTTATTTGGGATACCACCTCAATGAAGCGCTATTCGACAAAAGAATTTTCTGAAAGCTTGTTAAGCTTCCCCCACTCAAGGTTAGGGCTATTTTCACTTTTAACACAAGATCCTTACCATAGTATTAATACGGGGGTCGAATTTTCGCCTAGTAGTGCTATATCACTTGTTCAAACAAACGAAACTCTCAAAGACCTTATTGTAAAAGAGAGCATCCCAAACAATCTTAAGCCCAAAGTAGTCGAACTTGGGAATGCCGCTAAGGGAGTGGGGGCGCAGTTGAAGATGTTACCTGAAAGCCTAAACGTAAAAGATTACTTTTCTTACATATCTCTTTCTAAGTCTGAAATGAGGAGCTTGAAGGGGAAGAGCGTTGACATAGCTGACGAAGGGAAGAACTTCACTCTATTGAATACGCCACTAAGAATAACTTCACTGGTAAATAAGATAATTGAAAACGAAGAAAAAAAAGTGGTCATTTTAATAAAAAATGACTCTGTAGGAATTAGGGTAAGAAACAAGAATTATATTTCAGCAGCGAATGAGGACATGAGTGTAGACTTGATGTTCAATACTCTCGCTCCCTTTTTAGAAAATGAAGCCATTGACAAGATTACCATTTCAGCTAAAGAAGCCCACGGGTTAACTTTTTCTAAGGGTATAAATATGAATGGCTTAAGGGCTGACATAGAGCTTGCTGAATTCACCCTAAACAACCTCTCAAAGCTTAAAACCTTAGATGATCTAATGGAGCATTACTTTTTTGAGAAAGCGCTAAGACTGAATGGTTACGAAGATACAGCTCACAAGATGGAACAAGTAGAACGGCTGCATAACAAGCTAATACCAATGCTAGAAAACGATATGTCTTTGCAGTATTTTCAGCGCGTTGAGATGCCATTATCTAAAGTGCTTGCTAGAATTGAAGGGAACGGTGTATACGTAAATAGCGGGAAACTCTACCAACTAGCACAGTACATCGACGAGTTATACAAAAAAGAAGAAAACGCTATTCGTCAGTTTACTCCTCAACCTTTAAATATTAATGCCCCGAAAGAAATTTCGAAGCTTTTATTTGATACGTTAAAGTTGCCTAGCAAATCTCGAAGCACTTCTGAGGAAAATCTGTTAAAAATAGAGAGAGAGACAGGTCATCCAGTCATTCAGCACATTATCAAGGCTAGACAATACACAAGGCTAAATAACACATTTGCGCTAAAACTTCCGCAAAAAATAAACCCTGATACAAACAGAATTCACGGAACCTACAATCAAAACAAGGTTAAAACGGGGCGCTTATCATGTGAAAACCCAAGCCTTCAAAATATCCCGTCGAAAAACAAGCTAGGTAGGGCTATTAGAAAGACATTCGAAGCTGAGAGGAATAGGAAGATTGTTGCAGCAGATTACTCACAAGTTGAGCTTAAAATACTTGCACATCTATCAAATGAGCCTAGCCTTATTGAAGCATTCAAAACTGGCAGAGACATTCACCAAAGCACAGCGGCTCTTGTTTTCAACAAAGGTTATGATGAAGTAACTGGAGATGAGAGAAAGTCGGCTAAAGCTATAAACTTCGGCCTAATTTATGGGATGTCAAAATACGGACTAGCTAGTGAGCTTAATGTCACGCAAAATAAAGCTAGTGATTTTATCAATGCATATTTTGCAGCAATGCCTGCCGTAGCAAATTTTATCCAAGGCCTTAAAGATTACGCTGAAGAGAACGGCTACGTAAAGACAATCACGGGAAGGAAAATAAATATAGAAAATGCGCAAAGTAGCGATTACAAGAGTAAGGCATCCGCGCTCAGAGCAGCATCTAACGCACCAATGCAAGGTTCTGCCTCTGATATCATAAAAATTGCCATGATCAAAGTTGACCACGAATTAAGAGCAAGACAACTCGATGCAAAAATAAATATGCAGGTTCACGATGAGCTAATAATCGACTGCGACGAGAGTCAAGCCATGGAAGTGGCAAGGGTGCTGAAGCATTGCATGGAGAACGCAGTTAAACTTAGCGTTCCGCTAGATGTGGATGTAGGAATTGGGGAGAATTGGGAGAATGCACATCCTGTGGAGATAAAGAACACACATGACGATCTAGAACCTCAGATGACTTAGAATTAAAGCCACCCTATATTCTTATAGGATGGCTTTAATTTATTTCCCCTTTAACTTTGAAAAGTAAGCTTCCAGACCAACGCTCGTCTGCAACCCTGATTCTTTATTAGCACTTTCCGCTTCAGAGGAGGTCGGGGGCTTAATAACAAATCTCTCAATACATGAAAGACCATCTTTTGTGTCCAATATTACCAATGAAAAACACCTCTCTGACGATGAAAATATTGAGTCATACTTAAATTTTAGGTAGGGGGTTACTGATGCATTTAAAAAATCTGGAAGGCTGACTTCATCGCCTTGTGATAGTTTCAATAGCGATCCATCAATATTTACCTCAACATCTTCAGGGACATCTTTTTGAAGAAAAGATCTAACATACCCCTCGCACTCATCTTTCTCATCAAGTGAAAATGATTTCGCTTTTCCTGCCTTCATCATGAAAAGGAATCCATCTTCTGTGTAAGACTGACAAAACAATAGCTTCTTTGTTTTTTCCGAAATCACGTAAGGGTTACTATCTATAGGATGAAGGACAACAACATGAGGGGTGTCTTGGTTATTAGACGGAAGCTTTGATTGAGACTGAGCTTGTACTATATGCTCAAACCCTTTTCCTACCTTCAGCGTTTTAATATCATCATTTCCAAGGTATGTCCCTGAGACCTCGCCATCCTCAATTGAGACTATTCTCTGAGGAAAAAATATATGGTGATTGTTTATTTCATAATTCATAATAACCTCTCTGTTGAATGATTATAATTCTTTGTGAAAATTATATCTATTAATAGCTAAGAAGTTTGATTATTAAAATAAAGTATTATATTATTCTTGCAACAACATCAGAGGCAGTCACGTGTATAACCTAGATACCAAAAAATTGCTCAAGGCAACATCAGGTAATTTTGCCCACTTTACGGCTATACGATGGTGTCTTGATTACATGTTTACCGTAAAAGGTGAACATACGGTATCAATCGACATTTTAAAAAAAGAGTGGGCTTTCAAGGAATGCCCACTTGAAGATGAAGTATTCAAGGTAGCGCCAGAATTCTTAACTGTCATTATCAAAGATGATGACTTATTCGCCTTTTCTAGACCAATAAAAAGTTACCTAGAGCAGGAAAGGATACTGAAGCAATTAGGCCAAAGGGTAGACGTTGAAGACGTTTCAGCGAAAGGCAAGATCAAAGAGCAGCAATATAAAGAAGTCGAGGTTTTTTGTGACAAGAGTGGTATGGCGACTTCTAATTATAGCGGACTCTTTCCTACTAGGAGCTATAACCATAACCGAGAAGTTTTTTGCATAACAGGTGTGTTTTACAGCTACTTAAAGGCCAAATATGAAAATGTAGATGTGGATGAGAAGCTCAAAGAAGTTCATATTTATCTTAGTACAACTGAGGCTGCTAGAAGACATCATAGCAGCATGAAAAGGTACATAGAGGCATGGGTATCTGGCGACTTACTAAAGTTAAATAAGCTACGAAAGAAAAAAGAACAAGTTAGTAAGGCGAAATTTTACGAGGAATTTATAAGAGATGAGTAGCATAAAGCAGGCAGTCTCTGAAATGTCTAGCAGATTTGAAGCAAGATACGGTCACCTATGGGTCGCGAGCAATGACATAGATGATAGAGAGAACCTTAGGGAGAAGCTATATCAGTGGATAGAGGAGCTTGAAAGGGAGAGTATATGCCCTAGTCTGGTAAGTAAGGTTACAAAGCTTGTTCTTGATAAGGCTGAGTTTTCAAATTTTCCACCTAACTTAAATCGGTTTATTTTTCTATGTAATGAAATGAATAGAATGATGAACAGTGGTGACGAAGGTAAGGTCTATTTAGAACTAAAAAGGCTAGATGAAAAATTCTCTTTTATATACTCAAGACTCTGGGTCGAGAACGACAAAGACAAGTCAAAGAGAAGGTTAGACTTTTGGAAGAGAGAATTGACGGATGAAGAAATATCGCCAGAAGTTATACGTGCTACGGTAAAAAATATTCATAAAAAAGGGTGTTATTCTCAGTATCCTCCAAGCTTGAATCAGTTCGTGATGGAGTGCCTTTTTACAAAGTCTAATGATGCTTATACTGATCCAGACATTGCTTTTATTAAAGCATGTTCAAAAGATGATGACATGCACGTAACTATAAAAAGTTCGCGCAGAATTATTGGATCTCACACGCTAAGGCAGTCGAAGGACAAGTATATCCGTACCTTGTTTGAGAAGGTATATATAGAAGAGTGCAGGAAGTTCGTGAATGACCCTGAGGGGTACGCTTCATCCTTTGATGAAAGTAGTGGCACTAAAAAGAGCGAGTCGGCAATTGATGATGAGGTTGAATCATCGGATATAAACAAAGATTTTTTTAAAAACCTAGTATTAAAAAACAACACTCAATAAGGAGTATTTTATTATGTTATTCAAAAATGCAAAATTTGCAAAGCTAAACAAGTTTGATCTTGATTACGACGCGCTGCAAGAGAAGTTAAAGGAGAAAGCTTATGTTCCTGCAACGCCAAGCCAAGAAACGTCAATCGGATGGGTCTCACCATTCGGAGATGATGCTGAAGTTATGTCGCTAACCCAAGGTAACTCTCACCTTTTAAAGCTTAAGATTGAAGAGAAGAAAGTGCCTGCATCAGCAATCAATGAAGAGGTGTCGAAAAAGATTAAGGCGCTTCGTGAAAAAGATCCGTCAATCAAGATTGATAAAGCCCAAAGGGCGAACATGAAGGAAGAAGCTAAGTTTAATTTACTTCCAAAGGTGCTTCCGAACTTCTCATATATCGAGCTTTATGTCGATATGGATAACAAGTTGGTCGTATTTAACGGTACATCAGACAATAAGTGGGAAATTGTTGTCTCTCACCTGACAGAGGTCGCTGGTGATGACTTCGATTTTGATTATTTCGATCCTGAAAATGATCCTTCTGACGAAATGACCCGTTGGATTGCAGACTGGGATATCCCTGCGGATTTTGTTGCGGGGAGCGAATGTAAGTTAAAGGGTACAGGTGAAGAGAAGACAGAGATTTCATACAAGAATCACGATCTTCGCGATGAGAAGATTTCTAACTACCTATCGTCAATGAAAATCTCAAAGCTAGCTCTTGAACTAGAGGATGAAATCAGCTTCACAATTGATGGCGCTTTGGTCTTAAGCGGAATTAAATTCCTAGACGTTTATCGAGAAAAACGCAAGGAAGATCTTGGTTCAGTAGAGGATGAAGCTAGTCGCCATAAAATGGAGCTTGATGTCGACTTTGCAATTATGAGAGGTGCGTTTGCTGATTTCCTTCCTAAGGTTGTTGATATGTTCAAAGACGAGTAATTAAAAAATGAGACTATCAGTACCCCCAAACTCCAATGTTAACAGCATTAATAAAGGAGACGTGCTAATTCAAATATTGTGCCCTGAGAGCTTGTCACAGTGGTTTGTTTTGGACGTAAAGGGTACTGATAGGTATCACCTTCAGTTAATAAGTAAAGAAGGTATATTTACTAACAAAATGAAAGTCGTAAGAGGTAAAGAGATAAGCCAGTATATAAAGGATGGGTTAGCCACACGACTTTTAAAAAGTATCAGAGAGAAAAGAAAGTCGAATTAATAATACGAGGGATTTCTTTAGCTAAACGTGTTATAAAATGGCAATTGTTTCTTTTGAAACGTTCCCATACTCTTTGGTTATAGACTCTATTATCTGCTTGTGAGTAGCAATCATATCGGGGTGTAACGATAGTTCATCAGATCTTTTATTTCTATCACTTACCATCTCTCGATATTCTGGTGTATCTTCAATAGGTTTACATGTTAACACTTGATTTGTACTAGCCAGAAGAGTATCTCTTAATGCAGAATTCTTGAAGGCTATTTTGTTGACAATATAGACGTCGCAATAAGATATTAGAAAGCCTAAATTTATTAGGTTGTTCACTAGTAATGTTGCAAATTTAAAAGATGCCTCACTTAACATACCTTTAGATCTTGCTAGCTTTTCATTTTGCCCAACACCTATTAAACCATCAATTATTTCACTTGAGTAAAGGAAATCAGATCCTTTTATGTCTGAATAGATATCACTTAATGACTTTTCTTCAAGAACAACCTTACTCATAGATCTTTTTCGGCAGTTATCGCAGTGACCACACTCACTATAGGTTATGCTTCGACTAGAGAAATACTCACTTAAAAGATATGAGCGACAATGGTCAGAGCTGGCTAACAAATACATATCATCAAAATCACGCATTACCCTTTTCCTAGGCGCATCGATTTCAGACTTAGACAGGGAAACAAGGTCAGAAACAATTTCAACCCTTAAAAAAGGTGTATTTTTCTCTGGAAATTCACTTAATATTTTTTTGTTTTTAAGATAATTGATAACACCTCTAAGCTCTGCCGAAGACACTCTTAAGGGGAGAGCCTTCAAAAAGACATCTTCATTTACATCTACAATACCGTCACAGTTAATACTTTTGATAAGGTTTAGAACAGCAAAAACATGAGAGTATTTTGGGTAGCTGAGTAGTGACATGAAACGATTGAGCGATTTGTCTTTTTTATTGTAAAGAAGTAGGGAGAATGAATCCTTATTATCGCGACCTGCACGCCCTACTTGTTGATAAAACATTTCCACACTTTCAGGTATATTATAATGTATTACGTGCCTAATATTTATCTTATTAATGCCCATTCCAAATGCGCTTGTGGCTATCATCACATCAACATGATTGTTCATAAACTTATCCATGGCTTGTTCCTTATCTTCAGGAGACATATTGGAATGATACTTTTCATGAACAATGCCCGACTTAGTTAGAAGCAATGATATCTTTTCAACTTCCTTTATAGTTATTCCATAAATGACTGAAGGTTCAAATGCATTTTTATGCAAATAGTTTAAAAGAGCATCAGACTTGTCCTGACATTCTTTCATTTCTATATGAATATTTTCTCTTATTACATTACCTTTGTGAAAAAACGTATTATCTTTATCTATGCCTGTAAACTTAATGATGTCAGCAATTACTTTAAAATTGGCTGTTGCGGTAAATGCACTGACAGGAATCCTTTTGCTCTGTGCTAACTCAAGCTTTCTTTTGAAACAAATAATGGACTGATAGTCGGGCCGAAATCCATATCCCCACATGGATATACAATGTGCTTCATCAACTACGATCCTTTCTATGTTACGCTTGGAAATAAAGTCGACGAATGCGTTATTAGACAGCCTTTCAGGTGATACATAGATTAGCTTAGTAGAGGACTTAGAAAGCATCTTTTTGACATGATCTCTGTCAGAGTTCATATGAATGGCTAATGAAGGAACACCCTTTTCCCTAAGTGATTCAACCTGATCATTCATTAATGCAGTAAGCGGACTCACTACTATTGTAACACCTGCTCCCATCATAGCTGCTATTTGAAAACATGCAGATTTCCCGTATCCCGTAGGCATAAAGCAAAGTACATCTTCACCTCTAAGAGCAGCATTAATTGTTTCAAGCTGACCCTCTTTAAAATTCTCTATTTTAAATTTTTCTGCAATATCTTGTATCAAAGCTATTTCCAATCAGTATAATAGGTGGTATATTTTTCAATTTAATTGCGATTTAAGGTCAGAATCATGAGCAAAGAAGCAAACTTAGCTATTGACGTCACAAAGAGTAATAAAATAGTTTCAATAAGTATTGTAGCGCTGAAGGACGATTTCAACAAATTTTACGCGAGTTTTTTAAGCGCATCGTGGGATAATCAAATTCTTTATGTAGCTAATTATCTAAGCCTTCCGCTCTCAAATTGTATTAGAGAGTCAGGATTAACACTGCTAGAGGATAGCAAGGGGGCTTCTTTGGGACATAAAAGTATCTATGACTTTGTGGTTGCAGCACCCGAAGACATGGGGCTTGGTATGGACTGGAAAGATTGGAGTTACCAAGCCAAAGCAATGATAAAAAAGCTTGAGTTCGGCATTAATGCATCGAGTGCTAAAGATGTATTTCTTCAAATAGATGACGTAAAAGGTCGCCTCGGAAGAGATCCTGTTTCTAAATTCGAGTTTAATTTGGCGAAAGACCAGATTATAAAAGAGCAAGTACTTAAAATGCAAAGAGAGCATAGTGATACTGTTACAAGCATGAACAGCAAGCTCTCCTCTTTAATGACCCAGCTAGAAGGCGAAAGAAAGGAAAAACTAAATGCAATTGAAAGGCTTGAATGTGCGTTAAATGAATTGAGCGACCTTAAGAGTAAATCAGACATAGATCTTAAGGATTATATAGAGATAAGCATATACAACAAGATCGTAGAAGAAATGGATGAGTTAAGCGCCAACCATGAGTCGCTCCTGCAAGGCTATCTAGACAAAATATCAAAGCTTACTATTACCAATAAGGAACACATATCTAAAATCGAACAATTAAAAGGCATTATTAGACGACGCAATGATGAGATCGAGCAAATGTCTTTGGGAAGCGTTACTTATGATGAGCACGCTATAATTGCTAATGAAAGAGAAATTGTAGAACTAAAAGAGAAAATCGTAGCACTACTTAAAAAGAATATACACAAACAAAAAGTAATTAACAGGCAATTTGAAATTAGTAACAAAAAGTCCCAAATAAGCGCCCTTTTGAAAGAAAGGAATCGACGACTAGAAGGTAAGCTTGGTCAATTAGAAAGAAGCTCGTCACGTCATCCAGTTAAAAGAAAGGTGGGAATTACGAACACGAAACTATTCATTGCGGGTGGGATAATTTCTTCTGCAATTCTAACTTTTCTTTACGTACCATTACTATGAACGACAATGGGCAAGCAATATTGCTTGCCCCTAGTATTTATTCGTATTTTTGTAATCCCGACTACAAATCAAAACTCCACTCAAACTCTTCCTCTGATTGTTTAATATCCTGTTTTCCTGTAGGCCTATTGTTTAGAGAAGGTTCGTCGATATCGCCAGACGGATTAGGCGGATTTAGTTTAGGCGGATTGAGTCCTTCCTCTTCATTGTTCTTTTTATGAACTGCCTCCAACTTTAACTTCTCTGACATCAGCCTAGCCTTTAAGTAAGTATCTCTTTTATTGAGGCTGGTGTTTCTTAGTGAATCTCTAATAACACTCTCATCTCCGACAAATATAAAGTGTTTTTTTGCACGGGTAATAGCTGTATAAATAAGCTCTGGAGATAGCATGTGAGAGTGCCGTTTTGAAAGAGGCATAAGAACAATGTCATACTCAGAACCCTGTGTTTTATGCGCACTTAGCGCATTAGCAAGCTCTAAGCTTTTTATTTTATCACTAGGAACTTCAAAGTCTTTGCCGTCCACATTTATTACTAATGAGCCACTCTCTGAATCTTTCTTTGTTATGTATCCGACGTCACCATTGAATAGCTTTAGACTATAGTCATTTCGATTAAATACAACCTTATCCCCGACATAAAAATCTCGTCCTTTATCATTGCCATTAGATTGTTCAGAAACTTTAGTGATATCTGAATTCAAAAGCGCCTGTATATCTTTATTTAAGCCCAGCATGCCAACACTTCCATTCGGGTCTCTTTTAGGCGATATAACTTGAACTTTTTTCAGGGTAGAGTTATAAACGCCCTCTACATCCTCTGTTAGTATTCTTAATATCTCATCGCGAGATGCATTGTCCGATGAAGTTTTCACAAAATGGAAATCCTGCATGTCCTCTTTGTCAAGCGTAGGCATTACACCGTTTATGACTTTGTTAGCATTCAAATATATATATGACTTAGCACCTGTACGCTGAGGAACGCTAAGGCGTACAGTAGGGAGGAAATCAGAAAGTATCATATCCTTAAATGGCTGTCCGGGCTTCACAGGAAGTATCTGCTGGATATCACCAACAAAAATTATCTTTGTTTTCTTAGGCGTACTCTCAAGCAGCCTAAGCATTAATGCTGAGTCAATCATACTTGCTTCATCAATTATAAGAGCCTTAGTATCATCAGGTATGTTAGCTTCCATAAATCCCTTGTCAGGGTTGTATTTAAGCATGCTATGAAGAGTTTTGGCTTCTAAAGATGTCGCTTCAGACATCCTCTGAGCAGCCTTGCCTGTAGGGGCGCACAGTAATATTTCTGACTGTTTACCAAAAACCTTTTTTATATTTTGAATAATGCCCTTTACAACGGTTGTCTTTCCCGTTCCCGCACCACCAGTTACAACAAGAAGATCCTTCGTAATGGCTAGCTTAATAGACTGCTTTTGCTCATCAGTATAATAGTCCTCAAATATCAAGTCCCTTGAGCTGACTTTAGTATCTTCAGCATTTTTTCTTTCAATCAGATAATTCGCAACTGACTCTTCAACGTTGTAGTTTCTGGCAGGTGTTATAAAGTAACCATCATTTCCAGCATCTATTGTTTTATAACCCTTAGCTAATAGCGTGTCATTTAAAAGCTCTCTTGCATCTTGAAATTCAATTTGTAAGACATCAGAGATTTCCTCATTAACATCATTAAAAGAGAATGCAGTACTCCCTTTGGACTCCATTCTTTGAACTATCATCTCCATAACGTAGAAGGCTCTTGTAGTATTCCACTTTGGAAGACTAGGATTGTCAACAAGGGCATCAACCTTGAGCAACATATCCCTTTCTTTTGATGAGTTTGAAAAAGAGTCTGGAAATTTAGAAAAGCCGCCAGCGAGAAGCATATAAGGATTCTCTGCGATAATGTTGCCGAGGGATGTGCCAAACTTTTGAGTTAGGTGTTTAACTTCTGGCTTACCAAACCCAACACTGTATAGCTTTTGATGGGCAGCAAAAAGACGTCTAATTCTCTCTGACTTAGCCTTGATAACGACAGCAGACTGCATAGTGTAGCCGTATTTTTGAGCATTATTTATAAGCAAAGGAAGTCTTTTATTTGCGAGCTTTAAAACGTCCATACCAAAAGCGTTGAAAAGCCTGATCCTATCTTTCATAGAGGTTCCCTTTAGCGATATGCCAAGGAAGAATGTTTTAAATGCATCGTGTTTTTTGGAGCTTATTTTTCCTGCATTAATTAGGTCTTTTTTATCAGCAGATATTTGGGCTTTTATTTGGTCCCCTGACTTAAAAGTAAATTTTTCAGTGGACACCGTGATCCATTCATTGCTCGGCGACTTAACGTCTTTTCCATTAAGCTCATCATATACTTTTATTGTGGCTTTTTTTGTTTTTGAGTTGTATTGGCTGACAACCCCCGTGATACTGTACATAACTGGCCTTATAATTTAATATACCTTGTATTATATCATTGTTTTGGAATATCAAAAATGAAAAAGAGATTTATAGTCAGCCTTATGACATTTCTGTCGTTAGTGTCGTCGGCGTCTTTCGCCGAGTCTGGCAGTAGGCCTGTAACCAAAATCATCACCCCCCTTTCTTTAATAGCGGAAGTGATGAGTATTGAGTCCCCCCATACAGCGTTAATCGTCGCCCCCAAGAGTGAAGAGATTGATAGTTTAATCTTAAAAGAGGAAATAAGCCCTATCAATTACGGACAAAAAAAGGTTAATGGAAAGCTTAATTATGTACTAAGAGTAGGGATTTACGGTCTTTCAAGTGAGACTGATATTGATGTACTAAGATCGGTAGTAGAAGGAAATACATACGCAATGAATTGCCAGTCGGTCCTTTTTGATGAGCGAATGCCTAAGATACCTTTGTGCCAAATTCTGATTGATGACAGTGATATGTTTTTAAAAATGGCTCAGCATAAAAAATTTGAAGACAAAATAAAGCTATCCACAAAGTATATTCACTTCGACCTTAAAATTCGCGAGGACTACGAAAAAGTTATCGGAAGTTTGATTCTTCGGGACTTTTAGTGTTAAATGAGCTTATATAAATAAAGTATTATTATTATGAAGCAAAGCAAAAAAGTTAAAGAAAAAAATGCACTATCAAGTAAGGTTGTTCACCAAGACCCTCTGTTAAATCGCATTTACCAGAATAGAGGTGTTGAGTCTCATGACGAGCTTTGTTATAGCCTAGCAAAATTGCTATCACCTTGGGGAATGAAGGATATAGATAAAGCAGTCGACAAAATAATTGAACATATACATAGAGGATCTCACATCTTAATTGTAGGTGACTATGACTGTGATGGCGCAACATCAACTACTATTGCTATTGAAGGCCTATACATGTGTGGAGCTAGGTCTGTAGATTTTGTTGTGCCAGATAGAGCGTTCCATGGCTATGGCATATCGACGCCTCTAGTTGAGGACATATCATCTTTAAAGATTGTAAATAGACTTCCTGATTTAATTATAACCGTTGACAATGGCGTGGCGGCATTTGAGGGGGCGGAGGCTGTTGCAAAATTTCTTCCAAATTGCGACCTCGTCATAACTGATCATCATCTTGCTGATGCAAAAGGTGCACTTCCAATCTCTCACGCCGTTGTAAACCCAAATCGAATTGACTGTCCATTTGAATCTAAGGATATCGCTGGTTGTGGCGTCATCTTCTACGTCATAATGGCATTAAGAGGCAAAATGGATAGTAATGGTGATTTTGAAAAACTTGGCATTTCAAAACCTGACCTGCGCTCTCTTATCGATGTTTTGGCATTAGGTACAGTCGCTGATGTTGTGACGCTAGATTATAACAATAGAGTTATTGTATCTAGTGGAATTTCCCGTATAAACCAAGGGCTGGTAAGGCCCGGTATTAGAGCACTACTGGAAGTGGGAGGCAGAGAGATTGGGAGAATTGTAGCGTCAGACATGGGATTCGCGGTTGGACCTAGAATTAACGCCGCTGGGCGGATGAGCGACATGTCGATTGGCATAAGATGCTTGTTGGCTAAAAGTGATGAGGAAGCGAGAGAAATAGCAGGCGAACTCGATTATTTGAACAAGCAAAGGCGAGAGGTTGAGCAGGACATGGTAGCTGATGCCAATCTCAGCGCAGACTTTGACGACTCTAGATTTGGTGTAACTATTCTAGGTAATGGGTGGCATGAAGGTGTAGTAGGGATAGTTTCAGCGCGAATTAAAGAAAAATTAAATAGGCCTGTAATATGTTTTACCCAGACGGAACCACATAATGGGCGTGAAATGATAAAAGGTTCTGCAAGGTCGGTGAAAGGCATCCACCTGAAGCACATACTGGTTGAAATAAACTCAATAAACCCAGAGATTATGGTCAAGTTTGGTGGGCATGCAATGGCTGCTGGTTTGAGTATATATGCTGAGCATTATGAAGAGTTCTCTAGGTTGTTCAACGAGAAGGTTGAAGAGCATATTACGCAAGACATATTGGATGGCCTGACAGAAGTCGATATAGAAGATATGCCAGAAGAGTTTATCGATATAGATAAAGCTAAGCTTTTAGAGAAAAGCGGCCCTTGGGGGCAAAATTTTGAAGAGCCTTTATTTGCAGGATGTTTCGATGTGGTTTCCAGCAAGCCATTGCAGGATAAACATCTCAGGCTGGAGTTGCAAAAAGGTAGAGCAAAAGTTGCTGGCATTTGGTTTAGCTGTATTGACGAAAATTACTTAGAAGACCCATACATTGGTCGTGTTAAGGTCGTGTTCTCACTTGCAGTGAATAGATTTCGAGGCAGTGAAAGCGTACAACTAATGATAAAACATATGGAGTCCGTCAAAGAAGAGGAAATGCCTGTTTCAAATGAGCATCAGGTTAATATTCCTTCATTATCTAGAAGAAAAAGGGATATCGATGAAGCTTGCTTATCTATTAATGCGGGGAGTATAATAAACCAAGTATTAAATAAGTGATATTTTATTATGAACATTCCCACTCGCACTGAAAAAGCCGTATTGTCTAGATTAAAGAATAATCTTTATAAGCCTGCGTTGGAGCTTATATGCTCAGAGTTTGTATCTAAAGAGGAAAGTTCGCCTTATAACTGGGTAGGAGAGTTTTTGAATTGCGATGCGCCTTCCAGCATTGTGAAAGACCTACTTGCTGAGCATCCCTCACTATCTGTACAGCTTGATAGCGACGATAACTGTGCTCTTTTTCATGCAGCAAGAAAGCATAGGATTGATGCTGTTGGTATGCTGGTAGCATTGGGAGTTGATATTAATAAAAAGCTTAACGGATACGGTAATTGCCTTAATGTCGCAGCGAGATATGAGGGCGGAGACTTTATTAGGAAGTTAGTGGGGATGGGAGCAGATCCATTCTTCTTATCTGATAGAGGTGAAGCGCCTTTGGATATAGCAAGAAGATGGGGTAATTACACGAATGTGACGGTGTTCGAAGAGCTTAACGAAAATCCTAAGCTTATTTCGAAGATAAAAACATCTCACGAAAATGCATTAACTGATTTAACTTTGTAGGATTTGTATGAAATTAAAAAAACTATTTATTGGAACTGTATTTCTTTTAGGGGTAACGACAGCTAGTGCTGAAGATGTTAGTCCCTACTATTTTGATTTGATAGGCTTGAAGGAAAGCACAGAAATAGCCTCGAACTACATTAATAATGAGATAAAAGATCTAGGAGGCATATCTCGTGTTGGTGAGGCTGCTAAAGCAGGTCATGACAAAGCAAGTATGATTATGGGCTACCTGTATTTGGAGGGGCATGTTTACAAAAAGAATGTCGACCTAGGGGTTGAATACTTAAGTCGGGCAGCATCGAAAGGTGGCTACAGTGCATTCCTTCTTGGTAAGCACTTTCTAGATCTTACAGGCGAGTTTGGATACTCAGAAAGTGTAAAAAGACAAGGGGCTAGTCTTGTTGAAAGTGCCGCACTGAGCGAAATTGCTGAGGCTGAGTATTTGGCAGGCATGCTTTTTATAAACGGAGAATTTTTACCTGAAGACCGCGACTTAGGTATGATGCATATTAAATCCGCCTCATACAAAGGGCATTCGCCATCAAGAAAGTTCCTTAATGGAATTGAAAAGTTGTATTATCAAAGCCAATTAGATTTTGGCAAGATACAAAAAATGGCGACTGAGGGAAATGTTGAAGCAATTATAGAGCTAGGACTAATGTACAAAGAAGGATGGAAGGTAGTGCGAGATGAAGCTAAGGCAAAAAGGCTTCTTGAAGTTGCATCCTCAAGAGGGTCTGAAAAGGCAGCTCAATTACTAAAACAACTATAACCCTTCGAACACCACCAAAATATATAAAAATGCCGCTTTATAAGGCGGCATTTTTAGCACTTACATTATATTCTGGGTTCCGCACTTCCCTGTCCGCTTAGGCGCTTCTTGAAGTTCTTCTTATTCTCCTGTTCTACAATTGCTATTAGCGGACTAAGCGCTGCAACTTCAGAGAGAAGGTCGAAAACTCGCTCCTGCGTAAGGTTCATTTCCTTAATAGGTTTGTGATTTAGAGAGCATATATAGGCCGAAAGCTTTTTAGATAGCTTAAGGTACTCTTCAACGGGATTTTTGCCTATATTATTCTCTTTCATCACCTCCAAAATGAATCTTCCCATTGATTGCATATCAAATGATGTGTTGCCTGAAATCTCTCTATGTAGGACTGGTACTACGATTTTTTCATTGAAAGCCTTCATAAACATTTTTTGTGGCGTGGAATTGCCTGCATCCACTATATCCTGACATTGCTTTTCGAAGGCATTTATTTCCCTGAAGTACCTTAACTTAAAGCTCTTGAGGGAATTGCCTAGCTTTTTCGGCTCGAACGTCATCTTTTCAAATGACCACTTTCCAGTCTTTTCAGCATTTACAGAGTTTTGTAGGCCTTTGTTAATCTGTTCTTTAACGCTATTTACAAAGGATTTGCTGCTTAAGTGTTCGGTGGGGACCATAAGGTTCATCCCTGACTGGATAATCTCAGGTATTTCATTTCCTGTATTGCCTGATGACAAAGGAGATGTGCTGTTTTCTAGCGTCGACTTGTAAATGAACTCAATCATTAAGTCGAATCTTGTTTTTTCTGCGAATATTCCCATTTCACTATTGATAACTTCAATAGCATAATCGTGCCTATTTCCTTTTCCGCCATCAAAATGAAAATCCACTTTCTTTTTATGCCTTCTCATGAAGCCTTCGTAGCTTAAATCTGTTCCTGAATATTTCGACTCCACAAGCATGCCTGATGGATGAAGCCTATCTGTTTTTGGAGCGCCTTCATTTTTCTTATTTAGCTTATCAAGAGCATCTTGCGCTTTTTTATCCATATGCCGCTCTGCTAAATCCATAATCTTTTCTTGGGTAAGCATAGCTCCTTGAGAATGCATAAAAATGCCTTGATTTCCATAGGCAGAGTTTACGCTTGGTACGTAATAACCTCTGCTAACATTTTTACAGGCGTAGTCACCATCTATACCAGCCATCAAGTGGACAAACGTCCTCTCCCATTGATCAATAGGGATAGGATTTTCTAATGGCATTATCATGCGATACTTGTATGGTGTATTTGGAGAGTATGAGAACGTGGAATGAATAATATGCTCAACACCAGCAAACTTTGCTTGCGCTTGCTCTAGTGCGCCTTTTTCATCAAGATCAATAACAGCCATTGTAACGTGCGTTAAATTGTTTTTGTTCCTAAATGTCTTCTCTTTGCCGTCAAGTAAGTTGCTCTCACCACGAACCCATTCTTGTGCTGGCTTGGCAATAACAGGTAAGAACATACCAACATCTTTGTTAGCAGTAACGACAAAATTTGACATGTCATCAACAAATTCTTGCCAAGTGGTCCTCTGTATGCCCGACTCTATATTACCATCACCTGCACTCTTTACGTGAATAACAGGGATTTGTTTTTGCTTAAATTGTTGAAACATTTAGAACCTCTAGGTGTACAAATATGCTAATATTATAGCACAGTGAATGACCCCAACAAATAAAGATGAAGTATTTAATTTAAAGAATGAACAGAGACGCAAGAAAGATAGTCACGTGCATAGGGTGGAGAAAAACGCCCCCAGACATGCAGGACATGATGTTTAAAATGGGCTATGTAATGGCCCAAAAGGGAAACTTCTTTCGTTACGGGGGTGCAAGCGGACCTGACCTTGCATTCCAAAACGGCGTAGAAAGATTTTGCCGCGACAGTAATTTAAGTCCGTCTTATTATCAAAGAGTTTATTTGCCACATAACGGATTTAACGGCTTAAAAGAAAATGCTGGCAGGGGAATCATCGACTTCCAAAGGACTGCAAATTACAACAAGGCTATATCTATAGCCCGTAAATTTTACAGAACGCGAGCCACAAGTGGGTGGCCTGATTGGATGCAAAACCTTATGGGCAGAAACACGTATCAGATACTAGGCGAAGACTTACAAACACTGTCCTCATGCGTCATATGTTACACTAAAGATGGAAGTTTAGATGGGCGGAGCAAGACATCAGGAGGAACAGGACAGGCTCTTAGGATTGCAAGGTTCCATAACGTACCTATTTTTAACCTTCAAAGAGAAGATCATCTCAATTACATATCTGATAAATTAAAGTTAACTTAAAGGTCTTTATCGATGTGTACAATATTTCTTCGACAATAAATAATATATGGTATAATTACTTTGTTGTAAGTGTTTTGTAGGTGTTGCTATGTATTCAAATGTTGTACACGGGACCGTAACTGAAGTTCCAGCATGGGAAGGTCATGTAGATGACTGCATGCTTTTTGATAATTTAAATTTTGACCATTCTGAGGCCAAAACAAGCGCCATATACTTCACTGATGGGAAGGATATATGTAAGTTCTTCTCGGATGAGAAGAATGTAGATCCTAGCGCTATGATTCAAACAATCATAACAGGTAATGTTTTGCCATCAAAAGAATACATCATTGATATGACACCGACAGATACGCATCATTATGGGGGTAAGGATTATTTGTGGCCTGAAGAGAGGAATGAGTTTTACGACAAACTTCGTGAAGATGGTTTTGACGCAGTCGTAATTACTGGAGGCTATCAAAATGCCAATGGCGAGATATGCTCAGACATTGCTGTTCTAGATCCTAAAATATTCACACCAAAGTCAGCATCCCTAAAGTTAAATGGAAAGTGGACACCAGAAATGGACAAGCAAGAATTAAAGGGATTGTTAGTTAGTATCGCTAACAACCCCGATTTACTGATAGACACAATGGAAATAGGTGATCGTGAAGTGGATCAGGATGGATTTGGCCTTGCTTACTAAAGGCTCTCGGAAGCTTCTATCATAGATAGAAGCTCTGGGTCATTGATTCTAGCCTTATTCTTCATTTTCTCTAGCACCTCATTCGGGCATTTAAGTTCACCACCAGCCATTAAAATAGGCAAAGCCATTGAAAGGATAGAGTCAACATCACCACCAATGTGCAGGCCTTTTCTTAGGCAATTCTCAACACTTCTTGATGTAAGAGCTATGTATATAGCAATAGGGACAGTGATGGCTGCTTCAGTTGTAAATTGATGACTCTTATGTAGTTCATCAATATCTATATCAAAACTGTAATAAAAGTGCTTCTTGATGATTCTAAACACATCATCATTACTAACCTTTTGAAGCTTTAGAAATATTGCCAGAGCAATCGCTTTTGCCCCATCAACAGCATCTGAGCCAGTGTGAGTAACCATTGCATTACTCTCTACCATTTCAAATAACTCAGGCACATCATTAGCAAAATACGCAATGGGTGATACACGTATTGCCGCCCCATTTCCGTTACTTTCAAAGTAAGTAATATCTTCGCCATCCATGAAGGATTTTAGAGTTTCGCTAAATCCAGCATCTCTTCGCTTATTGCACCAGTCTTTTAATGTCTCAGAAAAATCAGACTTGTATTTTAATGAATAAAGCGTTGCTGCCGCCATTACAGAATCATCTGTAAAGTTACTAATTGATGTTACAAGAGGTAAGTTAAATCCTTTGACATCAGCATGCTCATAAGCGCTTCCAACAAAGTCGCCAACAAAAGAACCAAGCATCCTAACTCCAATATATGTGTGTGTTTTTGATTTGAATTCATCATAACAACGAGATAAGTTTTTGTCCAGTTTTGGGGCGTTTTTAAAAAATCACTGTATTTTTTTACAAATTACTCCTGATCGTTATAATAGAAAGAATATCTTTTAAAGGGCATATTTATTATGAATGAAGTTAGAAAGTTTGAGAAAACGGGGATGGTAATATTCCCAGTCAAGTATGTGGAAAATGACAATTACCTGAAGTCTTACATTATATGTAGAACGCTTTCTAATGAGCTTATCGCCATGTTTATTCACCCAAAGGAAGAGGATGTCCTGCGTGCTCAAAATAACACCTCATCTACCATCCCTCTCGTTGAGACGTTCGCGGACACTGGTAGACGCGCAAAGCAGCCCTGCGAAGCAGATATCAACAACTCAAAAGAAAACCCTTCAGGGATTTTATTGTGCGAGCAAGTTGAAAAAGGGAAGATGTATACCGTATCGCTAAACAATGAGGAAATCAGCGTCAGAGCCTACAAATGTAAATGGGCATCTGTACTGAGAGAAGATAACTATATGCCTACGCCTGCTATTGGTTTAGGTTACATAGAAATTGGATACAAATACGGTGACAAGAATAGTCAACAATCTTTCCAAAGCATTCAAAACATGGTTAAGGACTACCATGAAATAGCTAACAACCCTAATATTAATCCTTTAGATAAGCAGGAAACGTTACAGAGGAAATACGAAGAAATAACATGTTCGAGACAAAAAGTATTTACTGCCATCAGCATCAAGCATACTAAGATACTTGAAAACGTAAATACATTTGATATCAATGCACTAAGAGAACTGATTCAGGGCTTAGCCAATCCATGGTCAGGTAATGGCAGGTACGGCATGGTCATAGTAAGGATACGAAATGGCAACACAATACTGAGTGAGGCTTCTACACAATACGTAGAAGGTTATAATTACAAAGAAAAAAGAGTAATGACGACGGATGAAAACTGGGAGAACTTCACTAAGTACAAGTTAAAGTACATTAGAAAGTATCTAAATAACCAGCAGTTTTCAGTTGACTTAATGCCTGCTCAGCGCATTAACTACGCATATCATGGCATTGAGAAGTGCTCTAAAGACTTCTGTCAAATGTCACCTCATGGTAGCTTACGTCCAGCTACGAAGATGATGAAGCAATATATAGACAAGGACTTCCACTTCAGGCCTGATGTCGATCTTGTTAGGTCTAATGCTTTTTTAGCATCATGGACTGGCGTAAGGCTGTCTACTGTGAGGAAAGGTGAAAGCAAAGGCAGTGAGATAGCGAGTACAATACATTCATTCTCTAAAGTATTTGGGAACGCGCTGCAAGTTACTAGAGATCTAGAAATGCGCTATTACATGGATAACAAGGATTACAGCAAAGGACAGGATGAGCCAGTAAGGAGAGCTGGATAAATAAAGACGCCCACTACATAGATTGTAAGTGGGCGATAACATTACTCTTCTTTTGCAACCACTCCTACTTTTCTAAGGTTCCATCTAACCTCATCCACAGTATTCTCATTTACGTCAATAACAAGTCTGATTTTTTTAGAACCGTATTTGTGACTTCCTTTTAGGTTATATGTGTGTACAGGCTGCTCTATCCCTTTAAGTTGCAATTCACCATTATCCTCAAACTCAAATATATCATCAGTCAGATCTACCACCTTTCGGGATACTAGTATATTACTAGGAGTACAATTTTGCTCTAACCTAGCAGCTACATTTACAGCAGTACCTATGACAGTATAATTAACAAGATCCGTCGCACCAAAACTACCTACGGTAGCCCAGCCCTGATGGATACCCATCCTAACCTTGAAACTATGAGATATTCCGCTTTTCCTCCACTTGTTATTCAAACTGTGCATTGCGTCCCTCATATCTAAAGACATCTTTAAACACTTAACAGCATCTTGCTTAGGACCAAGGCTGTTTGGAGCACCAAAGAACACCATAACGGCATCCCCAATAAATTTATCAATAGTAGCTCCATACTCATTAGCTATCCTACTCATCTCGCTAAGGTACTCATTAAGTATTTTTGACATATCTTCAGGTGAAAGCTCTTCAGATAAAGAAGTAAAGTCACAAAGATCTGAAAAAAATGTAACAACCTCTCTACGCTGATGACTTTCAACAGAGGAGTCGCCCTCCAACATACTTTCAACAAGCTTTGGGGATAAATATCTAGAGAGCCTTTTTGTGAGACCTGATTGTTGTTTCAAAACCGACGTAAGCTTCCTTCTTGATTTTAGCAGCTCAACACCAGACTCATACTTATAGCTGGCTGTAACCGCTATAAAGCAACATGATGCAACTAGCGATGAAGCAACCAATTCGTATGGAACATGAATTACTTCTTTGTTACCAAAAATAAAGTAGATCATTGCCAAGTGCAAAAACAGAGAAGGAAATAGTGTTAAAAACAATTTCCATCCGCCATAAGATATAAGCGTATAAGTATACATTAGGACAATCAGACCAGACAATGAAGGCTCAAATGAAACTGAATATATGAATAAACTTATAACTAAACTATTTAAATAAAGCCCAACTCTATAGTAGTATTGCAGTCTATGGTTTTTGAGGTGATCAGAAATACTTTCATAGGCAAAAGGAAATAAGGAAGATATAACCACGACCCAATACATCTCTTGCGCTACTAGCCCTAGCACTATTGCACTGAGAATAGTAGTCGAGATATACAAATTAGACATGACGTTTTGATAGTAAAAGCTTTTCACCTCATCAACGGCATTTGATTTTATAAACATACTTTTAACCTTTATTTATGCATAACATACACATTAATGACGCTGTAGAAGCGTACAAAAAAATAGACCGAGTCAACACTCCAGAGCATGCAAAGCCATTTGATTTGGCGATGGTTAATATCACCGTAAGAAAAATAAATGGACTAGGGCGAAAATCTAAAGTCATTCAGCTAAGCGCTCAGGAGTACAAGAGTTACCTAGCCATTCTAGAACAATCTTAATAGCATTATTGATATATGATCGACGCTAGTGTTTATTAGAGTCTTAAAAAAATCAGTTTCTAAATAGGGTATTATGACGGCCCAAATTCCTAATAGGATCATTAATATCCTTTTGTGAATCTTTACGTTTAAACCATTTATTGCGGGTTCGATTATGTAAGTATGCAATAGCGTAACCTTGCACATGAATAAAACAAGCATTGCTATCACTATGTTCTGCCAACCGCTTTGCGCTACACTGAAAACAGCAGCCATTGAAGCCATTAAAAAAAAACCTAGCGTAATAAATATACCGAGCAAAAAAGATATAACAAGCATCGCACCCTCCCAAGCGCCGTGATTATCCTTTACTTAATATAATTAATCAATTATTATCTCGCGGACACAACATACGAGGTATTTTATTTTGTCACTATTCAAGAAAGTATTTGACTTAAAGAGGGAAAAAAAGACCCTTAAGCAATTCAAAACATATGCTAAAAGGCTATCACAAAGAACGATAAGCGACGAAGAGATCGCAAAGTTTGACAACCTCGGCATTCTTTTTAAAGAAGCGCTCGATCTTGACGAAGTAGAAAATGCAGTAGCCATTGCGGATGAGGCCTTATATAGGAGTTTAGGGAAAAGATTTTTCGAAACACAAAAGGTTGCAGCGCTTATGTTATCTGAAGGGCGTTTGATTGAAATGCAAACGGGCGAAGGAAAAACTCTGGCTTTTTCACTTGCGGCAGCTCTGCTATCAGCATCTCAAGACTCTATCACTATCTCTACGGCAAACGACTTTCTCAGCGAAAGAGACTTTAATGAGACAAAAAAATTCTTTGATGAGCTATCCATTCAAAGTAGTGTTGTCACAGGACTAAGCTCAGCAGAAGAAAGATTAGATGCGTATAGATGCAAAGTTATCTACAGCACAATTAGAGAAGCGGCATATGACTACCTAAGAGACGGCTCTTGTATGTCAAAAGAAAAGCTGTTTAACCCTATAAAGGGCTTTTTGTTAGTGGATGAGGCTGATAATGTCTTGGTTGATAATGCATCACAGCCTTACAAGATTTCATCTGAGGTCGATACTAATAAAGATCTTTTTGTAGCAGCTCATGACTTTGCACTTCAAAGCAAAGTATCAAGCGAAAACGGCGAAAATTATATACTAGATGAAGATGGGGTAATTTCACTGTCTGAGTCGGGAATGACTGATTTAGAGTCTTTTTTGACTAAGCATAAGTTTATTGAAAGCAAAGAATTACTGTATGACCCTTCAAACCTATACATCATAACTCTTTTTGAAATGGCAGCTAAAGCAATCCACGAGCTTAGCTTAGGAGTCGATTACGTCATCGAAAATCAAAAAATAGTTCACATCGACAAAAACTCTGGTCGAAAACTTTTTGGCGTTAAATTAGACGGTGGACTTCAACAGGTTATCGAGCAAAAGCACGGCTTAGAGATGAGCAGTGATACAAGGGTTAGTGATGGTATTGTAACAGAAGCGCTGGTGGCTTCCTTTGATGGCTTTGCTGGCATGTCAGGTACGTTAATTTTAGAGGAGGACGAGCTAATTAGAACATACGGGAAAGAGTGTACTTCGATACCTAGGAAAGAGCCTCTGGCAAGGACCGACAATGGCGACGTCATGTTCATGTCCGCGACTGAAAAGGCACGGTATTCTCTGGAACGAATTTCTGACTCATATAAGAAAGGTCAGCCTGTAATGGTTGTGGCGACGTCAGAGACAGAAGCAGAAAGGATAAGCGCTGCACTGAAAAAAATGAATTTACCACATAATCTTGTCCTTTCTAACAACCCTATTAATGAAGCCAATTCTATAGCAATAGCGGGACGACTTTATCAAATCACAGTTACAACAAGCTCTTGTGGCAGGGGCGTTGACATTATACTTGGCGGCAACTTAGACCACTTCATCGAAAATAACCTTATACCTGAGGACAAAGTCGACGAAGCAAGGAAAGTTCAGGCTCTTGAGAAGGACAAAGTCAAAAGTGCTGGTGGATTATTAGTAATAGGATTTGGCAGGCAGAAGACAGCCAAGCTGGACCAGCAACTAAGAGGGAGAGCAGGGCGACAAGGTGATCAGGGCGAAACAATCTTCGTACTATCACTGGAAGACACAACACTGGGCGAGAACGGCAGAAAATTAAAAGGCCTTTTATCAAACATGAATATCAAAGAAAGCGATATGCTTTCTCACTCAATGATAACTAAAGCTTTCAACAAAGCACAAGCTACTGAACGTGAGGCCATATTAAAGTCAAGAAAGTTTTTTTCGTCTCAGGCAAACAGCTTAGAAAACCAGAGAAAAATACTGTATGGAATTAGAATGACCGTTCTAGTCTCACATAATTGGAAGAATGACCTTAAAGAACAGTGGGATATTCCTTGCCATTCGGATTTGGATAGAGAAGGGGCGCTTTCAATATTTGATGAAGAGTACTCACATTACAAAGAGGCTATTACTAACCTATCTAAAAATATAGGTCTTCAGTCATATGTTAATAAAAACCCTCTTCAAGAACTTAAGAAGAAGGCGTTTTCCGAATATCAATTCTTTATCAACAATATTAGTGATAAGTTTTGTGAAGGGAAGGCATAGGGTTCTTTTCTCGAAAACGTAATACTGGTACTATCCCTACATATCGCGGCATAATATTTCAATGCCGTGATATTTTTAGAGTATTAGTTGGGCTATTTAATTAAGGTTATTTATTATGTTTGTAAAAAAAATCATCACGACAATGTTGTTATCTTTTCTGTTTAGCTCCCAAAGCTCTGCTGAGTCTTACCCTAATCCGTATGAGATAAAGTCAGAGTTTGTTCAAGAGATGGATTCAGCAGCAACGGCTCAAAGCCGTGAAGTCGCGCTTAGAAGGGAGAGGCTTTTAAAGGTCAAGGCACTAATGGATGAAGATCTTAATATAGGCAAGGCTAACGAAGTTTTTCTAAAAAACCTTATGAACAGATACTCTGCGAATAGTATTGATGAATTACTTTTGTCTGTTGATACTGTTCCTGTAGGAATCATTATTGCGGTTGCTGCTAAGGAAAGCAAATGGGGGACTGTCGAGCCAATGGAGAAGGCTAGAAATCCTTTCGGGTTGAGATGCTTCACGTTGGGGTGTGGAGTAAAAGATAGCTCATCTGATATGAACAATGTTTACAGTGAGCTAAAGGTGTTTAATAGTCTTGTAGATGCAGTAAGGTACTTTTCCAAAAATATAAATGTGAATAGCGAATTTGCTGAATTTAGGAAAGAGCGATTAGCAATGAGAGAGCGAGGGGAGTACTTAACATCATTACCTTTAGCTGAACACCTATCTTCTTTCTCTATTACTAATGAAAGTTACGGCTCTGAGCTTCGAGAGATCATTCATAATAATAAACTTTACTATCTTGACGATTAAGCAAATGGGTACTGATGTTTTGTTCGAAGAATACGGATTTTTTTTCACCTCCTTACTTTTCCTCTGCTCTACGCTTTTAGCGCTTGGCGTTTGTTTTTTAGTCATTCACTATGCTCGCATTGCAGACAGCGAAATAAAAGAACTGTATGAGGAAATTAAGGGGGGATATCTACCTGATGATAGTAGGATAGAAGCGCCAACTAAAATTGCGTTAATTGGTCATAGCTTGCTATTCACTGTAATACTTTTTCTGGGTTACTTTTTGTTAGAAGTCGACCATAACTTTATTATCTTTTGCTATCTAACTTTTGCAACATTTTCTTTCGCTATCACAGACCGCTTAACTATGACAATACCCTTCCCTTTAGTATCATGCTTCGCTTTAGGGTACGTACTATTGACGTTCTATTATAATTTGTTCTTTTTGGAACCTGTACTGCTCGCTTTGATTGTTGGGTTTTTAATTAGTGTTGTTATATCTTTCCTACCATTATCAAATAAACTATTAGGCAATGGAGATCTGTATGTAATGTCCTTTGTTTTGGCAATGCTACATGGTAATTTAGTGACTTTTATGGTGTTCATTATACTAACGTCTATAATTTTCGTCATAGATCATTTTAGACACGGTAGAGAGAAGAAACCAATGGGGTTTGCTTTACATTTATCGTCATCTGCGGTATTATTACATCATCTAAATTAAGCCTATCAACAGCATCATAATGGAAGCGAAAATCATATTACCTCCTGAAAATTTGCTTGAAAGAACAGTTACTGAACTAAAGACTTCGGTAAGACTGCTTGTTTCCGCATCAAAAGGAGAGTGCAAAGAGCTAGATATGCTACTTGATTCCATGCTATCGCAGTTAGATACTGATGCAGCAACGTTCACATTTTCTCAGCTAGTATCAAGCTTTAAAAAGAAAAAGAGCCAGATAGAGCAAGGCAATAAAGAAGAAAAAAGACAGGCCCGTATTGGCCTAGTCCATTCTATTAAATCTGCTGCTAACAAAAGCATATCAACCTCACAATTAGACTTAATGAACAGTATTCTAGACTCGGCAAGGTCTGAAAATGTTTGTGACGAAGAGCTTTTAAGAAGGGTTACTGAAGGTCTTATTGTATTAGCTGACGATATAGAGCTTTCAAGAGAGGGTGCTTTAAAGGTTGTTGATGACAATCATGAGCATATCAAGCAAAACAGGTCTGATGTTGTAGCATCAGACATACAAACTGCAAGCAGAAGATTAGCAAGAGAGCTTTATAACTTAAGCAGTAAGCTTTCCAAAAGTTACCCAAGCGATACAACTATTTTAAGCATAAAAGAAAAAACCAGTGAGTTGAGAAGTAAAAATAATCAGTTCTTCAGCTCCCTTGAGTTATTAAGTGATCTTAACTTTCATGTTTCAAATCTAATAAGCAAAGAGCGGTTGGAAACTCAGGGAATGCTTATTGATATCCAGTCTCGTATTTTTAACGTCTTTAGATTTTCAAAAGATATTGACAATTCTATTGGCGAGAGTGACGATAATGCAGCAACTTTTGAAAATAGCATTTCAAGACATATGGAGATGTTGCAAAAGCAAGCGCAAAACTCTGATAGTGTTGCGGATTTGCAGTCAATAATAGAGGATAGCATTAAGTCTCTTGCAAGCTCAGTTGAGTCCTTCACTGAAAAGCAAAAAAAGATTAACCAAGCAAGCAAAAGAAAGATTGTTTCATTAACAGACGAGTTAAGCGCAGCGAAGTTAAAGTTAGATAAAGCTCAAAGTAGTCTTGAGGCCAAGGAAGAAGAGTCATTGGTTGATGAGTTAAGTAAAGTAGGAAATAGAAGGGCTTATCTTAATGAGATACGAGCGTCACATGAACTATGGAAGAGTGGTAAGCAAGAGCTTTCCCTAATAGTCTTAGACATAGATAAGTTCAAGGCTATAAATGATAACTATGGGCATACTGTCGGTGACCAAGTAATCAAGAAAATTGCTTCCATAATAAAAGAAAATACGCGTGATACAGATTTTGTTGCCAGATACGGTGGAGAAGAGTTTGTAATTATTTGTAGCAACTCAAATTTGCTTTCTGCATCTAAACTATCTGAAAAGATAAGGCGAAGCATTAGTTCTAGAAAGTTTAGGCTTAGAGATTCAGATGAACATCTGCAAGTGACTACGTCATGCGGAGTGGCAGAGTTCACAAGCCATAGAAAAGATATTGTAGCTGTATTCAATGCAGCAGATAAGGCTCTGTACAAAGCGAAGGAGAAAGGTCGAAATAAATCCTTTGCTGCGCACAATAACAAGTTAATTCAGATTACGAAGGATAATTAAAATGAAAGTAGCGTCAGTGCTGTCACTTATATCAAGTAAATGTAAAAAACTACCTTTGTCAAAAGCTATTGTTGTATCGATACTTGCATTTGGCTTTTATGGCACGGACGCGCTCTCCGCTGGTAATGACGAAGGCTATATAGTCCTTGATCAGCAGTTAAAAAAGGTTATGTCTGAAAATCCGCATATCTCATCTCCGATGAGCTTGTTTAACTTTTCAGAGGGCAAACCAACTAGTGCTGACATTTATAGGTTGTCTGCTGATAGCGGAAAGCTATTCGTTCCTCAAGATGATAATTCAATTTTGCTATATGAAAAATATATCGAAAGTGGATTTTTGCCTATCATTGCTGTTCTAGAGACGAATAAGTTTTTCATTGAAGCTCAAGAAGAAGGTGACGCTGGCTAATGCTAGCGTCATTACCATTGTAGCATCTAAAGAGACAGGTACATATCTCCGTTGTAAGACTTTAGGTTGTACTTTCCTGAATCCCTTAATAACCTAATTTGATTTTCTGAAAGGGGAATTTTAATACTATCAATAGCTGACGTGACATATGGCTTCAAGAGTTTATTAATTACCACCTTGTCTACACTTTCTCGCGCCAGAAAATCCTGCCCTGACGACGAAAGCGTAATGCCTGTGGCCTTCAGCCTCAAATCACCTCTGGCCCAATCTATATCAACCTCTGACAATTGGGCCACAAGATTAAAATTCGACTTATAAAAGTGTTTTTCGTTCAGTGATTCAGCATTAAGAACGAATGATAAAAAATCGTTACCATTTTCTGACATGTGACTTACTGATGATATCTTAGCTTTAATCGTAGAAACGGCTGGGGAGGATATATTCAAAATACCCTCGTCGTATGATTTGAATTTCTCGATGACTACTTCATCTTCAATATCGAACACTTCAGATGAATGAGAGAACATCGATAGTGACGACAATAATGCGATAATGCATGCTGAATATTTAAATTTCATAATCCTGTTCTTTTAATACTTCATTAATATTAGTAGAATACAGAAAGTTCTTATATAAATCGAGATAAAATTGAGCACCAATAGTAAGCTAGTTTATATTGTCGAGGAGTACGACAGGGGTCACCAAATAAGTAGTTTGGAGACAACTAGTATTTGGCTGGCTTGTGCGGATTTTTTGATAAAGATGAGAAGCGGAAAGAAAAAAGGCTTGAAAAGCCTTATTCTTCCGCATACAAAAACACGAGACGCAAATAGCAGTATCATATTCATCAATGGATTTTTATCAAATAAAGAAAACGTCGTTGGAGAAGTTTCGGTTAAAACGAAGGTATGTGCGATAGGCAGCAATAAATTTGACCACACAAAAACCAATGAGTACTACCTTAGTGAAAATTACATAAAAGCACTAAAGGGCTTAGTGGTGCACTTAAAAAACTTTAAAAAAGAGGATACAAGAGGCTTATTGACTTTAATGAGCTTCTCCATTCTCGACGACAATCACTTTTTTTGGGACATATATAGTCCTTCAACAATTTCAGATAAGCTCATGATGGGCGGATTAGGCTTGGCTTAGAATTATGAATGTTAGTAATATTTTTGCAGTAATATGCTCTTTGAACTTTTTCCTTTTAGATGCGGTATTCTCAATCACTAAGCAGTTGCCACCCAAAGCTTTGTTTTGTTTTGGAGCATTTTTTCTATTATTACCTATCATTATCCTCATCTCTAATGTTTACAGCATTAAACGATCCATAAACTGTAAAAAATGGCCGCATGTAAGAGGAAGAATATCAGAGGTGGAGAGTAAACAGAGCTTCCTAAGCTCACTTAGAGGGGAGAGGTTTAGACTGATATATGACTACTACGTTAAAGACAAACTTCATAGCAATGATCAGTTCAATCCAAGCAAGGTTAATATTGCAAAAAAAGACCTCTTTCATATACCCCAACTAAGAAGGAAGGATGAAAAGAAGTTAATAGGGACTTATGTTAAGGTTTTTTTTAACCCTGAAGATACTTGGGAGTCATTTATTTGCAATAAAGTTTATTTTGAATTTAGTTCCCTCTTGCTTCCTAGCTCAAATGCACTTATTATTGCATGGTATATATTTTGAGAATTATTAAGTTGCCGTGAAAATGATTATTAGCTTATCAGAAGATAAAAGCGCACTTGTTGGGATTGAACAAGGCAGCATAGACGAGGAAAGCGCCTCGTTCTCTTTGGTGGGCGATGGCGTCTATTTGAGGGACAAGAGAAAGAAAATGCGCTTTAAAGTTAATAGCGCTATCAAAGAAGCTATTCTAAATAAAGGGTATATAATTCTTTGCCAAAGCAATCCATTTGACTTCTTTAAAGTAAGGATGAGTGAATATGTCAGCAAATAAAAAGCTTACAATGCGCTACATCAGCAGCAAGACTTATTCTGCAATCCTTGCAACTAAAAATGGACAATTTTACAAGTGTGAGTTTCCTTATAGAAAATTAACCCCTGCCAGCAAAGTTGAGACTCCACCAATATCAAAATATTTTGATGAAAGCCTCCTCCACAAAAAACTTTTTCCTCGTATTATGCTCGTTGCACTATCGGAAGCGAATGACATCTTTATTAAGATTAACAACGGTTCTGTCGACATACTTGATGATGAACATTATAAAGAATTGATGCTTGAAAAAATAAAGAATAACTTGTTTCTGTTACAAGGGAAGGGGATGAGTACGCTGGTACAATGGTTATCCACGTCATTCCTGTTCATAAAATATGAACGCAGTGATGTTCAAGATATAGTTAGTGTTATTGAAGATGCAGGAAAAAAACCTTCCTTTGTAATAAATCTGTACAAGCGATTTGGACGTATAAATAAGACATCATTAGTAAATAAATTAATAGACGAAACGCTTGATGAAATGAAAGATGAAGGAAAGTGGGCAGCGTATAGAAAGGCCACCTTTGTTTTATTTTTCATGTCTAAATGCTACGAAAGGAGTCGAGCCAGTGAGGCCAAGGAAGAATACGAGGAAGCTATTGAGTCTTTCGAAAGGAACACAGGTATAGATGCGAACTACAACCCAATTCAGAGACATACAGATAGATTTACCAGAAATCAGCATTTTAATTCAAAAAAAAGAAAAAAAATAATAAACAAAAAGTAGTCAAGACTATTGGCACGCTTAACTACATATAACCTAAGACAATAAAGCCCTTTTATTTTAATCATAAAATCGACTTAGCATTACTATCAGTTCCGACTTAACTTCCCTCTCTGAGCCTCATTTGTCTTTTTACTTTTATAGTCATTCCTTTACAGCTAATAAGACCCTCATCCTCTAGCTCTGACAGATGCTTTCCTGCCAGCTCCCTTGAGCATCCTATCCTAAGGGACATTTCCTTCCTACTCATTTTAAAAACAGAGTCGCCGTTATTGCACACTGTAGCTACAGAACTAGACGAAAGCTCAGCAAGAAGAAGGATCAATCTTTCCTTTACGCTTTTTGTTGCAATAGAGTCTGCATTTTTTGTCGTTACCGATAGTCGCATAGCCATAACTTTCGCCATATGAAGGAGCGGTAAGTGATTTTTTTCTAGCGCATCAAAAAAATCCTCATAATTTACAACTAACACTTTTGTTTCTTCTTCGGCTATTACGGAAGTGGTGCGAAATTTTTCATCCAAAAACAATCCCATCTCACCAACAATATCTTTAGGAAAGACACTGGCAACAACAAAATCACCATCATCATGCTGGACTGTGACGTTAAGCCTCCCCTTTATTACATATGCGAAGGATTTAGCAACATCTCCTTGGTTATACAAAGGCTCTCTTCTCTTTAGAGTGTGATAAGGAGTGCCCTCTGAGAATGGCCTGCAAATAGACTTAAAAAAGGATTCCAGCTCATTGGAACTTATAAAATTATTCATAAATATACCTCAAAATATACTGGTCATTATCTTATTAATGCTAAGTCGTGTCTATATAAATCTAGTATTTAAATATTGCCGAAAATTTTACATTCGCTGGGCATGATATATAATAGGGATAACAACAGCACAGAAATAAAATGATAATGAGCAATAAAACATCACACTTTTGCGAAGCATCTCTTTTGGAATTCTATAAAGAGCACACTAAAAGCACTAACAAGCCAATGCTTGTACTGTGCAGAAGTAATGATCAGGCAGAAAGGGTTGAATATACTCTTCAAAAGTTAAGTGACGCTAACACTATTGTTATCCCAGATAATGAAACTCTCCCTTATGATGAAGAGTTCCCTCAGGATCAAATAATATCCCAGAGATTCAAGGGTATTGCTAAAATTAAAAGCTCAAAGAATAAAAAAGATGTTTTCATTATAACAATACGCTCAGCCATGGAAAAGGTCGTTGATGGTGATTTTTATGAGCCTATCTTCGATATAAAAAACAATGGCTTGTTTGAATTGACTGATGCTATTGTGAGACTGGAAGCTGCGGGATATGTAAGGTGTCAGTCAGTAAATAAATTTGGGGAGTTTTCGATAAACCCTAATACTTTTGATATCTTCCCCTATGGCTCAGATCTCCCTGTTCGCATTTATCTAAACAATAGTGTGGATAATAAAAATAATACCTTTTTCTTTGACCCTGATAAGAAGACTAACATTTCTGTATGTGAAAATGTTAGCGTATACAAGACCATGGAATTGCCTTTCACTGAAAAATCAAGGCAAAAATTCTCATTTAAATACCGCCAACATTTTACGGATTTCAAAAACAGTTTCTTTAATTCAGTAAAAGAGGGTACTGCTCCTAGAGGCGTAGATTATTTCAAGCCTCTCTTTACTGATTCAATGACATCATTACTTCACTTATTGCCTGAGACGACGAGAATAGTAAGCTTAGTGGACCTAAATAAAGAAGCAGAAGCCCTAACGTCATCTTTCGAGTCGAGATTTAAAGAGGTACAAGGTCATAGAAACGTCTTAAACCCTCAAGATATATTGCTCACAATTGATGAGATTGAGGAAAGAGTTAGCTTTTTAGAGCATATAGAAGTAAACAGTAAAAGCAAAAGTGCCAGAAAAATATATAGCAATGATGTCAAAAAGCAGGAAAAGATACATCAGACATTCAAGCTAATAGAAGCCGCGCATGAAAAGACGAGAAGAACTCTTATAACAATTAATTCAGAAACGCGCTTAAGACAATTAGAAATGATGTTTAAGATGAAAGGAAAGACATTTGATGAAGTTGATAGCTGGAATGACTTTCTATCCAAAGGACAGGGCTTTTATGTATTAAAGGAAAACCTCGATTTCGGATACATAAATCAAAAAGAAAAGTTTGCTTTAATTACTGAATTTGAAATCTTTGATAGCAAAACCACAGAAGAACATTACGACATGGAGGGCGACCATAAAAGCTTAGCCGTAGAGTTCAAAATGGACGAGCCTGTTGTACATGCCAAGTATGGTATTGGCAGATTTAAAGGATTTAAGACGTTTGATGATAGCAACTCTGAAAAAGAATATGCCATTATTGAATATGCAGAAGGCGCAAATATATGGGTCGCTCTTAATGAGATGAACTTGGTTTCAGAATATAAAGGTATGGACCCTGAAACCATTCCTCTTGATAGTGCATCTAGTAAGGACTGGAACAAACACCTACTGTCAGCCGTAGCGGACGTCAAGAAGATGGCGCATAAACTACTAGAAATAAAAGCCAAAAGACAGGCCATCAAAAGAACCCCATACGAAGTGCCTGCCTTTGAATATAGGAAGTTTGCAAACGAATTTCCCTATATGATTACGGACGATCAAGGTAAAGCTATAAAAAATATAATTGACGACATGAAAGGCGACATCGCCATGGATAGGTTAGTTGTAGGGGATGTTGGTTACGGCAAAACAGAAGTTGCGATGAGGGCTGCTATGATAGCAGCATTCAATAAACGCCAATGTTGTATTTTGGCCCCAACAACTTTGTTAGCTGAACAGCATTTTGAAAGCTTTGTTGATAGATTTGATGGTATGAACTTAAATATTAAACTCTTAACAAGAGAAAGCAAATCCGAAGCAAAGAAAGTCCTTCAAGGAATGAAGAGTGGTGACGTAGACATCGTCATAGGAACTCATAGGCTTATACAAAAAGACATCACCTTTTCAAACTTGGGTCTTATGGTCGTAGATGAAGAACACCGATTTGGGGTTAAGCAAAAGGAAGATATAAACAAGCAAAGAGGAGTGGTAGATATATTGTCTTTATCTGCAACGCCCATACCTCGAACTCTTTCACTTACCATGCATGGAATTAGAGACATATCCACAATACGAACAGCCCCTCAAAAGAGACTTGCGGTTAGAACTCAAGTAACAGAGTATAATGATGCCGATGTTGTCGATGCTATACGTCGAGAAATAGGTCGCGGTGGGCAAGTTTTTTATGTATTTAACGATACTCAGGCTATTGAAGCAAAATCAAATATCATCAAAGAGCTTGTTCCAGAGGCTGAGATAGATTATGCACATGGGAAAATGCAAGAAAGAGAAATGCACGATGTAATGCAAAGATTCAGGGCTAATGAATTTAACGTTTTAGTTGCAACAACCATTATCGAGACGGGCATAGACGTGCCTAATGCTAACACCATAATAATAGATGAGGCTGAAAACCTAGGCCTTGCCCAAATGCATCAGTTAAGAGGTAGGGTAGGTAGGTCAAGTAAGCAGGCGTATGCTTACCTGATGTACTCAGAGGGAGCTAACTTAACAGAAAAAGCAGAAATGCGGTTGAAAGCAATGAGCGAAAACAATAACCTTGGCGGAGGATTTAAAATATCTAACGCGGATTTGGAAATACGAGGGGCTGGTGAAGTGCTTGGTGAAAGTCAAAGCGGTCATATTCAAGAGATAGGTTATCAAATGTACTTTTCTTTGCTAGAACGAGCAATGCATATGCTTGACCGTGGCGAAAGCCTAGATGAGTTAAGTGGGGATGACGATAAGCTTATATTCCATATTCCATCCGCTCTTTCCATACCTAGCACATACATAGATAATAAAGGAATAAGAGCTTCTTACTACAAGGCTATTTTTGAGGCGAAAGATGAGGCGTCAAGGCATGCCCTTACCGTGGAAATGGAACACCGTTTCGGAACCATGCCCGACTCTGTGAATAGACTTATAGATTTGGCATTTGCAAAAGTGCAATGCGAAGATGAGGGTGTGAAAAAAGTTAGGATTAACAACAACACAGTAGTCATCACTATGAAAACCCCTGATGTAAGAGAGCGCCTTATCAAGCAAGCGGAGAGGATTGGCTTGCCAGTAATAGGCTCTGAAAGCTCTGACGATAGTGAGGTTAGCATTCCATTCAGGCATGTTGATATGAATGGCGTAATAAACTACGTCAAAGTGAAAGAGTTAATCGTTCAGTAACAATTGGCAAATGGTATCTAAAGGCATATAATACCTCGACTAAATAAGAGGTATTATATGCAAACCATTTCTAAAAAGGCCATGCTGGTCGTTTCTATTCTCGCTGCACAATTCTTGTCAGCCAACTCATTAGCTGAACAGCTTTCCGCAGATCCTACACAGCAATTCCTAGACATGATGAAGGTCAAGCTAAGACATAGCGGAACAACAGTTTCATCCGTTAGGGAAACGAGATTTACAGATCTGTATGAGGTCTCGTTAACAAACGGAAGTACCATCATGGTAGATAAAAAGGGGGAATATGGAATTGTAGGTAATAGAATGGGGGCGGAGGTTTTTGACTTCCAGTCAGGCACTAGCATAACCCAGAAGCATAAAGGGATAGATATGCTTAATTATGTTAGTGAAGCGGAGCCATTCCTAAGCTACAAGGCAAAAAATGAAAAAGATAAGATCTTTGTATTCGCTGATATTCAATGCGGATATTGCCAAATGCTCCATGACTCTATTCCAGAATTAAATAAAATTGGCATTACAGTAGACTACTTTCCTGTGCCAATTTCAAAAAATAGCGACCTTTATATGAATGCGGCGTATTGCAGCTCAGATAGGGAAGCAACTTACACACAACTGATGAATGGGATTAGAAGTGCGAAAAGAAATGTTTTCGAGCAGGCCAAGGCTAACAATCTTAGCAAAGAAGAAGTGGATATTGAGTTAGAGAGGGCTACTTCTAGAATAGACAGGCTTGCTCTGAGTGCAGTTGAAAATCCGAAATGCGAACCTTATGACATGCAAAAATCGCGTGAAAAGGCAAAGGCATTAGGGGTAGTAGGAACGCCTAATATCTTATTCTCAGATGGTATGCGTGTTCAGCATGCGATGTCAGTGGATGAAATACGAGATGTAGTTTTTAAGGAATAAGCTTATGTTATTAAGTGCGCTTTTCTATATATCCATATTTATCGCTACATACTTCCTTACCATAGGTTTCTATGAGTATGTAAAAAGCCTACCAATGTTAAACACCTATAAGTCTAAAGGTGTTTTAAAAGATGCGAGAATAACTCGGCATAACGTATTAGGCGAAGAGTTTTCTTCTGATAAATACTACATTTATTTTAGCTATGAGGTTGATGGAGTAAGACATGGCTCAAGTACTATCGGGCCTATCAACAATGCCGCAAGCCGAAACAAGATGCGAGAGGTAGTGGAGAGCTACAGCAAAAAAGGCGAGCATGAGGTCGATGTATATATCAACAAAAATGATGCTAGAACGTGTTATCTAATGGGAGAAGGTGATGTAACGACATCTAAGATAATTCTCGGCTCTATTGCAGCCGCTCTTGGCATCATCATACACGCTGTAGGAGTTTGATTAATGAGAGATTATATCTTCAGCATAGACTTTCATTTGACAGTTTTTTGTGTCATTGCGTTGATAGCATCTATTGTTTATGTGGGTGCAAAAGCATTAGGTGCGAAAGAAAAAATAAAAGCAATAAAAGCATTGGCAAATGAAAAGAAATGGAAAAACGTACCTATCAGGGTTGAGGAAAAGGGTTTCTTTATAAATTACCCTTATCCAAATAAGTACACTAAGGAGTACGGTAACTTGTCAGAGCTGCAAAAGGTCAAAGCAGGCTCTTTTGAGTATGAAAACTACAAAATGCGACAGCTCAAGTTTGACTTGGAGGAAGCTAGTGGTGGAGTTACTGTCTTATATAGAGGTGAAGATGGGAAGTTGAGAAACAAAATCTCAATAACAAACAACCCCAAGGATAACTACGAATACTTAATGTCCATGAAGGATGACGTAGAGGCTTATGTCAATAAACAGAATGAGAATTTAGTTGTTCTTAAGATACCCGATGAAAAAGAAATTTATCATGAAAAAGTTAGGTTATCTTTGGAAGTTATTAAGTCATCATTCGTCAGCTTAGGAGCCTCAGCTCTTGTTTTGTTTGCTTCTCTTCTTTATTAAACTCCCTTTCTTTTAGTTTCTTTAAATATGAACCGCTCTAAATTTTGAGCGGTTTTTATTTTTAGACTTGCCGGACTTTCATGCTAAGCAGTCGGTTTCTGCTGTCATTGCCTCTTGTAAACAAGAATAGTTCGGTCTAAATAAAGCTCGTCAGTTACTGTATTAACTGTCCGTATTAAATTGTGCTCATGTAGGCTGATGCGGTCACATATTTTAGTATCACCGTCATCGTATCGCAGAATTGCCCCGTACTCTTCTGTAGGCAAGCCTATGCTATTTATTTCTTTTGGCTGTATGAATGTCCCATGTTTGTTGCTTTTGATCACACCACCAAATGGCACAAAGTTAGGCTCAAGAATCCCTTCTTCATCATACCAATCAAAATTAGCTTCCGTACTATTCTTTACTTCTGAGAAAGTGTAGTCATCAAATATTGATAAAGAAAGACAATTTGTTTGCTCGATTTCATCGACAACATCTAGTTCTTGACCGTTAAGCCAATCGGATATATCTGCGTCAATTGGTTCTTCATTAATGAATCTAACTTCACTCTTTCTAGATGTACTGCCTATTAATACCCATTTACCTTCTAGTTCATGTTTGCCCATATAATTAATAATTACCTTAATGAAATGCCATTCCGTATTAATGGAATGGCTTGTTTAAAAGTTATCTTTTTAATTTATATTTATTCAAATGTTACAGTAATATCACCTTTCTTTGCACTATCTATAAACTTACCGCGTGAAGGCCTGTTACATAAGTAATCATTTAATTCATCACTTCCTAACCTATGGACTTTACGCCCTGCTTTGGCTTTTAAGGTGGTGCTTTCATAGACAGGAAATATCATTGCCGCGTGATCGTTGCCTTGCTCAAAATCCTTTGCTGGTATGTTGATAAGTTTAACGCCTTTGCCTTTGGAGAGGACATTTACTGACTCTAAATCTATAATAGCGTACCTACCTTGCTTTGTTACTATGCCTATAAACTTAGCGTCAGTTACATCGATAGGGCTAAAAGAACTATCGTTGGGTGATATTTTATGAACATCTTTGCCTGTTTTGTTTTTAGTCATCAGATCTTCTGTATTTACTACAAAACCTAACCCTGACTTTGTCGAAAGCAACCACTTTCTGTCTTTCTGGTAAGGTAAAACTTCTTTTACTTTATCACCTGACTTAAGAGTTATTCTGGACGTAATGGGTTCGCCCACCGTTCGAGCACTTGGCAGGTCATGAACTGGAAATGTGTAGTATCGACCTTGCTCTGTATAAGCCATTATGAGATCGTTATTCATTATCTCAGTATGACTTTCGTACTTATCGCCAGCTTTGTAATTTAGTTTTGATAAGTCAAAAGAATGACCTTTTGCAGTTCTAATCCAACCTTTCTTGCTCATAATGACAGTAACAGGATGTGATGGAATTAGCGCTTGTTCACTAATTGCTTTTGCTTCAGGCCTTTCTATTATTTGTGTTCTTCTTTCTGAACTAAACACTTTTTGAGAATCTTTTAGTTCCTTGATTATCGCATTTTTGATTTTTCTGTCAGATGCCAGAAGTTCTTCTATTTCTCTCTTTTCATTGTTCAAAGAGTCATATTCTGACTGCAACTTATATTCTTCGAGTTTCGCAAGATGCCTAAGTCTCATTTCAAGAATGGCTTCAGCTTGAATTTCTGTTAAGCCAATTCTATCCATTATTACTTGCTTTGGCTCGTCCTCTGTACGTATTATTTCTATTACTTCATCTAGGATGTTGAAGGCAATAAGCAAGCCATCGAGAATATGCAGCCTATCATTAACCTTTTCCAGCCTATACTTTTTCTTTCTTTCGAATGTGTTTTGTCTGAACGATGTCCACTCATCTATGATCTCAACAATAGATTTTGTCTGAGGCTTTCCATCCAAACCTATCATGGTGAGATTTATACTTTTAGAGGTTTGTAGAGATGTTGTGGAAAACAAGTGTCCCATGACCGCATCAGGGTCTACATTTTTTGATTTCAATGTAAGCACGATCCTAACAGGACTGTCCTGATCTCCCTGATCGCTTATTTTTTGTATTAGAGAGAACTTCTTTTCCTCTACTTGTTCAGATATCTGTTCGAGCACTTTTGGTATGGTAACTTGGAAAGGAAGTTCAGAAATGACTATTTTTCCATCTTCCATGTAATATTTAGCTCTTTGCTCTACGTTTCCTCGACCTTTTTTATATGCACGAAGTATTTCCTCTTTAGAGGTCACTATTTCAGCGCCCGTTGGGTAGTCTGGACCTTGGATATGGTCCATGATTTCTTCTGCCGAAATTTTAGGATTTCTGTAACGAGCTATGCAGGCAGAAATTACTTCATCAATATTATGAGGAGGGATTACAGTACTTATGCCTACAGCAATCCCTTCCGAGCCATTTATAAGTATATTTGGTAATTGAGAAGGTAAGAATATAGGCTCCTTAAGAGTGCCATCAAAGTTGGGCCTAAAATCAACCGTACCTTGCTTTATTTCAGCAAGCAATGTCTCTGAATACTTAGCCAGTTTCGCTTCCGTGTAACGCATTGCAGCAAATGACTTAGGATCATCTGGAGAACCCCAGTTACCTTGACCATTAACCAGAGGCATTCGTGTCGAAAAGTCTTGAGCCATTAAAACCATTGCTTCGTAGCAGGCAGCATCCCCATGAGGATGGTACTTACCCAGAACATCACCCACAGTGCGTGCTGCTTTTTTAGGTTTAGAAGTGTGCCCCAATCCCAACTGTGACATAGAATACACTATTCTTCTATGAACAGGCTTTAAGCCATCACCAACAAAGGGCAAGGCTCTTTCTTGAATAACATACATTGCATAATTTAGGTAGGCTTCTTTTGAAAAGTCGTGCACATCACGCTCTTCTAAATTCATCATATTCTCGCTCACTTTTAAACCTCCAGTGTAGCCTTGTCCCCATGGGACTCAATCCAAACTCTCCGATCACTAGCTCTCTTTTTTGCCAGCAACATATCTAAGACATCATTAGTCTCATACTCGTTGGGCATTTTTAGTTGAACCAGTCTTCTTGTCTCAGGGGCGAGTGTAGTTTCTTTCAACTGCTTAGGGTTCATCTCACCAAGCCCTTTGAACCTCAAAACACTAATCTCGCCGCGAAGCTTATCTTTTTTAGCCTTTTTGATAACGGCATCTTTTTCGCCATCATCTAGCGCATAAAATACATTTTTGCCTATGTCGATTCTGTAAAGCGGAGGCATGGCTACGTATATATGACCTGCTTCAACCAAAGGCTTGAAGTGCTTAACAAAAAGAGCTATACACAGAGTTGCTATATGGAGACCGTCAGAGTCCGCATCCGCTAAAATGCAAACCTTGCCGTACCTCAATCCCGACAAGTCATCACTATTGGTGTCAACACCTATAGCTGAGGTTATGTTTTTAATCTCCTCTGATTTATTCAGCTTTGACTGATCAGCTTCCCACGAATTTAATATCTTACCGCGAAGTGGTAGTAGAGCTTGAAAATTACGGTCACGGCCTGCCTTTGCAGAACCTCCCGCTGAGTCACCTTCAACAAGAAACAACTCAGTCTCATCTCTGTTTTCATTGTCGCAATCTGTAAGTTTTCCGGGAATCGCAATGCTCTTTCCTAATTTTTTACGCTCCACTTTTACTGCTGTCTTTTGCCTTGAAGATGCATTGTCTATAAACATCTCCATTAGTTTAGTAGCAGATTCGGTATGCTGACTAAGGTACAAGCTCAATGAGTCTTTAACAAAAGATGAAATAAAAGGAACACATTCTTTTGAAGAGAGAACCTTCTTTGTTTGCCCAGCAAACTTAGGTTCTCTCATCTTTAAAGAAATAACAAAATTAATGTTTTTCCATACATCTTCTTTTTTTAAGGTGATTTTTTTTGGAATATTTTCGTGATAGTCCGCATATTCCTTTACACCTTCAAAGATACCTGTATTGAGGGATGTTACATGAGTTCCGCCTTGCAATGTCGGTATTAGATTTACATAAGCATGTTGAAGCTCTGACCCCTCTGTGGACCAAAAGCAAGCCCACTCAACCTCCATGTCTTCTTTGACATGTCTCCCTTCAAAAAGGACTTGCTCTACAGCGGTATTTTCAAAGTCTGTTTCTATATCAACAAACTCCCTAATACCATCTTTATAGCAAAAGCTTTCACGATGGTCGGATGCCTCGTCGTAATACTCAATCAACAGCCCAGAGCATAAAATTGATTTACCTCTTAAAAGATTAAAAAGTGACTTCTTATCGAAACTCACAGAGTCAAAATATATTGGGTTTGGCTTGAACTTTACTTTTGTCCCTTTTTCTTTTTTGAGACACTTACCTATTTTTTTGAGTGCTGACTCTTTAATGCCATCTCTGTACACAATCTCATAAATACCGCCATCTCGCTTGACTGTTACTACAAGTTCTTCTGACAGTGCATTAACAACCGAGATACCAACTCCATGCAACCCTCCTGAAAAACCATAACTCTTCCCTGAGAACTTACCCCCTGCGTGAAGAGTATCAAGAATAACTTCAACACCAGAAACCTTTTCAGTTGAGTGCATATCTACAGGCATACCCCTACCGTTATCTTCAACAATAACAAAACCGTCTTTTGTCAATGTTACCGATATTTTATCAGCATGTCCTGATATAGCCTCGTCCACACTGTTGTCTATAACTTCCTGTGCAAGATGATTAGGCTTATCTGTATCTGTGTACATGCCGGGGCGTCTTTTGACAGGATCGAGTCCCTTAAGAGCCTCGATGTCATCACTTTGATATTGTGTCATTTAAATTTTTCTCCTTATGCGTGTAAAAACAAATATCACGAAGACGTTTTTACATCAAGAAATAGCTCGTTTATTTTATCTAATAAAAACATAAATTCCATTTAGGGCAATATTTTCATCTGACGTATCTTGGTCATTCATCACTCGAACTTCAAGTGCTTTTACATCAGTACCGATTACACCCTTTCTAAATTGATACCCTTCAAGTATCTCTTCATCATAGAAATCAAAGGTAAATCCTGCATCACGGTTTCCTGACTCACAGTAATAATCAGAACCCACAAAAGAGGGTGGGTGGTCACCGCCAACATCTGGGCAAGATTGACGATTACCTTCAGTTGACTGTCCTATTGCATAGGTAAATATATGACGCCTAACATCACTGTAATCATAATAGGTGAATGATATACCATCTACATATCTCTGGTTTATGCCGCTACCTGATGTGTAACGTCTAAAGCCGTCGTTACTACCACTTTGATAGGCTGATACACCGCCTCGTATTTCGGTGAAAGGAATACCCATGGTATCAACATTAAAACCCAGAACCCTATCATTCTTAACGCAGTACCCCTCGGCATTTAATGAGAAAGACCCAAAGCAACTTCTTTTTCCCACGCCTACAGAAAGTATTCGCGTCCATCCTCCACCGTCAGTCTCCATGTCACAGAACACCTCAATAGGCGCTCCACGTAGCCCATTTGGAAATATAGTAACATCACCCGAACCGCGTGAAGGATCTGAAGCTTGTAGTTCCGCACAGTTCCTTGGCATGCCTTCTTCAAGTATATTTTTAGGCATTTTGAACCTATATACATTTCCCGCATCTGCCAAGCACGAGACTAGCACCATAGATAAAAAGAAAAATCTAAACATAAAACCACCCTGACATTTACTATTTCAAATTTATTGTTATACTCTATACCAATATATTACATTATTTAATTAATTTCTTTACTACAGGCTTTTAAATCATGAATAAAATTATTTTAGGTTTTATTGCAGCAGGTTTTTTAAGTGGCTGCTCCGTTATCAGTGAGCCTAACTTGGCTGATACAACTGAAAGTGCGGACAAGAATGTAGTCGTAACCGACTCTATGACTGATCATTTCAAAGGAAAGGGCGTGATGAGAAGCACCTCTATTTACTTTGAGATTGACTCTACATTGGTCCCTTCTGACTACAACAATGTGATAGCACACATAAAACAGGCAGTGTCACATGATCCAGAGCTAAAAGTTATCATTCACGCTCATGCTGATAAGACAGGGGATAGGGAGTACAACACCAAACTATCTAAAAAGAGAGCCGATAGTGTTCTTGCGCGTTTAAATTTGTCTGAAGACACATACAGACGGATTAGTCTTGATTTTTTCGGAGAAGATGAGCCGCGATGTGAGTCTGATAGCGAAGTTGGATTATCGTGTAATCGAAGGGTTGATGTTTATCTTTTGAAGTAGAAAGAAATAAAGAGCAACAACAATGTTAGAAGAGGGCATAAGAAAATTAAGTAAAGATTACTTAAGAAGCAAAGGCGCTGAAGACCTCAGCGCTGAAAACCTTATAACTTTTGTTGAAAAGAATTTTTCTTCAGATTTTATTATGACAGTGCTTTTTTCTGTTTTCTTCTATCACATTAAGAAAGAGTCTTTTTTTGACTTCGTTAACAGCAATAGGCATGAATTACTTCCTGACAAGCTTTCATCCATGGTATACACGGAGCATTCCGTACTACAGTATGTTAATAAAAATAAAGATAAAGTAAGCTTTTCAAATAATGCCACCTTCATAAAGATATTTAAATTTCTTGAGTCTATCCAAGCCAACCTCAGTGTTGATGATAGAGAGTTCAATGAAGATGGCGACTTAAATCTAGAGAAGGGTCTGATTACAGAAAAATCAAGAGAAAATCTTAGGGCAAATGCCGAAGAAAAATATAAGGAAATCGCAAACGACCTTTGCACCAATAACATCTTGATAGAATTTTACGTATCTGCATTAGGAAAGTTGCCTGTCATACTTTACCTCCTTGGGAGAAAAGCTAAAGGAAAGGCAATAGACCAAATAAGATCTATTGCTAATGAGGCAACTCAACTACTATCATGCAAAAAGAACGTTAAGGGCATACTAAGACCCTTGATTAGAGAGTTTTCGTCCCTAGCAGAAGGTGCAGACATACTTCAACAGTTTGATACTTTACCCTACAGGATGAAAGAACAGGATATTTATGTAGCAACTATATACTGCATTTTCATTGAAAATAAATCACAGCACACTTTTAGGACAAAGCCTCAGTAACTTCAAGAGCAGTACTTTAATAGTTTTTTCAAATTACCTTCTTGTTCTACCATATACTCCTTATCACCAACAATAATAAGTCTATTTTTAGCCCTTGATACTGCAACATTAAGAAGGTTTGGCGTGTTTGTTATAAAGTTAATATGAAAGCTTTCATTAAAAGCAGTAAGGCTAAGGATTATGATATCAAACTCAGAACCTTGAAAAGCGTGTACAGTTCCAATCTTCTTTCTGTCTATAGTGTGCGATAGCCTTCGCCTAAACTCGTTAAGCAAAAGCATCGATTGGTTCTGGAATGGCGTTATTATCCCGACTTGGCTTTTTATATCTATGCCTTTAGACTCTAATTCATCAAGAATATGAGAAATTTCTTCAATTTCTTTTTTATTAGTATTTCTTCTACCTGCACTTTCGCCTTCGACGTTAACAAATGAGATCTCGCTAGCAGACACGCTCCTGTAAATTTCGGACTCTTCATTATTAAGCTTAGGGGTGTGGTTTGATATTTGGCTATAACCACCAATATCAATAAAGCAATCGGATATCCTCTTCTGACATCTACGGTGCTCATCAAGTATTACACTTTCCCCTATATCGCTAAAGTTACTCTTTTTAGCAAATGCGCTACGTTGAAATGCAGAGCTTAGCATTGGATTATATATTCCTGTACTATCGTTCAATTTGTGACGGTACTGAAATTCACTTATCCTATGCCTATCAATGCTTATAATAGGTGATAGTTGTTTTTGATCACCTATTACCAATGCTTTAACGCTGCGCATTAGAATAGAAGGCATACAAAATATAGGAACCATGCCTGCCTCATCGCATACAGCAAGCTCAAATGGCTTTTCATTGATGTATGTAGACTCTGGTTTGTTAAAGATATTGTGAATGGATGATAGAGTACAACCTAAAACAGGAAATGGCATACTTGCATTTGAAACAAATCTTGAAAAGTCATTTTCATATGTGTGCGAGTCTGTATCGCTTCCTCCTATTATGCTTTTCCACGCCAACAAGGTCTCGGTTATCTCTATTTTATTTTTAAGTATATGCTGGTACATAAAGTGAAGGCTTGCTTCAAATATACTTTTGTTATCCGCTGTACTATTCAACCGCCCCCTTTCCAGAGAACTATATTCCTTTGTTGAAGACAAAGACTTTCTCAATATTTCTTTTAGTGACTCCTTTTTACCTACTCTCGTCTCTAAACTCCTTATTTCTTTACTAACCTGAGTAAGCCTTTTTTTAACAACATGAAGAGGTTCGCACCCTTGTTTTTCAATCAACCTTCTGACCTTAAATTCATCTTGACTAATCACCTTGCTATCAACTGTTTTTTTGTTCTTATCTTTGCTTTTCGTAGGGCATGGTTCTTTTTGTACATTCTTCTTAAATAAAATACTAATCAATCTTCTAAGTAGCGATGACTTCTCTTTAGCATCAGGGACATTTTCACTCTCCACTCTTGCCGAATATGCTTTTCCCGCTTTAACATCAGCATCTACATGAGGGTATTTTAAGTTTAATTCTTCATAGAAGTTTAACGTTTTTGATAGGATTACATTATTAACTCTTAACCTTTCAATTTTTCTGTAGTCATTCTTAATAGACATTTCAATAGAAGACATAAGGCCTCTTGAATCCTTGCTGTCTATTCTCATAAGTGATGATATATGATTTATTAAACTATCCGCACTTATCTCTCCTTTGAGTCCCACACTCCTCATTAGAGATATGTCGCCATCAGACAAGTCAAATTTCTCATCTTCGCGAATCTTATAAGTCTCGTTAATAGCACCCTCTGCACTCACAAGAAATGCCTTTAGCCTCTCGTATAACGCCCTATCAAATTTTCCTCTTTCTATCTCATCCACAAAGCTTTCTATTCTTTTCTGAGCACCCTCTCTTTTTTCTTTATTCCCTAATTGCAAATAGAGCCAGTTTTTTAAAACACCACCATACTCTTCATCTATGATATTTACTACGTTCTCTACAGCCTTGTTTGTGAAACTTGTAACTAATATGAATCCGTTATTCTGCTCCTCACCTTTTGCAATGGATAGCGCTCTATTGGTCAACTTAGAAGCTATAACAGAAAGTATTAATGTGGTTTTTCCCGTACCGGGACCACCCTGAACACTTACAATACTCCTATCACTTTTAATAACCTCCGATATTGCAATGGACTGGCCTCGACTCACAGGAAAATCATAAAAGCCACCTAGATAAGGAGCTTCTGTAAAATCAATCCCATCACTCTTCCTCATAATGTATGAGTCTAATAGGTGATTATTATAGAGGGCGGCGTTCTCTCTAATAAAGAGAAGGTCTTTTTTGAAAATAAGGGTTGCTTCCGAAAAGTCAGAGTACTTTAGTATGCCTATATTTTGTATATCGGACACTCTAGAGTATCCATTGTCGTTAGACTCTTTTTGTATAAATGCGAGAAGCTCCTTAAGAGCCAGTTGAAAATTTAGTGTAAATTGTCCCGTTATCTTTTCTACAAAGCCAATTACGGAGTCGCCAATCTCTATATAGTCTTCGTCATATCCAAGCTTAACGAAGGTATCTGAGACGACACCTATTTTAGTGTCGACAGACCAAGGATTGATTTCAAAAGATAGATCACTATTCTTGTCCAGTATATCAGCCTCTTTTTCGCTCAAATCAACATAAAAAAGGGGCATGGACTGCCCATTAATGATGACTATAGGGAAAAAGAAGATAGGCCTTGAATCCTTATTGTTTCGGTAAAGTTGCCTCGTCCTTTCTTTCTTTAAAATATCTTTGAGTTGAGGCGATGTTGTAATCTTAACAGAGTCTCTTTGGTTGGAGAGAAGGATGCTGTCGTCATCCAGAGGTAACTTCTGGTAATCATTGACATTACTATCTAGACTTGTACGCTGAATATCCTGTTCTCTTACGCAGGACAACCAATAATCAAGAACTCTTAACTTATGCATTACATAAATATCTCCGCTTGGACAATAAATATACTTTACATTAATTAATAGATAAATCAATAAAGGGATGTATTTTGAATAAATAGAATGTAAAATTAACAAAAATTGTCTGTATCGAGCCTTACAGACCAGCCGTTTGGCATTTGTATTTTTATAGGTATTTATTATGAGCGAGCATATTAGTGTTTTAGAGAAACAAGAATTTACACAGTTAATGAAGTCGGAAGCCAAAGAGATAGAGCAATGGCTTGAAGCAAAAAAAAATGAAATTCTAAACCAACCACAGTCAAAAAGTGATCCGAATGACTTGGCGTCTGATTATGAAATGTTCCTTAAGGAAAAAAGGGAAGTCGAGAGAAAGCAGGAGAGGCTAGCCAGAATAATGAGTAGGCTAAAGAATATGGATGATTTTGGCTATTGCGATGATTGTGGCATTGAAATTGATAATAAAAGGCTTAAAATAGACCCTACTTTTACGATGTGTATTGATTGCTCTGATGTTAAGTCTATAAGAGAACGTCACAGAATTAAGCGTAGTTAATTATAAGGTGAATATATTTTGTCAAATAAAGAGGTAAAGGTTGTCATCCTTGGAGGGTCAGGGCACTTGGGCAAGTCTGTGTTCGATAGGTTTAAGGGCATGGAAGGTGTTGATGTTCGAGGGACTTACTATGAAAATAGGCCAAAAACAAATTCTGATGATGACTTCATGTATTTCAATGCTGGCGCATCACATCTTGATCAAGACACTTTGGATGTTATAGCTAGTGCGGATTTTGTCTTTAACTTTATGCAACCAAAGAGGGCTGACCATTTTGATAGTGTGTTGTTCGACACTCCTCTTAGATTAGCTGAGCTAGTAAAAGAAAAGGGCGGAGCTTTTATTAGCTTCGGGGGTAATGTTAATGAAAATAATGCTGATAGTGATAGTTCAAAAGCCATTAGGAGGCTTAGTAACGTATTAACTGAGAGAGGATTAGGTTCAAGCATTTACACTTCGCTCGTTCTTGATAGTAAGAGTCGATTGATCGCTAGAATTGCGTCATTGTCAAAATACAAATTAACGCCTTTAGTTGGTGATGGAGGGAATAGAATAACCCCTTTACACGTGACGGACTTCTCGATGATTGTCGCTAGATTGATATCTAAAAGACTGAATCCATATGAATATGAGCTGTTTGGTAGAGAGACAATGACGTTCCGACATCTCATTAGCATTACATGCTCGCAAAAAAAAATGTATAGCCCCATCTTCCTTAATATTAAAAAGAGCATATTTTTAAATAACAAAGGGTTTTTTGAAGGGTTGTTTGATATAAAGCTATCGAGATACGATATCAATGAACTTGACTATAAAGAGTCAAAAGGCAGAGAGGATTTGTGCAAATTCCTAAGAGTGAAACCATTATCTTTTGATGCGCGGGTTAAGCGGGAGGGGCTTTAGCTCTATCCCGCATCTATGGTAAACATATTTGGAGTTGTGTCTTTGCTAATTTTTCTACCATTAAGGTCGGCCCACTCTTTTATGCCTTTTCTAACATCTTCAATTTTGCACTTACAGGATGGGTGGTTAGAAAGAGTGATATCGAGTGCTTCTTCAATAATATCAATATCAGAAAAGCTTAACATAACTTCCTGAAAGAAAGCCTTTTTGACTTTGCCATCATGAACTACTTTTGCTTTAATGTGTGCCGATAGGCGCACCATGTCTGAAGGTCTGGCATCATAAGTAATCATTATCCAACAGAGCATATTTAGCTCTTCACTCTTTATTAGCTTCTGTATATTTAAGAATGATCTTGTTTGCTTCATTGATTGAGCAACTTCTGAGTATATTTGCAACCGAATTTACCTTAAATTAAAAGGGTGACAAAAACAATATAAATTACATATATAGAGCATAAATCACTCATTATTATGCAATTTTCTCCTTAACTTCTCTATCACCGCATCTCTTTCATTATTAGAGTCAGGTCTTCTCGGTATACCCATAGCTTCCAAGTAAACACTATCATGACCATTTTTAATTGCATCTTGCATGAGGTTCTCCATAAACTCATCTATGGACCATGTCTCATCCATATAAGACATCATTTTAAGCTTTGCCCAATTTGATTTTTCTTCATTTAAACAAAATGTCTTGAACTCCTGAGGAGCAACTTGAAATGTTGCAAACATTGGTACTCCGAAACTTTTACAAGCTTCAGCCACAACTCTCATGTGTGGTTCTATGGTCCTTTCGTACTCTTGTTTTATTTTGCTCATATATAAATGAAGTAATTATTGCTATTTGTGTGATTTATGTTACTATAATTAAGTACAACAAAATAGTCAAAAAAACATATCAATTAATAATCAAGAGAAAGTTAGTTTTCACATTTGTTTTGCCTATCATCTTTATTTTTGATTGTTATATTTTAATAGAAATCTTTAATAATTAGTTACTTAGAAAATAATCCTTAGGTATGATATTTTATAACAAATTTAATATTACTAGATAGCAATACCCTGTCTTATTATTGTGCATGTTCACGAAACTGCACTTTACTCAACAAGGTTAGGGTATTATTCCTAAACTCCTGCTATAATAACGAGTATATATATTTTGGTATTTATTATGATATACATAGAGCAATCAGAAAAATTATTGCAGGCTTTTGAAAAGCTCAAGGAAAGTAACACCATAAGGGCTGGAAATGTATCCAGTTTGAATGGGAACATGATAATTGACGAGAGATCTTTCGTAAAGACAGCGTTGCTCGACAAGGATAAGATAAAAGTAGGCTTAGAAATAAGTTTTGAAGGCCTAGCAGGAAAAAAAGAAAAAACTATTTTTGCCTGCATTATCAACAAAGCTATGAAAGAATGCCAGACAAAGAGTGTTTCGCATAGTATTTCATCTTGTTACTCAGCACCAACAAAAATTGAGTCACTCTATAAGTACCTAAAGCCAAAATTGGGACAGCAAAAAGCTATGCAAGAATGTGTTGGTATTAATGTAGAGGGAAAGCCTTTTTCTTGGAGGGATGCCAGACTAATGGGCTTTGTAGCTGAAATATCAATAACAAAAGAGCTGAACGGCTTTGATATTAGACAAATAGAAGGGCAGAAGTCTCAACTCTCTAACCAGCTATCCAAGCTATTGTCATACCATATAGATAACACACTTAAAGCATATAATAGAGTTCTATCTCCTACGGAACTAGGCTCCGATAGCGAGCTTAATTTAGGCGTATAAAAATTGTTTACTAAAAAACAGAAAAACCTTATCAATCATTATGGATGTCACGCCATTGTTAGAGCTGTAGCGGGGAGTGGCAAGACAACCTGCCTTGTTGCTCTAACTAAATCACTTATTGAGAGAGGGGTAGAGCCTCAGCGTATAACCTTCGTAGTATTCAACAAAGATGCTAAGAATGAAATATTAGAACGCCTAGCCAAGCATGGGTTTAAAGGCAAAGGCACTCCAAAAGTTCACACATTTCACTCGTTAGGATATAGCCTATACAAGTTCTTAAGTAGCAGAGGGTTTACAGTATTTAGGCGACTAGAAACCAATGATAGCTTTCTGAAGTCGTTCTCACAAAAATGCCTCAACGAAATAAAGTCAATCAACGAAAGAAAATCTGTTTATGCGTCGAAAGAAGAGTCAGAAGCTTTTCATAATTTTATTGACATTGTAAAGTCAACATTGCTTAGTCCAGAGGACGTGTACGATGGATGGATCGGTAAAGATGTATATTCGCATTTTATTAAAGCATATGATCACTATGAAAGTACGCGTTTAAAAAGACGTTTCATCACATATTCAGATCTAATAAAAGATGTAGTAAATATTTGCAGCGAAAACAAGCACGCCAAAGATATTGTATGTGAATATATAGACTACCTTCTGATGGATGAGGTCCAAGACATTAACGAAATATCTATAGAGCTTGCCAAATGCATCAGTAACTCAGAAACAAATTGGGTAATGGTAGGTGATGTAGATCAGTGCATATACAAGTGGCGAGGAGCAGAGCCAGAATATTTATCATTTAAGTTAAAGGATGCATTAGAAAAGGAAAAGAAGGTTGTTGAGTTCGATCTGCCAGAAAGTTTTCGTTATGGAGATAAGATAAGTTTACTCGCCAACTTTTCAGTTTCTAATAATTCTGAAAGAAGTAGCAGCCTTTGTATATCCTCAACAACATCCCCAGACTCCGACTATGACATACGCATGTATAAAGAAAAAGGGCGCTTTGGGAAAGAGGTTGTGAAGGTAATTAAGGAGGAGAAAAATAAGGGAGTGATATTAAAAGATATATCAGTCTTGGTAAGACTCTACAGCTTCTCCTCTGAAATAGAACTAGAGCTTTTAAAAGAACGTATTCCATATAACTTGGAAGGTGGAAGTAACGTTTTTGACAAGCGCGAAGTTAATGCGTTAATGACCATACTTAAGATAAGTGAAGGCTTGCATTTAGATGAAAGTGACGAACATTGCTCTACAAACTTGAATGACTTTTTTAGCCTCTGTTTTTTCGGAGTAAGATTATCTATTGACGCTCAACAAGTTGCTAACATGAGAAGGGAAGGTGTAAGCCTCTCTAGTCACTTATCCAGTATAAAGATGGATAACCCTTCGCGCTTTAAAAAACAAAAGATGAAAGACTTGATAACATCTTTGAAAGTTCTTGAAAAGGGCAGCAAAAAAGGCGACAAACCAGAAAATATATTAAATACTTTCCTCAAGTTCAATTCAGTATTTCAGTCAATTAATCTATTTTCCGTTAGGCAAGAAGATTATGACAACAAAAAGTATACAATTGAATCTGTTATTGATTTTATTAAGAACCTTAAGGTTAGCGTCAAAGAAACAATCGCTAAAGCTAAGGAGTGGGGGAGTACCGATGCAAAGAACCATGAAGGGGTGGTCATATCGTCAATACATAGATCAAAAGGAAGAGAGTGGCCTGTTGTAATAATACCGGGACTCGAAGACGGCTTATTCCCTTACATGAAAAAGGGGGATGACCATGATGTTGAGTCAGAAAGACGTCTTTTTTATGTAGCTACAACACGGTGTATTAATAGACTATATTACATCTGCCCACAGGAGTCCGAATTAGACAATCTTTTAACGAAAACAAATAAAACCATAAGAATAGGAACAGATGTGTCGAGGTTCATCTATGAGTCAAGACCTGACTTAGTTAGGGATTTGAGTAAAAACAAACTCAACGAGAATAATCCTTGCTTAAATGATAGCCATATAGGAAAAGACTACATAAAGCAAAAGCTCTTAATTGAAAAAGAGAATAAGGATCTAGTACTTTGACACAATAGATAAGTGTCGTTGAATATTTCTTTTGCTAATTAGCTTTTTAAACACTTTTATATATATCATTCTTGCCAAAATGCTATAATAGATGGTATATATTTATAACGTTTTAAAATTAGGCTTTTACGATGAGAAATTTAATTTCAAGCAAGATTAGGCTGAGTGTGATGGCTTTTGCATTAGCAACAAGCGGGTACTCTTTTGCTGTCAATTTAGAAACCACAAGCGAAAGTTACCCCTTGCTTCATGATCGAAATATAGCTAGCTCCGCTTATTCTGAATTTTTGAGCGGAAATGGATCAGACCCTTTTGAAGAGTTGTCTCATGGTTACAAAAATGCTTACAAGTCTGAGTTTGACTTGTCGCTCAAGCCCCAACAGAGCGAATTTCTTATAAGAAAATCAGAAGAGCAGTTTGAGAGAAACGCGAATTTTGCAACAAATATATCTAGCGAACGTGAATCTTTGAAAAGAGATATCTATGAGCAGGCATTTGATAGCGATGGAAATTTCCATGCTGAACTTTATGCTGAGATGTACTCCGCATATAAAGAAAATGAGAAAAATGATATCGCAAGCCATTTAAACCAAAGCTCTCAAAATATGATAGATATAATGAATGATAGCAATGGTGACATAAATTACTTATCAAATTCCGTGACGGGCCAGTCATCACAAGCATCCAGCAACTTAACAGACGCCTTGGAGCAGAACAGAGAGGGGATAAAATCGACGCTATTAAGTGGCTATAACGACTCTGTATCTACCTCAAGGGAATGGTTTAATAGGTCGGGTAATGCTATAGACTTAGCATCTCAATTTGCTGAATGTGGAGATGCTTGTTTAATGCCTCCGCCGCCAGAACCTGAGGAGCCTGAAGAGCCTGAAGAGCCTGAAGAGCCTGAAGAAATTTGTGAGTTTACCAGTGGTTCAGGGTATGCAAGGAACTCTCAAGTTGTAATGACACGCTCAAGAGGAGGTAACTTTACTAACTGGTACTGGCGTGGAACGCATTTAGGAATAAGGAATGCAGAAACATTCACATGGAATGGTACTACCTACTCAAAAGGTCAGTTAATTCAAGAAGGAATAGGGTGGGACATGAATGGTGTTACTCAGTGGGAAATTTGTGTCAGCAATTAGTTAAATATACGTTTTATTATATAGGAGGATTAAATGAATCCTTGTAAGAGTGTTTTCGTAAAAGTGCTTTCATCATCACTTCTTGTGGTTGCGATGCATGGACAAGCAAGTAGTCTCGGCAATTTTGGAGATAGTGATTACTCAAATTACCGAAGGCTACATGATATTAATATAGCTAACTCAATGTATCAGTCATTTAAGAGTGGTGATGGGAGCGATCCTTTTTATCATTTGGATGAAGGCTATATAGGTCGATATAAAAGTGAGGTTGAGGCTAACGCAATCCTGAATAAGGAAAGGCTTGCTAACGAGTTTTTGAAAGACGAGGCTAGCAGCTTGTATTACAGATATAAAGACCTTTCTGCATCAGAAAGTCGCTCACTATCGGAAATGTATAGTGAGCATTTTAATGATGATGGTGAGTTTGATGCAGAGTCTTATGCTGAGTCATATCTATATCATTTAAATTCAAGAGAGATATCTAGGAAAGATGCTATGACATCTAGGTTCGACGCTATGATGACTACATTAGATAGTGGGCTGGAGTTGCAAAAGCTTGAGCGCATGTCTCTGGTAGATGACATTGAGCAAGCACAAGATAACTTGATAGGCGTTTTACAGAATTCTACGCATGCCAAAAGAAATGACTTCTTAAGCAAACATTCAGAAGCTTTCTCTAGAGTTTCGGATAGAAGTAGTCTTGCTTCAGATACAGTTGCTTTAAGTACCATATATGCAGACTGTGGTTCGGCTTGCGCTTTTCCTGAAAATGTTGTTGTCGAGCCAGTTACTCCTCCTGTTGAGCCTGATGACCCAACACCTGAACCTCCTTCAACACCTCCAAGGGTTGAGTACTGTGACGGATTGGATCTTTGGAAAACAGATGGTGATTGGATTCGCTACGAGTGCCCATAGGAGTTAAGGTTACTATGAAAAATTTAAAGCTAAACATTATATCATGTGCATTTTTAGTAATTAGTTCTGGAAATGCTATTGCTAATGACACAGTCAATTTACACAATAAAAATTCCGCAATAGCTGATTACGAGGCTTTTAAAAATGGTGGTGGTGAAGACCCACTTGAGCGCATCCGAAATGGTTATAGAAAATCCTACTCAAGTGATTTGGAGGGCAGTATTCGTGAGGCAAGAGAGTCATTTAAAAATAAACATCTAGGCAGTGAGAGAGAGCGATTAGAAGAATTTCTTTTAAGCCAAGATGTAACTAAGAGTAGTGACCGAAAGGCTATTTACGATAGAGCTTTAGACAGCGATGGGAATCTCGATTATGAAGCTTTTGAGTTGTCATATAGCAACTATCTTAACGAGTTAAAGAGCGATACAGGTGAGGCTATTGGAAGTAGAAAAGCATTTACCGACGAATTAATCAGCGAGTCTTCATCTATTAGTGACTCCGTAGGCAACGCTCATTCCAATAATGCTCAAACTGCGGCGAAAAATATTATTAGCATTATCAATTCTGATAGTCGTAATTACGCTGCTAACGTAAAATCAAGGCTAGATATCGCAATTGAAGATGCGTCTGAGAGAGTGCCTGTTGGAGAGGAAGCCTATGAGCTGGCCCAAATATTCGATGGCGAATGTGGAGACGCATGTAGCTTTCCTCCAGTAATAGAGCCTGAAGATGATGCACAAGAGGATTGTGTATACGATGATGATAACTACATCTTAGAGTCCGAATCGGACCACTCTGAATACGGCGTATGGTCTAAAAAGAGCGAAAGCATTGAGTACAAATACAATGGCGTTGTAATTTATGAATACGACAGAGAATCCTCCGACCAAAGCGGCACTTGGGTTGAAGACGAATATGAAAGTGGATCGAGAGCAGGGTTTAGCAAGGGTTCTCTAGAGCGTGTATATGGCGGGGGCGGCACATTTGGCTCCAGTGAAACTGGCTTCTGGCAAATATGTCCCGACTAAGCAACAATAACTAATTGGTCAATTAAAAGCCGCATGCTTTATATTTTGCATGCGGCTTCTATTTTAACTCAGTTAGATTCTCTTTAGTTACTTCAACTATCTCGTGACCAAGACTTGCTTTGAGCATTTTTTTCTTCAGTCTATATACTGGAGTCTTCATTCCTTTAACATCCTCTACTACATACATGTTTTTTTGATCATCTACTTTTTTAAAGTAGCAAAAGTCGGCCTTATAACTACATATGAACTGACCATTTATCTCTATATCAAATTTCTTTTGCAATTCGAGTTTATAAATATGACCTTTTCGTTGTTGCTCTAGAAGAAATATATATCTAGCACCTTCAATTTTGCTGTCAAATTCTAGTCCATTAACCGTTACCTTTTTGGCGTTGTATTTACCTTTTCTTCCAGAGTCATTTTGCCGTATCGATTCAGAGCTGTTAATATCAACTCTTCTTTTTCTTTTCCCCTTACCTCGACAAAAGGATGTAACCGCTCCCTTATTTGTTAAATCTCTAAATTCTTCCAAAGAAATGCTTTCTGATGACATACTAAATAACCTTATAAATGAGTCTTTATTATATTCAATTTGCTGTTTATTGGAACAAAATCTTCAAATAACGCCTTAAAGGTTGAAGATTATTTAAGACTCATTTATCTTTACCTCAAACAGCAGCAAAAAGTGGACAGAGCAATAAAAACTTCTCAGACAAAGCAGCAGAACTACGCAACGAAAGACGTTGTATTAGGAGTAGTCAAGAGCCTTAACCTAGGCACTGCAATTATCTCTCAGATAGAAGCAATATTAGTGATTGGCGGAAGTAACAAGATAGGATTAGTCCCTTTCATTTGTAAAATGATTAGTGAGCAGTCACATTACTATTATGCCGATACGATACATAAATTTTTGGATGTCATTGAAGTCTCAAATGAATATGAAGTGTTGCTTCACCTGAGGCCAGAGATTAAGGATTATATTGAATCTACGGGATTTATCGAAGACGATATTGAATTAATAAACTTCATTGATACAAAGTTCAGGGTAGAGCATCCGAAAGAAAAGATTGCATATCTTTATTTTATGGGAAAGAGAGGCAGCTTGCTAGGTCTTCTTAACTCTGGGTCGAGGCTTTGCATGCTTGATGAAGATCCTGAATTTCTTTTTGACTTTCCCTCTCTAGCCGCCTGTTCTTTAAAAAAAGGCATTGATCTTTTGGAGCGCAGTGAAAGTGTTGTTGCTGATACTATTAGAACTTCTATGCAATCCCTAGTAATTGAAGCTAGAGTAAAATATATCCATTCTATTCTAGAAACAGGAGGAAGGGTAAGCGAATTATGCAATGATATAGAGTGGGTATTAGATAATCACCCTAGACACCAAAGGTGGTTAAAGCTCGTGTCAAAAACAGAGGCGTTAAGCGAGCTATTTAACTATAGTTAGACAAAGGCCACTGAACTTTTTTATTTCGTTTCTTTTAACTGTATTTGAAAGTGTCATATGCTTCGCTTCGCCAAGCATATGCTCTTCAACAAACTCTTCGAAGTAAAATTTGAAAATATCGCTGTCTAGGTCAGAGGTCGTGCCCAAGTCGATGCTAGCTATACAGATATCCCCATGATAAAAATACATTTCTGTACGGGATGTACGTTTATCTTTGCTAAGCCTAACATTATCTATAGAGTGTAGGTTGGTGAAGTCTAACGAGCTAGATAGTCTTTCCCATGAATCTCTAAAAATGCCTTTGTATATTTCTTCGGACATGGCTTTTGGAGGCAATATACTTATATCCGAATTTATGCACTTTGAGATACGTAATGATAGAAAATTCATCATTAGTTCCCATTCTTCAGGGCATATTTTGCTAAGAGAACCATTCTCATATCCTGTTACATAGAAAACGAATTGACCTTCAGATTCGCTAATCAATTGATCTTTACTGAAGTAATCCTCAACACTTTTCTCAAAGCTAACTCTAGGATGATCAAATACGCCGTAAATATTAGCCCCAAAAATAGATGGCCTTGGCATAACCAGTGGAGATATTCTGAACCCATCAGGCATAAAGCCAGAAGCTTCGATGATGTTCTTTATTGCATTGGGATCAATATTGTCGAGTATACTTGAATCTACACTAGAAGCTTTTGAGTGCAGCACAATAGGAATGAGAAAGTAACTAACAAGGTTTCCTTCAACCTCTTTTACGTCCATAGCCTTGACCATGTACTTACGTAGAGTTTTGAACATGGGGCCGCTTAGTTCATAGATTCGATGATCTAAGAACGCTGAGCGATACTTGGTCAGCATGTGTTCGACAGAAAGCACAGTATCAAGCTCATTAAGTTCAGCTTCGTTCTCAATCATGCTCTTTATTTGGCTTAGCTTCATTTATATATTTATCCGTAATCTAAGTTTTCAATTTTAATGAAATGAAATTCGATTACAAGGAGATGATTTGAAATGATAAAAATCTATTGGTAAATACAATATAATGCCTAGTAAAGAGGCAAGGTTCGGCAGGGTAGAGTATAATTATTACTTATTAAAATACCGATTTTAATAAGTAATAGGTATTTTTTCTTATTTGATTGATTTTAGGTTTTCACATACTCTTAAGGTAGTTAAAGCAACAATGAAAAAATATGAGCATTTCCGAGTCCTATCTAAAAACCTTACATAAAAAAAGCAGCAGAACAACGATGTCCTCATTTCTGAGCGGCTCGGTGAGAATACTCACAAAGGGGGATGTTAAAAGCCACGCCGACTATGACTGGAGTGGGCTTAGCTACGAAGACATTAATGATGTTATTTATGAGCTAACAGAAAAAGGACGCTCTCCAAAGACAATCAATGCTTATCTATCTGCTTTGAAAGGCATTGCGCAAGAGTTAAGAGAAAAGTCGTGCATTAGTGAAGAAGAGCTTAACAAAATTCTTAAAATAAAGGGAAAGAAAGGCTCGCATAAAAGCAAAGGACGTAGCTTGAGTGTTGAAGAGCTAAATACACTTATTGATCTTTGCCTGTATAAAGATAACCCTAAGTCTTTACGTGATGCTGTTATGATGACTTTGCTTTACGGCGCAGGACTCAGACGAAGTGAGATTGTTAGTTTGAAGCTTTCTGATTACGATAGCTCGGAAGGTAAAATCAAAGTCATAGGTAAAGGAAACAAGGCAAGAATAATAAAATTAAATGAGCGAGCCATAGATATGTTAGAAAATTGGCTAGATCTAAGAGGAAGAAATATTGGCCCCTTATTCGTGAGAATCAACAAAGGAGGTCGTGTAATACAAGCACCATTGAGCGGACAAGCGGTATATAACTTGGTAGTTGAGAGGTATAAGGAGGCAGGATTAAAAAGATTATCACCTCATGACCTTAGGCACTCTTTTGCAACTAATCTACTAATGAACGGCATTGGCATCAGAGTGATACAAGAACTAATGGGTCACGAAGACATACAGACGACGTCAATCTATACGCACATATCAGAGCGACAGAAGGACGACGCCTCTAGCAAACTTCCATTTTAACTTAGCTGTTAAAACTTACCGAAAGAACAGAAAGAGTATTGAGCAACTCCATGTTATTCTCTTGCTCTTTCTCGTCCTTTATTAACTGAATATTCTGTTCTATAAATTCTTTGGAAATCTGCGAAAATGGTGAACTCGAAATCGTAGTGATGGCGCTCTTAATCAACCTTCCACGATATAAGAGTAAGGAGTTCATCTCACGCATATCTAATTCACCCTTGCTCTCTTTCTCACGCAATAAATCAATGCGATATGTTGTCATTTTAATTTTTAGAACAGTAAAAAATAGCTCACTTATCATAATTAATACACCGTATATTATTTAAGTGAACTTTACATACAAGAAAAAGCGATAGCAAGGCTAAAAACAAAAAAAAACGCCGATTGGCGCTTTTTTGTTCTCTATGTTATTTTTTCAATAGTTCTTCACATTGCCGCTTGGCTTTCATAATAGCCGAAGCAAGGTTCGCGTCAGCTTGATAAATGCAATCGAATGCGTTCGGATCTTCTTCTAGCCTAAACTGGCCTTCTGTAACCATGTAGTTGTAATAAGGTTCGTTTCTTATGCCATCGAAGGCGGACAGATAAGCATTAATACCTCTAAGCATCTGCTTTAACACTTTCGTGATTTCACCATTGCTTGAATGTACTTCACTACCCTGCTCTGTAAAATAAAGCAAGCTAGACATTGAAACCATGAAATTATAACACTCTTGTAGCTTAACTGATATTTTACTGACACCATTTTCATTAGAGTAGAATTGAGATACTGCCTCAACAGTACCTGCCATACCTCTCATCTCTGGATTCAGCGTGTATTGATCAAATGCTTTTATCAGCGCTGAAATGCAGCAAGCAAACTTTTTTATTTTTTTTGAGCTGTAGGAAGCTTCACAGCATACATCTGAGAATGCTGCTTTTTCAATCACTTGTTCTACATTGTTGGATGCCAAACTGGTCAATTTTCATCTCCGACAATTAGTCTAAATCCCTAAAATGCCCCAGTCCATCTGAGACAACACATTGATTATATTCTGGAGCGCGATTAGGTCAACTTTTTTAGTAAATATTTCAGCCACATATTTACACCATATTTAATATAAATGTCTTGTATTTACTAAATACTTAAGATCCATATTCTTCTGCATACTTTTTGAGCTATTGATTTGTATACATTTTTTTATTTTGTGTAAGCTTTTTTCTGCCTCTTGTACGATATGTCTTACACTGCGTAAGACATTTACCGTAACAAAAAAAGCCATTTTGGAAATATGGCTTTTAAATAGAGTGATTTATAAAGATACATACGTATAGAACTTTATACTCAAGTTATTTATCCTTATCTCTTTTGCAAATTCTTACGCCTGACAATACTTCGTGATAAGCTGCCTGTTCTGGCTTGAATGCTGCCCAAATGGTCAATATTCCGCACAAGGCAACATTAACCATTTGACATGATGAATATACAAATGCATTGGCAAATCGCTTATACATGCTTGGCCCACCTTTTGAAGCTAGTTCGTTGATGAGATCCATATCTTCAGAGACTTCCTTTGACATTTCAGGAAGTTTTTCAGCGAAGTCTTGATGAGTAGCCCACAAGCCAAAGGTCGATTTACGGAAGAACACATGAACAAAGTAATAAAAGCCAATGACCGATAGATACACTGACGTTTTAAACATTCCATTTTGCATACTCAGTTCGTAGATCAAATCAATAGCTTGAATTTTAACGTTAAGCACATCAACAATGACTGTCAAAATAACTGAGAGCATAAGTGACAAGCAAATCATATCGAACAAAAATGCTGAAAATCTAATAAAAAGAAATCTTAACGCGTTCATCATTCACCCTCAACCATAAAGTCAGGCAAACCCATCGGATCAAACCTTGAAAACCTCTGTTTACTCTCCTCTAGAAAACCTTCCATACTAAATATAAGCGGGTATTCAATTTCGGAGTAGTTCCAGTGCGATATTTCGCCCACTTTACGCATATCTTTGCCTTCATACTTACCTGAGTAATCTGTAACATAGCCTTGGTGTGACTCATATACATTGTAAACTTCAGTACTTTGAGGCATACCCAAGGTAAGCAATACATCACCCTTGGTCATACCGAATCCAAGCTTGCCCGATGCTACAGCATTAACATACTCATCTCGGACTTTTAAAAGAGGGTTTCCATTAAAAATAAACCTGTAATCTGCATTAATATATCCCTCCTCCCCTTTGTATTTGACCTTTATCCCATAATTGGAAAGCATTTTCCCATGTAGATAAATAGGTACGCGTTTAACATCTAGCACCTCTAATGTCTCATACCTATCAAGCTTAGAATAATCAGACCCAACTTCGTTAATAAACACCACCTTCCCTGCACCCTCTGGTCGCACGGTAACATGAGTTATTTCTCTAGATTCAAGACTCTTAATATTCTCTATCATAGATATTCCGAGCCATTTCTCTTGCTCTAGAAAGTCAAACTCATAATCTACGAAATCTATGTCATCAGAATAATACTGGGGGAATTCGTTTTCTATCACTCTTACATAAATTTGTTCGCAATTATCAGCGATTGCTGAATAATAGCTCACATATAACCTTTGCCTTACGTCTTTGAAGGTGTTTTCAGAAACCCTTTTTACAGGCTGAGAGGACTGGACTTTAGCCAGCCTACCAAAGTATTCACTAACTTTGAGAGGCTCGTCGGTGTTCGCTGACTTGTACCAAAAAGGATAATTTCCTTTGTCAGTTATATCTACAACATCATCACGTAGAAGGATAGTTAATGGCTGTGAGAACTCAAACGTTTCGCCTGATACATTGTCAAAGTCACAGCGCTCAGGTGACGCATTTGAGAAAAAAGATGCAAAAACAAGTGATGAAATTAACGTTTTCTTTATAAACATTATTATATAATACCCTGTATATTAAATTACCCAATTATACGGTTAATTTAGACTAAGTAAATGATTAACTATTAACTAGCTTTTTTGCTCGCATAACTATCATTTCAATATCTTTTTTCCCTGATACCGCATCTATTAGTTCTGACAGTATCTCTTTCATATCGGCGAGTTCTTTTTTTTGTTCATCACTAGAGTCCTCATTACTCTTAGTATATTCACTGCTTAATTCATGAGGCTCAACTTTAAGAAGCCTGCAAAATCTTCTGAGAGCTGTATCACCAATTCTCTGCTTTCCATTAAGGTAAAGATTCAACGTACTTTGAGACCAATTTACTGAGCTGGCGGCATCTTCTTGAGATCTACCTTCTGACGTAAACTTTTTAAAGTACAGCCTTTGTACGTTTTTTGTGGTCTGAATATCGGACTCAGAAAACCCATTAAACGTTTTTTTTCTTTTAGGTGTGTCTTTCTGCATAACAGACCCACTCTCCTTCGCTTTCACTCCATTAGGAACAATAGAGAGGCTAGGACTTTTGCAATTATCCTGATTACTGCTCATGAACATAATAATGACCTGTTTTGTTGTTATCCGCTTACTGCGCCTATTATTTAATACTACATGTATATTAAATCTACTTCAAGATATTAGTTCTTTTCTACCCAATAGTACAATACTGTGCCTACTGGCTAACTCTCGTGCTGGCTTGGTAAAACCTGTGCTTGAAATTATATGAAGTTCATTGAACTGATCGCTATCTACCATAACGCCTAGCATTTCCCTCACTATCTTAACACCAACATTTGACTTGTAATGCTTCACCTGAACTAAAACACACCGACGCCCTTTCTTCGCTATAAGATCGACCCCTCCATCAGCACTTCCTCCTCCTTTTAGAGATACCTTAAAGCCTTTTGACTTGTAATAATCTTTAGCGGCTTTCTCCATTTGGAACCATGTTAATTTGTCGAAGTTACCCTTCTTCCTAGCCTTTTCTAAGTCACCTTTTTTCATCAAGGTGCGCAACAAAAAGACTAAAATAAGCGGTGATAAAAATACGTATGTGTAACACAAGCTCCCAGAGCATAAACCCTTAGCTTCTAAAGCACTTAGTGCGAAGTTGATTATTTCAGTCAAAATTCATTCCAGAAAACTATTTCATTAATTTAATTGTTGAAGTATTATATTCATCATGAAAGCGACAGCAAGTAAATTCTCACTACTGACAGAAAGTAACTGGTCAGGAACATCATTCAAAGTGGTTGACTCAAATAACGCAGTTTTATTCGAGTCAAATACCCGTGGCCCAGCTTTTTCTGTGATTAATTATCTTCAGAACGGAATTAGCTACGTCGACTACAGAAACAATAAATTGCGCATCTCTCAAAACGCTTTTCTCATGTTTAATAGTCTTATCACTAAATACAAGTTAGGACGCCCTAAAAACAAAGCTGAATTGGGAGTTGCTAGAATACCGCTTAAGAGCGGATTGCTAGACTTAGAGGCTGGCCTTTATATACCTAGCGATCACCGAAAGCTTCCAACACCTATATATAAGAATGCAACACTTGATGAGCTTTTCTCATCAATACAACAAGGTACATATCAATGACAAAAAAAACGCTAACACTAGGAGGGGCCAGAAAGAGAGAGAAGGGAGAACTACTCACTCGGAAAGGAAAAATCTTGTACATCCCCAAGAAAGATCGCGATGAGTTCGATGCAGGAGCAGCATGCAACAGACAGACAGTTACTCCTAGGCATAAACCTGCATCCAAAAAAATTGAAAGCAAGAATAGGCATAAACTTGCATTTAGAAAGATGGAAAAGTGCTTCCCTAAAGTATTTAATCTATCCAACCCTCGACCTCTAGAGAAAGGCATACGCGAAGAGCTATTAAAGATGGACAATGAAGTGTCCAACAAGACAATAAGGCTTGGTCTTTTCTTCTACTGCAATAGCCACCAATACCTCAAATCTGTAAAAGAAGGAGTTCAGAAAGTTAATGCTAAAGGGCGCTTTACTAAAAAAGTCACAAAAGCTGAAGAGGATTCAGCCAAAGAAAGATTGAGAGAACTGTACAAATCGATAAAGAGCAAAAAGTAAACACATACTTATCCACATTTACTGTGGATAAGTGCTATTTTAGCTTATTAAAAAAATATAGCGCCATTGGGCGCTATATTTAGAGCTGTAAGTTTACTGCGTATGTAAACTAGAGTGATTAACTATCACTTCTGTGTATCATCTTCTGAACTACCACCTTCAAGCTTTAATAAGTAGTTCGCAACATCTGCAACATCATATGCATTATTGATAATGTACTTACCTTCAACGATAAATGATGGTACGCCTTTAAATCCTTCTCTCTCACTAAATTGAGCAGAAAAGTTATAGTAATTCTGCGCTTCTTCATTAGAGCTAAGTTCTTGTATAGCATCAACAGACAAACCATTCTTTTTGGCAAAGCTATCAAAGCTTCCTCTATCAAGACCATCTTCATGAAGAGCTGCCATGTATTTTTTACCAATCGTACTATCAAGCCCCATCTGCTTTAGCGCGGCATAAATTCTGAAGTCAAAGCCAACAGGGCCATCTTTTTTAGCAAAATGAATTTGCTGAAAGTTCCAATCCTTACTCTTCTCTTTAAACTCCTTTGAGCTTACCTTTTCCTCCATGTTGTAGCAATGCGGACATCCATACCAGAGCACTTCAACAACGGAATTACTAGGCAGACCATAAACAGGATCTATTTTTATGTAATGCTCGCCCTCTACAAATTTAATTTCAGTGTTTTTGGCTTTCTGTTCTAAATCACTTTGCTCCACCACTTGAGCTTTTGGCTCCCCACTCTGTTCTTGAGTAATATGGTTTTTAATCAACAACCCCACTACTGGCAAGGTGATCATACACGCAAATACTATGGTCGCTTTTTTTGACATATTATTGTCCTCTTTCTGTTGCATAAAATTGAATTGTAAATACTCTGCACCCGTTCATGCTATTAACTTTGCAGTAGGATACGGAATTCGTGGATGTTTGATGAACGTTCATACTTGAAAGCAACTTATGACTTTCAAAATCGCCCATATCCATATTGCCTATATGGTATGTTACTGACGTAAATGGAAGCTCACGATCATGTTGAGACAGAAGTGACGTTAAATTTCTATCCACAAGATCTTTGTGATAATTACTAAAAGACAGGGATACGGAAAGATTGTTCTCGACATTTACTTTAGCTGCTGAGCGATCCATTCTTGATAAGAACTCTTCTACCCTGTCTAACTTGTACTTTTGCAACCCCGTAAACATTTCATCACCAGCAACTGTGTACGATGAATAGGATGAGAGAAGTGCTAGCCCTAAGGACGCCACAAACATTTTCATAATAAACCTTTTTATAAATCATACTTATAGAATATACAGATTAAGCATCTTAAACGATTTATTATATTAAGCAAGAAGCAGATGAAAAAGATTAAATATGTCGTATATCAAAACGTTTGAATAGCAAACCTTGCCTTGCTATAATTTAAGCTAACTTTTAAGAGGTATATATATGAACAACAACACCAGTAATGCTGTTTTGTCCAAGTTAAATAATGTAGATAAGGTAGTCTCGCTTTTAATTTTAGCATATGGAGTTTATCTGTATGTTACAACGGGGGTATTGAATAATGGGGAACTAATCCTCAACCCTTTGTACTTGATGATAGGTGGCTCATTATCCTTTGCATTGTCACTCATTAACATCCCCAATATTTTTCTTTCCCGAATGAAGAATAAGATGGTGGTAAACCGATGAGTAAGGCTATAAATAAGGAGATGATGAGTTCGACAAAGCACGGTTTTCAAAGAACTTTACATAAAATCCAAGGAAACAAATTCAAGTTACTTCCTTCAATTGCTAGCACGATATCAAAAACGCGCTCAGACGCCAATTCAACATGGATAGAGCCTTTCTTTGGCACTGGCGTGGTTGGTTTTAATTTAGCTCCTGAGAATGCATATTTCTATGACATCAACCCCAATATCATTGGGCTTTACTCCGCAATCAAGAATCGAAAGCTCACATTGAGAAGCTTTACAAAACTTCTTAATGAACATAAAAAAGCATTCTCTGCCGAGGGTGATGTTCATTATTATAGATTGAGGGAGTCGTTTAATGAGTCTCCAGATCCGCTCAAATTCTTGATTTTAAATAGAACGGGCTACAACGGGCTGGTAAGATTTAGCAAAAGAAATCAGACATTTAACGTACCTTACGGGAAAAACGACCACAAGCTTACTGACACTCTCATTGAAGAGTTGATGGAGCAGTTTAGTAACCTGTCCTACAAGATTAAACATAATAACTGGAAGTTCGCCACGGCTCCTTTCGAAAAGGTTATTAAAGCTCACAAAGATAATGAAAATGCATTTTGGTTCTGCGACCCTCCATACTTAGGTCGGGATACACAGTATTTCACTAGTTGGGACATATCTTGTGAAGAGAGGCTTTTCAATGCAATGAGTTCACAAAAAGGCTCGTTTGCGCTTACGACTTGGTACGGTGAGTACGAATTGATTATGAATGAGGCTCAAGGTCGATACGAAAACGACTGCAAACCTATGACATGCATGCCTAAAGAGTCTACAAATGAAGCTTTCATACGCTTCTGGAGTCAATTCTCTTTTGATACCACAATTCACAAATACAGCATAGCAGGCGCTAAAAAGCGAGTTGGCGTTTACGAAGCAATTGTTTACAAATAAGGTATTTTTATTATGAGCTTATCTGAAAAAATTCAGCGAATTAAAATTAAAAACATAGACCCTTCTGGAAGAACACCACTCCTAGATATGGTAAATCAACAAATCAAAGGAAAGGTTAATGATGCGGGGGAAGAAATCAAGCAGGTTCAATGTCAATGCCGTGGTGGGTTTTGTGGCATGTGTAAAATTAAGGTTGTTGATGGTGAGTATGTCATGCATGATCACGCCATTAAAGAGTTATGTATGGATGATACAGAAACACTAGCCTGCTCCACCAAAGTAATCTCTGATGAAATTGAGATTGAATTAAATATATAAACTCATATTAATCAGACACATTGTTGACTTAAAAGTTGTTAGGGATATAATAGGTAGAGTATTTTATTGTAGCCCTAATGACAGGCTTGCATAACAACAACAATAATTGAGGTTAAAATGCCTTCTCAATGTGAAATGAGATTGAATAAAAAGCGAGCCATTGCCGTTACTTCACTTCTGTTTGTGCTATTCGTTAGTGGATGCTTAGGCATACTTTTTTACCAAGATAAAGGTGCAGAAGCTTTCATACTGATTGGTTTGTTTTTAGTTTACTTATTGAGCCACGTCTCTTTCGCATTTTTTGCAAAAGAGTACCTTGATTTAGCGTTTAACCACCCTCTCGAATCCATGGAGAAGGAGTTACTTAAGCGCACCAGCGGAGGCATTGCAGCGCCAGAGAGGTACAACAGGCACGAAGCCCTAGCTTTGGCAATAAATGCAAGCAGGGAGCTGACACAGCTCGATATGGCTATCACTGACAGCTCACCATTTCCGGTTGCCTTAACGGACAGTAATGGGCTTATAAGATATGCCAACCCCACCTTTGACACAGAGCTATTTGAACACAAATTATGCAAAGGCAGTTCTCTTAAAGAAAAAATAAACGAGTTGCGTGTTAACGCCCCACGTGATGAGTTTATTGAGGTAGAGAGTGAAGATGGAAATAAGACATACTATCGTGATTTCAAAAAGAGCGTTGTAAAGCCAGATGAAGTTTTAACGTTACATATGTATCAGTGTGTCGATGACGTTATTAGTTTAAGAAAGAGGTTGGACGGACGTTTTAAAACTGATGAGTTAACTTCTTTAAATACCAGATTTTATTTCAATGACCTTGCTGATGATGTTATCTACAGGGCATCGGATAAAGAATCCCACTTCCTTGCTTTAATAGATATTAACGATTTTAAAATCCTGAACGACTCAGCGGGACATGATGTGGGCGACCTGATACTTATGGAACTAGCCAATATCATTCGCTCACACACAACGGATAGTGACATCCTAGGAAGAATAAGCGGAGATGAGTTCGCAATCCTCTTTAGGAACAAAGAAATTGCAGAAGTCGAAGCCTGCCTCACCAAGCTTCATATAGCGATAAAAGAGTATAAAATCGAACATTTCGATACACAGATAGGTGTATCAGTAAGTATAGGCGTGGCGAAGGCTGTAGGCGGTAATAGATTTATAGGTATCAGAGGAACTCTACAGCAGGCGGACTTAGCCGTAATTACAGCAAAAAAGAACGGATTTATATTCAAAGTCTATGATGAGTCAGATACAGATATCGTATTCTATAGAGAAGCACCCATTTGGATTAACCGAATAAAGTCAGCCATATCTGAAAATAATTTCGAGATCTTTGTGCAAGAAATATCTCCCTTTGATAAGAGCAAGGTTCTTCATCTTGAAGTATTACTCAGAATGAAAGATGGCTGCGGAGGATACTATCCGCCTTATAAATTTTTTGATGTGGCAGAAAAGTTTAATTTGACAAAGGCCATAGATGAGTGGGTTGTTGAGAACTCCTTTAAAAATATAGCTGGTGGTACTATGTCTAATTGTAGAGTGTCCATTAATTTGTCGGGCGATACTATCAAAGACAGCAGTGCGATAGAGAAAATTCTATTTTATTCAAGTCTGTACCGAATTGATGCCTCTAAAGTCCTCTTTGAGATCACAGAAACCATGGCAATTGATGACCTAAATCAAGCATTATCAAACATAGAGACATTAAGAAGTGCTGGATTCAGCATTGCTTTAGATGATTTTGGTAGCGGTTTTTCAACTTTCAAATACATCCAAAGCATACCTGCTGACTATATAAAAATAGACGGAATTTTCGTCAAGAACGCATACAAGTGTGAAAGAGATAGAGCTATTGTTTCAAATATTGTTAGCATAGCACATGAATTAAATATGGCATGCGTGGCAGAATTCGTAGAAGACGAGAGGACACTTTTGCTTATGAAAAAGCTAGGGGTGGACTATATACAAGGTTATTACGTCCACAAGCCTCTACCTGCAAGTGAATGGGAAGCAGAAAATAGCTTACAACAAAACAGGTTACATGCATAAAATACGTAGTTATATTTAGTCATACGTTTTTTATCAAAAAAATATTGCATTTTTTTTGCCATGCCCTCTCAAAATGGTTAATCTAAATTCAACAACAACAATGGAGAAGAACATGAAAGATTCTTCTATGACAACTGAATTAGATGACATTTTAATGTCTATTGAAGGCTCAAGCGAAGACCTTTGTTTTTTTCTTCGCGTTATGAAAGAACTAAACTTGGAGATTCCTCAGTATTCTGAGGATGAGGCCAAGCTTATTAAAAAAAGCCAGAAAGGCGACATCACTGCACATGAAAGAGAAACGCTTGAAGCAATGCTTACTAGTGAAAGAGAAGTGTTAGACAATCAAGAAGACATGGTTAGATCATTTCTAGGTCAGTGCAATAGAGATTTAAACAAAGCCAAGCTAAACATACACTAGGCGCAAAATAATTGCGCTTTTTGTTTACGTATTTTTTATTTTTGATATAATAACTTTGTATTTTATTAAATGATTATGGCGTTAGCCAAGAGGTAATTTATGATTAAGGCCCAGATTGATTCACTTATACCACCTGCTGTTTTTCAAGCATTTTTGAAGACAGATAAAATCCCTGACATCAAGCGTAACTTAATTGTCCGTGCGCTTGATATTGGCTATGGCTTTACTAAGTACACAAAAGGTGTGGATGAGAATGGGAATATTATCTGCGACCTTTTTCCTTCGATTGCAGCACTATCCCCACAAGAAGAGATGGGTGGCGACTTTTTCGTTGCACGCGACACACGCAAGATCGATTCTGGGGGTATTATATGGGAAGTAGGACCAGACGTTGGCGACATTAAGACAACCAATGATGTCCGAGCACTTCACGAAAACTTCATTCAGAGCGAGCAATGGAAAGTTCTTCTCTTAGGTGCATTATCTTACATGGGCGAAGATGAGATTGACTATCTTGTGTTAGGTCTTCCTGTATCTGACATGAAGCGCTCAGAAGAAGTAATTAAGATAGTAAAAGGAAAACATCATGTAGATGGTCGCGACGTTATTATACATAATGTATTTGTAATACCTCAGCCCCTAGGAACTCTCTATAATTACGCAATTACTGAAGGGCAATTTGAGCGATTTATGAAAAGCATTACGCTCGTTGTAGATCCCGGATATTTGACATTTGATTTTCTTGTTACCAAAGGGTTTTCCGTTAATTCACACCGCAGTGGCGCAAGACCCGGTGGTATGTCGAGCATCCTTAACGCTATCGATAGCAGCATTGCAAAAGAAACTGGAAGTGAGTTTGGCGATCTGGAACAAATCGACGAGGCGCTGAAGATTTATTTAGCAACGCAAGGTAAAGAGTCAAGCTCTTTAAGCATGTATGGTAAGGATATTGAGTTGACACCGCACATCAAAAATACTGTACCTGTGATTGAAAGCAGCATGAATTATATGTTGCAGAAAATTGGCACGTCAAAAGACATCAACCAAATCATCATGGGTGGTGGGCCTAACAAGATTTTCGACAAGAGCATTAAAAAGCAATTTAGACAACATGAAGTCAAGGCACTAGATGCTGGAATTTTCGCAAATGTCATGGGCTTCTTGCTATGGGGACTGATGGCGAGCTACGGCACTGAGCTAAAAAAATAAAAGGCTTGTACCGTGAGACGATTTAATAAAGACAGATCTCACAAAGAGGGTTACTCATGGCTTAGATTTCAAGAATCTAAGCCGCTCTCTATCTTCTTATTCCTTGTCGTAATAACTTTGCCCATCCCCCTTTTCTTTGAAATTGACAGTAATAAATTTGCGCACATAGCTCATGCGATAATTGCAATAAGTTTGGTCCGATATGCTTTTACTGAAATTGCCATTTATGCCGAAGATGATGGCGTATACTTGGAAGTAAACAAGAAAAAGACAATAAAAATATCCGACTGGGATTGTGGAGACACTGTGTTTAGATCGGAAAGAAACGAAGATGACGGCATTATAAAAAAAGAGTCAGTATATTTGGTATGCAGCAATGGAGATGAGAAGAAGGTGTACGAGTGCCTTTGCAATAAAATGCACCTTTTCTTCGCATCTGCATGCGCTGACCTGAAAGAGTCCCATGAAAGAAATGGTAGAAGAAAGATAAACTAGCTAGAGCCAATCATTTCTTTTATTTTCTCCTTTACAGCCTCATGAGAAGTCTCGTTTGATAGTTTATCGAGCGAGACTTCATTATATAAGGCGTATGCCGCTATAGACTCTGACTCAACAAGGTAGAAACTTATCTTTGAAAAAGGGTATTTTACAGTGGATATTAAAAATATAACTTTTTCTTTTCCATTCATTCTCTTAAATGACTTGGAAAGCAATGTCTTATTAGACACCAAGGGTGAACTCATTAGTCCCTTACATCTTTGACAGGCATTTATCACTTCCCTTAGAAGCTTCCCATCTTTACTTTGCAATGCGTGCTCTAAAATAGATGTGTCATGGCCTTGAGAAATATAGGGAATACAGCCTGAAAGAATTAAGGGGGTTATGAACCTATACCTTTTGTACTCTACCGCCCAATTTAGATAATCCCTTCCCTCTAAGCTACCTCCGTCTTTTTTCACTTTTTCAATAATTTTAGAAAACGACTCGATGTCGCCCAGCATTATAGATTTGTGAAGTGCATCTTTTCCAAACGCTGTCGCTTCTAAAGTCTTCTTTTCTGTTATTAAACTATTTAGACGTTGCATGACCGATTCCTTTTCAACCTTTGATCTTAATGTAGAGGAATAGGATCTCTTAATCAAATTTATTAGCCAACTTTACTTGCTAAGCCACCAGCACTTCTTTAGAATTGAAAAAAATATACAGTGTATTAATATTATGGGAATTTTATGACGGAAAATATTGCGAGCAAAAGAAATCCTTCGCTAAGTTTAGAGTTTATTGGCTGCGGGAACTCCACATCAAAGGAGCTAGGTAATTCTACCGCCATATTAGAGATTAATGGAAAAGCAAGCCTCGCAATAGATTTTGGGTTCACCTCTTACCACTCATACAAAGAGCGATACAACGGCTTGCCTGACGCAATATATATCACCCATATCCACTTAGATCATATCGGTGGACTCCAGTCTTTGTTCTATGATGCGCACTTCAATAGAGATAAGCCAATTAAGCTTTTCATCCACCACTCTCAAGTCTCAGGCCTTCACCATATAATGGGAAACCTTCCTAATATTGTAGCTGAAGAGGCAGTCAACTTTTATGATGCTTTTCAACTAATACCTGTGGAAGACGAATTCTGGTTCGAATCTATAAAGTTTACTGTTACCAAGGCAAGACATCACTCCCCTAACTTTTGCCACGGAATTGGAGTCAAAGGAAGGTTTTTTTATACGGGAGATACAAAGCCTATCCCTGAAGAGTTACTTTACCATGCAAGTCAAAACGAAATCATATTTCATGACTTGTCTACTTTCGAGCAGCCATCACACACTTTCCTTTCAGAGCTTGATGCATATCCACCTCACCTCCTTGAGCGCATGTGCTTTTACCACCTGCACTCATCTGATGACATCAAGAAGGCTGAACAAGAAGGCTATTTGTGTGCAAGGCTAGGCGTAAGATATTGCGTATAGTTCTGATAAGAAAAGCATTACAACGCTACAAACACAAAAAAGCCGCTTTTATCTAAGCGGCTTTTTTAAGACTGATTACTTTAAAAAGTAATTAATTCATGAGTAAGTTATTTAACTTCTACGCCGAACTTACCGCAAAGACCCGCTAAGCCCGAAGCAAAGCCTTGGCTTAGGTTGCGCACTTTCCAGTCATCACCGTGACGGTAAAGTTCAGCAAAAATCATTGCTGTTTCAGTATCGCAATCTTCGCGAAGGTCAACATTAACCTCTTCAACACCAGTATCTTGGTTTACGAAACGAACGTAAGACGCCTCAATACCACCAAAGTTCTGGCGACGTTTTTCTGCATCATGGATAGTTGCCGTGAAAACGATCTTAGTAATATTTGTTGGAACCGCGTCAAGATCTACAGTGATAAATTCATCATCACCCTCACCTTCGCCCGTCTGGTTGTCACCGCTATAAACTACAGAATCATTTGCGCCTTTTTCGCAGCCACCCATGTAACCTACGATGCCGGGTTGTTGATAAACGGTATTGCCATCAAGAAGGAACGCACAAAGATCTAAGTCAAATTTTTCACCGTCAGTAACGCGCTCATCCCAGCCTAGACCAACAAGAACTTTTTTCATAGTTGGTGCTTCTTTAGAAAGACTGATACCTTGACCTTTAGATAGAGAAATTGGCATATACATACTCCTTATAAATGTGTGTTGTTGCCTAACTAGGCATGCCTTTATTTAATACTTCAATTAAATAAGTGGAGCTACTTTAAAAAAGATACTCCACTTTGTCAAACTTAACTTAAACTTTTTTTGCAAAGAGTTGTTTCTAATTTATCAGAGTAAAAACAACCACTTTCCGATTTACTTGTAGCACTTAATTCTGCGGTCACTTTTTCTTCAACCACGTCTGTTTCTTCACCACCTGCACTGACCACGATATAGCCCATCCAACCAGCATATAGCGCACCCATAATGACTGCATGCTTTGAAGAGATATATTTAGGGAGCAAGAATGCGACAGCAACAACAAGAGTTATTCCTACAAGCACATACCTTAATATTTGCATATCTTCGCTTGTAGTGTCCCCTGCTGCAAGAATAACGTCACCGTTAATCAGTGAGTAGGCCAATAAAGGTAACCCTAACGCAACTGTAATATCGAACGTATTGGAACCAATAGCATTAGACAGAGAGTCATCAGGGTTGCCCTTAATAGAATCCTTAATGGACAGTATAGCATCTGGCACGCTGGTGGCTGCTGCTGCGAATATAATTGCTGTGAAGTATGCAGGTATACCTAAGGCTTCCGAACTCCACATTACAGACTCTGCGAGCAAATGACAGGCAAAAGCGATAACCATTACAGATAATGCAAGGTTTATCCATGCAGTGCTTTTAGTTAGTTTTTTGCCACCAAATAAAAGCTCATTGAATTGGAATGTTAGTAGCGCCTTTAGCTTACTTGGCGACGCATCTTCCTCATCATCGTCTTCATCATCTTCCTCAGCCTCAGACGTTACGCTACCGCCTCTATTAGAGTAAAGTAGGTAACTTAGATACACTAAGTAGAAGCCCACTAAAGAGATACCCGCGACCCATGTTAATGATGAGTTGCCTAAGAAGTAGATAAGTAGGAATTCAGCAGAAATCAAAAAGAAAATATCTCTCTTCAATGAAGACTTATCAATTTCAATAGTCTTCATTTTCTTAAGTGTACCATCTGCCTGTCTTACGCCGTAAAACCTAACCGCCAAGATACAAAGTAGAGGAATTACAACGGAGTTAAATATCGCACTTCCTGCGGTTGTCGCAACGCCTGCCGAAAAGCCTGCAATATCATTGAACATAAACAGGAGGAAGAACGTGGTGAGCATTTCAGGCAATGACGAACCTATAGCATTAATCGTCGCGCCCTTAATGCCGGGTTTCATGTCTTTACCTAGGTAATCTGCCGAGTCTTCGAACTCATTACATGCATACATGATTACAACAGAAGCGAATATGACCGCTGCTACGGCTTGAAGTAATAACATAAGATCCATAATCAAACTCTCCCTAGCAAGTCATCTGGATTAATGTTTAGCTTATTGCTAATGCGAACAATGGCGTCTTTTTCATCATCATCCATGCCATGCTCGGCTAGTGCGATACCCAAGCAAACTGCCAAAATAACATCCGCTTCAGATTTGTTAGCAAAAGGAACGATTGCTGCCATAGCTTTTCCTTCACCAACAATAATATCTTTTTGCAACGCATCGACGTAGCGCAAGAATGTTAGTCTGACATTGACGTCATCATAAACACTAAGTAACTCATCATTCTTTACTACAGTCAGTAGTTTATTTAGCTCTTCCTCGCTGGCATAACCGTCAGCAAATGCAATTAAAGCGCTAGCGGCACAGACAGCATCCAAGAACGATTGATTTTTAATCTGTGAGGCGGTTGATGAGACCTTGCCCTTAAGACGACGGAAGATAGACATCCCTTCGTTAGCTAAGCTTTTTGCTAGCGTGGAAGCGCCCTGCTTAATTTCATCACTTCCCTTAGCACCTTTCAGGCTTGCAGCTTGCGCTTTGATTGCATCAGCCGCACTGTACTTTTTGTTGCAAGGCGTGATTAGATCAATAGGCTCATCAATTTTAAGGTAGCGAAGGAGCACATCATTTCCAGACACAATTTCATCGACAAAACGAACCTTCCAATCTGACTTATGCTTGTAGATGCAAAATGACACCCATGTACGCATTTCATCATCACGCTCTGGAGAAACAACAACTTTTTCATTGAAGAAAAATTCTACATTTTTTAGATCAGCCATGGAGATCAGAAAAAGCTTCTCAATGCCGTTGCTTTCTAAGTCTGAAAGCTTAATTTTTCCTGCATTTACTAATGAAGATTCGAAAGAAGGAACCGCATGAGCGGACAACAGGCCTTTTTGAGTCAAAGGAGCCAGCACAATGCTGGCTCCGTGAGGCATCAAAAAGGAATCATTTGAAAGTACAAATGCTTTACCTTTTTGCATAAATTAAGCCCCTAAATGACGCGCTGCTACTGGAGCTACCTGCTTAGCTGTGCGGCCTTCGCAAGGCACAAGTAGTGCTTTAAATTCCCAATCGCTACCCACGCGTGACATTTTAGCCATGATGATGGCGCTGTGACTGCCTGTAGAGTCAAGTTCTGTGCGAACTAGCTCTTTGCCATCAACAGGATTGAAAAGACGACAGAAAGCATTTTCTACGTTGTTAAAGCTGACATTACTAGTGAACGCATTTACTGTAAAAACAACATGTTTTACATTCGGGCTTAAGCGGTCAAGCTGCACTTTGATTTGTTCGTCATCGCCGTCGCCATCGCCAGTACGGTTGTCGCCCGTATGTACGATGCTTCCACATGAACTATGCAACTTGTTGAAGTAAATATTATCAATCAGAGCGCCATTGTCATCCATCAGCAAGCAGCTCGCATCTAGATCAACATCCATCGGAACCTTTTCAGTTTGGCCTGTTGGCTTACCACCAAAGCCTAGAAAGCCACCACTTTTCTTTTCTTTAACAAGAAACGCGTCCCAGCCTAATCCCATAACCACTTTAGAAATTGGCTTGTCAGTTGTTTTAGAAAGGCTGATACCTTCATTCTTTTTAAGGCTAATGCTCATATAATTCTCCGTAAGTTGTAATAAGTGCCAAAGATTAAGCACTTCGGTTGACGAATATAGAGATTTGATTTCCTAATGTCAACGAAATAAAGAATAAAATTAAAGTATTATATTTCATTGCAATCCGATCATTTATCGCATAGCATTTTATAAATACGATGTATTATACAACAACATTAGGATATAAAATGTCACATCAATCTTTGACTAGTGCCGAGCATTTGCTTGATAGTTTTCATGAGCCTCTTAAGGAGCAGCTACCGACTGGAATTATTGAGGCCACCCACAGTAGCGGAGTCCATATTCAGGAAATTGCAGGGTTTGCCAGCCGCTATAATAACAAGAGACATGTTCTCATAGCTTCCAAGCTGTTAGGTAAATACATTCCTGCAAAACCTTCAATTGTCGCTAACGCACAGCAAACTCTTGCCAGTTTTTTTCATGCGAACGACAGAAAGACATTGTTTCTTGGCTTCGCTGAGTCGTGCTCTGGATTTGGCGAGGGTGTCTTTAAAGAAGTGCTTAAGAAAAGCCCTTTCTTGAAAGACAAAGCAGCTTATATCCATACCACAAGACAATTCGATATCAAGACACACAGCGTTTCAGTTGCATTTAAAGAAGAGCACTCTCATGCAGTTAACCAAGTTGTATTAACACCAAAGGACAATGACGTAAGGGATGTTTTCTTTTCTGCTGATACTGTTGTTTTAATAGAAGATGAAATAACAACAGGAAAAACAATGCACAATTTCCTGAATGAGTATCTTGCAAAAGTAAACCCGAATCTAAAACGCGTAACAATACTTACGCTTCTCGATATACGAAACGTATCAAGGAAGGTAGAGCTGGCTGCATCATTTCCACATATTCAGTTTATGACACATGCTATGTGTGCTTCATCACTTAATTTTTATAAAGAAAAGGACAATGATATCTTTAAGCCCCGCAATGAATACTCAGCGACACCTTTAACGATCTCTGAAAACACAGGCCGCATGGGTATTAAATACAACGAATCTGACTTATCTCAGGATTTAGAGTCATTGCGATTACAAGGTTTAGATTTATCGTCACCTATTACAGTAATAGGTACGAGTGAATTCACCAACAAAGCAAAAGAATTTGGCGTTTATATAGAGAAGATGGGGGTAGATGTAGAAATGCTTTCTACAACCAGAGCACCATTAAAAGTAGGTAACGCCATCAAAACAAAAATGACGTTTAGCGATCACTACGGAGACGGTATAGAACATTACCTCTATAACTACGATACAAGCCGTACACCCGTATTCTTTTACGAAAATGAAGAGCAGGCACATCTCCATTCAGATCTTCATGCAGCGCTCGGCGCTTTCTACATAGCGGAGAATATGTAATGAATAATGTTGCATTTATAGATTTAGATAAAACATTTATTTTCTCTAAAAGAAGCGTTCCTAGAGACGCAGGAGAGCTAATTAATTGCTACCAAAGACCTGATGATAAAAGCCGAGGGTGTTGGATACCTAAGTCATACCTCGATATGCTCCTAGATCTTAACTGTGAAATTGTTATTGTCACAGCGCGAGCTAAGTCAGATATTGACAAGTTAAATCTCCCTTTTGAGCCTGCTTACACAGTATGTAACTTTGGCTCATCTATCTATGAAGGTAGCGAGCTGGTGGTTCAAAACCTGACGAAGCAGGACGTTGATACAATGACACAGTTCGAAGAGGACTGTCCTGATTATTTACCTACTCCAACGAAGGTGCATTTGTCTCAAGGTAACGTTGCTGTTTGGCATTATGTTTTTGACAGTGAGATTGAAGCACAACATGCCCATAATGAGGTAGATAAATTTATCAAACATTCAGACACGCTAAGTAGATTAGTAACTCAACGTAACGGGCGTCACTTTGATGTATTTCCTAAGTCTTGCTTGAAGGAGACTGCCGTCAAACAGTTAATAAGTAAAAAGTACAAAACATTTTTCAAATTAGGTTTTGGTGACAGCATTGTTGATCATGGGTTCATGAACCTTTGTCATATTGCCATTACACCTACACATAGCCAACTATTTCAGTCTTTGGAGACAAGCAATGCATAATTTTTCAGGTTCATACTTATCGGACGACGTTAACTTTCTTGTTAAGTTAATTAATGTAAAAGAAACTTCACTTGCTGATAAAGAGAAAGCCATTCAAACAGGAAAGGCGCATTACAGTGAAATGATTTCAAAAGAATATTTACCAACAAGCGAGTACCTTGATCTCTTTGAACACCTGACCGAAATAAACGGCAAACAAATGGCGGAAGCTATTTATGTGATAGCCTCTCACATCAATGACACCCAGCCCGATGAAATTACGCTAGTCTCTTTGCTCCGTGCGGGAACGCCAGTTGGTGTTTTACTAAAGCGCACACTGGAGAAACACTTTAACAGAGATGTTAAGCACTACTCAGTGTCAATTGTGCGTGATCGCGGAATTGACACAAACGCTCTCGACTACATACTCAACGAAGATAAAAGAAAAGGTAGCGGCTTTGTATTCGTAGACGGATGGACCGCTAAAGGCGTTATCACAAGAGAGTTAAAGCATTACGTTGCAAAATACAACAAGGACAGAGGCACATGTGTCAGTGATAAGCTGGTGGTTCTTTCTGATATCGGCGGCACTGCGGATGTAACTGCAAGTTATGATGATTATGCTATCCCTTCAGGTATTCTTAATTCAACAGTGTCAGGTCTTGTTTCACGCTCGATATGGAATGAACAAATTGGTGACAAGGACTTCCATGGCGTTATTTACTATAAAGAATTTGAAGATCAGGATAGGACACTTCTTTTTGTAGATAAGATCATGGGCTTGATGCCTGATATAGAAGTAGCACTCTCTACTAATAGTGTAAGTGAATATTCTTGCAGCAACCCAGAAACCGCAAAAGAACAGCACAAGAGTCTTATGGAATACGTACACGCACTTATGGAAACATACGGTGAAACGGATATAAATATGGTGAAGCCGGGAATTGCAGAGGCCACGAGAGTTATGTTAAGGCGGATACCAAAGGCTCTTCATATTAAGGACACCAGCAAAGGTGATATTGCACATTTAATCCGACTGGCTAAGGATAAAGATATCCCTGTTATTATTGATGAAGAAATGCCTTTAAATGCTGCTGCTGTTATCTCTAACGTAAGAGATTAGCATAGTCAAAACATCTAAATAGATTATTTAGTAAAGGCTTAGTAGCTGTCGCGTGGCGTCGCTTACTTCGTAATCTTTCAGGATGGTGGGGTCGGTTATGAATATATTGGTATTCATAGTCGTCCCTATAACAGGCAGGCTCGCGCTCATTTTAGCGCCGAGAAGTTTTGTTATAATTGCAAACAGCTCTCTGCTATTTAAGCGGCTGTAAAACTCTCCCATTCGATGCATCTTTAGTGAGTTCAATCCATCGTTAAAGCTTCTAGACTCTCGTACCTTTTTTGATACAGACGACATTCTACTCTCGCGAGGGTCTACGATAATGCAGCGCTCAGCAAATTCAGGGATTTTATTTTTTTTGCCGTATTCCCTTAACACAAATGTTTCTTCTTGAATATTTTCAGGGAGATGTTTATTTCCCCACGACCATATCAATGTTCCGTCTCGCAAATCTGATGTGCTCGACATGATAGCTTTAAAAGCCATATGCTTTTTTCTATCTTGCGGGTTAGTTGCGTCATAGAAAATGGCGCATTGACCGATAAAATCGTATACACCACCCAAACCATAATTATCTAAGCCATGACGAGAAATAAACTCTATGATTAAGTTATCCATACCATCTATTAAGTTACTTAATTTCATTTAGTATACCTTTGAGTCTATTTAATATAGCTTCTAAAGAGAGAGTTCTTGAGTGTTCTCTTTTTTAACTTCCATTTCTAAGGTTTTTATCAAGTAGTTCATGGACTTGTCAGCCCTTGATGCTGCAATCTTAAGCACATCGTTACCTTGCTCAATAAGTTTGATCCAAGAGGTTATCATTGAGTCATGATATTCTAAGTTGCTACTTGTGAAGGAGTTCATACCAAGTTTTTGACAGAGAAATGCAGTGCCAAGCTCTGCAACCAGTTCTTCGCTAGCCAATCGGCTTGATGTCGAGTCTTCAAAGCTTATTCCGCCCAAGTTTCTATTAAGCCTATCCTTGTGACCTGTCCAATGAACTATTTGATGAACTAATGCACGGTAAAAGCTACTGTCGGACACAAAGCTGTTAATCTTAGGCATAATGATCACGTCGCGATCATGGTCATAGCTAGGTTTCTCTCCAGTCACAACTTTAATGCCTGACTTCTGGATAATAGACTGAACTACACTCTTTATCTTCTCGTCTTGATTTCTAACGCTGTACTGATCTTGTTGTAATGACTCTTTAGCCTTATCTAGTTTAGCCTGATACTTCTCTGGAATGTGAGACATTTGGTCTACACTCCAAACTCGATGGATATTTGACAACCAAGTTTCTTTTAATCCTTCATTCTTTATCTCTTCTTTACTTGGTCTTTGCTTGCCACCTGCTTTTGGCTTCCACAGTTCGCCTTCAGCATTTTTATACCGAAGGGTATTCACAACAACGTGACCTACAGACTTTTCATTCGCTAAGGGATGATTAACCGACTTGAGCGTTACTTCAGGCTTCTTTTTACTCCTCACATCACCCATCGTTTTTCCGTCTATTCCTGACATTTTTGTCGCTTGAGAGAAGGTGATGAAACCATTAGATTGAAGCTGATTCTCTTGCTTTGCTATCCACAGTAGAACTTTATTAATACCTTTGTACGGCTCGCCATTTGAGAGTGACGTAAACTCAGTATAATCGTTAGATTGATAAGGGAATGCCCAAGGTATTTGTCCAGACTTAAGTTTATTAAGGACCAGCTCAGAAGCTTTCTGACTAGCATCAACATCAACACGTTTTTTTTGAAAGTTTCTGTTCACCAGAAATGCTCCTACTCTAAATCCACCCGCTTACCCAATAAACACCACAAAGGGCACAAATCGATAAAAACCAAAACAAAAAACCTTAAATTGAGCAATATTATACCACGCATTAATGCGTGGTCCAATGTTTAGAATGAAGTTGCTGAATTGCGGGTGGTTATTAGCAATTTCGCTGTAAACCCATCGCCCGATGAGGGCGGTGAGTAGTCACAGTAGAGATGAGTGCATGAGACTCAATTACACCCAATATATTGATAAATGGCTAGCTGAGAATTGTATGATGAAATGTCGTACTCATCTCCTGATTTAACCACAGTCGCTACATAGCGGGAGCCGTTTGAAACGGCCTTTCTCTGAAATGTAGTGTCACGCATGTATTCGTTCATAGCAGTCCTGTAGGACGCATGATCGTGGTAATCATCCCTATCAGGAGGCGTAGAAATTACCACATCAGGAGACTTGATTGATATTTTATAGTGTCTTTTTCCTTTTAAATGAGGCAGTTTACGGCACACTTTGTCAACATCCACCCCTTCCCTTTTTAGCGACAAGTAGAGCTTAAGATCAATTGTGCCTTTTAGGGCCATGTCCTCTGATAATGAAACAACCTGATCGAATACCTCGCATGCTTTTTTTACAGCAATGTCTAAAACGCTGTCATCATTTGTCGAAAAATTCCATAAATCAACGTCAGCATATGAGCCAATATCATTAACAGCAGTCCATCCGCATAGCTCACCATGGTCATTCACTTTGGCAATCATCTTCAATGTTGAGTTATTGATGGATACAAGGCCACAATTTAGCGTTTGCATTCTCCACCCTCCCTCGCTTCGACATACGGAATTAAAAGCTGAGTCACATCCTCGAAGTCAAGGACGCCTGATAACGTTTTAATTTCAAACATCAGCTTGCTAGATTTGTGAGACGCATAGCTCTCTAGATAGGCCAACTCATCTTTAAAGTAACGATCAAAAAGGCGAGATTTCTTTGTAAGAGACACATGAAATATGCGGTAATCATAACTATACCTGCTCAACTCTCTCTGTAACGCACCAACAGGATCATCATCAGGCAGGAAAACTACATTTCCTATTTCAATTTGACCGCTAATATTCTGTTCATACTTAACTAGAACAAAATAATTTTTAAAAGGAGCATCGCGCTTTATCTCAGGAAGATCTAAAACAAGTCTTTTAAACATAGACTTATTGTATAAGAAAGACTTTAACTGAGTATCAATAGTAAAGTCACCATAGATGGAAGACCATAAAGGGGCATCTGCATGATTTGGAGACAATGCTATCGACCTAACACAGGGTCTTGAGTCTTTTGTGGTAAAAAACGCAGGAACTGACGTGTGCAGTTGTGCTGCAATATTTCGTAATGCGCGTCTTAAACCTGCATGACTTTCTTTTGAGCCTACAATTTTTAATGACTCAATATTCTCAGAGATATAATTATCCCAAAACTGAACTCCTACAAAGCCCTTGCTTGTCATAGCTTGAAGTCGAAGCACATTGCCCTTGCATGATATAACCTTATAAGGGATATCATACAAGTTAAGATCTAGCTCTTTTGAAGCAAAATCTAATAAAGTAACTTTAACTTCAGCTCCAGCTTTAGCAACCACCTCTTCCTGCAACTTTAAAGACATACCTCTCGTTGAAACATCTAGCGACATCCCCAAAATCTTCCTGCCGTTAAGCGTGACACTTATAGGCGTAGAGATTAAGAACCTATCTTCTTTTCTAAATTCATTTGACTCTAGGCGTAAAACCTCAGTTACTGAACCTGTACTTTTAGAAAGTTGCATTGATGAGCATAATTTAGAGTCTTCTTTGCTTAAATCTAAATCAAACGTGTCAAATTTATCCATCGCATTATTTGTTATCTCTTTAAGAGTAACAAGATGTGTAAGTTCACCCACTACCTTTTTGAGCCTAGGAGAGTATCGGTAGATGCTATTATTCCCCATTTGCTTATGTATGGCACGAGGTAAAGACGATGTAACGAAAGGGTTTACCTCATCTAACCCGCTCAACGACAACTTAAATAGCTTTCCTGTTTTTGAACGCAAAGCGTAAGCGGCGAGCTTGTAAGATAGTGGAGAAGATAATACCGTTGAATAAAACGAAACACCCAACTCTGACTTTGACGATGGCTTAGCAATTGCCAGCCAATAAATTTCTTTAGCGTTTTCGAAGTGCGATAATACATCATCTTTAATAAGAAGATCTGTAAGGTATTGCTTGCCAGAGACAGAAAACCAATCGACAAGTTCAAGGCAAGGGTCTGAAGAAAGCATATATGGTATACCACCATCACTACCGACAAACAGATCTAGAGACCGCTTCCTAGAGAGGTAAAACTGCTCATAAAGCTTACTCTTGACTGACTTCACCGTATTCTCAAGGTTGACCTTGTAACGTCGTTTGTTCGCATATATAAGACGCTGCGTGAAGCCTTGAAACTCATTATGATATGATGCACTCAATTGACGTAGGGAGATTAGATAATCATCACTTTCATTAGTTGCTACTGATTTAATGACTTCATATGCAACATACTTTTCTTTAAACAAAAAATCTTCTTCTAGCCCCTTAAACCTGATTGCTACAACAGATTTATGAGCAAGATTTTGAGGAAGCCTAACCTGAAGGCCATTTTGAGATATATCTACAGTATTACCTTCAATACCCACTACTTGACTTACTTGGCTCGCTAGAGTCTTCAATGCCTGACTCAGCTCAGGGTCTTCTTTTGTAAGCAAGGATTTTGGTAAGGGATAAGTGAGTATTTTTACACCCAAATTCATCCGCTCTTCATTTCTGCTGTACACCTCAGAGAGAGACACAGCACTAATACTCATGTCACTTGAGAACTGTGATTTCTTTGCCTTTTCTTTATTCTTCTTGAATGTATTTATGACACTTTCGTATACGCCGAATGTATACTCACCATCGTATTGCTTGATGAGCTTTACGAAATTTTGCGCTGAATCTTTGTCCATAACATGCATCATACCTTCCCATTCAAAGGTGCTGAATGTGATGCCAGACGATATGGTCCTTAAATCTATAAGACGAGCGCAAGGATTGGCAAGACGTTTAATTTCTGCCTTTGCAAAGAAGGCGTCACTAGGACTATATTTTTCCTTAAGCTCCTGCTTAATTTTTACGGAAAGGTTCGGGTCCGCATAGTGCAACTTCAGTTTGTCTACGACTGTAAGCAGATGAGCCTTTATGCTTGCCCCGTTAATGTTTTCCGCCACTTGCATAATTAAATTCTCCGAAGACCAGCCACACCGCTGGTATAAATATTGTCATTGTATTGTGATACATTATATCTATATGTCATATTAAATCAATTAAATACGTTCTATTTTATTTTTAAAAAAAGTCTTTTTGTAACATTGCCTTATGATGTATAATTAAGAAATGCCCATAAGGAGAATTTTTATATGAAAGCTGATTTTGTAAAGTCTAGAGCTATAGATGGTTTACAGGCGCTACAAGTGTTTAATCAAAACACGCTTCACTTCTGCCATAATGCATTGCGCCGTTTACCTTCGGAAGCGAGTGCTTTTTCGCATGTTCATCATGGATTTAGTGCTTCTCGTGTTGATGAAATTGAGACATTTCTAGTCGACCAGACCGAAAAGCTTATTGAACTTACAAAAAAGAACTGTATCAGTCCTGACTTTGGTATTGATATTACCCCATTAGAATTGCGTAATATCACTGAAAAGCGATTTGTCGCATTGCTAGGTCACTTCATTAATTATTCCGAAAAGAACAACCCTAAAGTGTATGAATCCTTACGTGTTGAATATGCAGACGGAGCCATCTCAAAATGGGACAAGAAAAAATTAGATAGCGTAGGCGGCTCTCTTAAGGGTAATAACCCAATTAAGCTTTATAACTTCGTAAAAGCCGTAGCTAACTCGGCAGACCCCAAAGGTGAGCTTAACTTCGAGCCTCCCATGCTAAAGGGTTTTGATGATGGACCTGCTATCGACAAGCTTGATAAGGAAACGTTAAAGATTTCTATGCCGCTAGTAGGTAATGGGAGTATCGAGATCGATGAAGATATGACGCAAGAGGACTTCCTTGCGCTACTCTCTGAAGTTTATGCTTACTCAGAGGCACTCAAGCATAAGGAGAATAGCCTTAAATTGAGACAAGAGACTTTAATGAGTACGTTTAAGGGAAACCCAAACGGAACAGTCAGAGATATGTTGTTGGGTACGAACGCAATGACGATGGAGTTAAAGCGTGAACAGATGATCCTTAAGGACGTTGTTAGCGACCTGTCCGAATTTGCAGAAGTGCATAACTTCAAAGTGGCAGACTCTGTCTTTGATAAGATAGAAAATGTAATAGATAGCTACAACCTGCTAAAAGATAATAACCTTAACTTTATAATCAAAGCCGAAACGCTCGATAATATACAACATCCCGATAAGCACGCGAGCTTATCGATGAATGTTGGGGCTAAGTAATAATATAAAGATTAACATTTATACGAGAAGCCCATCCTAAATGGCTAGGGTACTCCCTGCGAAGGAGCAGGGAGGGGAATAGCCAAAGGTGCGGTAGCACCTTGATAACTCTTAATAACTGTATAGAATAACAGTATGGTTATACGTAAAGCATACAAGTTTCGACTAGAACCTACCGCTACCCAAGCGGCTAGGCTTGCTGTGCTTTGCGGTCATGCTCGATTTGTTTGGAATCATGGCTTGCGTTACTGCTTAGATAAGTTAGAGTCGGGCAA